>WNGB01013537.1_pt1 | contig 17627 bp, 23 predicted proteins | sample 5400681 | NCBI WGS metagenome assembly WNGB01 (sample SAMN13153367, study PRJNA577476) | soil metagenome | isolation source: 115 cm soil or saprolite under grassland replicate 2 | place: USA:California | collected 2016-06-15 | reverse complement strand
AGCGTGCGCAGGATCGCCACCGCGTCGGTGCGGGGCAACAGGTCCAGCTCGATGGTATGCGTCGCCTGGTGCATGGACAGGGCGACCAGGCGGGACCGGCTGGTGATCACCACGACGCCGGTGCCGCCGCCCGGCAACAGCGGGGCGACCTGGTTGGCGTCCGCCGCGTTGTCCAGGACGACCAGGGCCCGGCGGTTGGCCAGCACTGAGCGGAACAGCGCCGAACGGCCGCCCAGGTCGGCCGGGATACGCTCGGCGCCGATCCGCAGCGACTGCAGGATGTGCAGCAGGGCCTCGCTAGGATCGACAGCGGTACCCTCGCCGTGCCCGGCGAGGTCGACAAAGAGCTGCCCGTCGGGGAACCGTTCGATGGCGCGGCGGGCCCAGTGCACCGCGAGTGCGGTCTTGCCGGAGCCGGGTTTGTAGCATCATTATTGACGTATGACCACGCATGACGCCCCCACCATTGTTGACCTGTACGTGCGGTTGTCGGACCTGCGGATGGAAGACCTGAACGCCGATGGTGAGGCGAAGGGTCTGGTTGAGCACGAGCGGGTGTTGCGCGAGCGCGCCGACGCCCACCGGTGGACGGTGGGTGAGGTCATCGTCGAAAACGACATGACCGGGGGCAAGCCCAAGCCGGCATCGGCGTACAAGCGGCGCAAGGTGGTGACGCCCGGTCGCTGTCGGGATCGTTGCGGTTCACCGATGGCGGCACCGACGCGGAGATCACGTTGGCGCGGGTCATGGTGACGATGGCGAACAAGGCCAGCCGGGACACCGCCCGGCGGGTCAGCGCGGCCCGGTTGCGGCAGGCGATCAACGGCGAGTACGGCGGGGGCCGCCGCCCGTACGGGTTCTGTGCCGGGCCGCCGGAGGTGCCGGACGGGGGCCGGACGGATGACTACCCGTGCCCGTGGCACGGTGGCCGGGATTGCCGGGCCGGGATCAGCACGATCCCGGAGGAAACCGCTGTGATCTTCGACTGTTCGCACCGGCTGTTGCAGGGCGTCAGCCTCGCGGCGCTGGCCGAGGATCTGCGGGGCAAGAACGCCCCGACCGTGAGGGGGGTGCCGTGGTCGGCGGAGACGTTGCGGGATGTGCTGTTGCGGCCCCGCAACGCCGGGTTCGTGGTGCATCAGGACAAGATCCTTGCGGGTGTGGTGGCTCCGTGGGATGCGATCGTGGAGCCGGAGGTGTTCGAGGCGGTGGTGGCGAAGCTGACCGATCCGGCCCGGCGCACCGGGCCGGGGTCGGCGCCGCGCTGGCAGGGGTCGGGGGTGTACCGGTGCGGGGTGTGCACCCCGCCGGGGACCGAGACGGACAAGCCCGTCACGTGTGAGGTGACGTTGGGCGGGCGCACGCCGCGCTACCGGTGCAAGGAGCACAACCACCTGTCGCGCAACGCTGAGCACACCGACGATTGGGTGTCGCTGCATGTGCTGTATGCGCTAACCCATGAACGCAATTACGAGTTGCTGGCCCCGACCGGGCCGGAGATCGACGCGCCGGCCCTGCGCGCGGAACGGGCCGCGATCAAGGAGACGTTGAAGCGGTACGCCCGCGACGAGGTGTTGGGCAAGCGCACCCCGGAGCAGGTGACCGCCGCGACCCTCGCGGGCACGGAACGCATCACCGAGATTGACCAGATGCTCAACGCGAACGTGACCGACGACCCCCTCGCGGATCTGATCAACGCCGCCGATCCGGTCCAGGCGTGGCAGGACACCCCGGTCGGCAGCAAGCGCATCCTGATCGACCGGTTGATGACGGTCACGATCCTGCCGATCGGGCGGGGCGGGCGCGGGTTCGACCGGTCCTCGGTGCGCGTCGACCCCAAGCACCACTTGGGCGTCCCGACCGTGACGGGCTGACCGCTGCACGTCCCGCCGATACGCCGAAGGGGCCGCCCCGATCATCGGGGCGCCCCTTCGGCGTAGTCGGTTCACCGTTGCGCGGACGGGCGTTGCGCGGTCGGCCGGTGCAACAGGGCCGCGATGGTTTGGCGCTGTTCCTCCGTGGGGTCCGGCCACGCATCGACGTTCGCGGTTACCTCGGCCATCAGCGCCTCATCGCGCAGCATCGCGCGCAGCGCCGCCGTGCGGGGGCTGTCGCCGGGCCGGGGTTGCGCCATCGCGGCCAGCCGCGCCCGCCGCGCCGCCGCCCGCTCAGCGCCGCCCGGGGTGCCGGTTGGAGTGGTGGGGGTGGTGGTGCCCGACTGGTCGGGCCAGGCCCTCCTTTCCTCGGGTGTCTTGGTGTCTCGGGCCGCCGCGCCCGCGCGGACGGGCGCGTTGCCCTGTGGGGTGATAGCTGTGGTGGGGTCGGTCGGCGGTTCCGCGCCGCTCAGCGTCCCCCGCCGGTCGCCGGTCGGGTGACCGCGTGCGTTGGGTGTGGTGTGGCTCGTGGCCATGTTCCTCCACTGTGGACACTCGTCGGAGTGGTGTGGTGTGTGCCCATCGCGGACTCGCCTCCCTTCTGGGGTCGACATTGACAGGCGGGCGTTACCAGGCCCCGCTGTTGCGGGCTGGTAACGCAACGGGCCGGCACGGGCCGGCACGGATACGGATGGGTCAGGATGAGCGGGCCGCAGGTTGGCGCGTTCGTGCCGCCCGGTCCGGCCCCGTCTGGCTTGGTGGCAGCGGTAGCGCCGTTACCAGCACGGCGCCGTTGCCGTTACCACGGCGGGCCGTTGGCGGAAGCGTTGACGCCGGCCGTTACCGGTTGCCGGTCCCCTGCCCGGTAGGCTGTCACCGCGCCGGTATGCCTTGTCCGGCAAGGCTTCCCGGCCATCGACGCCCGGCCGCGCCGCGCCACTGCCGGTAGCGCGCCGAGCAAGTTGGAGCAGTGACAGCCAACCTCGGGGCCGGGCGCGGCCGGGGGTTTGGTGGGGGCGCGGATGCGGTGGCCGGACACGGCTCACGCTGCCCGGTCGTCGGTGTCGGCCCCGGTGGGCAGGTGCGCCAGCGGTAGCCGCATCGCGTGTCCGGGGACGAGCCAGACCGCCGCCGCCGGGTTGACGGTATGGTCGCCGCTCATCGTGGCGACCAGCAGCCCGGCCCGGGTGATGGCCGGCCAAGGAGTTCCTGTTGGCGCTTCACCGCCTGCCCCTGGACGCCCCGAACGTCATCAGCCGGCTGGTCGGCGCCGCCTACGACCAGGCCAGCCGGCGCAAGGTGCGGCGCGAGCCCCAATGGGTCAATATCGAGCTGGTCAGCCACGACGCGTTGCACCGCGCGTTGGCCCGCGACCAGCCGGACGCGCACACCGGGCCGGGCGAGCCACGCGACGTGCTGGACCGGCTGTTACGCGAGTCCAACACCCCCGGCCACCCTGGGCCGACGCTGACCGAGGAACAGGCCGCGCTCATCGCCCGCACCTACCTCGACGGGCATCTACTCGCCGAGGTCGCCGCCGAGCTGGGGCTGTCGGTGGACAACGCCTCCAAGCGGCGCAAGCGCGCCGCCGCCATCATCGCCCGGCTTCTCGGCCGCCCCACCCTGGCCGAACCATAGACCGCCCCCACCTGGGCGGCCAGCGGCACCAACACGCCGCCCACTATCACCCCGGGGGCGGCACCCGCCCGCCGGCCCCCGAGCGATGGGGCTACCGCGTCAAGCCTCAACCCCCAGCTCAGCCAGGCGGCGCCGCAGCCGAGCGGAGAACTCCTCGTAGGCGGCCTCATGGTCCTTCGGGGGCTGCTTGCTCGACCCGACGAACACGCCCCGGATCACGTCGTCCAGCAACGTCCGGGCCGTCGCCGTCTGCTCGATCAGCCAGAAGTTCTCCTCCAGGGCGTCCACGCACACGCACAGCCACATCCCGGCCAGCGGCAGCAGGGGGAACACCACACTCCACGTCGGGCCGTGGATGAGCACCATCTGACCACCCGCGCCCATGTCGGTACGCAGGTTCGCCGGGTCCTCGGCCACCCCCGGCGCCTCCTCCAGCGCCTTGCGGGCCAGCGGAGCGTCATCCAGCGTGGTCGGAATCGCGTACGTGGCAAGGAAATCATTACCCTGCCCCAGCATGTTGCGCCCGTACGGCGGGTGCGTCAGCTCCACCCACAGCCGCGCGGCGAACTTGCGCCGCCGCAACGCCGCGTCGCTGAGCCCGGCGGGCTGCTCAACCTGCTCCAGCTTCTCCAACGCCAGCACATACTTACCCGGCCAGATAAACACCGGGTTCAGCATCGCCTCACCCTGGGCGTCCATCCGCTGCGCCTTCAACTCCATCCAGTCCGCGCGGGTACGGGGCATCGGCGAGAACCGGGGATCAACCGTGCGGCGCATGTCCCGCACGTAGCGCTGACGTTCCCGCCGAAGACGCAGGCTCCGGCTGGGCCACGCACGACGACGACGGGTCACCACCACAGCTTGACATCCCCAACCGAACCCCCGCGACCCACCAAACGAGATCGACACCCAGGGGGCCGGTAGCGACAGACGGGCCGCGCGCCGACCCCCGGCGCGCGGCCTCTTGGGCTGCCACCCTATCCAGCGGCGATCAGCAACGATCCGATCTGTCACTGGCCGTCCTCGGGCTGAGCGTCCCACCACTGATGCCCGCACCGGCAGTGGTGCCGGCCGCTGTGGCTGGGGTCGAACATCGTGCAGCGGTGCAACCCGGCGAAACTCTCCGCCGCACGGCCGCTGACCGCCCGCGCCGCGACCAGGCCAGCCGTGGCGATCCGACCGGCGACCGCACCGCCCCCGGCGACCGTACGGGCCGCCTTCTCGAACTCCCGAACCCACTCGGTGCACGGGGCGTCCTCGGTGGCCTGCGTGGTGGTTGGGCAGCCGGCCCGTCCGATCGGGGGCGGGGCGGCGGGGTCGCGGTCATCGCTGGGCATGTCGTCCATCCTCACTTGTTGCCGCTGCCCCCGCACGCCCTACATACCTCAAAGTAGTCCGCGCTTTGGACCTTGCCCTTGATGACTTCTTTCCTCTTCACCCATTTGCCGCCGTCCCCGTTGCAGGTGCGGCAGGCGCGCGGCCGGTTGGTCTCACCCGGCGGGCGCGGCGGTTCCTTCGCGATCCGTACGATGGACAGGTGGACCGGGATGTCCTCGGCCGGCAGGCCAGGCACCCTCGACGCGAGCGGGATCATCTTCATGAAGCGACCTCCGTCCACACAGACACGTATGTGGGAAACCAGGGACGTGACCACCGTCAGGGAAATGATTGCGGCGGCCAGAATCTCAAGCCGTCGTTTGCCCAATCGGACCGGGATTCGCTACAACTCCACGGCCGCCGTGACAAGCCGGTGGTCGGATGGAGGCCGGTACCGATCGTCAGGGATGTGCACCTTGTAGCCGCCCGGGATGACGTACTTCTTCATGGCCTCGTTGACCAATATCCAGTCAATGAGCAAACCGCCGCCCGCATCCACGTTCTCGTTCACCGTGGGCAGGAGTGATTGGCTCGGGTCCAGACGCCACGCCATTTCGGCCACGGCATGAAACCCGCAGCCGTCCACCCGGTCCTGCGTGTTCTCGTCCCACTTTCCAATCAGGTAGTCCAGGGCGCGGGTGTCCGGCCCCCACGTCCCATCCCGACGTTGCACGCCTTTGTGAGACCGCGAGCTGAAATTTGCGGCCATCCAATCCCGCTGTGGCAAGTGCGCTCCACTCCCGGTCGCATTCAGGTCCCCGCCGCCTATCACCGGCAACGGCTGGGCATCACCATAGCGACTCACCCGCTTGGCCTCCTCCAGGCGGACCTCACCAGAAAGCGGCTCGAAATGATGGACAAACGCCAGAAACTCCGTGCGTTCCTCGGCGACGACGCCGCTATCCCGGATAGCGAACTTCGCCACGTTGCGCTGATCGTCGTAGACCCCCGGATCATCCTGATTCCACCAGCGCCGCAGAATCAACACATCCGGGTTGTAGAAGATGGCCGGTGGCAGCGGTCCCCGCATCATCGCACCCAACTCGACCGCGTACGGCACCCCCAACTCATCCGACAGCGCCTCGGCCGCCGCGTACTTCGCCTCACCAGCCCGGTCCCGGTAGTTCTTTGCCTCACAGAACAGAATCAGTGATGGGATCTCTTCTGCCTGGGCGAAGGCGCGTTGCAGCGGCCGGAAGTCATAACCCCCACCGGGTTGAGCACCGCCATTTTGATAGTTATACAAAGCGATAGGCAATCGTGTCATCGGTCGACGCTCCCAATGGTTGCTATTGCGTGATGCACGGACGTGACACCGCACCGTCGGTAAGCAAATGCCATCCCCAGCACCGGAATACCCGGGGAATTGACTCGGCCCTGCCGCATGGGGGAAAGGTTTCGACAGGACCGAGAATCAAGGGGACGCGAGCACGGTCGAAGGAAAGTATTGCGGCGGCCTCATCACGTGCCGCCATGCCGCGAGTCAACAGCGGCGAACACCAAAGCGGCAAACCCGATGAACACCAGCCAGCGTCTCAGCTTCCACCAGAACAGCAGCCAACGGACCGGATTAGGGCTGGCCTTGGCCACGGCGGCAATGAGCAGCAGAACGCCGACGATAGCAATCAGAGAGCGCATGCCGGTTCGCCACTCATGATGCGATTCCGAGGCTCATCGCCGCGAACTTGACGCGCGTCGAAATCTCGCTGATGGTCTGCTGCGACCACCAGCCATCACGGACCACCACCAGGCGGTACGGCGTTTCCGATGTCTGGTACCGGCCCTCGGGCTGGCGGGCTTCATCGGCCACCCACTCACGGAAGATCGCCAGTACCGCGCCCCGGTCGCGTTGGCCGCGAGCCAGTATCTCTACCCTGCCGCTCCGAAGATCCCGCTCCTCAAGCCGGTGGGCCGGCACCGGACGCACCCCACCCTCGGTGAAGCGGGCCGTCGTCGCCGCGACGGTGCGCCCGGCCGTGGCCTGGTTACTCATGCCAACTCCTCCCCGAACAGGTCGCACCACAGCCGACGCAAGAAGTCCTCGTCTTCGTCGTCGTCGTACAACGCGGCCTCGTACAGCGCCCCAACGGGCAGCTTGCGAACCCCGCCGCCCACCAGGTCCCGCAGTTCCGCCTTGAACCGGGCCATTTCCGGATCCGGCGGGTTGGCGGCGCGCAGCACCAGCGCCAGGTACCCGGCGGTACCCGCGTCGGGATGGCAGTGGACGCGCACCAGCCGCAGCACCGTCGCAAACGGCCCGTGCGGTCTTGCTTCGATGTCCTTCAGCGGCACGGCACTGTCCTTTGTGGAGAGTCGGGGCCGGCAGGGGTCGTGGTCGGGGGGCGTCCCGGTTGACCCCTGCCGGCCCGGGGGAGGAACGCTTTCAGCTACGGCAGCGCCGCCAGCACCGGCTCACCGGGTGGCCTGGTCGCGCCGCAAAGCCGATCCATCGCGGTCGGTTCTTGCGTTGCCGGCTCCGTGGGCGGGTACATGGTCGGGTGGCCGGTGCCTTCGCTGTGCTGTCTGGCCTGCATGTCCGTTGGCAGATCCAGCCACGGCCAGGGCACCCACGGGCAGGCCAGACACAGCGCCGTCCCCGGCGCCATCGGCTGCACCACCCGCCCCCGTTCGTCCCTCATGTGCGCCAGCCGTTCGGCGATCACCCCGGGTGCGGCGCGGTGCGGGTCCACCGCCCTACGCTTCCTTGATCTCGTTCTCCTTGACGTTCTCGACCACGAACCCGCCCTTGAAACGGATCTTGTACCCGTCGCCGGTCTCGCCGAGGATCTCGCCCTCGTCGCCGCGCCACGCCGCCCCGCTGCTGCGCTGGATCGACGTGGCCTCGACTTTGATCTTTTGACCCTTGTGGTAGTTGCCCACCTGGTTCCTCCATCGGGTGTCTCGTCGTTGTGCATGTCGTGGATCAACCCATCGGGGGCACGGGCCGGTCGTCCCGGCGCCCCTGCCCGTACGCGGCGCGCACCGCCGCCGCCCACTGGACTTGCGTGCACCCCTCGATGAACACCAGCCGGCCCCACAGGGCCAGGCACCCCAGGCACCAGCCGTCCGCGTCCGGGACGTGCTGGCGCAACACTTCCGCCGCCGCCGCGATCACCCGATCCGTCGCATCCCGGGCCGCCGGGTCGGCGTCCACCGTGATCTCCCGTCCCGTTCACCCCTGGGGCCGGCGACGCTCGCGCGGTCCGCAACACCGCGCGGGCACCCCGGTCCCGGTCCGACACACCCGATCCAGCGCGAGCCACCTCTCAGCCCACCCCGGCGCCGAACCCGCCCCGGCTCACCGGGCGAGCGCCGACCAGCTCCGGGCGCGTCGCGCCCGGCAGACGGCGCGGCAACCGCAACGTCCGGCTAAAGATCACGACGGCGTTTTCCCTCTTGTAGCAAGGGCCGTACGACCCGCACGCCAAGCACCGGCCCGTCGCGCTGGACGTGATATGGGTGTCCAACGTGCGTTGCGCGGCGGCCAACTGCTCATCAGCCGTCATCGCGTAGTACGTCGTCGCGGTCATCCCCTCGCCCCGTCTCCATCGCCCCACCGCAGCCCGTCCACCCCGGCCTCCGCGTGCCGTGACGCCTGCCGCCTCTCGACTCGCCGCGCCGCCTCGAACCGGGTCGGCTGGCCGGCGCACTCCGTGCACCGCACGACAGCACCACAGGCCGGGCACCAATGCGACGACCGCTTCAGCGTTACCAGGCCCGCCACGAAACCGAGCAGCAACGCCGCCAGGATGGCTACCAGGTAGCCCATCGGTTCCTCCTTGCAGTGATGGGGACGCACCCGCGAGTCGGGCCTTGCCGCCGCAACTCCTCCACTGAATCTTGAACCGCGCCGGGGCGGACGGCTTTCGTCGTTGTGCACGTCCGCCCCCGGCGCCCCGTGCTGCTGTCACCCAACGGCACGTGCTTGATGGCGCGTACTTGTTGTCATGAACGGGTGGGGGGGAACCGTCGTCGAGCAGCATGACGGCAGCTAGCCGCTCCCATTGCCCCCGTTGTTGCCGCCATCGCCTTCGCCACCCAGGTACACGTGGACGCTGGCCATCAAGATCACCTCCTCCGTCAAAACGTTGGAAGGCACCGAGATTGGCGGGGTTCGGAAACTTCTTCGCTTGTTGGCCTAGCTCCCTAGCCCGCAACAGACCCCCCTCGGTGCCCGCTTGGGCGGAAAATCGAGCAGCGTGCATGTGCCTGGGGCGTGCGGCGCTGCCGTGACCCCAATATCCGACTGCTCGATCTTCGTGAGCAGCATGTGACTGCCCGGTTACGAGCCTGGCCGGTACGCTCATGGCCGTGAAGGTGTTGCCAGTTGGCACACGAAGGTTGACAACACGTCGCAATCGGGGCTCAAGGTTGGGATGATGTTCCGGTGGCCGGCGAGACGTTCGGTAAGGCGATGCTCCGCTTGCGAACGGAGCGGGGCCTCTCGCTGCGGAAACTCAGTGCCAAGGCACACCTTGACTCGGGTCACCTATGCAAGATCGAAAATGGCAAACGGCCAAGCACCATCGACGTCGCTAAGGCTGTCGGCGAGGCGTTGGGTGCTGTTGACGAGCTTGTCGCGATTGCCAACGCGGAGCGAGCCCAGCGGGTTCGTACAGCAGTACCCTTTGACCCTATGAGGCGACGAACGCTCCTTACATGGGGCATGGCCGCAACGACGCTTGCCAGCCTTGGCGTCAGCGAGGGTACCGCCCCACGCATCGGCAGAGTGGGCGCATCTGACGCCCAGCGCCTGCAAGACAGCGCCGTGCGTTTGTACGGCTTGGATTACCAGCACGGCGGCGAGAGCTTGTGGCAGGCAGCCAGCGTGCGAGCCGCCGACGGCTACCAGATGTTGGAGCACGGCACCTACCGCGAAGCCGTCAGCGGCCAACTGCTGCGCGCCACGGGGCGGATGCAGATGTGCGCTGGATGGCTGGCCTTTGACGCTGGCCATCACGACATCGCCCGTTCCGCGTACAACGAAGCGCTCTCGCTGGCGCGGCAAGCTGGCGATGCTGAAGTGGAAACGCACGCGCTCGCCAATCTGGCGTTCCAGAGCAACGTACTTGGTCGGCCCCGCGAAGCACTCCGCTTTGCCGAGGCTGCGGAGCGGGTAGCAGCCGCGCCCGTTCGCCCAGCCCGTCTGCCCGCGATTCCGCAACTTCGCAAAGCCATTGCCTCGGCATTGGCGTCGGACCGAAGCGTGTCAGACAAGGCGATTACTCAGGCTCGCACTGTTCTCGACAAAGAGGCCGACAAGCCAACTGAGGAGTGGTGCGCCTTCCTCAGCCCGGCCGAATTGGATGGCGTCGAGGCAACCTGCGCCATCCACCTTGGCCGGGCGCCACGTGCTGCCGATCTGTTAGAACGGGCCATTAGGGAGTACGGCGACCGCTACGCACGCAATCGGGCGCTGTACCGGACTCGCTTGGCTATGGCTCGCCTGGAAATGGGCGCTGTCGACGGTGCGGCAGAAGCAGCCAATGCCGCCCTCGATGATCTGACGGGCGAGGTCGCTAGTTGGCGCGTCAGCAGCGAACTACATGCCGTAGCGCTGCGGCTGGGCGAGTATCCGACAGTGCCGGGTGTCGCGCTTTTCCTGGCCCGTTACCGCGCTTACCGAAAGACGTAGAACCGCCGCTATTGCCAAGCCGTTAACGAGAGGAAACGCGCGTGGTCTCCGCCCCCGAACTGACCGTTGAACACTTCGGTGCCAGTGGCATGCATGAACAACGCGAGCCGCTGCTGAAGGTGTATGCCGAAGTTTATTCAGACCGGCTGGACGACCCCTTCTTTTCGCTGCCCCGCTACTGGGAGCGACTAGAAGGATATGCCTCGCGCGACGGCTTCTCGCTCGGTACTGGCCGCTTGGGGGGCGAGTTGATTGGGTACGCCTTGGGTTACACGCTGCCTGCCGGCTCACGTTGGTGGAGTGGCTTGCGCGGCGAGGTTGACCCGAAGTTGCTGGTTGAAGACGGTCATCGGACGTTCGCGCTGACGGAAATCATGGTACGCGAAAGATGGCGGCGGCGCGGCCATGCCCGCGCGCTCCATGATGCTTTGTTGAGTGGCCGTCAGGAAGAACGGGCCACCCTGCTAGTGCTGCCTGACAATGTGCCTGCTCGCACTGCCTATCTGGCCTGGGGCTGGTACAAGCTGGGCGAGCTTCAGCCGTTTGACGATGCTCCGGTGTATGACGCCATGGTGCGGGAATTGCCGCTTGGGTGAGGCCCGCGCCCCTGGTCCGTGCCGGTGCCATCCGCGCGTGGCCTACCCTCCCGGTCTGGCACTACGATGAACCGAATACCCCCGTCGCCTGGCCCGCTATCCCGGCGAGTCCGCGTCGGGCGGGGTGGAAACAAAGCTGATGGAGGTCTGTCGTGAGCGGCCAAGAGCACGGATCGTCCTCAGTTGCCTCGGACTCGATGTCGTCGCGGCTCAACACGTCGGTGGCGCATCCCGCAAGGCGGTATAACTACTGGTTGGGCGGTAAGGATCATTTCGCCGCCGACCGGGAATTACCGGCCTGCCGACAGCCGACAACACGCACGAGGTCGCGCAGGCGATCGCGCCGGAGTCCCGGATCGTCTACGTCGACAACGACCCGTTGGTGCTCGTGCACGCCCGTGCGCTGCTGACCAGTTCCCCCGAGGGTGCCTCCGCCTACGTGGATGCCGACCTGCGCGAGCCAGACAAGATCCTCGGTGATCCCGACGTGCGCCACACGCTGGACTTCTCACGGCCGATGGCGCTGATGCTGGTTGCGATCTTGCACTTTGTGCCGGACGAGGCTGACCCGTACGGGATCGTCGCCCGGCTGGTCGGTGCCCTGCCCGCCGGTAGCTACCTGGTCATGTCGCACACCACCGGCGACTTCTGGACGCCAGAGCTGAACGCCGATATCGCCGCAGGCCGGTACGGGGTGTTCTGGCCCCGGCCCCGGGCCGAGTTCGCCCGGTTCTTTGACGGACTGGAGTTGGTACCGCCGGGGATCGTCTCGGTAGCCGACTGGCGAGCCGAGGACGAACCCCCACCCCGCCCAACCGCCGCCGACACCGCCACTTATGGTGCGGTCGCGCGGGTTCCCTGATGGGCGCCCGCCTCAGCCGGGACGTGTGACCAAGGTCCGCCGCCAGTGTCGCGTCCGGATGAACGTTGCGGGGCGTCAAGACGCTGACCAGTGACTCGCAGGGTATGGCCGGATGCCACCGAGGCGGATCGTCCGGACATACTTTGCGGTTTCCCGACTGGAGTGGTGTTTGGCAAGGAGGCTGCGAAGTGCCTACTCGGGTGTGGGACGCACCAAGAGCAACTGCTCAAGTTCGACGTCGTCGCGCGAGCAGACCGTAGGCTTCCAGCCCTCGTTCAGGCCAGCTAGGTCGAGTGCGAGCGAGCCTTGGCGAACGGCCGGGCCGATCGGTTGGGCAGAGGCGATGGCGGAGTAGAAGCGCGCAGCGAAGGCGCTAGCTGCCAGGTCAGTGATCTCCGATGCCATGGCGATGACGACAGGCGTCGAGTCCAGCAGCACCTCGGCTCCGTCCAGCGTGTCACAGCCGTTGAGGACCAGGAGAGTCGGCGGGCTGTTGGTGGCGTCGAGGACGCGCGCTAGCAGGTCGAAGGTAACTTTTCGGCTGTCAGGGGTGTCGACGCTGGCGTTGTCGAAGAGGATCGCGGCGCTGCCGGCATGGCCGGAGAAGTGAACGACATGGGGCCGCAGATCGTTGAGGCCGTCAAGAAGGTCCTCGGGCGTGGCCGCAGGTCGGTAAGAGATCTTGATCAGATCGCGGTGGGTGGCCTTGCGGACCGCCTGCTGGACATCGCGGACTTCAACCTCGGTGCGGAGGTTCATCTCCGGATTCGCCGTGAGGTAGAGGACTCGCAGAACTTCAGGTTTGGGTGTCGGGATCGAGCGCACCTCGTGGACGTATCGGACTGTTGGCGAGGAGAGCCGGGCGATTTCCTGCGCGTGACGGCGCTCCGTTGCGCGCCGCTGGTTAGCTTCCTGTTCGGCGCGGCGGGCTGCTGCCTTGCGGTCGTTCTCGGCCTTCCGAGCAGCCGCCTGCGCTTCGCGGTCGAGATTCGTCTCTGCGGCGGCGAGGTCCCGCGCGAGGTTCCCCAGGTTGGTGGAGTGCTTCGTGATCTTGCCGTCCTCGGCGAGCGCCCTCTTCTCGGCCGACTCGGCGTTGCGCTGGTAAGACCGAGCCATGGACGCGCTGGTCCGCGGCGTGATCTTGGCTAGTTCCCTTGCCGCGTCCGATCGATGCTTGCCCGCGGCTGCGCGAGCCTTCGCCAGAGCGGTTTCCTCGGTTGCCTGCTGCTTCTTGATGGATGCGATCTTGTCTCGGTACTGCTTCTCCGACATGGCCCTCCTCGATTTGAGAGCCCTGATGCGCGCGAGCTGGGCAGCCGAAGATCACACCTTCGCGGCAAGCCTGCCGCGAGATGCCATCCGGGGGTATCGTCCTGGACACCACATCAAGGAGTTCGCCCCGGTGCCGTCGCCCGTTGCGTGACACGCACCGGGGCACTTCTGTTGATCGGCGCTCATCGTAACGCACCGTGCAGGTGTGTCGCGGTATTGAGCGCGGGGATTGTCGTACTGATGTTCTGGAGTGCCAGACCTGCGCGCAGAGTTGGGCAGCCCTTGAAGGGTTGACGCTCTCGCGTTCTATGGCCGGGTCAGCCACGAGGAGTGACGACCATCGGCTAATACTTGTCCAGATCGATCATCCGCCGGGTGCGGATTACTCGGATGCGGCATCAGGACGTCTTCGTTGTCCTGGACTCCTGCCTGTTCGGGGGGTGCTGTGGCTGGCGCTTCACCCGTCATGCCGATCGGTGCAGCGGGAACCCGTGCACCCTCGTCGATGCCGCCCTACGCCGCCCTCCGCAACCTATCCCGGACGGCTCGCAAGATCACTCGCAACGAAACCCGGACACTCGCAGCGTTCAGGCGGACCGGACAGCCATGTCCCGTCCGCCCGAACGGTGCACCTGCTTGCCGCGTCGATCTGCGGCGATGCAAGGTGGGTTCGGACGGGCAAGCCCGTCGGCGTTCGGCCTTACCTTGCACAATCTCCGGAGGGGCAATGGCTGATCTTGGCGGTATCACTGGCGTCGCCGCTGCGGTGGGAGGTGTTGTCCCGGGGCTCGGTTATCCGGTCATTCGCAACTTCGCCCGGAACCCGAGACATTGTTGGATGGAGAAGCCGAATCTGTTCGCTTGGGGTCAACCAACCGAGTATCGTTACTCGGCTGCGTCGTACCAAGCGTGGCGCGGGTGTCTCCTCGTACACATGGCCGAAGTCGATCGGTAGGCCGTCCGACTTTGTCAGGCGCCTGCAAGACATAAGGATGGATATGGCCCGTCAAAGCACAGCACGTCGCAACCGCACGAGCCCTGAGCGCAAATCGGAACCGAAGTCGCTAGGTAAGCTTGAGCACTACTCCGTAAGTGGGCTGTTCGGCACGCGCGACATCGACTTCGCGCTTGACGAACGCGCCCCCACGCTGTTGACGGGTGTCAACGGTACTGGTAAGTCCACCGTCCTGCGTACGATCGACGCAATCAGCACGGGCCGCTGGGCGGCCTTGTTCGAGATTCCGTTCAGCCTTCTGACGCTGCGCTTTAGCTCTGGGGCCGTACTTAAGGCCGAGCAAACGCCGGACGAGTTTCGCTTGTCCCTATCAGACGAGGAGCCCTGGAGATTTCCGCGTGCGACAGCCTCGCCGGAGCTGAAGATCGTGCTTGACCATTTGATGTTCGATCGTGGTGTTGATTGGGTGCTCCAGGCCAAGGATCGAGGACGGTCTCCTGAACACCTCCTGCTCCAATACTTCATCGAGAACTCGCTGCTGACAGCACGAGATCTCGACATGGAGCCAGGGCTTCGGGCGATTCGGAACAGCCTCGTTCACCGGTTGCCGCATCTGGAGGCTGTGCCGGACTGGATTACGACGTTCTCCAAGAGGTTCCCCGTATTGTTTGTCACTGACCAGCGGCTCGTTATTGAGCAGCGCGGATCAGAGTCATCACGAAGGTCCGAGGCGGTTACTACTCGCGTCGCGGCCGAGGAGGCGGCCAGGCACATTGCAAGCGAGATCGAAGCTGCGCAAGCCCAGTATGCGCGTCAAAGCCAGTCGCTTGATCGGACCTCTCCGAAGCGAGTCATCGGGGCGATGAGTCAGCCGGTCCAGGTTGGCGAGGAAGATTTGCAGACCGAATTGGCGGAACTATCACAGCTCAGGCAGTCTCTTCAAAGATCAGGTCTCCTTCCGCGGGATGTGACCGAAGAATTTGAAGACTTGAACCTGACTGCTCCGCACGTCCGCGCTTACGTCGCGACGTACGTCGGCGACATGCACAGAAAGCTCTCGGTTCTTGAACCACTCCGACGGCGCCTGGCGCTCTTCACCGAGTTCTTGTCGCAGCACTACCGCAATAAGACCGTCGCTGTCGACCAACAGAGCGGTTTCTTGATCACTGTAGAGGAGCAGGACGTGCCCGTCGCGCCGGCGCGACTCTCAAGCGGCGAGCAGCAGATTCTTGTTCTTGCACACCACATCCTGTTTCGGGCAACCCCGGGCACACTTGTACTTATCGACGAGCCGGAATTGTCACTCCATGTGGTATGGCAAGCGACGTTGGTGGAGGATCTCACCGAGATGGGAAAGGAACGCGACCTGTCCTTCCTGCTAGCAACGCACTCACCGACCTTGCTGGCCGGACGTGAGGATCTGAAGCGATCCCTGGATGGATGACCTAGCCCTCGGATGCCAAACTACGTCTCCGCAGATGCACTACTCGCCGATGCGCGCCTACGGCTCGACGCCCTAGGTGCGGACGTCGGCATCCTCGTAGTTGAGGGGCCGGACGACAAACGTCTGTTCTACGGCCGCGCGTTGAATCCCGCTCAAGTCCTACCCACCGGCGGTCGAGGGCTTCTACTCGCTAGTTACGAGGCCGCCTCCACCGCCGATCTAAATCGAATCCTCTTCATAACTGACTGTGACTACGCGGTACGCGCTGGCGAACTCACTGGCGGACACGGTCTTGTGATCACGTCAGGCACAGATGTCGAGTCGGATCTTCTCGCCCTCGGGCTGTTACCGAAGATCGTCACTGAGATCGTTCCATCTGCCCTACCAGCTAATCGCGTCGAATATATCGCCAACGACGCGTTGAAGTTAGCCACTGCATTAGCTCTTCCTGTAGGGCGGGTCAGGATGGCTGCGCGACCGCTCGGAGTAGACCTGGAGTTTGACCAGCTTGACTTTTCAAAATATTGGCGGCGTGGCAGGTCGAACCTTAACGTGGACAAGCTAATGCAGGTGACCGGAGCCCGGTTACGTGCCTCCGGCTGTAACGCCGACCTGGGCGAACTGGTACGCAAGATGCCGAGCGACAACGGAATGTGCCACGGCAAGGACCTGCTTTCGGCGCTCCGGACAGTCCTCATCCAAGAGCATCGGGTCGACAACAAGGTCACCGCGGACTTGCTCGGCGTCATGCTGCGGCTTGTGCTAGACGACGTGCGATTCGAGCAATGGAAGGTGGTTGAACGGATACGCGCGTGGGAGGCCAAGACCAGCGCGAATATCTTGCGTGGACCCAACGGCGCGACCCTCGCATAACTCGTTTTCAATTGTCCAGATTTCTGAGCGTCCGGCAGGATGACGTGCGTGAGGCGGCGGGCCGTAGCACGACGAAGACTGCAACGGCCCGCCGTAGTGCTCGCTGCGGCCGGGGTTAATCATTTAGCGACGCGCAAGGTAAGTCCGAACGGTGCAAGGTCATGTGCAACCTAAATGCGGATGGTGCAGTCTCAGCGCGCGGGCGCCCGCGACCCGATCACCGTTGCCAGTGCCGAGCAAGATATGCCGATTGGCCGCCAATCGGGCCGACCGGGCGCGGTCGGCCGCTGGCTATCGGGTGCGCTCCACGCCGCGCGGAGCGATGACGCTGACACCCACCAATCCGGCTGTGTCAGCCTTGGCGAACACCCTGGTCCTCCGACAGCGTCCCCAGCCGCACTGACAGTCCACATTTGCGCCGGTTAGTCCCCCGGGGTCTGACAGCAGGACCCGCCGGTTGTCAGAGCTTGATCGCACCTCTGGCAACCGGCGCCGGGTGCCGTCAGAGCATGATCGGGCTAGACCCACCGACTAACTCACCCACAAATCCGGCTGCAAACGTTTGTACGAACACCTGCACCCTCGGATATTTACCTTCTGCGCAATCTCACATACCGGCTAATGCGGAATAACTCCTGGTCACAAGCTCTGCCGCAGGCAAGATCACGCGGCAAGGTCAGGGTGTTCGCCCGGCTCGCCACCCTCCGACGCGGCCGGGGCCGGGCCGAGTGGTGTCACGCTGTCCTCCGCTTTGAGGATCTTCAACAGCAGCGACGCGCGGGCGTTGGACACGCCGTGCCCATCGTCGCGCATCCGGTCGGCCAGCGCGTCGCGCGACAACCGCCGCCCGCTCGCGGCGAGCGCGGCGCGGGCGGCCCGCGCCGCCGGGATCAGGTCGGACACGTCGCGGATGTCCAGCGCGGCGCCGCCGCGCACCGCCGCGCCTCGCACGGGCACCGCGCCGCCCGGCGTGCCCGGGGCGTCGGTTGCCGGGCCGGTGCCGGTCGCGGACGGCCGGTCGTTGTCCGTCCCCGGTCCGCCGCTCGTCCCGGACGGCCGGGTGTCGGCCGGGCCGGTCCCCGGGACCGTCCCCGGGACGGC
>WNGB01024786.1_pt1 | contig 17631 bp, 16 predicted proteins | sample 5400681 | NCBI WGS metagenome assembly WNGB01 (sample SAMN13153367, study PRJNA577476) | soil metagenome | isolation source: 115 cm soil or saprolite under grassland replicate 2 | place: USA:California | collected 2016-06-15 | reverse complement strand
TTCTCCAACCCGGCTTCGATCCGCGGTCCCAGCGAGCCCATCGCGCGTCCCGCCGTCACGGGGATGCTCGACTTCGAGCTCGAGATCGCCGCGGTAATCGAGAGCGATGGGCGGATCGCCGGGTTCACGCTGATGAACGACTGGAGCGCCCGCGACGTCCAGAGCCGCGAGGTAACGGTGGGCCTCGGGCCCCACAAGGCCAAGGACTTCGCCACCAGCCTCGGACCGTGGCTCGTCACCCCCGACGAGCTCCCCTATGAGAAGGGCCGCCTGAGCCTCGAGGCGACGGTTGCCGTCAACGGGCGCGAGCTCTCACGTTGCGATGCCTCCGAGCAGCACTTCGGCTGGCCGGACCTGGTGGCTCAGGCCGGGCGCGACACTCGCCTGCAGCCCGGCGATGTGCTCGGCTCCGGGACGCTCGCGGGCGGCTGCCTGCTCGAGCTCGGCGCGCAGGACTTCGGCGACGGCCGGGGCGAGCGCTGGATCGAGCCGGGCGACGTGGTGTCGCTTCAGACGGAGGAATTAGGGACCCTCGAGAATCCGGTCGTTGCCGCTCGCTGAACGGCTTGCCCCCGTAGGGGGGTCGCGGTTAGGATCGGCTCACACCAACCCTTGGGGGCCGAGAGATGCACGCAAGGTTGAGCACGATCCAGATGGACCCTTCGAAGCTCGACGAGGCCGTCGCGCGCTTCGAGGAGGAAGACCTATCGCAGCTCCAGCAGCTCGACGGGTTCAGGGGACTCACCATGCTCGTGGATCGCTCCAACGGCAAGCTGGTAGGGACCGCCTACTGGGACTCAGCGGAGCAGATGGCCGCGAGCGAGGACACGGTCAACCAAATTCGCCAGCGGGTCGCCGACACGGGCGGCGCGAGCGAGCCGCCGCAGGTCGAGCGCTTCGAGGTCGCGATCGACACCTTCGTCAGCTGAGCCGCGTACAGCGGAAGGGTTTGGTGGCCACGAGCCACCAAATCCTTCAATCGTCGCCCTCCGCGGGCCCTTCAGGCTGCCTTCGGCGCTTCGGTCGGCGCCCCGGTCTCGTCGAGCTCCTCGCGCAGGTCGCGGACCCTGGCGCGGTAGGCCGCCTCGTCGCCGCCGCATAGGTAGGTCCCCCAGCGCGCACCGTTGTGTACATGGGGGACCTCGTCGGCGAGGAGGTAGTCGAACACCTGCGCGATCTGCTCCTGGCCCCGCTCGACCAGCACCCGGCGCCGGCGGGAGTGCCGCCACATCGCATTCTGCTCGCTCGTCGAGTTGAACAGGGCCAGGCGGCCCAGCAGGTCGTGGGAGTAGACCGACTTGAAGTAGGAGAAGCCGACGGGATAGTCGCCCCACGCGCAGCCGAGCTCGGCGGGCATCACCAGGTGGTGGAGCCTCGCGTGGCGCACCTCGTCCCAGATCTGTCGGGCCATGTCGACGTGAAAATCCCACGGCATGCCCGGATGCTCGTGTGAGTTGCGGGCCATCAGCTCCGCCGCGCAGAGCTCGGCGTCCATCAGCGCGTGGAAGAAGTGGCGCTGCTCCTCGGGCTCGACCGGGACGTGGTTGAGGTCCGGATCGTTGACGTAGAGCTCGCGGACGAGGTAGGGATCGCCTTCCGGGGTCACCTCGACGAAGGGGTCACGCGCCGGCTCCTCCAGGGCAGGCATCACACGCAACGACCGCGGCTTCGCCTTGAGCCGGATCGGCCAGGACCCCAGGTCCTCGGAGACGGAGACACTCCGCGAGGACATCTCCTCCATGTGCCGCCCCTGCCGCTCCACGAGCTTCGTCAGCAGCCGCAGCGACGGCTCGTCGGAGACGGGGTCGAGCGCCTCGAGGTGGATCTGCATCGCGCGTACCAGCGCCGGCTTCGCCTCGCCATAGGCGATCGCCACGTAGTCGCCCGGCGTCCGGGCCCCCTCCATCCGGTCGAGCAGGGCGGCGAGCTCCTCGCCCGGCGATCCGGGGTAGTCGCTCGGGTGCCGGAGCTCGTATAGGCGCCGTTTCACACGGGAGACCGCGCGGGCGTCGTCGTGGAGGTGGTCGCCGAGCCGATACTTGACCTCAAACTCCGGCGCCAGGGGCAACCACCCGCACGACAGGTGCGCCAGCTCGCGCAGGACGTGGAGATAGTTCGAGAACCGGATCGCGTTCTCGTCGACGTCGTAGCCCAGGCGCAGGGACTCAGGCGGTGGCGCCATGGGCCACCTCCTCGTCTGCCACCTCCTCCGCCAGCAGGCGGCGCTTGTGGCGGCCGACCACGCTCGGCAGCAGCCCGCCGCCGGCCGAAACGTTGATCACCGCCCGGTCGGAGATCCTGGTGATCATCCCCGCGTATTGCCCGCCGATCCCGAAGGGGTTGATGTTGAAGCGCTTGAGCCGCATCTGTACGTGGCCGTTCTCGACCGTGGGGAACATCTCCTCCGGCACCGGGACGTACTCCTGAACGACGAAGTCGCCGAGCTCGGCGTGATCGATGATGATCCGATCCCACTCGGATTGGTCGGTCTCGATCCCAAGTGAGACGCCATGGCCGCCGTACTCGGAGGCGGGCTTCAACACCAGCCGCTGGCGGTTGTCGGAGACGAACTCGAGCAGATCGACGACCCACTGGCCGTAGGTGACCCGGCCGGGGCGCAGGATCCGCGACCAGGGGATCGTCTCGGAGATCACCTCCGCCTCGCTCCTGGTTACCAGGTGCGAGAAGCGCGAATCGTCCAGCAACGCGAACAGCTTCTTGTTGTTGGCGACCCGGGCCCGGGCCGGATTCACCACGCAGACGCTGCCGTCGCGGGCGGCGGCAGTGAGGTCCCCCTCCTCGAGATCGTCGATCAGCACCCGGCGATAGACGAGGTGCACGGCGTCGCCCCCTACTCGCAGCACCGAGCCGTCGTAGGCGAGGTCCTCGGTTGTCGCGCAAAGAGCCTCGATGCCCGACTCGCCGGCGGCCGCGCATGCGATCCGAAACTCCGGTACCGAGGGGCTGCCGACCCGGTCGATCAGCGCCAGGCGAGGCCGCTCCGGCAGATCCGGCCGGGTCGAGCGCCGCTGTGCGTAGGCGTCGAGCAGCGTCTCGATCAGCACCGGCAGCATCGGGCTGTAGGCGGTGTCGAACTCGGTCTCGACCCGGGGGAGCGCGATCGCACGCCGGAGGCCCGCGTACAGGACGTCGGTGTAGCCGATCCCAGCCGGGGAGTCGGCGTTGAACTCGAGGAACTTGACCTCGTAGCCGGACAGGAACGCGTCCAGCCGGCAGATCCGCAGCGGCCGCGCATAGCCGGGGTCGACGCGGATCAGCGAATCCTCCAGGGTCGGCAGCGCGAGCTCCGCCTGCAGCCGCTCGTCCGTCGGATACGCGTCACAGAAGCGGTCGAGCACCGTGCACAGGCACTCGACCGCCCGCCGCACCCGGCGAACCTGCCCGGGCGAGACGAAGTGCGGCATGAGCACGAACGGGATCGGGCGCCCGTCGAATACGACGTCGTGCTCCACGAGCCAGTCCCGGATCTCGGCCTCGATATCCACACAGCGGTCGCCCAGCTTCGAGAGCTCGACCAGATGCTGGAGCTTGAGGTTGTTGACGTGATCAATAATTGTCCGCCGCCTCCTCCTGTGCGCGCCTGCGGGCACAGCGCGCCCGAACACCTTGCCCTCGCCTTACGGCTCGGGCATTTGGCTTGTGCTCACGACTCCGGGGGCGGCGGGGTTTCGAACACCTTGCAAGCTTCACTGTGGTCCCTTGCCGTTCGCAACGGGCCGCTCGAGCAAGGTGGAAAGCACCACCTGGGTCTGCGTCCGCAGCACGCCGGGTACCTCGCGGATCCGTTGCAGGGCCTCCTCGAGGTGCTGGGTATCGGCGGCCCGGACATGGATGATCGCGCTCGGGGCGCCGGCGATCGTATAGGCGCCCTCGACCTCCGGATGCGTGGCGACCGCCTCGCGCACCTCGGCGCCCGACATCCGCCCCTCGCAGAACAGTTCCACGAAGGCGTGCGCGTGCCAGCCGAAGGCGGTCGGGTCGACGGTCGCCGAGTAGCCGCGAATCACGCCATCGTCCTCGAGCCGGTCGACCCGGCGCTTGACCGCCGGGGCCGACAGCGAGACCCGCTTGCCGATGTCCTGGAACGAGCGGCGGGCGTTCTCCCGCAGAAGCGCAACGATTTGCTGGTCAATTCGGTCCATTGGACCCCGTTTCGTGCCCTGGACGCAACGTTTCGCGCTTGAGCAACCTTCCTCGGGCGGTAATCATAAAGCGAGCATCGAGGGCTGGCAAGGGCCGAGCGTCCGGCCTCGCGAAACGGAGGAGAACATGGAGACCAAGACCGCCCCCCAGGCAGCCGAGCGGACCATCGACGAGATGCCTTTGCTCGGCATCGACCACATCGAGCTCTACGTCGGCAACGCGGCCCAGGCGGCCTACTGGCTCACGCACGCGCTCGGCTTCGGCGAAGTTGCCTACGCGGGCCTGGAGACCGGGATTCGCGACCGCGTCTCACACGTCCTCGAGCAGGGAAACATCCGACTCGTGGTCAGCGCAACGCTTCATGCGGGCTCCGAAATAGCGCGGCACGTGGCCGAGCACGGCGATGGCGTGAAGGTCATCGCATTGGCGGTACCCGACGCCGAGCAGGCCTACCGGGTGGCGGTACGGCGCGGTGCGCGGGGGATCGAGGAGCCGCACGAGCTCTCCGACGACCGGGGAACCGTTCACGTGGCCACCATCGGTGCCTACGGCGAGACCCTCCACAAGCTCGTCGAGCGAGGCGGCTACGAAGGCCCGTTCCTCCCCGGCTACCGGCCGGCAGACGGCACGGGCTCCGAGAGCGGTCTGCTGCGCGAGATCGACCACGTCGTCGGCAACGTCGAGCTCGGGCGCATGGACGAGTGGGTGTCCTACTACGAGCGGGTGCTCGGCTTCACCGAGATGATCCACTTCTCAGACGAGGACATCTCGACCGAATACTCGGCGCTGATGTCGAAGGTCGTTATCGACGGAGAGGGCCGGATCAAGTTCCCGATCAATGAGCCCGCCGAGGGCAAGCGCAAGTCGCAGATCGAGGAGTACCTGGAGTTCTACGGCGGCGCCGGCGTTCAGCACGTCGCCTTTGCCACCGATGACATCGTCGCCGCGGTTTCGCGCCTCACCTCCCGCGGCGTGAGCTTCCTGCGCACGCCCGAGACCTACTACGAGGAGCTGCCGGGCCGGGTCGGCGAGATCGATCAGGGGATGTCCGACCTCCGTCGCCTCGGCATCCTCGCCGACCGCGACGACGAGGGCTACCTGCTGCAGATCTTCACGAAGCCGATCGGCGACCGTCCGACGCTGTTCTTCGAGCTGATCGAACGCCACGGCTCCCGCGGATTCGGCCAGGGAAACTTCAAGGCCCTGTTCGAGGCAATCGAGCGCGAACAGGCCGAGAGGGGGAATCTCTAGTGCGCTATCACCGTCTGGGCCAGGTCCCGCGTAAGCGGCACGTGCAGTTCCGCGACGACGGACGCCTGCTGGTTGAGGAGGTCCTCGGTTTCGAGGGTTTCTCGGGGAACGAATCGATCCTCTACCACCTGACCTCGCCGTGCCGGATCTCGGAGGCAGGTGCATTTGACCCGATCGAGCACGCCGAGTGGGTCCCCGACGCACACGTCCATCGGCATCTGGTCACCGGACCGACCGAGGCCGAGGGCGACCCGATCACGGGCCGGCGCTGCCTGATGTGGAACGACGACCTCGAGGTCTCGATCTGCAAGCCGGAGTCCGAGGCCGAGGCCTTCTACCGGAACGGAGAGGGCGACGAGCTGATCTTCGTCCACGAGGGGAGCGGCACGCTGGAGACGATCTTCGGCAGCTTGCCCTATCGCGAACACGACTACATCGCGATCCCGCGCGGCACGACCTATCGCTTCGCTCCCGACTCCATGCCGCAGCTGTGGCTCGTCTTCCATACCCCGGGCGAGATCGAGACCCCAAACCGCTATCGCAACCGCTATGGGCAGCTGCTCGAGTCCGCGCCGTACTCGCAGCGCGACTTCCACCCGCCCGAGCGGCTCATCACTCAGCGCGAGAGCGGCGAGTTCGACCTCGTCGTTCGGGTACGCGGAGGCCTGCAGCGCTACGTGCTCGACTACCACCCCTTCGATGTCGTCGGCTGGGACGGCTACGTGTACCCGTACACGTTCAACATCCACGACTTCGAGCCGCGCACCGGGCGCATCCACCTGCCGCCACCGACCCATCAGACGTTCCAGGGGCCGAAGTTCGTGATCTGCTCGTTCTGCCCGCGCGAGCTGGATTACGACCCCGAGGCGGTGCCCCTCCCGTATCACCACTCGAACGTCCAGTCCGAGGAGATCATCTACTACGTCTCCGGCGAGTTCGGGAGTCGCAAGGGGATCGAGGTCGGCTCGATCACCGTTCACCCGTCGGGGCTTCCCCACGGCCCGCAGCCGGGTCTGGTCGAGAAGTCGCTGGGCAAGCGCCGTACCGAGGAGCTGGCCGTGATGTGGGACACCTTCCGCCCACTTCGGCTCACTGAACTAGCCCGCGAGCTCGACGATCCGGCGTACGCGTACTCGTGGCGGGAGGGCACCCCCTCGCCGGTGGCACAGAGCACGACGGGGTAGCCCGCGCTAGCGCTCCGGGCGCGCCGCGAAGCCCTCGGCGCGAATCGCGTCGAGGATGCGGTTCGAGTGCTCTCGGCCTCCGGTCTGGAGAACGAGCTGGATCGCGGTCTCGCGGACGTGGAGCTCGACGCCCTCGCGGATGTGGGTGACGTCGACGACGTTCGCGCCCTGCTCGGCGACGACGCGCAGGAGCGCGGCGAGCGCCCCAGGTCGATCCGGCACCACCGTCCAGATCACGACGCGCCGCACGGCCGCGGTCTCCCCCAGTCGGATGCACTCGGCCAGTCGCGAGGCATCGACATTGCCGCCGGAGAGCACCACGCAGGTGTCCCCGTCCGCCGCCGGCTCCACCTTGCCGGCGAGGAGCGCCGCCACTCCCACCGCTCCAGCACCCTCGACGACGAGCTTGGAGCGTTCCAGCAACAGCACCATCGCCTCCGCCACCTCGTCGTCCGAGACGGTGGCGATCCCGTCCGCGTAGCGCTCGACCAGCGGCAGGGTGAGCTCGCAGCGACTCGACGTAGGGGGCGCAGGCCTCGGCCTGGACACCGACCACCCTCGCCTCGGGGATTCGCGACTTGATCGCGACCGCGATGCCAGATGCCAGGCCGCCACCGCCGAGCGGCACCACGACCAACCGCGTTCCCGGCGCCTGGCGGGCGATCTCCAGCCCCACGGATCCCTGGCCGGCGACGATCTGGACATCGTCGAATGGCGGGATCAGCGGCCTGTGCTCCCGCTCCGCGAACTCCCGCGCGGCCTCGGCTGCCTCCTCGTATGAGCCCTCGACCAGATGGACCTCGCCGCCGTAGCCCTGCACCGCCGAAACCTTCGCGAGCGGCGCATCCACGGGCATGAAGAGGTCGGCGTGGCTCGAGAGGCGATCTGCGGCGAGCGCCACGGCCTGGGCATGGTTGCCCGCGCTGGCAGCGACCATGCCCGCGTCCAGCTCCTTCCGGCCCATGCGGCTCATCTTGTGGAAGACGCCGCGAACCTTGAACGAGCCCGTCAGCTGGAGGCATTCGGCCTTCAGCACCACCGGCGCGCCCACGCGGCGAGAAAGCTCTCCCGCCGGCAGCACGGGCGTCTCGCGGACCTTGCCGGCGATCAGCTCGGAGGCGCGCTCGACGTCGGCCGCTGTGACCGGCTGGTCGGCTGTGCGGGTTCGCGACATGCCCATCAACCCAGGGTAGAGCGTGCGGAGACCCACGAACGCGCCGCCTGCAAGGGACCGGTTTGGCACCTCGCTCGTAGACTGGAGGCATGACTGCGCGCGCCCGCCTGGTCGGCGTCAACCACGTCGCCCTCGAGGTAGGCGATCTGGACGAGGCCGTCTCCTTCTACGGACGGATCTTCGAGATCGAGCTGCGCGGGCGCGCTCCGGGAATGGCCTTCATCGACATCGGCGACCAGTTCATCGCTCTCTCCGAGGGTCGCACCCAACCGGCCGATCGAGCCCGTCACTTCGGGCTCGTGGTCGACGATCGGGAGGTCGTCCGCACCGCGCTTCGGGAGGCGGGGGTCGAGGTGCTCCCGGGTCGGGGGCTCGACTTCCGCGATCCGTGGGGCAATCACGTGCAGGTCGTCGACTACCGCGACATCCAGTTCACCAAGGCGCCGAACGTGCTCCGGGGCATGGGCCTGGAGGATCTGGAGAAGCGCCCCGAAGCGCTTCGTGAGCTGCGGGAGAAGAACCTCCTCTAGCCACCGCGAGAGGCCTGGTCGGCCCAACGTCCGAGAGCATACGATTGGCGCGCGAGATGGAGGCTCGATCCCTCACCCTTGGAGCGGAGGAGAGCGCCTGGCGGCGACTGAAGGACGCCGCCGACCGCCGGCCGGCGGTGGCCGCATTGATCCTCATCGGCGCGGTCGTGATGATCATGATCATCTCCAAGGGACTTCACGCCGTTGCCCAGACCGGTCTCACAGGGCTCTCGCTGGGGGCGATCTATGCGCTTGGCGCGGTCGGGCTGACGCTCGTCTACGGGATCCTCAGGCTCGTCAACTTCGCGCACGGCGACTTCCTCACGTTCGGCGGCTACGTGGCCTACCTGATGAACGTGACCTGGGGCATGCCGCTGTTCCTCGGGGTCCTGTTCGCGATGCTGGCGACGGCGCTGCTCGCCGTCACCTTCGAGCTGATCATGTGGGGGCCGATGAGGGCACGGCGGGCTGGGCTCCTCCAGCTGCTCTTGATGTCGATCGGGCTCGCGCTCGTGATCCGCTCCGCGGTCCAGTACTTCTGGGGCACCGACATCAAGCTGCTCGCCGTCGACACCACATCGACCGTGAGCTTCCTCGGCTTGCGTATCGGCCGCACGCAGCTGATCGTGGTCGTGGTCGGCTTCGTGACCCTGATCGCGATCGGGCTGATGCTCCGCCAGACCCTGCTCGGCAAGCGGATGCGGGCCCTCGCCGACGACCTCGACCTGGCGGAGACGGCGGGCATCGACACCAGGCGGGTGATCATCTACACGTGGATCTTCGCCGGCGCCCTGGCGGGACTGGCGGGCGTCCTCGCCGCCGCGATCACCTCGCTCAGCCCGGAATTCGGGTTCGACCTGCTGTTGCCGATCTTCGCCGCGGTCATCCTGGGCGGGATCGGTGACGCGTACGGGGCGCTCGCCGGAGGGATGCTGCTGGGGGTCGTGACCGAGTGGTCGACCCTGTTCATCGACGCGCGCTGGAAGGTCGGCGTCGGCTTCGTGGTCCTGATCCTGGTCCTCATCGTGCGGCCTCAGGGGATCTTCGGCAGGGCGAGGGTGGTCTGAGGCGATGCCGGTTGGAGACCCAGGCGCGCTGCTTCCGGTCGGGATCAGCCTCAACTTCTTCACCGACACCGGCTTCTGGATCGGGGTCGGCGTCTTTGCCGGCACCTACGTCCTCGTCGCCCTCGGTCTCCAGCTCAACGTCGGCTACACCGGGATGACCAACTTCGGCGCCGCCGGCTTCATGGCGGTCGGCGCCTACTCGATGGCGATCCTGGTCCTCAAGGCGGGCTTCTCGTTCTGGCTGTCGTTGCCGGCCGCGATGCTGATCGCAATCGGGTTCGGGCTCTTGGTGGGCCTCCCCTCCCTCCGCCTGCGAGCGGACTACTTCGCCATCGCCACGATCGCGTTGGCCGAGATCGTCCGCATCATCGCCCAGAACGCGCGCGGGCTGACCGGCGGCAACCAGGGGCTGTTCTGCGCCGAGGGCGGCGCCGGCGCCTGCTACAACGATGCGTGGACGAGCCTCTCCGGGACGATCGAGGGTTGGCTCCGGGACCTCGGCTGGACGAACCCGGAGTCGCTGGTGCCCCTGCTGCTCGTGGTCTGGATCACCGTGGTCGTAGTCACCCTCGGGCTTGGCTTCATCCAGAAGTCGCCGTGGGGGCGCGTCCTGCGCGCGATCCGCGAGGACGAGGACGCCGCCGAGGCGCTGGGCAAGAACACCCTCGTCTACAAGCTCCAGTCCCTCGCGATCGCCGCCGCGATCGGCGCCATCGCGGGCTTCTTCCTCGCCCTCAACCTCGCCACCGTCCACCCCGAGGACTACGAGCCGCTCGTGACGTTCTTCGCCTACGGAGTACTCGTACTCGGCGGCCTTGCGAGCTACTGGGGTGTGCTGGCCGGCGGGGTGATCTTCTGGGCTGTCCTCGAGGGAACGCGGTTCGTCGAGCTGCCGATCTCCGAGACCCAGATCGCGTCGCTGCGCTTCTTCATCGTGGGGCTGGTGCTGATCCTGCTGATGGCCTTCCGCCCGCAGGGCATGTTCGGCAAGCGCGAGGAGATGGTCCTCGGTGAATGAGTCGGGCGCTGTGGCAGCGAAGTCCAACGGCCGCCGAATTCTCGAGACGGAGGGCGTGGTCAAGCGCTTCGGCGGGCTGCGGGCCGTGGACGGGGCAACGCTCGACGTGCGCGAGGGCTCGATCACCGCGCTGATTGGGCCGAACGGGGCCGGCAAGACGACGTTCTTCAACGTGATCACCGGTTTCTACCGGCCCGACGGGGGACAGGCGGTCTTCCAGGGCGACCCGATCCTGGGGTCGCCGCCCCACACGATCGCGCGCCTCGGGATGGTGAGGACGTTCCAGATCACCAAGGCGCTGGCGCGAATGCCGGTGATCGACAACATGATGCTCGCGGCGCCTGATCAGCCGGGCGAGCACCTGCTGAACGTGATCGTGAGACAAGGAAAGGTCCGCAGGCGCGAGGCCGAGGTGCGCGAGCAGGCCGTGGAGCTGCTCGAGATCTTCGATCTCGCGCGGCTCGCGGACGAGTACGCGGGTACGCTCTCGGGGGGACAGCGCAAGCTCCTCGAGCTCGCGCGGGCGCTGATGACGCGACCGCACCTGCTGCTGCTCGACGAGCCGATGGCGGGAATCAACCCGACGCTCGGGCGTCGCCTGCTCGAGCACATGCAACGGCAGCGCGCCGAGGAGGGCATGAGCTTCCTGTTCATCGAGCACGACATGGAGGTCGTGATGAACCACGCAGACCGGGTGATCGTGATGGCAGAGGGCCGAGTCATCGCCGACGGCGAGCCGCACGAGGTGCGCTCCGACCCGGCGGTGATCGACGCCTATCTCGGATCCGGCACGGTCGCGGAGGAGCCCAATCGGTGACCGCCGGCGGCGGCAACGGCGCCCTGCTCGCCACCGATGACCTGGTCGCGGGCTACGTGGCGGAGGTCGACATCCTGAACGGGGTCTCGATCGACGTGCGGGAGGGGGAGATCGTGACCGTGATCGGGCCCAACGGCGCCGGGAAGTCGACCCTGGTGAAGACGATCTTCGGCCTCCTGACACCTCGCCGGGGGCGCATCCTCTTCGGGGGCGAAGAGATCAGCGGGCGCCGCCCACACGACATCACACGGCTCGGCCTCAGCTACGTGCCCCAGCTCGACAACGTCTTCCAGAGCCTCACAGTCGAGGAGAACCTCGAGATGGGCTCGCTCGACCGCTCGCGCACCCACGAACAGATCCAGCGCATGTACGAGCTCTTCCCGCGGCTCGGAGAGCGCCGCTCGCAGACGGTGGGGACGATGAGCGGCGGCGAGCGCCAGATGGTCGCCATGGCCCGGGCGCTGATGCCGGACCCGCGGGTGCTGCTCCTCGACGAGCCCTCCGCGGGGCTGGCTCCGGCCTTCGTCGAGGCCATCTTCGAGAAGATCGAGGACGTCCACCAAGCCGGCGTCACGATCGTGATGGTGGAACAGAACGCCAGGCGCGCCCTCGGGATGTCAAGCCGCGGCTACGTCCTGGATCTCGGCGTCAACCGCTTCGAAGGGCCGGGCCGCGAGCTGCTCGCGGACCCCAAGGTCGCCGAGCTCTATCTCGGTGGAACGGCTCGCATCGACCGCATCCAGGCATGAGGCGAGGCGGCCGGGGCTCTCGCCCCGGCCGCCTCCGCAGCATCGCGCCGGCTTGCCGGCGCCGATCTCCTACCTACTTGCTCGGCGCGGCGACGGGAACCTCACCGACGGTCGCGATCGCGCCGTTCTTGTACTCGTACTCGTCGTAGACACCGGCCGTGGCGTCGCCGGCGTCGTCCATGTCGACCGGGCCAGATGCACCGACGTAGTCGATGTCGTCGCCGTTCTGCAGCGCCTTGATCGCCTCGGGGAGCTGCTGCCACGTGTACTCCGTGCCGGGTGGCGCGCTGATGTCCTGGACGTGATCCGCCATGTCCTGGCCGTCCGTCGACCCGGCGGCCACCGCGGCCAGGTAGCAGAGCATCACGGCGTCGAAGTTCTGCGCGTCGAACGTCTGACGATCGACGTTCTTCGGCGCAGACGACGTGTACAGCTTGTCGAAGGCCTTCAACGCAGCCGCGTCGTCCGGCACGCCCGGAGCCGTGCCCCGGAAGCCCTCGACGATGTCCGCTCCAACCTCATCCGGCAGGCTGCTCGAAGCCAGGCCGTCCGTGCCCCAGGCCTTCGTCGGATCCCAGCTCCCCGTTCGGGCCAGCGCGGGGCCGACCTTCACGAAGGTCTCCGGGAAGTCGATGATCACGATCGCGTCCGGGTTCCCGGAGACGATCTTCTGCGCCTCGGAGTCATAGGACGCGGCCTTCGGGTCGTAGATGACCGTCTCGCCGATCGTGCCGCCCTTGTCCTCCCAGGCCGCGCTGAACGTGTCCGCGAGGCCGGTCCCGTAGGAGTCGTTGCGGGCGCCGACGTTGACGGTCTTCCCCTTGGCCGATCCGAGGTCCTTCTCAATCGCGTCGGCCAGCGTCGGCCCCTGGAACGAGTCAGGCGGCGCCGTGCGGTTGATCAGGCCGTTGTCGTCGAGCCCGGTGATCTCATCGCTGGTCGAAGCCGGCGAGATCAGCAGGATCCCATCGGGAATCGCCACCGATCGTGACACCGGGATCGTGTCAGCCGAAGCCCACTCGCCGGCGATGCAGGTTGCGCCCTCGTCGGACATCTTGCGCGCGCCCGAGACGGAAGCCCCCGGATCGGTCTGTGAGTCCTCGGTGATGAGCTTCACCCCGCTGATGTCGGCGCCGGTCTCGTCTGCCGCCTTGTTGATCTGGTCGGCCGCGACGTTGGCCGCCTTCTCGCCGGGCGGCCCGAAGTCCGACAGGTCGCCGGTCAGCGGAACCAGGTCCCCAATCGTCAGCTCCCCTTTCGTACCGCCCCCGCCACCGCACGATGCCAGCGCGAGGGACGCGCCGGCGACGCCTACTGCGAGAACCAACACCCAGAGCCTTCTCATCGATCACTCCTCTCCGTACACAACCATGGTGTGCGCACTCTAACCGCATCACAGCGCCCTGTGCGAGCGAGTACCGATCTCCTGCTACCAGGGGGATCGGTCAGAGGTAGGGGCGGTGGTGCGTGGGTAGGAGAGCCGGCGCGGCCGTTGGCGGTCTACTCGGCCTCGGCGGGTTCGCCTGCGTCGCCCTCGTTCGGGGGCTCTTCGCCGACGTCGCCCGGCGTGCCGCCGTTCCCATCCTCGGGGGGGACATCGGCGCCCGGAGGGTCACCGTCGCCGGACTTCGCGCCCACGCCCACCGGCTCGCGCTTCTTCGCCGGGCGCTTTCGGGGCTTCACCAGCTTCATCTTCAGCGGCCGCTCCTGCTCGTCGCCCGCCTCGTCGCGCTCGACGAGCACCGTCGTGCCGGGGACGAGGTCCCCCTGGCGTAGCACCTCGTCGGCGAGCGGGTCCTCGATGTAGCGCTGAATCGCGCGGCGCAGCGGCCTCGCTCCCATCGCCGGATCCCAGCCACGGTCGGCGAGCAGCTCCTTCGCGGCCTCGTCTAGCTCGAGCTGAAGTTCGTGCTCGGCTACCTGGGCGCGGACGCGGCCGATCATCAGGTCGATGATCTCCTTGATCTCGTCGCGGGTGAGCTTGTGGAAGACGATGACCTCGTCGATCCGGTTCAGGAACTCGGGGCGGAAGACCTTCTTCAGCTCGCCCATGATCCTGTCCTTCATCTCCTCGTAGGACGTGCCGGTCTCGTCGGAGGTGCCGAACCCGAAGCTGACGTTGCGGGCGATGTCCTTGGCGCCGATGTTCGAGGTCATGATCACGATCGCGTTGCGAAAGTCGACCGTGCGGCCCTGCGCATCGGTGAGCCGGCCGTCCTCCAGGATCTGAAGCAGGATGTTGAAGACGTCCGGATGGGCCTTCTCGATCTCGTCGAGCAGCAGCACCGAGTAGGGCTTGCGGCGCACGGCCTCGGTGAGCTGGCCGCCCTCGTCTGCCGACGCCCGACGGACCGAGGAAGATGAACGAGCCCGCGGGCCGCTTCGGATCCTTGATCCCGGCGCGCGAGCGGCGGATCGCCTTCGAAACGGCGGTGATCGCGACGTCCTGGCCGATCACCCGCTTGTGCAGCTCGTCCTCCATCCGCAGCAGCTTCTTGGTCTCGGCCTCGGTGAGCTTGAAGACGGGGATCCCGGTCCACATCGAGACGATGTCGGCGATCTCCTCCTCGCCGACCTCGGGGCGCTCCCCGCCCTCGCCCTCGGCCCACTGGTCCTCGAGCTCGCGCTTGCGGTTGGTGAGCTGGCGCTCCTTGTCGCGCAGGTTCGCCGCCTTCTCGAACTCCTGCGCCTCGATCGCGGCCTCCTTGGAGCGCCGCGTCTCCTCGATCTCCTCCTCGAGGTCCCGGTACACGGGCGGCTGCGACATCGACTTGATCCGCATCCGGGACGCGGCCTCGTCGATCAGGTCGATCGCCTTGTCGGGAAGGAAGCGGTCCGAGATGTAGCGGTCCGCCAGCTCCGCGGCGGCGCCCAGGGCGTCGTCGGTGATCTGGACGCGGTGGTGCTCCTCGTAGCGCTCGCGCAGGCCCTCGAGGATCGAGACGGTGTCCCCAATCGAGGGCTGATCGACCCTGATCTGCTGGAAGCGGCGCTCCAGCGCCGAGTCCCGCTCCAGGTACTTGCGGTACTCGTCCATCGTGGTCGCGCCGATCGTCTGGATCTCGCCACGGGCGAGCGCCGGCTTGAGGATCGAGGCGGCATCGATGGCGCCCTCGGCGGCGCCGGCGCCGACCAGGTTGTGGAGCTCGTCGATGAACAGCACGATGTCGCCGCGCTGGGTGATCTCCTTCATCACCTTCTTGAGCCGCTCCTCGAACTCGCCGCGGTACTTCGAGCCGGCGACGAGCGCCGCGAGGTCGAGCGTGTAGATCTGCTTGTTCTTGAGGAGCTCCGGGACCTCGCCCTTGGTGATCCGAGAGGCGAGCCCCTCGACGATTGCGGTCTTGCCGACCCCAGGCTCGCCGACGAGGACGGGATTGTTCTTCGTGCGGCGGGAGAGGATCTGCATGATCCGCTCGATCTCCGTCTCGCGGCCGATCACGGGGTCCAGCTTTGCCTCGGCCGCGAGCTTCGTGAGGTTGCGGCCGAACTGGTCGAGCAGCTTCGAGGACTTCTTACCCTCGCCGCCGCCGGCCGCCGCCCCCTGGCGGCGCCCGCCGGGACCGGACAGCATCCGGATGACCTCATTGCGGATCTTCTCGGAGTCGGCGTCGAAGTCGAGCAGGATGCGGGCCGCGACGCCCTCGTTCTCGCGCACGAGGCCGAGCAGGATGTGCTCGGTGCCGATGTAGTTGTGGCCCAGGGAGAGCGCCTCGCGCAGCGCCAGCTCGAGCACCTTCTTGGCCCGCGGCGTGAACGGGATCTGCCCGGAGGTGACCTCTTCACCGGAGCCGACGATCCGCACCACCTGGGCGCGGACGCGCTCGACGGTGATATCGAGCGATTCGAGCACGCGCGCCGCGAGGCCCTCCTCCTCGCGAAGCAGGCCCAGCAGGATGTGCTCGGTCCCGATGTAGTTGTGCTTGAGCGTGCGCGCCTCTTCCTGAGCCAGGACCACCACCTGCCGGGCACGCTCTGTGAATCGCTCGAACAATTAACTCTGCCTTTCGCGCTCCGCTGTCAGTATTGCCTACCCGCTGGTCGGCCCCGGGGAACCAACGCGGGGACGCAAGATCACCGGAGTCCTATCCAAGCATTTCGGCTGCGCGGTGCCGAGGGATTAGACCTCCGGTTGTCGATTACGCGAGGACCAAGTATATCGGCGCCCATTCCTCGGCCAGCCGGCCTGAAACCACGCAAGAAGCGAAATTCCCAGCGGGCGGGGACGGGCCGCGTCAGGAGCGCATAGTCGGGAACAGGACGACCTCGCGGAGGTTGCGAGCTCCCGTGAGCACCATCACCAGGCGATCGATGCCGAGGCCGACGCCGGCGGTCGGCGGCATCCCGTGCTCCAGCGCCTCCAGAAACGCCTCGTCGAATGGCTGGGTCTCCTCGTCCCCGCGCCGCAGCTCGGCCGCCTGCTGCTCGAAGCGCCGGCGCTGCTCGTCCGGGTCGTTCAGCTCCGTGAAGGCGTTCGCGATCTCCACCCCGCCCACGAAGGCCTCCCAGCGTTCGACGAACCCATCGACCAAGCGGTGCCGCTTGGCGAACGGCGACAGCTCCACGGGATAGTCGAGGATGAAGGTCGGCTGAACGAGCTCGGGCTCGACGAGCTTCGACAGCACCCCGTCCACGAGCTTTCCCCAGCCCTCGGCCTGGTCGGGTTCCGAGCCCATGGCCGCCGCGAGCTCCTCGCGGCTGGGGCGCTTGGCGAGGTCGAGACCGGTCCTATCGGCGATCGCCTCGCGAAGCGTGATCCGCCGCCACGGGGGCGCCAGGTCGATCTCGGTGCCGTCGCGCTCGATCTTCGTGGTCCCCAGGACCCGCTCGGCGATGTCGGCCACGAGCTGCTCCAGGCGCTCGGCCGCGTCTTCGTAGTCCGCATAGGCCTCGTACCACTCGAGCATCGTGAACTCGGGGTTGTGCTTGGGGGAGATCCCCTCGTTGCGGAAGTCCTTGCCGAGCTCGTACACGCGCTCGATCCCACCGACGACGCAGCGCTTCAGGTAGAGCTCTGTCGCGATCCGCAGGTAGAGGTCGCGGTCCAGGGCGTTGTGGTGGGTCTTGAACGGCCGAGCCAGCGCGCCCCCGTAGAGCGGCTGCAGCACCGGGGTCTCGACCTCCAGGAAGCCGCGCGCGTTGAGCCACTCGCGCACGGCGGCCACGACGGCAGCGCGCCTTCGGAACAGGTCGCGCGTCTCGGCGTTTGCGATCAGGTCCAGCTCGCGGTGGCGATAGCGAAGCTCGACGTCCTCGAGCCCGTGGTACTTCTCGGGCGGCGGGCGCAGGCTCTTCGCCAGGAGCGTCCAGCCCTCCAGCCGCAAGGACAGCTCGCCGCGCTTGGTGGCGAAAACGATCCCCTCCGCCCCCAGGATGTCGCCGAGGTCGAGGCCGACGAGGCGCTCGAACGACTCGGCGCCCAGCAGGTCTTCCCGCGCATGGAGCTGGATCCTTCCCGAGCGATCGACGAGATCGAGGAATGCCGCCTTTCCGTGGCCGCGCCGCGCCGCCATGCGCCCCGCAACGCGGTAGCGGGCATCGGTCTCCTCGCCCGCGGAAAGCCCATCATGGGCCTCGCGGATGACCGCGATCTCGGTGCGATCGGGGAACTCGTGCGGGAACGGCTCGACCCTGGCCGCCCGCAGGCGCTCGAGCTTCTCCCGCCGCTCGGCGAGCA
>WNGB01006214.1_pt1 | contig 17633 bp, 8 predicted proteins | sample 5400681 | NCBI WGS metagenome assembly WNGB01 (sample SAMN13153367, study PRJNA577476) | soil metagenome | isolation source: 115 cm soil or saprolite under grassland replicate 2 | place: USA:California | collected 2016-06-15 | reverse complement strand
CTCTGTCTTGCCCGGATCGCTGCCCTTGCCCTTGCCGATTTCGCCCTGCTTACCCTGGCCCTCCTCCTTGGCCGTGCCTGTCGGCGGTCCCTTCTTCGGGCCCTCCTGCTCCTTGCCTAGCCCCTTGGCGTCCGCCTCGGTGCCCTGCTTGCTCGGATCCTGACGGTCCTTCACCTGGCCGGGATCCTCCTGGGGGCGGATGCCATACTTCTTCATGAGATCCTCGACCGCCTTGCGCACGTCCCGATCCTTCGCCTCCTTGCGGATGCGCGACAGCTCATCGATTGCCTCTTCCTGCTGCTGGCCCTGACGCTCCAGATCCTTTTCCAGACGGGCGACGTCCTCACGGGTCGCGTTCTCGGCGTTCCGTGCGGTGTCGGTGCTGCGGTCCATCTTCGGGTCGCGGTCGCTCTTGCCCGCGCCGGCGTTGGCCGCCTGTTCCGGCTTCGCCTGTTTCTCGCGGGCTTGCGCGCCGCTGCCCTGCTGGGGTTTCGGATCGGCGCCCTTGGCGTGGCCATTCGGCTGGCCGCCGGCACCCTGCTGGCCGCCTTCCTTGGGTTGGCCCTTCGGCCCTTCGGCCGTCTGCTGCGGTGGGCCTTTCACTTCGCCCTGGTTGTGCTGCTCGGCGCGCTGTTCGCTCTGCCCCGGCCCCTTCTGCTGACTGGCCTCCGGCTGCTTGCCCTTGTCGCCCTGGCCGCGACCCTGCGCCACCTGGTCCGGCTGCTTCGGCCCCGTCTTGTTGTCGCCGTGGGCCTGTTGCTGAGCGCCTTGCTCCTGGCCGTCGCCCTTGGCCTTGGCGGCCTCGTTTTTCTGGCCCTGACCGCCCGCGGTCTTCTCGCCGCCCTTCGGCTGCTCGCCGGCCTTACTCTGCTGGCCACCCTCCTTGACCTTGGCGGTCTCCTGCTTCTCGCCCTTGCCGCCCTGATCCTTGCCCTCGCCGACTTGATCCTGGGGTTGTTGCTGTCCCGGCCCCTTGGGCTGCGACGGGGATTTCTCCTTTGCCGCTCCCTTATCGTCCTTGGCCTGGCCCTGCGATCCCGCCTGTTGGTTCTGCTGGCCCTCGGCCTTGCCGTCGCCCGGCCCCTGCTGAGCCTGCTGCTTCTGCTGCTGGCCGGCGCCCTTGGCATCGCCCTTGTCGGCCTTTTCGCCGCCCTTGCCTTCGTCCTTCTTCGCGCCAGCCTCGCCGGCGCCGCCAGGTTGCTGCTCGTCCTTCTTGTTGCCGGCTTCCGTCTTCGAGTCCTGCGGCCCCTGCTTGTCGCCGCCCTTCGGCTCGGTCCGCGGATCGCCCTTGGCGCCGCCCTTGCTTTCGTCCTGCCGCTTCTTCTCGTCCAGGGCATCCTTGAGCTGCCTGGCCTCCTGCTCGAACTGCTCGCGCTCTTGCTGCTCCCGTTTGGCTCGCTGCTCTGGCGTCTCGTTCTGACGATCCTTCTCCTTGGCGGCCTCCTGGTTTTGCTTTTGCTGCTCGCGATCCTGCTGCTGCGCGTGCTTCTGCTTCTCCGCCTGCGCCTGCTGGCGCTGCTGCTCCTGTTGTTTCTGATCCACCGGCGGCGTGATCTTGACAAGATACACCAGGCTCTTGCCGACATTCCCGCCCGCGTCCGGGGGATAATCGCAATTGTCCATCGCTTCCAGCCAGTATTCGACCTCCATGCCCGCAGCCAGTGGGAACGGCTGGCCCTTGGCCGTTTTTAGCGTTTCCAGAGCGACGAAGTCCTTGTAGATCAGATGCTTCAGGTAGGCGCCGTTGGCCAGCTGGAACGACACGCCCGGACGGTAGGGCCGAGGCTCCAGGTCCGGCGCCGGCGGATCCTTCTTGAGGCGCAGACGCAGGGTCATGCCCTTGAGACCGTGATCGTCCCACGCGGCGCCTTCCAGCGACAGCGTCCCGTTCGCGGGCAGTTCGATGTCCTTGCCCGGCTTGGTGAGCTTTACGACCGGCGGCCGATCGGGGACCGCTTCGAGCGTGTACTTGCTGCTGCGGTCGAGGTTCGACTCGTCGTTGACCGAGGTGAACTCGGTGTGGTATTCGCCGTCGCGGTCGAGCACGAACTGGAACTGTTTCGCCTCCGCGTCGCCCGTGACAGGTTCCCCAAACAGTTGCCTGATCTCGGCGCCTTGCCGCATGACCAGCTGAGCCGTCTTCAAGGCGCGATTGGTTCGCGTGATCAGCGTCACCTCGGTGCCGCGCGGCGCCTTCAGGTCGGGACGAATGCTTGCCTCGGTCGGCCCGTAATTCGCCTGCACGTCGGGCAGGCGCAGGTAGGCGGGATAGTGATACTTGACCTCGAAGCGAGTGACCTGGGGAATGGCACGCACCTTGACCTGATATTCCGGCGTCGCCGCGTCGCCGCCGGTCACCTTGTACCAGAAGCCCGTCTGCACGTCGTCGGGGACGAGCGTTTTGAGCCATTCGCCCTCTGCATCCTCTTCAAGCGGGCGCACGATGTACGGGTCACTCTGGCGATAACGGAAATGCAGGTTGAGGGCATCAGGCTGGTTCACGCGCGGCACGTGGCCCGTCACCTTCACGCGAATGCGGACAGGCTCGCGCACGCCCACGGTGAGGTTGCCGCCGTGCGGCTGCAACAGCTCGATCCTGGTGTGGTGGGCGATGGCGCCCTTCTCGAACGGGATGAAAGCGCGGCGGAGGAGCGAGGCGAACTGCGACGGCCCCATCAGACACCAGACGAGCAGGACGAGCACCAGTCCGCCGACAGAGCCGGCCAGCCACAGGGCACGCCGCCCATTGACCGCCTGTTCGAGGTCGGCGGCGCCGAGATCCTTGGCGGCCTTGCGGCCAAGGGTGCCTCGAATCACCGGCGGCATCGGTTCGTCGCGCAGGTCGAGCCAGTTGATGAGGCTATTCTTGGCGTTCGGGATGGTCTCTTCGAGGCGGCGAGCGGCGTAGTAAGGGTTCACGCTCCAGTTCGCCAGGCGGAACGCGAACAGACCGAGATACCCGCAGAGGGCCACCAGGAACACGACGAACGCCGTCACCCGAACCGCTTCCAGCAGGTCGAGGGCCTTGTCCACGATCCCCATCACGAGAGCGTAGGCCAGCACGCCGAGCAGCAGAGCGAGGATCGAGCCGAGGATGTCGAGTCGCCGGATTCTGCCGCGGGCGCGGGCCAGCTGCTCCTCGACGAGTTGCTCGTACTTGGACGCCGGCGCAAGTTTCGGTTGCTGCCGCAGGTCGGTGGCCATCGGCGGTCTCCTTCGGTTAGCTCGCCTGCCTTGGAGGCGAAACGCCCCCTTCATTATAGACTGCGGAGCCGGTCGAACCCAACAAGAAGCCGATTTGGAGACTGCTTCCCTCGTCGTTGCAGCTGGGCTTGCGAGGTGAGTTGATGTGCGTGGTGTTCGGCTCCCGCCCTTACAGGGAACTCCCAGGACGGGTTCCTGGGGCTCCCAAGGGGGAAGCGATTACAGACTCTTCAGATAGCAAATCAGGTCGGCAAGTTCGTCGCGCGATAGCAGGTGGGCCGCCCCGTGGCGCTGAGCCGCGTTGTGGCGGCCGAAGACTTCTTCGAGGGTCGCCGCCTGGCCGTGATGCAGATAGGGCGCCGTGCGGGCCACGCCGCGCAGCGACGGTGTATCGAAGCGGTCGCGCGTGTCGCCCGTGGTCCGCGTGCCGACGTCGTGCGCCACTTTGTCGTGCAGGGGGGCTCCGTGGTGACAGGTGCTACAGCGTGCCTTTCCCTCGAACAGCACCTTACCCCGAACCGCCGCGGCCCGATCCTCCTTGCGCTGTGGGCGGGGCCGCGGCGGCGCCAGCGCCTTGAGGTAGGCGACGAGATCCGCGACCTCCGTGCCCTGCGGCTCGTGCCGGTGCAGGGTGCGCAGGGTGCCGGTAACGCGGTCGCTCAGGGTTGGGCTGCTGCCGTGCCAGCCGTACGGCGCCGTATCGCCGACTCCCAGGAGCGACCGCGTGTTCATGAAATTGCCGAGGCCGTCGCGCGTCAGATCCCAGTTCAGGCCGTCCGCGCCGCCGCCGGGATGGCAGCTCGCACAGGTAAACTGCCCCTGAAAGGTCATCTTGGCGGAGTTGAAAAGGATTTCACCGCGGCGGCGGGCGTCCGGCTCAGGTCCACCGAGCGGAATGTGCCGCACGACACGGAAGCGCGCCGCGTCGATCACGGTAAGGGCGTCGGCAAGGTGGTTGGCGACGACCAGCGTGCCGCCGCCGCCGGAGAGCGCCAGGCGGCGCGGGTTGGCCCGAACAGGCAGACGGGCAACGACGTAGTGACGGCTCAGCGTCAGGTCATCGCGGCCCGCGGGGTGTTCCCCCTCGGCGGCCAGCGGACCGTAGTTCGCGCTGACAAAGCGATCGGTGCGCAGGGCCAGAACGGTGTCGGCACCGGCGCAGGCGACGAAGGCGTGGCGGTGGTCCGGCGTCAGCACCACGTCGGCGGGGTCGGCGTAGGCGTCGCGGACGTCGTCGAGCAGTTTCGCCCGCGACGGGCCGCCCGCCTGCGTATCGACGCCCCACGGCGAGAACGAACTGACGGCGTTGGTGAAGACCCAGCCCTGGGTCAGTTGCGTCGCCGGCACCTTCGTCCGCGGTTTCTGGTGGACGACGAGGACGAACGACGAGGCCCCCTGCTTGCTGGCCAGCCCGCGCGCATTGCTGACATTGGCGAGCCGGTTCGTGTTCAGAATGCGCGGTTGTTTCGAGTCGATCAGGCTGATGAGCGCCTCGCCGGGCCGTGAAGACAGAGCGAGCAGGAAGGGATACTGCGCGTCGCCGTGCAAGAGGAGACGCTCGGGCATACCCGGCAAGCCGATTACCTTGCTCTGGCCGGTCGCCACATCGACGGCGTGCAAGGTTTGCTCGTCCTGGCAGGCGACGAAGGCCCGCGAGCCATCAGGCAGGGCGGCGACGCCGCGCGGCGCCTGGCCAATACGCCAGCGCGCTGCGACCTTGTGCGTGCCAAGGTCGATCTTGACCAGCCTATCGTCGTGTTCGCAGCTGACGAAGAGCATGTCGCGGACGAGCGCCAGGTCGTGCGGACCGGCGCCGACGGGAATTTCGCGCACCACCTTACCCCCGGTCAGGTCAACCACTGCGACCGCGCCCGCGCCGTGCAGGGCGACGTACGCCCGGCTGCCATCCTGGTTGACGGCCAGACCGAGCGGGCTTTTGTAGCGCGGGTGGGTCGCCGTGCTGGCGGGAGGCGTCTGGGCGGCGCTCGGCAGCAAGACCGCAAAGGGGAGCAGACAGGCAAAAGGCAGGAATCGTCGAAGCATGGCGTGACCTCCCGCGGTCGAACGGGGGCGATAGGGCGTTTGCGCTCTCCAGGCGCGATTCTACAGGACTTCGTGCCAAAAGCACACAAGCTCTCATGCCGCTATGCGGCACCCAGGGGTCATGCGGTTGCGCGGCACCCAGAAACGATGAAAATGGGGCGAGTGCTGCCTCGTTTTAGCTGTAGCCTTTGCTCGGGATGAAGGCCGATTGTCGCTTGGTGCTTCGAGCCCGCAGAGCAGCCCCAAGCGCCAGCGCCGGAACAGAGGAAGGATCCCGGCGCTGGCGCTTCGGGCTTGTCTCAAACACGTTGTCATTTGCCGCCTTCGCTGATCGCGTACAGTGACCGGAACCCGCGCAGGTAAATCCGCCCCTTGGCGATGACTGGCGAGGCGGCAAACGCGTCGGTCAACACGTTCTCCGCCAGCAACTCGAACTTCGGCCCGGCCTTCACCACGCTGAACGTGCCGTCGCGAGCCGTGAGATAGATCTTGCCATCGGCGTAGACCGGCGAGGCGCGATAGCGTGCGGCGTGCAGACGTTGCTGATAGAGTTCCTGTCCTGTCTTGGCGTCCCAGCACTGCAGCAGCCCCATTTCCCGGCAGAGATAGACCAGGCCATCATGCACCAGCGGCGACGGGACGTCCGGCGAACCCTTCGGCTTGTGCCACTGCGCGCCGGGGCTGCCGACTTTGATCAGTCCACTCGCGCCCGGCTTGATCGCGGCCACCGGACCGCCGCGGGCCGTGGGCACGACGAGCAGGTCAGGCGAGGCGACCGGCGAGGAAATGATGCGGAAGGCATAGTGATACTTCGTCTTCGGATTGAGGTCGGCGAGCCGCCAGATCTCGCTGCCGTCGCTCAGGCGATGAGCGGTCGTGTAGTCGCAGCCGAGCACGACCACGCACGTCTCCTTGCCGTTTTGCCACAGACCCGGCGAGGTGTACGCCTCCTTGCTCTCGGACTGCGCATCACTCTTGCGGGCCACCTTCCACACTTCCTTGCCGGTGGCCTTGTCGAGAGCGATGACCCAGTGCCCTCCGGAATGGAGAAGCGACAGGTACAGCCGACCCTCGTGCAACAGCGGCGTCGAGTGCATGCCGTGCTGGATCTGGAATCGCCCGGAGCGATCCTGGACGTTGATCTTCCAGATCTCCTTGCCGTCAAGAGCGAAGCAGGCAAGGGTGCCGTTGCCGGCGAACGCCCAGACGTGCTTGCCGTCGGTGCTCGGGGAAGCCGACGCCTCGTTCGCCTCGCCGCCCTTGATGACCGTGCGGCCGGCAGCGCCGAGGCTCCCCTTCCACAGCGTTTTGCCATCGGTATTGAGGCACAAGAGGATCAGGTCCCGGCCCTCGGAACTCGTCAGGAAAAGCCGCGAATCCCAGAGGATCGGTGGGGAGCCAGCCAGGCCCGGAAGAGGCACCTTCCAGAGGACGTTCTTCGTTTCGGTCCACTCGGCGGGGAGCCGTGTTTCCCTGGAGATCCCGTTGTTGTCCGGGCCGCGCCAGTACGGCCAGTTCTCGGCCCAGCTGATGCCGGCCCAGCAAAGCAGCACATACACCGAACAGAGCAGCCAGCGCAGATGGCTCAAGCGGTTCACGGCAGCGTTCCCCTCAACAAGACATTGCCTCGATCACGGAGTCGAACAGGAGCACAATTTGATTCATCAGCATACTGCTGCCCTGCCCTCCACGGAAGCGCCTTTTCGCGACATTCTGAGTCCGCACAGTCTGCATCGCTGGCAGTTGGGCATGTCGTCCGTAAGATCAGACTTGCAGGCAACGTCGATCCACCGCGGAGGATCTCTGAGCCATGAAGAATCCCCTATCAAGGATGGCTATTATATTTTTTAGCGCCTTTGTCCCTTTCCTGGTGATGTGCGCCCGGCTTCGCGCAGGACAGGCGGGAGCCAACGTGCCCACCAAGAAATCCCTCGCGTTGACTGAGAAACAGGCGTCGGCATTCGCGCAACTGGCGCTCAAGGGCATCCGCAAGGAGTACCCGAACAAGCCGGGGCACGTCATGAACGGCCCCGCCGACGTCAAGGGACCGCGTGCCCTGCATCCCGCGTTCTATGGCTGCTTCGACTGGCACTCGTCGGTGCATGGCCACTGGATGCTGGTAAGGTTGCTGCGTCTCTTTCCGGAATTGCCGGAGAAACAGCAAATTCGCGCCGTCCTGGCGGAACACCTCACCGCGAAGAACCTCCAGGCCGAGGCCGACTACTTCGCTCAGCCCAATAGCCAATCCTTCGAGCGCACCTACGGCTGGGCGTGGCTGCTCAAGCTCGCGGAGGAGCTTCATTCCTGGGACGACGCCGACGCCCGGCAGTGGTCGCAGAACCTTCGGCCGCTAACAGATACTATTGTGGCCCGCTACATCGCCTTTTTGCCGAAGCAGACGTACCCGATCCGTACAGGGGTTCATCCAAACACCGCCTTTGGACTGGCGTTCGCCCTCGATTACGCTCGTACGGTGGATCACAAGGCCCTGCGCACATTGCTTGAAGACCGCAGCCGGGCCTACTTCGCCAAGGACGCCGGCGCTCCGGCGGCGTGGGAACCTGACGGCGCGGACTTTTTCTCGCCGAGCTTGATGGAGGCGGACCTGATGCGGCGCGTGCTGCTGCCGGCCGATTTCCAGGCGTGGTTCCGGCGCTATCTCCCAGATATCGCCAAGGGAGAGCCGAAAACGCTCCTGATGCCCGCTCAGGTCACCGATCGCACTGATCCGCAGATCGTTCACCTCGACGGCCTGAATCTGAGCCGTGCCTGGTGCATGCGGAGCATCGCCGCGGCACTGCCTGCTGGAGATCCCGCCCGCAAAGTCCTCGCCGAGTCGGCCGCTCGCCATGCCGACGCGGCGCTGCGACACGTCGCCAGTGGCGACTACGTCGGCGAGCACTGGCTGGCCTCGTTCGCCGTTTATTTACTCTCGACGCCTTCGCCGGACTAATGCAGAGGCAACCGACGTTTTGTTTGTAGTTCCGCCTTTAGGCGGCTTGACGTCAAGCCGCCTAAAGGCGGAACTACGAACAAGAGGTCACTTGTTCCTGCACTAACTACGTCACGTAACTTCCGCTTGTGCTTGTTCTCTTGTGCCAGAAGGAGAATGAGCGGGACGATCCAATGCCCGCGGCAAGCATCATCACCATTCACAGGAGAGACCATGAGCCAAAGACATTCGCACAGCAAGTTGAGCCGGGCAGTGGCGGTCCTGCTCGTCGGCGCCTGCGCGGCGCTCGCCTGGTTGGGAGCGAACCCGGCAGCGGCCCAACCGATCAACCCGCAAGCGTTCAAGAAGCAGTTCGAGGAGGCGAAGAAGGACGCCGAGGTCGTGGCCGTGGTGCGCGCGCTGGCAGCGTCCTGCACCGCGATCATGGGCGAAGGCAAGGCGCGCTCCGTCACCCTGGAGGTGGCCTTGCAGGTGGTGCAGTCGGAGAAAGGGGCGGTCAAGCAGGGCGACATTCTGGTGGTGGCGCACACGGTCAATCTGCCCGCCGGCCTGGCCCCGGCATGTACGGCTGGATGGGAGCGGTCCGGCGCTTTCCGTTCACCCCCGGCGTGCGGGGCGAGGTGGCCCTGCGGTGGAACGCCGAGCGCCGCCGTTACGAGGCCATCGCGGGCTGGGTGGAAACGCCGAACATGAACAGCAGCGCCATTCCGACCGAGGTCGGCAAAGCGTACGGCGCGGGCGATACACCGGCCGCGAAGTAGCTTGATAAGAGTGTTCGGAAACCACGAAGGCTGTTGTGGCACGGTCTCCTGACCGTGCCACTCTTCTGACCGCAGGTCTCCCGGAGAGCGGGAACCAAGAAGAGACCTGCGGTCGATAGCCGTGGCACGGTCAGGAGACCGTGCCACAACGCGGGTCTCCCGGAGAGCGGGAACCAAGAGGAGACCTGCGGTCGAAAGCAGTGGCACGGTCAGGAGACCGTGCCACAACGCTTTCCGAATGCTCGAAGTAAAACAGCCTGAACAAGTATCTACTCCCCGCCCCTCGCGTTGCTGCGTGCGCGCTCACTTCATTGGAAAATCCAAAAATCCATGTCCAGTTTTTCAGCCAATTTTCGATTTGTTAATTAGGAGGTTTTTTTCGCGCCTCCCTTCTGTCCGGTGGGCAACTTCTTCCTGCCCGAGAGGTTCCCGTGCGCCTTCCGTCCTCCGCGGCTCCCCTGCCGGGTGTCGCAACATTGCTGTCCGGTAAACCGAAACCGGGGCCTGCAGGCAGGCACGTGACTGCCGCGCCCCGTCCCTGTCCCTGGCCTCGCCAACAAGACACAATGGTGAAGTGGGCCGCGGAGTGCCCACGCCGTTCGTCGTTTCCTTTGTTCGGAGGATGAGTTGTGCTACGAGCAATCGTGTTGGCCCTCGCCCTGACGGCGACGGTCCTGACTGGCTCGGCTCTGCGCCTCGACGGCGGGGGACCGGACCACATCAAGATGTATGTCAAGCCACCCAGAGCGGGGCGACTTGCGGGCAAGGTCGGCCCCGGGGCGCAAACCCTGGCGGTCTCGGGTGGGACTCTCCTGGGACAGACCAAGACCGGTAGCCTCGTCATCAATGTCTTGAAGAAAGACGCGGCCACCGCCAAGGAGGAGTTGACCAAAATCGGCGCGAAGGTTGGGACCGGGGTGACAACGGCCGACGCGCCGCACCCTGCTCGAACCTTGCTGGTCAAGTACCAGAACAAAGAGGCCGCCCTGAAAGAGCTGGATCGACTCGGCTACGTGGTTGTGGACGATTACCAACCCGGCTCCCTGCTCCGCGTGGCCCCCAAGGAGAAGGGTAGCGGCGTCCATGCCGCCTCGGTCAGCGAGATGACCAAGTCCAAGGCCCTGGACCACGTCCAACTCGAAACGATCCTCCGCATCCCGACCCCCATTCGGAAGGAGAAGACACTCGCGGCGAAAGTGCTCCAGGCGCCCAATGACCCCTTTTTCGAGGATCTGTGGGGGATACGCGCCATCAAGGCCCCGGATGCCTGGAAATGGATTAAGGAGAGCGAAAAACTCGTTGCTGTCATCGATACCGGCATCGACTACAACCACGAGGATTTGAAGGACAACATCTGGACCAACCCGAAGCCCGACCCCACGAAGAACGACAAGTATGGCTATGACTTCGTCGGGGCTGGTTCGGGGGATCCCAGGGACCGCAACGACCACGGGACACACTGCGCCGGAACCATCGGTGCGGTGGGGGACAACATGAAGGGGGTGATTGGGGTCAACTGGAAAGTGAAGATCATGGTTCTGCGGTCCCTCGACGCGAACGGGCAGGGGCCCACCCTGGACGCGGTCAAATGCATCGATTACGCCCTCGCCCGCGGCGTGAAGGTCATCAGCGCCAGCTGGGGCGGCGACCGGTACGATCAGGCCCTTTTCGACGCCATTCAGCGCGCCCGGGACAAGGGCGTGTTGTTCGTCGCGGCAGCGGGGAATGACGGCAACAACAACGACGAACCCGGCGAACAAGAGTATCCCTGTTCCTACGACCTGGACAACATCATCTCGGTGATGGCCGTGGACGAGAAGGATCAAGTGCCTGATTGGAGCGGTTACGGCAAGAAGTCGGTGCATATTGCCGCGCCAGGGGTCGATATCCTCAGCTGCCGGCCCGCCGACCGCTATCAAACCATGGACGGCACTTCGATGGCGACGCCGCACGTGGCGGGGGCGGCGGCGCTGGTGTGGTCGGACCCCAGGTACGCCAAACTCGACTACAAAGGAATCCGCAAACTGCTGCTCGACAAGGCACGTCCCGTCAAGGGCCTGAAGTGTATCAGCGGCGGGGTGCTCGACCTCAGTTTTCTCAACGGCAAGGGGAAGCCGAACCCTGGCGGGCAGGGGCTGCGCCCGGCCCTTCCCAACTCCCTCGGGAACCGGCAGGCAGCAGGGGATGAGGAACCCCGCGCGAGCGTCCGGAGGCGGGACGATGCGGCCCCGGGCAGACCAATTCCCCGAACGGTGGCGGAGACCCTGGCGAGATAAGCGACTGCTACGGGGCGGCGATAGGAGGGCAGCCACGGAGGGGAGAAGGGGATGGGCGAGGGGAACTTCGCGGCGTCAGCCGCCGTGAGGTTCCCCTGCCGCATTCACGCTCGCCGACAACTCCTGGCGGCGAATGACGAACTCGACGTTCAGGTCGGAGCGCGGCACAACCGCGAAGCTTGCAGGCGAGGTAATCACCGAGATGGTTGGCCCCGGACCTGGCGTCTCTTCCAGGACGTAGGCTTTGAGCGTGCCATCGACGATCTTCACCTGGGTGAACTCGATGGTGTAACCGCCGGTTCGCTTCACGCCAGCATAAGCGGCGAGGACCATGTGCTTGGTAAAATTAACCTTGGGAACCGGTGGCGGGGGAAACGTCTTGGCGTGGGCGGCCTTCCAGGTTTGCTGCCACTCGGCGGCGTTCCGGATCACCATCTGCTTCCCCTTGGGCTCCGGGAAGCCGCTATCCCGCTCTTTCCACTGGGCGGCGATCTTCACGAGTTTCTCTTCCCCACCGCCGCTGGCGGACACCACCACGGCGAAGAGTCCAAGGACAACGCAGGAGACACAAAAACGGCCCATACGACACCTCCTTTACAACTCCTGTATACCAGCACCCTGTCCCCGACACCAGACACAATTTGCGGGGATCAGTGTTTGTTGCTGGGCTCCTCCTGGGAAGGTCGCAAGCGAGGTGCCAACTTGCGCAAGAATCGGCCAGCAAACCATTCTCGGCAAGTCCCGTGCCGTCGAGCTTTACCGGAAAGCCCGGCTGCTCGCATCCGGCCAACTCTCCGGAGCGCGGGCGTCTCGCCCGCTTGCTTTGCGGGCGAGACGCCCGCGCTCCGGAGAGTTGGCCACCTTGTTCGAGGTTTTGGAGAGGCCAACCCCGCTTTGCTTCACCGCAAACCTCGGGCACCACCCGCAGTTGGCGCCTCATCTCTTGGGAGAATCCCTCCCTATAATTAGACGAATCCCATGACACAAAGGTTCTTCGACGAGAGAAATCGCCTCCTGAATTGTCGGAACAACCCGGAAAGGCCAATGGTCCCGACCCGCTGCGGAGCACCTCTTCGCAAGTCGCGCAACGGCGAGGGTTCTTCTTTCGGACAAGGATCGCAGCGAGCGGTTTAGAAGTGGTTTCAAAACCCCTCCCCCCAAACCCCCTCCCCTGCGAGGAGAGGGGGGGCAAGCCAGACACGTCTCTTCTTCTCCCCCTCTCCGTTGCGGGGAGGGGGTTGGGGGGAGGGGTTTTGAAACCACTTCTTAGCCAGCTCGCGAAGCCTTGGAGAATAACATGCCCCAAACAGCCCGATTTGTCTTCCTCCTCGTGACTGTCGTCCTCGGCGCCTCGGCCCCCAGCCTGGCGAGCCAACAAGCGAAGGTCAGGCTTCTGGTCACGCCCACCAACGACATCGTGCCCTTCAACAACAAACTCAGCACACGCCTGCGGCCCCTCGATGCCCTTGGCGATACCGAATGCACCCTCGTCGGGCTGACCCGGAAGGGCGAGATGGTGATTGAGATGCCCAAAGGCGATGTGAACTCCGCGATGCGATCCCTGGCGAAGGAAGGTGCCAAGGCGGAGCAAACCTCCGAGGAACCGCCGCGCCGGACACGAACGCTCCTGGTGCGGTACACGGATCGGGATGCAGCCCGGAAGGAACTGACCGACCTCGGCTATGAAATCCTGGAGGACTACGAGCCAGGATCCTTTTTCCGGGTGGTCCCGAAAAATGACAAGGGTCAGCTGCGGACGGCCGCCGTGACCAAACTCGGGGAGTTGGCAGCGGTTGACCATGTCGAACTCGAACGTACGGTCCATCTGCCGCAGATGCAACTCAAAGACAAGGATGGATTTAAGGCGGATACGACGGGTACACCGAATGACGAGTACTGGTCGGAGTTGTGGGGGCTGCGCACCATCAACGCTCCGGAGGCGTGGAAGACGGTCCGCGAAGCCCCGGACGTGATCGTCGCCGTCCTGGATACCGGAGTAGACTACAACCACGAGGATTTGAAGCCGAACATGTGGATCAACCCAAAACCCGATCCAGTCAAAAAAGACGTCCACGGTTACGACTTCGTCGGCAAAACGGGAAACCCGATGGATCCCCACGGCCACGGGACGCAGTGCGCCGGGATTATCGGCGCCGTGGGGAACAACAAGAAGGGGGTCACCGGCGTCGCCTGGAAGGTGCAGATCATGGCCCTGAAGTGCCTCGACCGCGAGGGCCACGGCGCCAATACGGACGTCATCAAGGCCATTGCCTACGCCGTCGAGCACAAGGCGAACATCATCAACGCCAGCTTCACCGACACCGTGTTTGACCAGTTGGTCTACGATGCCATCAAGCGCGCGGCGGACCAAGGCATCCTCTTCATCGCCGCTGCGGGGAACGACGACAACAACAACGATAACGCCAATGAGCGCTTGTACCCCTGCTCGTATGGCCTGCCGAACGTCATCTCCGTGATGGCCGTGAACCAGAAGGATGTCAAGGCGACCTTTCCTCTCGGCGGGAGCGGGTTTGGGAAGGACTCCGTGCATCTCGCCGCTCCAGGGATCGAAATCATGACCTGCCACCCCAACAATCTCTACAAGAAGACGGAGGGAACCTCGATGGCTGCCCCGTACGTGGCCGGGGCGGCGGCTCTGGTTTGGGCCCACCCCACCTACGCCCAGTCCGGTTACCGAACCATCCGCAAGCTGTTGTTCGACAACGCCCGCAAGCTCGATGCAAAAGGAAACCCTCTACGTCTGAAGAGCCTGACTGCTGGGGTGCTGGACCTCAGTTTCCTCAACGATGGCGCCAAACCGAAACCTGGCAAGCAGGGCCCGCCCCAGCAACCCCTTTCCCCGAATGGCGAAGGACGGCCCCAGGCCCGTTTGCAAGCCCAGCCAGCGTTGCCGCCGCCGTCGCGAGCCCCTACTATCCCCTTCGATCCGCCCGCACGCTTTCCCGAGACAGCAGGACACACCGATGAGCGACTTCCGCGTTGAAACAGACTCGATGGGCGACGTCAAGGTGCCCGCGCAAGCCTACTACGGGGCGCAGACGCAGCGCGCCGTCGAGAACTTTCCCATCTCCGGCCAGCCGCTGCCGGCGCGCTTGATTCGTGCTCTCGGGCTCGTCAAGGTCGCCGCCGCCGTCGCCAATCGCGATCTCGGCAAGCTCAAATCCGAGGTCGCCGAGCCGGTCATCGCCGCCGCCCGGGAGGTCGCCGCCGGCAAGTTCGACGACCAGTTCCCCATTGACGTTTACCAGACCGGCTCGGGCACCTCGTCGAACATGAACGCCAACGAGGTCATCAGCAACCGCGCCATCGAGCAGACCGGCGGCAATCGCTTCGACAAGAAGAAGCCGATCCACCCCAACGATCACGTCAACATGGGGCAGTCCACCAACGACATGTTCCCGACCGCCATCCACGTCGCCGTCGGCCAGGCGATCGCGAAGGAGCTAATCCCCGCCCTGCAGCGGCTTCAGGGCGTCCTGGCCGAGAAGGCAGCCAAATGGGACGGCATCATCAAGATTGGGCGTACGCATCTCGCCGACGCGACGCCGATTCGGCTCGGTCAGGAGTTCAGCGGCTACGCCCGGCAACTGGAGTTGTCGGGCGAGCGTGCCCGGCGCGCCCTCGCGGCGGTGCTGGAACTGCCGGCGGGCGGCACCGCGGTCGGCACCGGCATCAACACCCATCCGCAGTTCGGCGCGAAGGTGGCCGAGGCATTGGCGAAGGAGACCGGCGTGCCGTTCGTCGAGGCGAAGAACCATTTCGAGGGCAACGCCAACCGCGACGGTCTGGTCGAGTGCAGCGGCGAATTGCGGGCCATCGCGGTCAGCCTGTTCTCGGTGGCGAACAACATTCGCTGGCTCGGCAGTGGGCCGCGCTGCGGTTTCTACGAAGTGATGCTGCCCGATCGCCAGCCCGGCTCGTCGATCATGCCCGGCAAGGTCAACCCGGTCATGTGCGAGAGCATGATGCAGGTGGCGGCGCGCGTCCTGGGCAACGACCAGACCATCGCTTTCAGCGGCGCGACCGGCGGGCAGTTCGAGCTGAATATCATGATGCCGGTGATGGGCCTGGCGGCGCTGGAGAGCGTGCAACTGCTGGCCTCCTGTACGCAGGCGTTTGTGGACTTTTGCGCTCTGGAAATGGAAGCCAATCGGGCGGGCTGTGAGCGGCAGGTGGAGCAGAGCCTGGCGATGGTGACGAGCCTGAACCCGCTGATCGGCTACGATGCGGCGGCGGCCGTCGCCAAGGAGGCGTTCAAGAGCGGCAAGACGGTACGGTCGCTGTGCCTGGAGAAGATGAAGGCGGGGACGCTGAAGAAAAAGGACAGCGACGCAGTCGTGACCGAGGCCGAACTGAACGCGGCGCTGGACCTGCGCAGCATGACCGAGCCGGAGAAGGCGTGAGCGGAAGTCCGTAACGAGTGAAAAGTGATGAGTGGAAAGACTTGTGAGCCCTTTGACTTTCCACTCATCACTTTCTCCTCGCAACTTCTTTCTGCTTACTCGATGGAGCGTGTCCGCCACGGCCAGCGGAAGACGGCCAGCAAGTTCGAGTAATCGTCCGTCCACACGTACTGGCCGATGGGATTGCGATTCTCCCAGTAGGAGCTGGTGTCCGGCTGGAGGCGGCCCGCCACCTGGGCGTTGAAGGCCTGGCGGGCTTTCTCATAATTCCCAGGCACTTTCAGATAGTCAAGATCCGTCGGCTTCCGCGCGACGATCACCCACTCCGAGGTCGTATGGCCCAGGTGCTCCCGGGGAATCGCCGCGCCCTCGGGGAGGAAGCGCGGGGCGTTATCGTGCCCACGCCGGCTCACGAGGGGTTGGCCCTTCTTCTGGGCTTCTGCCCGCTGCTCCGGCGTCGCGTCGGGCAGCACCTGGCCGGTCTCCTTGTCGGTGTAGATGGAGCCCGCCACGTCCACCACGACCGGCACCAGGCCCAGGTGGCGGTTCGACGTGTGGATGCACAGCACCCCGCCCGGGGCCAACTTTTGCAGGTAAATCTTGAGCGACTCGCGCGTCAGGAGGTGGACTGGGATGGCGTCCGAGCTGAAAGCGTCCACCACGATCAGATGGTAGAACGAATCCGGACCGCCGCGCAGCGCCATCACCTTGTCGTGATACTCCTTCATCTTCTCCGGGCCGTAATCCTTCCACAACTTGTCCAGATCAAGATCCTTGGTGGGGTCGTTCGGATCCTGCGGCTGCCACGGCAGCGCCATCCGCAGGCGAGCGTCGCCCATCAACACCTCAACCTGGGCGCCGCGCTTGCGGGCGTCGCTCAGATAGGCGAAATAAGGCTCAACATTCGGGGCATCCGGCAACGAATAACGCCGAACACGATCGTCGATCTCGTAGAAGTGCATATGCTGGAAGGGCCGGGCGTACGAGGCCATCGTGCCCGTGCCCAGGCCGATTGTCGCGTAGGGCGGCTCCGACCAGAGGGTGACTAGTTGCCCGAGCGGCACCGTGGCGCTGCCAATGAGCGCCGCGGGCATGCGCGCGTCCGAGGAGTAGAGCGGCATCTTGACCCCGCCCTTCTCCCCGAGCAGTTTGACGGCCGCGTCGCTCTTGTCCTCGGTGATAGCCCAGAAGCCGGCGACGTCCCGGATATCGCCCTTCATGTCGAATTCCCCGAGTTTCACGAACCAATCGAAACGCTCCATCGCCATGCCGACCGGGCCGGTGCGATGGTAATAGGTCGTGGCCGTGCGACTCAGATCCTCCTTGTTCGGCGACAGCCCGCCGTACCACGAGGAACTCGGTTTGAGGAAGTTCTGGCCATGCTGGGTGGTTCCGTGGGTCATGCTGAGAGCGAGGTAGCCGCCCTCGCCGCCACGGGTGATGTGCAGGATGCCGAAATAACTGCGCTCGGTGCGCAGGGAATCGCGACCCCCGCCGCTGTTTTGGATCACCAGCAGCACCAGACCCAGCGCCAGGCCGAAGCGCCAGGGCCGGGCGTAGTAGAAGCACGCAATCACCAGGGGGATACTGTACATCACCACGTACTTTGGCGTCGGGTTGGTGTCGCCGCGCGACGGCTGGAGCACCGCCTGCAAGATCATGGTCAGCACCAAGACGGCGATCGGCAGCAGGATGTCCAGGGTGAGAGTCAGGTTCCGGCTGGGCACCGGCCCCATCTTGCGGATCGATCGGCCGGGGCCTTTGTGGGGCCTCTGCGCCTCCGACTCGCCGAAGATCTGGGCGGCGAGCATATCGGTCCAGCCGTAATCCTTCATGACTGGCCGGATCAGACCGGCGGCGATGATGGCGATCGTGACTTCCCACAGGCCAGTGAACAGCACCGGCGCCAGCAGGCCGTTGAACATGCCGCCGAGCATGCCGCCGACCGACATCCACAGGTAGAACTCCGTCA
>WNGB01011760.1_pt1 | contig 17636 bp, 15 predicted proteins | sample 5400681 | NCBI WGS metagenome assembly WNGB01 (sample SAMN13153367, study PRJNA577476) | soil metagenome | isolation source: 115 cm soil or saprolite under grassland replicate 2 | place: USA:California | collected 2016-06-15 | reverse complement strand
TGATCCTCGGGGTCGACACCACGGCGGCCCGAGCTTCCGCGGGCGTCGCCGCCGCCGTCACCGGTGACGAGCTGCGCGGCCACGCGCGGCCGATCCGGGCGCTGTCGCGCATGCGGGGCTATGCGGCGACCGAGATGCCCGCGCTCGCGTCGAAGAAGGCGCGCTACGCGGGCGAGGCGGTGGCGGCGGTCGTGGCGGAGAGCCGCTACGCGGCCGAGGACGCGCTCGAGCGGATCAGCGTCGACTACGAGCCGCTCCCGTCGGTGGCCGGTCCAAGGGCAGCGATGGCCGATGGCAGTCCGCTCCTGCATGAAACCGGGGCGAGCAATCTCCTCCTGAGCCGCGAGTTCAGCCAGGGCGACGTGGCGGCGGCCCTCGCGGCCTCGGCGGTCGTCGTGGGAGACCGCTTCCGGCTTCATCGGCATGCCGCCGTCGCCATCGAGAATCGAGCCTGCCTCGCCGAGTGGGAGCCCGGCACGGGCGCCCTCACGCTCTGGACCTCGACCCAGATCCCGGGCATGATCCGCGAGGCGCTCGCCGAGCTGCTCGGGATCCCGGCGCACCGCGTCCGGGTGGTCGCCCCCGATGTCGGCGGCGGGTTCGGCATGAAGAGCGCGCTCTATCCCGAGGAGGTCGCGGTCTCGGCGCTCGCCCGGCAGCTGGGTCGCCCGGTGAAATGGGTCGGCGATCGCCGGGAGGATCTGCTCACGAGCACCCAGGCCTGGGACGAGGACATCGAGGCCGAGCTCGGCGTCGACGGCGACGGCTGCATCCGCGGGTTGCGGGCGAAGGTGTGGGCCGATGTCGGCGCGTACTCGGTCTATCCCTGGACGGCGAGCATCGAGGTGATCCAGGTGGTGAGCTTCCTGCCGGGGCCCTACCGCGTTCCGCACTATCACGGCCAGGCCTGGGGCGTCGCGACCAACAAGGCGCCGATGGGACCCTACCGGGGCGTGGGCCGGCCCGTCTCCACCTTCGTGATGGAGGCGCTCCTGGATCGCGCCGCCCGCCGGCTCGGCCTGGACCCCGCCGCGATCAGGCGCGCCAACCTGATCCAGTCCAATGAGCTACCCTACCGCTCGCCCTCGGGCCTGGTGTGGGACTCCGGGAGCTTCGCCGAGTCTCTGGAGCGCGCGTGCGAGGCCGTCGACTACGCCCGGTTCCGTGCCGAGCAACGCCACGACGTCCCGGCCCGGCGGCGCGCCGGCATCGGGATCGCCTCCTACGTCGAGCTGACGGGCGTCGGCTCGGCCATCCCGGCCTCGCCGGGCGCGGACATCGCGACGGGGACCGAGGGCGCCACCGTGCGCGTGGACCCCGCGGGGACGGTGACGGCGGCCTTCGGCCTCGCCTGCCACGGTCAGGGGCACGAGACGACTCTGGCGCAGGTCGTCGCCCAGGAGCTGGGCGTCGAGCTGGATGCGGTGCGGGTGGTCCACGGCGACACGGAGGCCGGGCCCATCGGCAGCGGGACCTACGCGAGCCGCAGCGCGGTGATCGGCGGCGGCGCGGCGATCCTGGCGAGCCGCGCGGTCCGGGACAAGGCCCTGCAGATCGCCGCGCACCGGCTCGAGGCCGACGTGCGCGACCTGGAGCTGTCGAGCGGCGTGGCATGGGTGCGCGGCGCGCCCGACCGGCGCCTCACGCTCTCCGAGATCGCGCGGAGCGCCTACGCCGGCACCAGGCGCTTGCCGACGGGCATGGAGCCCGGGCTCGAGGCGACGCGCTTTTACGATCCCTACATCGGCACCGCCGCCAACGCCACCCACGTGGCGGTGGTCGAGGTGGACCTCGACCTCTGTTCCATCACGCTCACGCGCTACGTGGTCGTCGAGGACGGCGGGCGCCTCATCAACCCGATGATCGTGGAAGGCCAGGCGATCGGCGGCGTGGCGCAGGGCGTGGGCGCCGCGCTCCTCGAAGAGCTCGTCTACGGCGACGGCGGCCAGCTCCTGACGGGAAGCTTGATGGACTACCTGATCCCCACCGCGGCCGAGCTGCCGTGGGTCGAGGTGATGCACCTCGAGCAGCCGTCTCCGTCCACCCTCGGCGGCTTCAAGGGCGTCGGCGAGGGCGGAACCATCGGCGCGCCCGCCGCCATCGCCAACGCGGTGGCGGACGCCCTCGCTCCGCTGGGGATCGAGATCACCGAGCTGCCCGTGACTCCGGAGCGCCTCTTCCGGCTGCTCGCGGCGAGGGCCAGGACAGCGCGGTAGTGGGTCGCGAAGCAAATTGGGATGGTCCTGATGGTCCTGTCCTGCCCTCCACTTGACCGCCGCCGGGGGCCTGCTGTAGAGTGCGCCCCATGAAAATGAAAAAGAAAGCTGGCGCGAGGACAGCCAAGAAGACGGCCCCCAAGAACAAGCCCGCCGCGAAGAGCCCGGCCCCCAAGAAGGCGGCGGCGAGACCAGGGCCCTCGACCTCCGGCATGACCGGGGGCGCGAAGACCCGGCCGGACGCCTATACGCCACCGCCGGTCGAGGGCATCGGCATGGGCTGGGCTCCGTTCCGTTATCCCCCGCGGTAGCCGTCTCGAGAGGCTGGACCGCGATGACCCTGGCGCGCCGCGCTGGCCCCGGGGCCTGAGCACCGGTTTCGTGTCCTCCGCGCCAACCGCCCAGCCCGATCGCGAACGTGAAGGGGAGCCTCGTCCCCCTTCCGACTCTTCCACCCAGAACGCATTGCAGGCCGCAGGGCGGCTGGGGGCTGGGCCCCGCGCGTACGGGGCGCGCGGTCAAGAGCTCGCGCCGGCGCTGCCGGCGCGCGACCGGACGTCGGTCAGACACGGCGCGGGCCGCCGGGTCGCGATCGCGGCGGGGCTGTCCCTGATGCCGCTCCTCTTCCTGGCCGGGGTCGGCTGCGCCGGGCTCGAGCGAGTGACGGGCCGCTGGTGGGAGCTCCGGCGCGACTCCTCGGGTCAGGCGCCCGATCCCGCCACGACACGGGAGGCTGTGATCCAGGTCTATGCCGCGCGCGCCGTGGGATGGCGCGGCGTGCTCGCCGTGCATACGTGGATCGCGCTCAAGCCGAGCGGCGCCTCGGCGTACACCCGCTACGAAGTCGTCGGCTGGGGCGTGGACCGGGGGGCGCCGGCGATCCGCGTCAACCGCATGGGACCCGACAACCACTGGTTCGGCAGCCGCCCGGACCTCCTCGTCGATCGCCGGGGCGAGGGCGTGGACGAGCTCATCGCCGAGGTCGAGGCGGCGGTGAAGGCCTATCCCTACCCCGCGAGCTACCGCACCTGGCCGGGCCCGAACAGCAACACGTTCACTGCCTATGTCGGCCGGGCCGTCCCCGGGCTGAGGCTCGGTCTCCCGCCGACGGCCATCGGCAAGGACTATCTTCCCGGCGCCGCGCTCGCGGGGATCTCCCCGAGCGGCACCGGTCTTCAGCTCTCGCTCTTCGGGCTGGCCGGTCTCCTGGTCGGATGGGAGGATGGGCTCGAGCTGAACCTGCTCGGCCTCACCGTCGGCCTGGACATCAGGCATCCGGCGCTGAAGCTGCCGGCGGTGGGTCGCCTCGGTATGCGCTAGCTAGCTAGGACACTGTCGGAAAAACGCTCGGGCTACATAGCGCCGCATGATTCGAAGGGGTCACGACCCGCGGCGGCTGCGGGTGGCGTCGAGTGCGCCCCCGAGCGGCCGGGCGCAGCGGGACCCCCGAGTCCCGTCCGCAGCTCCTCCGGATTGCTCGCCTCGGACGGCGGGGCCCCAGCCCCGCGACGTCCGGCGGCTCGCCCTGCAAGCTACTTGCTCGTCACCATCAGGAGCTTGACACACTCGTCGGCAACCCTGCCATCGGGTTCCTGCTCTCCGGGCATTGTCGCCCACCCCTGCTTCTTGACGTAGTCACCCCTCTGCCAGGTATCGGTGTCCTGCACCTCTTTGAGCTTCTGGACCTTCCCCGGATCCTGCGTGAACCGCACGACACAGATCGGCGCCAGGCGCTTGACGACCGCATCATCCCCCGTGACCTGAGCCATGCTCCGAGCCGTGCCCCCCGTCACCCATCCGCCCCAGCTGAAGCCGACGATCATGGTCGCAACAACAGACGCCATGCAGGACCAGAAGAGAAGCGTCTTCGTCGGTCTGGCTTCACTCCACCGTTGTCCAAAACTCGCGTTCTGCCTATTCTGTTCCATCGTTCTCCTCCTCCGTTCGCACCGCACCCGTTTCCCAGGGCCCGCGTGAACACCGACACGCTGGCCACCCCCCGGTTCCTAACAGTCTGGCCGGGAGTGACTCCAAGACCTCACGATGTCGCTCGTTCCCAACCCTCCTCTCTCCCTCCTCGTCGCGCACGAAGAGGCGACCACTCCAGGTGCAGGGCGGCGAGGGGGGCGACGCCCCCTCACGTACTCTCGGTACCGTGAGGGAGCGCTTCCCTCGCCCACGAAGCAGATGGGCCTTGTGAAGATGCGGGCTAGAAGTCCCCGCCGTGCGGCATGGATGGGGCCGCGTGCTTCTCCGGGATATCCGTGATGAGCGCTTCCGTCGTCAGGAGCAAGGACGCGATGGAGGCGGCATGCTGCAGGGCGATCCGTTCGACCTTGGTCGGGTCGATGATGCCGGCGTGCATCATGTCGACGTACTCGTTCGCCTCGGCATCGAAGCCGTGCGCGCGCCCCTTGGCGGCCTTCACCTTCTCGACCACGACGGCGCCCTCGAGGCCCGCATTCGCCACGATCTGCCGGATCGGCTCCTCGAGCGCGCGGCGGACGATGTTGGCGCCGGTCGCCTCGTCGCCCGCGAGCGTGTGGGCGTCGAGCACCGTGGCCGCCCGCAGCAGCGCCACCCCGCCCCCGGGCACGATCCCCTCCTCGACGGCGGCCCGCGTCGCGTTCAGCGCGTCCTCGACCCGCGCCTTCTTCTCCTTCATCTCGGTCTCCGTCGCCGCCGCCACCTTGATGATGGCGACGCCGCCGGCCAGCTTGGCCAGCCGCTCCTGCAGCTTCTCGCGGTCGTAGTCCGAGGTGGTGTCCTCGATCTGGGCCCGGATCTGCTTGATGCGGCCCTCGATCGCCTTGGTGGTGCCGGCGCCCTCGATGATCGTGGTGTTGTCCTTGTCCACGACCACCTTCTTGGCGCGACCGAGGTCCGCGAGCTTGACGGTCTCGAGCTTGATGCCGAGGTCCTCGGTGATGGCCTTCGCGCCGGTCAGGGTGGCGATGTCGTCGAGCATGGCCTGGCGCCGGTCGCCGAACCCGGGGGCCTTGACGGCGCAGCACACGAACGTGCCGCGGAGCTTGTTCACCACCAGGGTGGCCAGGGCCTCGCCCTCCACGTCCTCGGCGATGATCAGGCACGGCCGCCCGGACTTCGCCACCTGTTCGAGCAACGGCAGCATGTCCTTCATCACGCCGAGCTTCTTCTCGTGGATCAGGATGAGGCAGTCCTCGAGAACGGCCTCCATGCGCTCCGGATCCGTCACCATGTACGGCGAGATGTACCCGCGGTCGAACTGCATGCCTTCGACCACCTCCAGGGTGGTCTCCATCGTCTTGGCCTCTTCGACGGTGATGACGCCGTCCTTGCCCACCTTCTCCATCGCCTCCGCGATCAGCTCGCCGATGGTCCGGTCGTTGTTGGCGGCGATCGTCGCCACCTGGGCGATCTCCTTCCGGTCCTTGGTCGCCTTGGACATCTTCTTCAGCTCGGCGACCACCTGCTCGACGGCGTGCTCGATCCCGCGCTTGAGAGCCAGCGGGTTGGCCCCGGCCGTCACGTTCTTGAGCCCCTCGCGGAAGATCGCCTGGGCGAGGACGGTCGCTGTCGTGGTCCCGTCCCCGGCGACGTCAGAGGTCTTGGCGGCCACCTCCTTGATCATCGCCGCCCCCATGTTCTCGTACGGATCCTTCAGCTCGAGCTCCTTGGCGACGGTGACGCCATCCTTGGTGACCGTGGGGCTGCCCCACCGCTTGTCGATGACGACGTTTCGGCCCTTGGGGCCCAGCGTGACCTTGACGGCGCGCGACATGATGTTGACCCCGCGCAAGAGTGCGGCGCGGGCTTCCTCGTTCAATAGGAGTTGCTTAGGCATGTGGATACGTTCCTCCTGGAATGTGCACCAATGGTTGACCGCGGCGGAGCCGCGCGTTCAGGCGCCGACGATGCCGAGAACGTCCTCCTCCTTCATGATGAGGTACTCCTGGCTGTCCAGCTTGACCTCGCTGCCGGAGTACTTGCCGAACAGGATCCGATCGCCTGCCTTCACGGCCAGGGGGATGTTCTTCCCCCCGTCGCTCACCTTGCCGGTGCCCACCGCGACGACCTCCCCCTCCTGGGGCTTCTCCTTGGCGCTGTCGGGGATGACGATGCGGCCGTGCTTGACCTCTCCCTCCTCGAGGCGCTTGACCAGGATGCGGTCGTGGAGCGGGCGAAGCTTCATCTTCGTTGCATGGGCCATGGCGTAGGTCCCTCCCTCTTCCAGGTGTGTGAATATTATGATGGTGTGGTCGCCGCATCGCGTTCCGGATCGCTCATGTCCGGCGCTGCCCTCCGTCCCTTCCGCTGACGCTCGGCGCGATCCCCGACCGGGGAGGCGCTTGTGCGCCGTAAACTCCCTTCCCTCGGCCCGCCAGGCTGCGGATAAGGCGGACCGTCCGGGCCTGGCCCTCGATGTTGGCGAAGACCTTCCGGTCGCCATCCCGCTTCAGGCCCTCCTCGATGAGGGCGCGGAGAACGATCTGCACACTCACCGAGAGCTTGAGCGTGGTCGTTGCTTCCCCCGCCAGGACCCGTGCCTGGTCGAGGATGTCTTGGGGAAGAATGAGAAGGACCTTGGTCCGGTTCTCGAACGCCACGTCACCCTCCGGTTGCTGCCGACCGGGCTCCCTCCAATCAGGCAGCCCCGTCTCGGTTTATGTTATATAAATTCTAGTTGACATATAATTTATACGACAAGATACCTCGAGTCAAGGGGAAATTTCGACGAGCGGCCTCCACCGCATGGAGGAGGGGTGGGTCCATCTCTGCGCTCGATGGTGGAGCGGGCCGGGAGGCGAACCGGCGACCGGCCGATCACCAACCGGCGAGGTGCTGGGCGCTCCCCCTCCGGCGCCTCCACCGGAGCGCGAGCAGCGCCACCAGCACCAGCCCGCCGCCGCCGCCGAGGGCGCAGGCCGCCGGCACGCCGAGCTTCTCCGCGACGGAACCGACGAAGAAGGAGCCGAACGGGCTCGCGCCCACGAACACGAGCGCGTAGAGGCTCATGATGCGGCCCCGCATCCGGTCCGGGGCCGTCAGCTGGAGCGTGGTGTTGCAGCCGGTCGTGAAGACGATCTGAGCGCAGCCGACGATCAGGAGCGTGGTCGCCGCCAGCCAGAAGGAGCGCACGGCCGCGAGCGCCAGGGTCGCGGCCGACACCACGAGCGCGCCCGTGATCAGCACGCTCACCGCCGGCCGGGCGGGGCCGACGAGGGTCAGGGCGAGGGCGCCGACCACCGCGCCGATCCCGAGTGACGCCATCAAGAGCCCGAACCCGTGCGCGCCCTCGTGGAGCACGTCCCGGGCGATGAGGGGCACCAGCGTGTTGAAGTTGATCACGAAGAGGCTGACGGCGAGGATGAGCCCGAGGACGAGCGAGATCACCGGGGTGGTGCTCGCGTAGCGGGCGCCGGCGGCGATCTCCTCGAGCATGGTGCTGCCCTCGCGCGGGCGCGGCGCGCCCTCGGTCCGCACGAGGAGGAGCGCGACGATGACGGCCACGAAGCTCACGCCGTTGAGGAAGAACGCGACGGCCACGCCGTAACGGGCCACGAGCAGGCCGGCGACGGCGGGGCCGATCACGCGGGCTCCGTTGAAGACGGTCGAGTTGAGCGCGATGGCGCTCATGATATCGGCCCTGCCGACGAGATCCGAGATGAACGCCTGGCGGGCGGGCATGTCGAGCGTCTGGGCGAGGCCGTAGAGGGTCGCGAGCACCGCGACGTGCCAGTACTGCACGTGCCCGCCCCAGGCCAGCGCCGAGAGGGCGAAGGCTTGACACATGAGCGCCGCCTGCGTCCCGAGGATGAGACGCCGCTTGCGCACCCGATCGACGAGGGCGCCGGTCACGAAGGAGAAGGCGAGCATGGGCGCGTACTGCAGCGTGCCGATCAGCCCGAGCCTGAGCGGCGAGTTCGTCAGCTCGAGCACCAGCCAGGACTGCCCCACCGTCTGCATCCAGGTCCCGACCAGCGAGACGAGCTGACCGGCCCAGAACAGGCGATAGTCGCGGCGACCCAGAGCCCGCAGTCCGGCCGGCCATCGCATCGCTCGTGGATCTCCCGCGCCGATTATCTTGTGCAGCCACCGTCCGATATACTGTCAGGGCAGAGACCATCCAAGCATGCCTCAACCGGGCCGGGTTCGACCAGGTTTCTTCCGCGCGAGTCCGGTACGCTCCCGGTCACGCCGCGTTCCCGGCCCCGCGGTGGTCCTCGTCGCCGTCGCGCTCGCCGCAATCGCCGTGACAGCGGGCGGATCCGCCCAGCCCGGCGCCGGTGCCGGCAGCCTCGCCGGGCAGTTCCTCGTCGCGACGCACGAGATGCAGGACCCGCGATTCGCGCGCACCGTGATCTACATGGTCCGCCACGACGCGAGCGGCGCTCAGGGCCTGGTGGTGAACCGACCGCTCCGCGAGATCCCGCTCGCGCTGATGCTGGAGCAGACGGGGATCGAGAGCAGGGGCGTCGAGGGCACGGTCCGGCTCCATGCCGGGGGGCCGGTCGACGTGCTGCGGATCTTCGTGCTCCACACGGGTGACTACGCGAGCGCGGGCACCCTCGGCGTCAAGGACGGGATCGCGCTCACGTTTCAGCCGGACATCCTCGACGCGATCGCCCGGGGCAAGGGCCCGCGGCGGGCGCTCTTCGCGGTGGGCTATGCCGGCTGGGCTCCCGGCCAGCTCGAGGCCGAGATGAAGACGGGGGCCTGGGCGAGGGCCTCAGCCGACGAGGCGCTCATCTTCGATGGCGACCACGACACCAAGTGGGACCGCGCGATGGCGCGCCGGAAGATCGACCTGTAGCAGCCCGACAGCTCTGCTCAATCGTAGAGCCGGCCGGTCTGCCACTTGCGGTGACACCGGAACAGCGTGTACTCCACCAGGCGGACCGACACCCCGAGCCCCCGCGCCTGATGGCGCAGCCGCGCCAGGTAGTAGAGCCAGTCGCGCGCGGTGAACCCGCGGCCGCCGGGCTTCCAGCCCACGGCCCCGAGGGCGAAGAGGAGCTGCCAGACACGGATGTCGAGGACCCCGTAGCGCCCGGGATCGATCAGCGTCAGGATGGCCGAGGCGACGGGCACGCTCACCCCGCGCAGGCTGGTGAGCAGCTCGATCCGTCGCCGCTCGCTGCGGGTGGCGAGCGCCGCCCGCGACACCCTCCGGATGCGGGCCGCCGAGTTCCGGGCGTAGTGGGGCATCGCCCGCGGACTCTTCCAGCGACACATCCGGAGGAACTCCGCGCGCGAGAACTCGCCCCGCGACCCGACGTGGCCCAGCCGGCGGATCAGCTCCAGCGTCGCCGGGTCCTCGTCGCGCACGAGCTCGCGGCGGAGCAACGCGGCGAGGCCACGGTACGCGGGCCGCCTGAGCCCCACTCGCGTCGAGTCGCGACTTCAGGCGCTCGTCGAGGAAGGCCGCCGCGCGCTCAGCGTGCGGCGATCACGGCGATCTCGACCAGATACTTCGGCGAGGCCAGCCGCGCCTCGACCGTGGCCCGCGCCGGCGTGTTGGCCGGATCCACCCAGGCATCCCAGGCCGCGTTCATCTCGTCATAGGTGCCCATGTTGGCGAGCCAGACGGTGGCGGAGAGGAGCTTGGACTTGCTGCTGCCGACGCCCGCCAGGAGCCCCTCGATCTTCTTGAGGACCTGCTCGGTCTGCCCCTTCACGCCCGCCGACGGGTCGCTGGCGACCTGGCCCGCCAGGTACACGGTGTCGGCGTGGACGACAGCCGCGCTCATCCGGGGCCCGACGTTGTGACGCGCGATGTCCATCTGCTCCTCCTTGGATTCGCCGTCGGCGCGCCGCGCCCGACGGTCGGGGACGTCAGCCCCCGTTGGAACCATCCTGGTCACTTCTTCCGGTAGACGTTCAGCCCGATCTTCTCGTCCCGATCGAGGATGGGCACGTTCCCCTCGGTGGAGGCGATGATGGTGGTCTTGCCGGAGGAGGACGGCCCGAACTCCTTCGACAGGTCCACCCGGATGATGAGGATGTTCCCCTCGACCTTCATCTCCACGTTCTTCATGCGCGCGCCTCCTTGGCCCGATCCCCGGGCCCTGCGAGTGTAGGCCGAGCGGCCGGCGTCGTCAATGATCAGCAGCCCGGCCGCGCTTGATTCTTTGCGATCGCCCCGCTAAGCTGTCGTCTCATCGCGTGAAGAAGGGAGCATGGGAGCGATGACCACTCGCGGAGCCACTGCCGACGTCGGACTCATCGGACTGGCCGTCATGGGCCAGAACCTGGCGCTGAACATGGCCGACCACGGTTACCGGGTCGCCGTGTACAACCGCACCACCGCCACCATGGAACAGTTCGTCGGCGAGAACCGGGATACGCCGGGCGGCCTCGTGGGCTGCCCGACCCTCGAAGGCCTCGTCGCCACGCTCAAGAAGCCGAGGAAGATCATCATCCTGGTCAAGGCGGGCGCCGCCGTGGACGCGGTCGTCGAGCAGCTCCTGCAGGCCGGCGCCGAGCCCGCCGACCTGGTGGTCGATTGCGGCAACAGCCAGTGGACCGACACCATCCGCCGTGAGACGCAGTACGCGCTCCGCTGCCGGTTCTTCGGCTCCGGCGTCAGCGGCGGCGAGGTGGGCGCGCGCTTCGGCCCATCGCTCATGCCGGGTGGCCATCCCGATTCCTGGAAGCACCTCGAGCCCATCTGGCAAGCCATCGCGGCCAAGGTGGACCCGAAGAGCGGCGAGCCGCTCGAGGATTACGCCCCCGGCAAGCCCGTGGTCGGTGGCGAGCCCTGCACCGCCTACATCGGACCCAACGGCGCCGGGCACTACGTCAAGATGGTCCACAACGGCATCGAGTACATCGACATGCAGCTCATCTCGGAAGCGTACCACCTGCTCAGGACGCTGGGCGGCCTCGGGCACGACGAGCTGTCCCGGGTCTTCGCCGAGTGGAACCGCGGCGAGCTCCAGAGCTACCTGATCCAGATCACGGCCGACATCCTCCAGCAGCGCGACCCGACCAGCCCGCGGAGGTTCCTGCTGGACGTCGTCCTCGACACCGCCGCCCAGAAGGGCACCGGCAAGTGGACGGCGATCAACGCGCTCGATCTGGGCATTCCCGCCAATGCGATCGCCGAGGCCGTCTTCGCGCGGTGCCTCTCCGCGCTCAAGGACGAGCGCGTCGCGGCCTCGCGGAAGCTCAAGGGACCCGCGAGTCGTTTCCGCGGCGGGCGGAAGGCGCTCGTCGAGGCGGTTCGCCAGGCGCTCTACTGCTCGAAGGTCTGCGCCTACGCCCAGGGCTTCCAGCTCATGGCCCAGGCGCAGACGGAATACGGCTGGACGCTCGACTTCGCCACCATCGCGTCGATCTGGCGGGGCGGCTGCATCATCCGCGCCCGCTTTCTCCAGAAGATCTCCCTCGCCTACCGGCGCGACGGCGCCCTCGTCAACCTGATGCTGGACGCCTACTTCCGGAGGGCGCTCCAGGCCGGCCAGGAGAGCTGGCGGTCGGTCGTCGCGCTGGCCGCGCGTCACGGCATCCCCGCGCCGGCCTTCGGCAGCGCCCTCGCCTATTTCGACGGCTATCGCTCGGCGCGGCTGCCCGCCAATCTGCTGCAGGCGCAGCGCGACTACTTCGGGGCCCACACCTTCGAGCGCGTTGAAGGTCGAGCCCCGTCCCGGCGCGCTCGACACCGTGATCCGCCCGCCCTGAAGCTCCACGAGCAGGCGGGTGATCACCAGCCCCAGCCCCGTGCCGAGCGGCCCGCGCTGCCGGGCGCGGAAGAACCGGGTGAAGAGCTGGGCCTGCTCCTCGGCGCTGAGCCCGATCCCGCTGTCGCTCACGTCCACCCGCACGAACCCATCCTCTCGCCGCGCCGCCACCTCGATGGTCCCCTCGACCGGCGTGTACTTGTGGGCGTTGGCGACCAGGTTGGTGAGGATCTGGGTAACGCGGTCGGCGTCGGCGCACACCACCGGAAGCGCCTCGTCCACGGCCACGGTCAGCCGCTGACGCTTGGACTCGATCAGCAGACGGATCGAGGCGGCCACCGCCTCGATCACCGCCGGGAGATCAACGGGACCGCAGCGCAGCTCGATCTTCCCGGCCTCCATGCGCGACAGGTCCAGGAGGTCGTTGATCAGTCCCAGCAGCCGGCCCGCGCTCTTCTTCACGATGGCCAGGGACCGGCGCGCCTCGTCTCCCAGCGCCGCCGCGTCGCGCTCCTGCAGCAGCTCCACGTAGCCCTGGATGGACGTGAGCGGCGTCCGCAGCTCGTGCGAAACCATGGAGACGAACTCGGTCTTCATCCGGTTGGCCTCCTCGATCGCCGCGTTCTGCTGCTCGAGCTCGTAGTTCTTCCGGCGCAGCTCCTCGTCCATCAGCCGTCGCCGCTCGGCCTCCTGGAGCGACTCGGCCATCACGTCGAAGGCCCGGGCGAGCTGGCCCAGCTCCCCTTGGCCGTGGCCGAGTCCGCTGCGAGCGCTCAGATCGCCGGCGGAGAGCCGCTTCGTCGCGTCGACGAGGGCCCGTACGGGCTCGAGGATGCCGAGCTTGCCGCCGATCCAGGCCATGGCGAGGGTGAGGGCCGCCACGATGCCGAGGATGAGCAGGTTGAGCCGGAGGAGCCGATCGGGCTCGTCAAAGGCGACGGCCTTGGATACGCCGACGCTCACGTAGGCCACGGGCGCTTCCCGGTAGCTCAGCGCCGAGAAGGCGAACAGGTACGGACTGCCGTCGGGGCCGGGCGCTTCGGTCGTGCGGACGCCGCGGGTCCCCAAGATGAGGTTCAGGAGGGACGGGTCCACCGGCCTTCCGATCTCCTCGCCCGCAGGGGGGTAGCGGGCGAGGACGAGCCCGCTCCGGTCGAGGATCGCCACCGTGGAGGCCTCGGGCATATGAGCCTCCGCCACGACCTGGCCGAGCCAGGTCAGATCGAGGCCGGCGAGGACGACAGCCAGCACCCGTCCCGCCTCGTCGAGCGCGGGATACGCGAAGACGAGGACCGGCTTGCCGGTGATCCGGCCGATCGTATACTCGCCCACCGCGAAGTCGCGCAGGACCACCGCCCGCCAGAAGAAGCCCCGGCCGGCGATGTTCATCGGCTCCCTGAGCGGGACGGCGCTGCAAAACACGTCGCCGTCGCGGGTGGCGGCGGCGATGCTCGTGTAGCGCGGATGCTGCTTCAAGAGGCTGCTGACGACCGCGCCGCACGCGGCTCCATCCCCGCTCCGCACGTCGGGCACCACCGCCAGGGCGGCCAGGAGCTGGCGCGTCGTGTCGATGAGCTGCTGCTGGCTGCTCGAGGCGAAGGCGGCGAGCCGCACCGCCGAGTCCTCCGCGTCGGCGATGGCCGCGCGCCGCTGCTCGGCCGCGGTGTAGACGAGCAGCCCGGCCGCGGGCAGGAGCACGAGCAGGACCAGCAGGAGCAGGCGGAGCCGCAGGCTCATGAGACCTGAACACACACTCCACGTCGACCCTCTCCCCCTCGGCGGGGGAGAGGAAGGCGCCGCAGCATCCCTCTCCCTCTCTGAGGGAGAGGGTCGGGGCGAGGGTAGCGATCCATCATGCCGTCAGAGTCCGCCGCGCCTCAGGCCTCGCGCCGGCGGTTGCGCAGCAGCCAGGCGTGCACCCGCGCCACGACGTGGGAGGGCTTGAACGGCTTGGTCACATAGTCGGTGACACCGGCGGCGAAGCCGGCGGCGGTGTGGTCGGCCTCCGTCTGGCCGGTCAGCAGCACCACCGGCACCTCGCGGAGGCGGAGATCGGTCTCGGCGCGCAGGGCGCGGCAGACCTGGAGCCCGTCCTTGGCCGGCATGTTCCAGTCCAGGAGGAGCAGGTCCGGCCGCTCGGCGCGGGCGATCGCCAGGGCCGCGTCACCGTCGGTGGCCGAGAGCAGCCGGAAGCCCTCCGGCTCGAGCGTCAACATGAGGAGCCGCACGATGTCGGGGTCGTCGTCCACGATGAGGACGGTGGCCGAGGGCGGCGCGTCGTCGAGTCGGCCCGGGGGGGCGGTGCTCTCGGCCGTCGCGTGGCGCGGCGTCGAGACGGCCGGCCTCGCCAGCTCGATCACCTGCCCCTCGGCGGCGCCGAAGACGTCGAGCGCGCGGCCGCTCGCGGCCGCGCGACGGCGGCAGCTCTCCACGATCCGGTCCACCGCCCCGTCGGTTCGCAGCGGATCATGGTGGAAGAGCGCGAGCCGCTTCACCCCGCCGGCGAGCGCCCAGTCAACGGCCAGCTCGGCCGGGCTGTGGCCCCAGGTGCGCCTTGCCGGGTACTCCGGCAGCTCGTACTGGGCGTCGTGGATCACGAGGTCGGCGCCCGCCAGGAACTCGATGTGCTCCCGGTCCTCGCGGTGGACCGGCGGTGCCGGGGCGCCGGCGCGGCCGGGCGCGTCGGGTTGATGCGGAGAGTGGGGCTCATGGTCGGTCGCGTAGACCAGCGCCACGCCGCCGGCTTCCAGCCGATAGCCCATGGCGAGCCCCGGGTGGTTCATGTACCGCGCGGTGACGCGGACCTCGCCGACATCGAAGGCGCCCTCGACCAGCTCGTGGTAGCGGATGGTGGCGCCGAGCTGCCGCAGGCTCACCGGGAAGTAGCTGTACTCCATCTGTCCGGCGAGGGTGTCCTCCAGACGCTGTCCCACGCCCTGCGGAGCGTAGACATCCCATTCGTTGCCGCGAACGAAGAGCGGCGTGAAGAAGGGAAATCCCTGGATGTGATCCCAGTGCGTGTGCGTGATCAGGAGATGGCCGCAGATCGGCGGCTCGCGCGAAGCCGCCAGGTGCTGGCCCAGCTCGTGGGCGCCGGTGCCGCAGTCCAGCACGATGAGCGTCCCGTCCGGCGCCGTGACCTCCACGCACGAGGTATTGCCTCCATAGCGCAGGGTGGCCGGGCCCGGCTTCGCCAGCGATCCACGCGTGCCCCAGAAGCGAATGCGCAATGAGCCCTCCGTTGCCGCCGGAAGATCGAGGCGTGCGCCGATGATACCTCCGCCGACGCATCGAGCACAACGTGCTGGTACTGGGCCAATTTGCTTCGCCATGTCTTTCGAGCCATTTCAACGCTCGCCTCGCTCTCACGGCTGCGGTAGGCAACGGCCGCGTTACTCGGTCGCCAGCGACGCTCAACGTACAGAGAGTACGCTGGGCAAAGCTGGCTCCCTCGTGCCTCGTCTGGCTCGCAACTTGACCCAGTACCGAGGCCAAATTGACCCACTACGAACGCGCCCGGGGGCACTCGGGCATGCACGAACCTGGGATACAATGGAGGCCTTTCGAGGGAGCAAGGGCGGATGCTGACAAAGCCACAGGGTTCCGTCGCACCTGCGGCGGCGGGCCTTTTTCGGCGGCCTGCACGCGGGTCGACACCGGCCCGCCGCCCAGAGGAGGGAGTCACATGAACATCGCAAGCCTCCTGGCCAGCAAGGGAAGCAAGGTGATCACCATCCAGCCGCAGGAGACGGTCAGGCAGGCCGTCGCGCTGCTCGCCGAACACAATATCGGCGCTCTCGTCGTCGTGGACCGGAGCTCGAGCCCGGTGGGGATCGTCTCCGAGCGTGACGTCGTGCGCTCGGCCGCGCGCAACGAGCGGGTATTCTCCGAGCCCGTCGCCTCGCTCATGACGAAGGACGTCATCATCGGCCTGCCGCACGACGACCTCGCCTCCGTGGGCCACACCATGATCGAGCGGCGTATCCGCCACCTGCCGGTGATGGAGGCCGGCCAGCTCGTCGGGATCGTCTCCATCGGCGACGTGGTCAAGGCGCAACGGGATCAGTACCAGGGCGAGGTGGAGACCCTGCAGACCCAGATCCTGGGCGACCGACCCTAGCGGTCCATGACCCAACCCGGAACCGAAGCGCAGCCGCTGCGAGTCGCCATCGTCGGCGCCGGGCCGGCTGGCTACTATGCGGCCGACCACCTGCTGAGACAGGACAGTGTCGTCGTCGAGGTCGACATGATCGACCGCCTGCCTACGCCTTACGGGCTCGTCCGCGCCGGGGTCGCGCCCGACCACCAGAAGATCAAGTCCGTCACCGCGGCCTTCGACAAGGTCGCGGCCCACCCGCGGTTCCGCTTCCACGGCGGCGTCGACTTCGGCAAGGACGTCACGGTGGCCGACCTGCGGCGGCACTACCACCAGATCCTCTACTCCACCGGCGCCCAGACCGACCGGCGCATGGGCATTCCCGGCGAGGACCTCAAGGGCAGCCATCCCGCCACCGAGTTCGTGGCCTGGTACAACGGGCACCCCGATTACCGCGACTGCCGGTTCGACCTCTCCCAGGAGCGCGCCGCCGTCGTCGGGGTCGGCAACGTGGCCATCGACGTCGCCCGCATCCTCTGCCGCTCGCCCCAGGAGCTGGCCACCACCGACATCGCCGACCACGCCCTCGAGGCGCTGCGCAACAGCCGGATCAAGGAGGTGTACCTCCTCGGCCGGCGCGGCCCCGCCCAGGCGGCGTTCACCAACCCCGAGGTCAAGGAACTGGGCGAGCTGGCCGACGCCGACGTCACCGCGCGGCATGATGAAGTGGAGCTGGACGAGCTGAGTCGCGCCGCCGTCGAGCGGAGCCAGGACCGCGCCGCCCTGAAGAAGGCGGAGATCCTGCGCGAGTACGCGGCCCGGAAGCCCGGCGGGAAGTCCAAGAAGCTGATCATCCGCTTCCTCGTCTCGCCCGTCGAGCTGTGCGGCAACGAGGCCGGCGAGGTGGCGGCCCTGCGGCTGGTGCGAAACCGGCTCGAGGCCACCGCGGCCGGCACGCTCCAGGCCAAGCCCACCGACCAGTTCGAGACCCTGCCCGTCGGTCTCGTCTTCCGCTCGGTGGGCTACCGGGGCGTCCCGTTGCCGGGCGTGCCCTTCCACGAGAGCTGGGGCGTGATCCTGAACGAGCAGGGCCGCGTCCTCGACCCCGACACCAAGCAGCCCGTGGTGGGCGAGTACGCGGCCGGCTGGATCAAGCGCGGCCCCACCGGCGTCATCGGCACCAACAAGCCCGACGCCGCCCAGACCGTGGCGTGCATGATGGAGGACCTGGCCGCCGGACGGATCCTGAAGCCCGAAGAGCCCGACGCCGCCGCCGCCGAGCGGCTGATCCGGGGGCGCCAGCCGAGATGCGTCTCCTACGAGGACTGGCTCAAGCTCAACGAGCTCGAGGTCTCGCGCGGACGGGCCGCCGGCCGCCCGCGTGTCAAGTTCACCCGCGTGGAGGACATGCTCGCGGCGCTCGGACGCTAGATTGAGGCTCGATCTTGCGATGAGGACGGTGCCCGGGATCGCCAGAGCGGAGGGCAGCCTACCCTTGCGGCCTGGAGTCCAGCGTGCTGGCGTGGTGGCCGCAGTGACCCCTGGCGTATACTGAAGGGCAACACGAAAGGCTGAGGTGCTCAATGTCAAACATCCTTGCCGAGCTCAAGCAAAGGGCGGCTCAGCTACCTGAGGCCGAACGGGCAGAGCTTGCCCTCG
>WNGB01008666.1_pt1 | contig 17642 bp, 7 predicted proteins | sample 5400681 | NCBI WGS metagenome assembly WNGB01 (sample SAMN13153367, study PRJNA577476) | soil metagenome | isolation source: 115 cm soil or saprolite under grassland replicate 2 | place: USA:California | collected 2016-06-15 | reverse complement strand
ACTCCGGCCATTTGTTGTACCGTCGCCGAGCTGCCCGAAGTCGTTTTTCCCCCAGCAGAGCACCGTCGCTTCCACGGTCAGGCCGCAGGTGTGTTGCCCGCCGGCGCTCAGTGACGCAAATCGCTTCGCCGCGATCACACCCTCGCGCGCGCTATGATCCGCGTTGCCGAGTTGACCATCGCGATTGCTCCCCCAGCAGATCGCCTGCTCATCCCGCAAACCGCACGTATGCGCGCCGCCCGCGCTCAGCGAACCCGCCTCGTGCGCCTCGAGATTCGTAGGATGAGAGACCATGGGCCCAGCGCCTGCCTGTACCTGCCCGGCTGCATTGTCGCCCCAACACCACACCTGCCCTCCCGCAGTCCGGACGCAGGTGTGCCGCCGCCCCACTGCGACTTCGGCAATCATGACGGCGGCGGCGTTCGCGGCGATCGGGGCTTCGACGGTCACGCGCACGCTCCCCGTCACACCGTCACTGTTTGCCGTTACGCGAGCGCGGCCGGTCCCAATTCCCACTACGACGCCATCCTGCGACACGCGCGCGACGCTTTCGTCTTCCGACCGCCACGCCACGGAACGCTCCACGGCACGGCCGTGGGCATCCAGCGACCGCGCGCTGAGCACGCGCGTTTCCCCTATGCGCAACACCAGCTCTTCCGGATCGACAGCGATCGTCGCGACGGCCAGGTGCGGTGAGGGAGCGGCGGGGACGCGATGCGTCAGAGCAATCGGAATCCCGATCCCGACAAGCAAATCGCTCTGCAGCGCCGGCTTATACGTTGTGCCGGCTCCGTCTGGATCGATGGAATAGAAATTCAGCTCGGCTCTCAGGTCGATCCGCGTGTCGGTGCTCACTTGCGCCTGCGCGCCCACCCCCACGATGCCGGCTACACTCGTGAGCTTGGTGTACTGAGATGCGGACCACGCGGGTCCGGCGCGTATGGCTAGCCCAAGTCCGCCCAAACCATAGACGTTTTCCTGTGCGGTTGAAACGCGCGCTCGCACGCTAGCAAACACGATCCGGCCGCTCAAGCCGGGATTCGTGGCGCCGCTGAGGTTGACCCCGCTTGGCGTCGCTGCAACGGCCCCTTCGACGCCGAACGTCGGACTGAGGTGGAGCACAAGGGCGGCCCCGAGCGCGACGTGATTCTCCTGTCGCTCCTCCACCCCCGTCCCCTGCCTTCCCAGTCCCCCTAATGCGTAGTAGCCGCCGAGGAACGGCGTGAACTCGATACGGCGTTGGGCGGGAGCCGATCGAAAGCTGCACAGCAACGCCAAGCCGACCGTGGCCACGGCGCGCCTGCGCAGCAACCGGAGCTCGGCGTTGGGTAGTGACACGGTGCCTATGGCTGACCGCTATTCGTGTTCTGAATCGTGCGGAAGCCTGCGGGACCGTTGTCAAGGATGAGACCGACGAACCACGGTCGAACGACACGAGAAACGTGCGGGCGCATGGGAACCTCCCATCCGGCCGCGTGGTCCCACTAGAGCGAACGCACGGCGGCGCGTACCCCAGCTACGTTGCACCGAATTTCGCGCTTCCGTAAGAGGCCAATCGGGTCTTGTGGGGTCCCCAGCGGGCGGGCATATTCGCGCGACTTCCACCAGGAGTCCGGTATGCGATCGCGATCCGTGCTATCGATTGTGCTGGTCGCTGCGGCGACTCAGCCGCTTTCCGCTCAACGGCGGGTGCAAGTCACTCCCTTCCTTGCGTCCTACTACTCGGCACGCGAACTGGGAAACTACGTCGCACCACCTGATTCCGCGGGCCTCACCTACCAATTTCTTCAGAACAATTCACCCGCCATCGGCGTCAGCGCGGCGCTGATGCTCTCGGACGTCTTCGGCGTGGAGGCCTCTGGAGCCTATGCGTTCAGTGCTGGCAGATTTCAAGGGTGCGATCAGACGGCGCCAGTAGTCTGCTCGTTTCTGGACCTCAGTGGATCACTGACGATGCTTTCGTTAGCAGGCCGCTATCGGCCGCGCCGCTCGAATTTCGAGATGGTGGCTGGTTTGAGCATGGACATGCGCGGAGGCGACCTTTGGGCGGGCCGCGAAAGTAACACATCCCTTGGTGTCCTGTTCGGAGCTGGTGTGATCGCGCAGGTGACCCCAAAGCTACCACTCAACGTGCGCGGGGAACTGCACGTGTATTCCTTTGACCCCGACGAAAGTGCTCCAGATTGGGACTCCGCTATGGCGTTGGATTTCCTCTTCAAGCTCGGAATACCGCTGGGCGGACGGCGTTAAGCTAGCCCCCAGCGTCTAAGGAACGAGGGCGGCGACGCGGCTTGGGACCAAACTGGCCGCCGAGCCGCCCGTTCCCAGCTCGCCGTGAGCGTTTGCGCCCCAGCACAATAGCAGACCGGACTTCGTCAACGCGCACGTGTGATTCTGACCAGCCGCTAGCGCGACAAACTCCTCCGTAGTTCTCGCCGCGACGGGCGCCGACTGCCGTTGCTGTCCACCGTTCCCGAGCTGACCTTCCTGGCCGCGCCCCCAACACAAGGCGCGCCCGGAGCGCGTGAGGCCGCACACATGCTCTCCTCCAACCGCCAAACTTCCAAACGCCTCGGCCGATGGCGTGAGGGTGGGGCTGCTGTGTTCTTGTCCCCAGCAATACATCTTGCCATCGCGGGTCAAACCGCACGTCTGGATTTTCCCCGCGCCGACCTGATCAAATCGGAGGGCGCCTCCGACGTGCGTCGGCTCGAGAATGGACTGCCGCATTCCGCTCCCCACCTGTCCGGACCAATCGTCGCCCCAGCAAAACAACCGGCCGTCGCGGTGCAATGCGCAGGTATGGGTCGCCCCCGCGGCGAGAGCAGTGAACGGCCCTGCGGCAGCGATCGGCGTCGGCGTCGTCCGCCGCGTCATGGACCCGTCGCCCAGTTGCCCGAAATCATTCTTGCCCCAGCAGAGCACAGCGCCGTCCGCCGTCAAACCGCACGTGTGATCGGCGCCGGCCGCCAGTTCCTTAAAGCGGCGTCCCGGCACGATCACCTCCCGACTCGTGCGAGTTCCACCGCCAAGCTGGCCTTCGAGATTGCTGCCCCAGCACTGCGCCTGGCCATCTTCGCGCAACGCGCAGGAATGCGTGCCGCCGGCCGCTAACGCAACGATGTTCTGGGCATCGAGCGCGGTGGGCTGCGATACCGCGGCGCCGGCGCCCGCCCGCACTTGTCCTGCCGCATTGTCTCCCCAGCACCACACTCGTCCGGTTTGACTGCGCACGCGGCGGCACCGGCTGCACTACCGGCGTGACCATCACGGTCGCCGACCCGGTCACACCATCGCTGGTGGCGTTCACGTGGACGCGGCCCGCCTTCATCCCCGCGACAACGCCCGCGTTCGAAACCGTGGCGACTGCATCGTCCTCCGATCGCCACGTCACCGGGCGTTGCATTGTCCGTCCTTGGACATCGCGTGGCGCGGCCGTCAGGTTTTGGGTCTCGCCGACCGTGAGCGAAACCTCGGCAGGCTCGACCGCGACCGTCAGGACGCTGGGTGCTGCAGGCGTTGCCGATTTGGGGGCGTTCACTTGAATGTCCGCGATCCCTTCGACGCCATCCACCGCGGCAACGATCCGCACGGACCCTGGAGCCAACCCCCCAACGACGCCCTCACTCGACACGGTCGCGGTACCATCGTTTGAGGAGCGCCAAGTCACGGTGCGGTCGGTAAGCGGCTTACCAGCCTGATCGACCGCTGCGGCAGCCAGCCGCACGGTCCGACCAACGCCTAGGGTCGCGCGACCCGGTGACACACGGACTGCGGCGACGGGCACCGTAATCCGATCGACGCGCACTGTTGCCGTAACCTGGTCGCCTCCGACTTGCGCGACGACCGACACATTGCCGGGACGCACGCCGACAACCCGCCCGGCATCGGTCACAGTCGCGACCGTGGTATCCGACGAGCGCCACACCGTGTGCGCCCCTTGCGGTGCGTCCCGCAGCGCGAGTGACCCGGCGCCGCCGACCCCCAGCTGCAGCGCGGTGGGCTCCATCCGAAGCTGCCTCACCGGCGGCGGCTTTGGTTGCAGCACCCACAGCAGCAGCAGTGAGACGACCGCCAACCCTGCGGCGGCCCCTCCGATCAGTCGCCACGGTAACGGACGCGGGACCCGGACCGTGACGCGCGCGCTCCCACGAAGTCCTTGTGCGCTTCCGGTGAGTGTGACACTCCCCGCGCTGAGCACCCGGACTCGTCCTGAAGCGTCGACGCTGGCCACCGAGGCATCACTCGACTCCCACGCCACATTTGTTGCCGGAGCGCTCGGGCCAGTGCGACTCCGCAGCGTTGCACGCAAACCAAATGCAGCGCCGGGGGCCGCCGACCGCGGAGCTCCCGAAATCTGCAGCTCGTTGAAGACCGGCACCACCGCGGTAGGCGCCGCGGCCTTCGGCTTCATTGGGGCGGGAGCGGGACGCGCCGGCGGCACCACCGAGGGGACGGGTGTAGTCGGACGCGTGGGACCGGCGCGCGGCTGGCTTGCACGCGCGATCGCCGGCGCCGGACTGAGCGGCGTCGTGAACATCGCCGTCGCCGGAATGAAGTCAGGGGTCTTGACGAGCCGTACGATCTCGCTGCGGAGGGGATCGTCCGGTCCGAGCTGGTGCCCGCCCAGCATCTTCACGGCCTGGAAGACTGAGGGCCAGCGCGCGTCCGGGTCCTTCTCCAGCATGCGCTGGATCGCGGCCCGGACTTCCGGCGGGCAGGGGCCATCCGCCAGCCGGTCCAGCGGCGGCGCCGCTTCGTCCACTTGCGCGCGCATGACGGTCAGCGGCTCTCCATTGAACGGAGGGTTGCCGGTCAGCATGTGGTAGGCCACGATACCGAGTGAGTATTGGTCCGACGCCGCTGAGACCGGGCCGGCCATGCACTGCTCGGGGCTCATGTACTGCGGCGTGCCGATTGCGGCGCCGTGGATCGTCAGACCCTTGCCGCCCTTCAACTTTGCGATCCCAAAGTCCGTCACGAACGCCTTGCCGCTGGTGTCGAGCATGACGTTGCTTGGCTTGACGTCGCGATGGATGACGTCGCGATCGTGGGCGTACTGCAAGGCTCCTGCGACTTCATAGAGAATCGCCTGGGCCACGGCGAGCCGAAGGGCTCCGGTCCGCTGGAGCACGGCTTCCAGCTCGAGGCCCTCGACGTACTTCATGACGAAAAAGTTGAGGCCGCCCGCCTGGCGGGCGGTGTGGACGGTGACGATGTGCGGATGTTCGAGTTTCGCGACCGTGCGGGCTTCCTGCAGGAAGCGCTCGAGCATGGAGCGGTCCGCCATCATGGTGGGAGCCATCACTTTGATGGCCACCTTCTTGTCAAGCGCAATGTCGTGGGCAAGATAGACCGCAGCCATACCGCCGTGGCCCAGCTCGCCCGCTATTTCGAATTCACCGCGGGTCGCGGCCCGAAGGGCGTCTCCCACGAGATCCCACACGGAGGGGATCCGCCCGGCGGCCGCACCGCTGTCAGCGGCGGCCGCGTTGTTTGCACCGCAGCGCGGACAAAACCGGTCGTCCTCCTGCAGGACGCCGCCGCACGCTTGGCAGGCCACTGTCCGTGTCACGGGCACACCTTTCCGCCGAGAGCAGGATCTACAATACCGCGCAACTCGTAACCCGTCGAGCCAGCTCGGGCCTACTGGCGGGGAGGGTTCCCCGGCATACCTTTGACCCGACTCACCCCTCCGCCGGAGGTCCCAACATGGCCGCCCGCATCGTCTTTCTGACCGGTAGCAAGTCGGGTACAGTGGTCGAACTGACTTCGGGCGAAGTGTCTGTCGGACGCAGCCCGACGTGCACCGTCGCCCTCAGTCCCGATGAAGTCGTTGCCTCCGGGCGTCATGCGACGTTCTTCGCGCGCGAAGGCCGCTGCTTCGTGCGGGACGACGGCAGCCGGAACGGCACCTTCGTCGATGGCGTGCGCGTCGAGACGGCCGAGTTGCGCCCGGGTCAGCACGTGATGTTCGGACCGAACGGCCCCAGCGCGCGTTTTGAGATGGCGCCTTCCGAAGCGGCGGAACCCGGGAGGCCGCGAACCGAGTTCGCGGCACCGATGCCGCCGCGCGCTCCCCGGGCTCCGCAGGTCCCGCGATCGCCTCAGCCCGCCGGTGGGTCGGGCTTGACGGGTCTCTACCATATGGCGCGGCAACAGGTGGAGGGGACGGCAGGAGGACGGGCAAGCAACACGGCGGTGATGAAAGCCTTTGTCAAGCTCGCCACTGAGCGGACGTCGCGGCGGATGAAAATCACGGTCGCGGCAGTCCTCGCCACCGCGCTTGTCGCGATCGTGCTCGTCTTCGTCATTGGACAGAGTGAGCAAGCAGCACTCAAGACCCAGCTCGTGTCCCTCAGTGGGCAGCTCGCCGGCGAACGCGGGTCCCGCGCTGAACTGGAGCGGCGGCTCCAGGATGTGACGACACAAGCGCAGACGTGGCAGACAGAAACCGCCGAATTGAAAGCGCAGTCCCAATCCATGCGGCAGACGTTGGCGCAGAGCCAGGTGACAGCGGCGCGTGAGCGGCGGGAGATTGAGCAGGATCGCCGGTTTGGACCCACCGTAACGGATCGGTTTTCTCAGGGCGTCTGCCTGATCGAGCTGTTGTGGGGGTATCGCAACTCCGCGGGGGAATGGCTCCGCATTCGAGGCGCCCCCAACGGCGACGTCGTCCTGGCCGATGCGAACGACCGCGATGCGCCGCGCCTCACTGATGGAGGAACAGGGACGGGCTTTCTCATCGACGGCGGCGGGTGGATACTCACGAATCGCCACGTCAGCGAGCCCTTCACAGACGAGGATGGGTACAAGCGCGGCGACGACGTGTACCGCCCGACGTGGATTTCGCGCCGCGCCTACTTCCCCCCCGGCAACCGGGTTGTCGAAACCGACGTTGTTTCGGTCTCGCATGAATCCGATCTCGGGCTGATGCGGACCACGAGCGACCTATCGAGTACTCCCGTATTGCCGATCTCGCCGCGGGCATCGGTGGTACCCGGCGACAAACTCGTGCTGCTTGGCTACCCGACGGGTGGCAAGAACATCCTGTGGCGTGCTAACGAAACCCAGATGGAATCCATTCGTGCCGCGCAACGCGCCGCCCTCATTCAGACCATCCGCGATGGCGGATTCGAAGGCGTCATCAAGTTGATCGATCAGGCGCAGGCGCGGACGATACAGCTCACCGAGCAACAAACCATGGGCGTGAACATGGTTGCATCAGTCATCTCGGCTTCGCTGAGTCACGCGGCTCTCCAGGAAGCCGCCCGCTTGGGGTTAGTCCAGCCCCACGTGTCGATGGGTGAAGTCACCGACACAACACGGACTGACGTCTTTCATTCCGCTGCCATGGTGGGCGGCGCGAGTGGCGGCCCAGTCGTGGGCTCCGACCTCCACGTGATTTCGGTCAACTACGCGATGAATGTTTCCGAGGATCGGGGTGCCGTGTTTCAGAAGAACCGCAGTGTCCCGTACAGCTTCATTTGGCGCTTCGTACCGCCGGAGTTGGCCGCGCGGATGCGGAATCGGTAACGCATGAAGATGGAGCGTGAACGGCGTTGAGCGCACTGCGCGAGGGAGGCCGAACCAGAATCAGTCTCGGGACGCCGACGCAGGGCTCGGCGGCGCCGCGGGATGAGTTGCTGGAAGCAGTACGGGACATTGCCGGCCAGGACTTCGAAGTGTTCGGTGAGATCGGCCAGTTGCAGGAGGGCACGATCGCCTATCTGGCGCGAGACTCGGCGAACAAGCGACTCGTCCTCCTCCGGTTGACTCCCGAGCCGGGACATCAGAACGAGTTTCGTCTCGATGTGGCCCGCGAGCTGGATGCCTCAGTTCCGGCACCGACGAGCGCCTGCCCGCGTTGCGGGAACGCCGTACGCTCCTGGGCGCGGTTCTGCACCCAATGCGGCGTCGATCTTTGGACCGACGCGAGCGCCGGGCAGCCTCGATCGAAGGAAGACCTGCTCGAGGCCGTGCAAGCAGCGACCCGCGGCAAATACGAAATCCTCGGCGAGATGCTGAAGGCCGGTGGCGGAATCGTCTACTTTGCGCGTGACCTGAAAACAGGCAAAGTTGATGCGCTGCGTCTGCACGCAGAAGGAAAAAACTCGTACTCCGTCGGCCTGACCGGTGTGTTGCGTGGCCTGGCCGAATCGATCGCGAATTACCGGCCCCCGGGCTCCCGCAATCAGTAAGCCGAGACCCGTTACGGACAGACGATTCTGATGGAGGCCCCGGTGTTGACCGGCTGATTGCAGCCCGGCGGCACCGTGAAGTTGCTGAACGATCCGCTTCCCGAAGCAAAGGTCACGACGTCGAACGACAGACCCCTCGGGTCGAACGCGCCGATCGTCGACACATTGAGCGTCCCTTCCGCCACGATCGCCGAACCGGTGATGGCCAGCTGATCGTACTCCGTTCCGGGCGTCGGACCGCCCAGCTCGATCGTGACAATGCCGGTCGACGTAATTTGCATGTTGCCGGCAATGGTCAGCCTGCCCGGCGACGCACCCGGAATGATCTCGCCGTCATGCGAGAACGTCGCCGGCGCGCGCACGTCGAGCGTGCCAAAGCCGAGGATCTTCCCGCCCAACGCGTTGGTCACCGGGCCGTTCGTAACTCGGAACACCGTGCCGGCATCAATGTCGATGATGCCGCCCGCCTGATTGGTGAAGCTCTCGTTGGTCCCCGACTGCGCGAACGTGATGGCCCCAGCTTTGACCTTGAACGTGCCCCGATTGGTATGCTGCGCATCGGGGTGGCTGATCGTCACCGACTGACCGGCGGTGAACGTCCCCTGGTTGTCCAACAACACGGCGTCGATGGTGCGGGGCCCGCCGAACCCAGGCTGGATGTCGATCGTCCCGGCATTCACGAGCGGCAGCGTCTTCACGACGAGCGTGGCACCGTAGCTCGACGTCGTATCGGTGAGCTCGATGGCGCCGTTGTTGATCAGGCCATTGGTGACGGTCAACGTGCCGGTGCTGTACGTGCCGTTGCCCTGCACACGTACCGTCGAGCCGGCCACAGTCGTCAGCGGCCCGTCGATGCTGCTCGTGCCATTCGCGAGCAGAGTTCCCTGATTGATGAACGGCGCCGCGATGCCGCTGCTCCGAATGTTCAGCGTCTTGCCGGCCACATTCGTGAGTGTTCCGGGGCCGTTTAAGGCGGAGCTGGTCAGCAGGAAGTCCGTCGTCCCGGTCGATTGATCCGACGCGAAACTGGCCGTCGAGCTCGACATGATGATCGAGCCAAGGGTATGCGGCTTGGCGAAGGTCGCCGGGCTCACGCTCGTGAGGACCAACGTGCCGGGGCCGTCGAGGCTCCCGCCACCGTACGTGAACGACCCCCCGGAGATCGTGAGCGTATCGCTTCCGCCGATCGTCATCGCGCCAACGTTGGTGAAGCTCGAGGCGCCGCTCACGGTGAGATCACCGCCGCTCACGTCGATCGTGCCGCTGTTCATGTGCGCGGAGAGCGGACGATTCACGTTGAGCGTGACGTTCGGCGCCAGCGCCACCGCGATTGCCCCTTGATTGTCGAGCTCGGCGGCGAGCGTCCGCGGGCCGTTCGCGCCCGAGACCACATTGACGAGCGCCCCCGGCAGATTGACGAGCTTGCCGTTCGTCACGGCCAAGGTGGCCCCGTAGCTGGACGTCGTATCAGTCAATTCGACCGTCCCCGAGTTCTCGAAGCCTTTCGCCACGGTAAAGGTGGACGTGCTGAACGTGCCGTTGCCCTGAATGCGCAGCAGCGATCCCGGTGCGGTCGTCAGCGTGTCGGTGACGTTCGTCGTTCCGTTCGCGAGCAACGTGCCCAGGTTGTTCAATCGGGTGTTGACGGTCGTCGACCGTAGATTGAGTGACCTGCCGGCGTCGTTCGTCAGCGACCCCGGCCCGTTGATGATCGAGCTGGTGAACGCGAAGCCCGTCGCGCCCGTGCTCTGCGGCGTCGCGAAGACCACGGTCGAGCTCGTGACCAGCATCGCGGGCACGGTGTGGGCCACGTTGAACGCGGCGGGATTGACGCTCGACAGGACCAGTGCCCCCCCCCCACCGCCGCCGAGTGTGCTGCCGTCGTAGGTGAAGGAGCCGCCGCTCACCGCCAGCGTATCGCCGCTTCCGATATTCACTGTGCCGCTCGTCGTGAAGCTCGCGCCCGCGCCGCTCTGCGTGACCGTGAGATCGCCGCCCGTCAGGTCGATCGTGCCGCTGTTCAGGTGCGCGGCACTCGGCTTCGACAGGGTGAGCAGTTTTCCCGGCCCGAGGGCGACCGTCACGGTACCCTGGTTATTGAGCGCGGCCCCGATGGCGCGGGGGCCATTGAAGCCGGGCAATGCGGTGATGGTCCCGGCCGGCGCGTTCACCAGAATCCCGTTCGTGACGTTCAGGTTCGCCCCGTACGACGACGTCGTATCGGTCAGCTCGATGGTGCCGTTGTTCGTGAAGCCGTTGAGCACCGTCATCGTCCCGGTGCTGTAGGTGCCGTTGCCCTGCACGCGGATCACCGAGGTATCACCCGTGGTCAGCGCACCATTGAACGGGCTGGAGCCATTGACCAGCAGGGTCCCGTGATTGTCCAGATCGGCGTTGATCGTGCTGGAGCGCACGTTGAGGAACCGGCCGAGGTCGTTGGTCAAGAGTCCCGGACCGTTGATCGTCGCGCTGCTGATGACGAAGCCTGTCACACCCGTGCGCTGCGGCGTCGCGAAGCTCGCCGTCGAGCCGGCGATCAACATCGACGCAATGGAATGCGCCAGGTTGAACGCGCCGGAGGTGACGCCGGAGAGCGACAACGCTCCCGCGCCGCCGATCGATCCACTGTCGTAGACGAATGCGCCGCCGCTCACCCGCAGCGTATCGCCCGCGGCGACATCGATCGTCCCGGTGCTGCGGAAGCTCGGGCTGGTGCCGCTCTGGCTGACCGACAAGTCACCGCCGGTGAGGGTAATCGTCCCGCGGTTCTGATGCGCCGCGCTCGGCTTGGCGATGTTCAGCGCCTGGCTGGGTGACGTCGCGACGGTGATCGTGCCCCGGTTGTCCAGCTGCGCGTTGAGGTTGCGGGGTCCATTGGTGCCGAGCAGCGCGGCGATGGTGCCGCCGGACGCGTTGAGCAGCGTCCCGGACGTCACGTTCAGCGTAGCGCCGTAGCTGGACGTGATGTCGGTCAGCTCGATCGCGCCGTCGTTCGTGAAGCTGTTCGCGACGGTCAGGTTCGCGGTGCTGTAGGAGCCGTTCCCCTCGAGCTGTAGCGTCGCGCCGCCGGCGTTGGTAAACGGACCGTTGAACGCGCTCGTGCCGTTGACGACCAGCGTGCCCTGATTGACGAGCGCGGCGCTGATCGTGCTGGCGCGCCAGACCACCGTCGTCGCGGGTGCGATCGTCAGCGTGCCGCTGCCGCCCCACGTCGTGCTGGCGAGGCTCAATCCCGCCGTCTCGGTGCTGAAGCTCTGCGGTGCCGTCACCGTCACAGACGTCAGGGAAAGCGTGCCGCCGCTGATCGAACCGCCGTTATAGTTGAAAGCGCCCGATGAGATCTTGACGCTATCGCCGGCATTGATCGTAATCGATCCGGTGTTGGTGAAACTCGGCAGCGTTCCCGACTGATTGATCGAGAGGTTCCCGCCGGCCAGGGTGATGGCGCCGCTGTTGCTGTGCGCCGCGGAGCTGCGCGACAGCGAGAGCGGGCGACTCACGATCAGCGCGCCCTGATTGTCGAGCTGAGCGCCCAGCGTGCGCGGGCCGCCGCTGCCGACGGCCGCGTCGATCGTCCCAGTCGGTGCATTCGTCAGCGTGCCGGACGTCACGTTGAGGGTCGCGCCGTACGATGACGTCGTGTCGGTCAGCAGGATCGTGCCGTTGCTTGTGAAGCCGCTGGCGACTGTGAGGGTCGCCGCGCTGTACGTCCCATTTCCTTGCAGGCGAATCAGCGAGCCCGACGAGGTCGCGATGCCGGTCGTGATGGTCGTCCCGCCCTCGACGAAGACCTTCCCCCCGTCAGAGAGCGTTCCACCTGACAAGGTCGACGCTTTCAGCCACAGCAGACCATTCGGGTTGACCTGCGTCGTGCCCGAGACGTGCAGCGTCTTGCTCGCCGCCAGCAGCGTCTGCGTGCCGCTCGACGCGCCAAGCTGCAAGCCGGCGACCGTGTCGCCCACGTCGAGCGTGACCGTGTAGGTCCCCGGGATCGTGATCGCCGCGGTCTCGATCGCGCTGGGCACGACGCCGCCCGTCCAGTTGGCCGGATTGCTCCAGTTCCCACCCGATGCGTTGGCCCAGAAAATCGTGCCCGCGGGCGGCACCACGTCGAACGCCGCGCCCGTCGCGCTCGACACGCCCGACGCCGTCGCGGCCAACGTGTAACCGATGCCGGGGAGATCGATCGCGAGATCGCTAAACGTCGCGACGCCGGCGCTCGCGGTTTGTGTCAGCGTCCCCGCGAGTACGCCGGAGCCCGGGTTCGTGCCGATCGCGATCGTGACGTCGCCTGCATATGCCGGGGTCGGATTGCCGGCCAGATCGCGTGCCTCGACCTGCACGCTCGTCATAACGACACCCGCCAGGGCAACGCTCGGTGTCGCGATGAAGACGAGCTGCGCGGGGGCGCCCGGAATCACGACGAGCAACGGCTTGGGGCTCGTGACGGCGTTGCCATTGAGGCTCGCGCCGATGGACGTCCCGGTTCCAGCAAGTACGCCGGTAAACGGTGCGGTGTAGACGCCGTTGCCACTGTCCGCGGTGGCGCCGATTGTCCCGGTGCTCGACCCGCCCGAGAATCCAAACGCGACCGAGTCGCCGCCGGTCGTGACGCTATTCCCCGCCGCGTCCTTGCCCTGCAGCCGCAGCGTCACCGCGGCGCCTGATGCGACAGTGTCATTGGAGAGCGTGACGACCGAACCCGCGGGCGAGATCGCGCCCGGCGACACGGCGATCGTCGGCAGCGTTGTCGTGACCGGCGCGCCGTTGATCGTTGCTCCGATCGTCGTGGCGGTTCCCGCGAGCACCCCCGTGAACACCGCCGTGTACACACCATTGCCGCTGTCCGCGGTCGCGCTGATCGAGCCGGTGCTGGTGCCACCGCTGCGCGTGAACACCACCGCCGCGCCACCGGTCGTGATGTCGCTTCCCGACGCGTCCTTCCCCTGCAGCCGCAGCTTCACGGTATTGCCAGAAATCACGCTCGGGCTGCCGACGGTCACGATCGACGTCACCGGCGATATCACGATGTCCGTCGCCGTAGCGCCGAACGACGCGGCGGTGATGCCCGGGAACGCCGGGATCGATGCCTGGAAGACTTGCGGCCCCGGCGTGGCGCCGAGCACGCCGGTCACGCGCGCCCGGCCCTGCGCGTCGCTCGTCACGATTGTGTCGGCGGGCGTGCCGCCGGAGAGCGAACGGAACCGCACGTCGACGCTGGGCACCGGCAGGTTGTCCGCTGCCCGCACTTCGACCTCGAGCTGTGTGGCGAGCGGCTGGCCGACGGCGGCCGTCTGCCCGCCGCCCGCGATGACGACGAGCTGCGTCGGGAAAGGCACGAATGTCGCCGTCGTGGAGTCCGCGGCTGTGCCACCGGGCGTCCGCGCGATGACGCGCACCGAGATCCGCGCGGCCGGAGCGCGCAACACACCATTGCTGTTGACCCGCGCGACGCTGGTGTCGCTCGTGGTCCACGAGATGTAGAACTGCGAGACCGGCACACCGGCCTGGAATGCCGCCACTTGGAAGCGCAGCGAATCATTGAAATAGAGGAAGGGGACAGCGGGAGATACCGCGATGCTATCGACGCCCGCACCCGGCCCGACGTAGGTCAGCACCGGAATGTCCGTGGGGGTCGACGGCGTGACGCCGCTCAGCACCTCGACCGGCGCCGTGCCCGTGAAGAGCGGGATCGCCCCCGACATCGCCACGATCGAGACATACAGCGTCTCCGCCGACGAGATCAGCGGGACGCGTAAGTCGAGATCGATGCTTTCGGCATCCGGAGCAAGCGCAACTGTCGTATCGGCAAGCGTATCGGGGGGTGTGGCCGGCCGCACGACGATGAAGCGCACGCCGTCGATCGCCAGGCCGAAGGACGCGAGGGTGGCGTCCGAGGGGAAAATCGGCGCCACGGCCAGCGGCGCGAACGTCGTCCGGGGCGCGGTGCCGTCCCGGCAGGTCGCGAGCGTCAGGGCGAGTCCTGCCGCTGGCAGGACCCGCGACGCCCATCTCATGGAAAACCCACGGGTGGCACGCACGAGAGGCAGCGAATTGACCTCCAGCCGGAAGGCTGGTCAAGGCGGTATCTTTTGCCGTCATGCGCACTCGCACCGCACGTCGCACGCACGGCTTTACCGAATCGGTGATCCGCGGGATGACCCGGCTCGCCAACGAGCACGGGGCCATCAACCTCTCGCAGGGCTTCCCCAACTTCCCCTGCCCCGACGTCCTAAAAGACGCGGCGGCCCGCGCGATCCGCGATGACGTCAACCAGTACGCCATCACCTGGGGTGCTGCCCGGCTGCGGAACGCGTTGGCCGCGAAGTACCAAGATTGGTACGGTCTGCCCGTCGATCCAATGACGCAGGTCACAGTGGCCTGCGGCGCCACCGAGGCCATGGGCTCGGCGCTGCTGGGAATCATCGATCCCGGTGACGAAGTCGTCATTTTCGAGCCGTTTTACGAGAACTACGGGCCCGACGCGATCCTGTGCGACGCCAGGCCGGTGTTCGTCCCGATGCCCGTCGACGCCCCGCTCGATCTGGACCGGCTCACGCAAGCGTTCACCAGCAGGACGCGCGCGATCATCGTGTGCACGCCCAACAATCCGACTGGGCGAGTGCTGTCGCGTGCCGAGCTCGAGGCGATTGCCGACCTGTGCCGGCGCCACGACGTGTTCGCCGTCACCGATGAGATCTACGAGCACATCTATTACGAGGGCGAGCACATCCCGATCGCGACGCTGCCGGGCATGGCCGACCGCACGATCACGATCAGCGGCGCGTCGAAGACGTTCAGCGTCACGGGGTGGCGCATCGGCACGATCGTGTCGCCGCCCGATGTCACCGGCGCGATCCGCAAGGTGCATGATTTTCTCACCGTGGGTGCGCCGGCGCCGCTCCAGGAGGCAATCGCGGTAGGCATGGAGACGTTGGGGAAGGATTACTACGACGGGCTGGCGCGCGACTACCGGCGCCGGCGCGACATCCTGTGCGCCGGACTCCTAAAGGCAGGTTTCAGGTGTCGGGTGCCAGCGGGCGCTTATTACGTTATGGCGGACTTTTCGGACATTTCCGAACTACCGGACGACGAGTTCGCGAAATGGCTGACGATCGAGCACGGCGTCGCGACCGTCCCGGCTTCCAGCTTCTATTCGCGCCCGGAGCTGGGGCGGACCAAGGTGCGCTTCGCGTTCTGTAAGACCGAGGACATGCTGCATCAGGCGGTGGAGCGGCTGCAGCGGGTGCGCGACTAGAGCGAGCTTTCCACCTCGCGAAATCCTTCGATCTGCGCGCTGATGCTGCGCGCGACTTCCCGCGCCAAACCCAGATCGGTCGTCAGACTGCGCACCGAGCCTGTGCCCGCATGCAGTCGCAAGAGATTCAACCGAATCGTCTCGAGCGCCGCGACCGCGTCCTTGAGACGCTGCTGCACCAGCTCACGCTCGGCAGTCAGATCCGCGACGATGCGGTCCTGACGTGCGCCGATCGAGGGGTCAGGCGTCCCGGGCGTACCGCGCTGCCCGACGTCCGAGAGCGCTTCCTGAAGCTCTTCCAATCGGGCGCGCATGCGCTGCGCGTCCTGCTCCAGCCGATGGACGACGTCCGGTAATTCACGCAGCTGCTGCCGCGTCTCCTTGGGCAGCGTCTCGTACAGCTGCTCGGCGGCCATGCCGAGTGCCAGCTCCGTCGGGCGATGCGTGAGCGATGCCGGAAGTGCCTTCGCGCCCGTGAACATGCGCGCCACCCCGAACAGCCAGCGCCCGAATCGGCCGGTCCACAGCCGGCCCCAGAACTCCGCGTCGACGTCACGGCGGCGCTGCAGCATGATGAGCGCTCCGATGCCGGACCCTACGCCGATCGTAAGCGACCACGCGAACGCGGTCATGAGAACGACGTCGACGTATGGCTCGACGGCACCGGCGGCGAGCGTCAGCATCGCGGTCCCGACGCCAACGCCACCGATCCACCGCAGAATCCGCTCGATCAGCGACGGCCCGCCACCATGGCCGAGCCCGTAGGCACGCTCCTCGCGGCTGCGGTCAATCTCGGCCTTGAACGCCACACCGATGTCGCTGTGGCCAAAGCCGGCGTTGAGCAGCTTCCGCGCGCGATTGATCAGCACACCCAGCGGAACGACCGTATAGCCGCTGATCAAGGTCATGAATCCAACTGCCACCGACTGCGTCAGCATGCCCGCGATCGGTGTGGCGATGAGCATGACGAACGGCCAAAGCAGGACGCCGCTGCCATCGAGCCGAGCGTCATGCTTTACGAACGCGCGCAGCGCGACGGGGAGCTCACGCCGCTGCTCCAGGGCGTGCCCCAGCTGGTCCGCAAGAACGGCGGGACCGTCGGGCCGATCCTCCCGGTCCTTGGCGAGACAGCGATCGATCGCCTGGGCCAGGCGGCGCGGCACGAGTGGCGCTACGGAGCCGAGCGGTGGGGCCGGCTCGGTCACCTGCTTCGCGAGCACCTCGGTCGCCTTCTCCGCTTCGAACGGCAGCGTGCCCGAGAACGCGAAATAGCCGACGATGCCGAGCGAATACAGGTCGCTGCGCGCATCCACCGCCTCGCCCAGCGCCTGCTCGGGACTCATGAATTCAGGCGTCCCGATGACCTCTCCGGTGCTGAGCGCGCCCGCTCCCGCCACGACGCTGGCGATCCCGAAGTCGGCCACGAGCACGCGGCCGCCGCTTTCGAGCAGGATGTTGTCCGGCTTCACATCGCGATGGATGACGCCCTGCCCGTGCGCATAGGCAAGCGCCCAGGCGACGTCACGCAGGACGCGTGATGCCTCCGATGGCGCCAAGGGGCCGCGCCGCCGCACCCGCTCGGTGAGCGTCTCGCCCTCGATGTAGGCCATCGCGAAGAACACGAATCCGCCGATGTCCTCGACGGCGTGAATCGGGATGACGTTGGGGTGAGAGAGCTTGGCAGCCGTGCGCGCCTCGCGCAGGAATCGCTCGCGCAGCTTGGGATCAGACGCCTTCGACGGCGGCAATAGCTTGATCGCGACGGGGCGATCGAGCCGCACTTCGCGCGCGAGATAGACGACCCCCATGCCACCGCGGCCCAGCTCGCGTTCCAGCGAGTACCGACCGGCGACGGCGGATTGAAAGTCGAGAAACAACCGATCAGGAGCGGGATGCGTCATGCACCCCTAAACTAACGTTCTCTCCTCAGGCGGGTGTCTCCTGGCGCCCGAACACGGTGACGATAGGCGTGACCGGCTTGTGCCGCCGCTCCGCGGAGCGAAACAGCGCACGGCCGAGCGGGCCACGCCAAAACCGCAGGCTTCGCTCACCCAACGGATCGGTACGCTTTTCGGTACGGGCGCGGGCCAGGATGGCTGCCAGCAACGCCGTCGTGGCGCCGGCGGTGACGATGGCAGGGATGAACGGCACGATCAGCGCTGGCACCTCGATCAAGTCGAGCA
>WNGB01006207.1_pt1 | contig 17643 bp, 14 predicted proteins | sample 5400681 | NCBI WGS metagenome assembly WNGB01 (sample SAMN13153367, study PRJNA577476) | soil metagenome | isolation source: 115 cm soil or saprolite under grassland replicate 2 | place: USA:California | collected 2016-06-15 | reverse complement strand
CGAGGAGTGCATCATGCCATTGCTGCGCTGGAATGTCCGCTGCCAGCCCAACATGTGATTCTGCGAACCGAGCATCTGCTGGTAGATACAAGTATGTACTGGTAGGTACTTAAGCGTGGTACTTTCTACTCAAAAAAGTCTTTGTCCGCTTCAGGCAAGTGCCACCGGGCGGCCTCCGCGTTGATCTCCACGCCCAGCCCCGGCCGATCCCAGACCTCGATGAAGCCATCCTTGACGATCGGACTCGGCAGGCCATCGACGATATCGTACCACCAGTCGGGGCTGCCGGTCGGATACTCGAAGGCGATATAGTTCGGCGGCAACGTCGCCGAAACCTGCACCAGCGCCGCCAGGCCAATCAGCCCGTTGCCAGTTCCGTGCGGCGCGATCAGGATGCCGTGCAAATCGGCGTACTCGGCCACCCATTTCAGCTCGGCCAGGCCGCCGATATCGCACGGGTCGGGGCCGATGATCCGCACCGCATGCTGCTCGATCAGGTCTTTGAAGTTCTGTCGCAGGTAGATCTGCTCGCCGGTGTGGGTTGGGATGGATGTGCGCTGGGTCACCTCGCGGTACAGATCGGCCAGGACGAACGGGGTATAGTCACCGGTGATTAGATCCTCCAGCCAAAGCACGTTCAGCGGCTCCAGCGCCTGGGCCAGGCGAATCGCGTCGGGCACCATCCAGCCCGGCCCGCAGTCGAGCGCCAGCCCAATCTCGTCGCCCAGAACCTCTTTCATGGCCGCGACGCAGGCCACCACATGCCGCAGGCCGCGCTCGGTGATTGGCCCACGATTGAGCGAGCGCCCGGCGCCGGTCTGCACGTCGCCATAAAAGAAGCCGGGGATCTGGCTCAGCATCCGGCTGTGGAACGCGATCGCCTGCTTGACTATTGTGAAGCCTTCCTTGGCCACCTTCATGTGCGCCGTGTTTTCGGCATAATCCTGCGGCGAGAAGCTGTTCATCGGCAGGCGTACCGCGCCATTGTAGACCCGCACTTTGTCGCGAACTTTACCGCCAAGCAGCTTGTACACCGGCAGCCCAGCCGCCTTGCCGGCTATATCCCACAGCGCGATCTCGATCGCGCTCACGGCGCTGCCCCAGGGCTTAAAGGCGCCCATGTTGCGAATCTTGCGCATCACCTGCTCTACGTTGGTGGGGTCTTCGCCCACGATCATCTCTTTGTAGAAGCGGACATACGGGGCCAGATATGGCTTATACGACTCGACCGGCCCAAGGCCGCTGATGCCCTGGTCGGTGGTGATGCGCACCACAGGTGTTTGGCCGAGCACCGTACATTTGAGGTCGGTGATCTTCATGTTGCCCTTTCACGATCAAGAATGCGAATACGACATAAAATCGTTATGTCGAAATCGGCTTGCTCCAGACACCAGTCCATTCGGGCAGGCGCGCCCAGCCCTGCGCGCGGATCTTCGCGACCAGATCCGGCCCGAAGAAGAACTCGGTTCGCGCGACCGCGTCATCCACGCTGGCAAAATGATAGTCGGTAGCAATCGTCTCGCGGCGAAAGCCCCAGGCCCGTTCTAGCCAGTCATAGTATTCGGCCAGCCCGGCATTCGGCGGCGCAGGGGTCAAGCTGCCGGTGGAAAGCGTCTCCAAGATGATCAGCGCCCCACCAGGCGCAACCACCCGATGCATCTCGTCCAGCACGCTTCCGATCTGGGTCTGCCAATTGCCGGCGAACCAGCTGCGCATGTGCCCAATCGCCCACCCGGCGGTAACAACATCGGCCCAGGCCGAGCGGAACGGCAAGTAGCGCATATCACCCTGAACCACCGCCCAGCGCCCAGCCTGGCGCTGCCGCTGTGCCACATGTTGCCGTAGCATGTCGCGATGCAGATCCAGGCCAACCAGCTGCGCGGCCTGGCCGCCGATCAACAGCGGCAGGCGACCAGTGCCGGTGCCGAGGTCGATAACGCGCTTGCCGCGCAGCGAGGTCACGCGCTCGATTGCGGGCAGCAGCCGCCCCTCCAGATCCTCGGCCGCAATCATCTGATGATACTCGGCGGCGCGCGAGGCATAGATCGCCTGGAAGTGTTCCATAGATCACCTGTAATGAATTGTGCTATTCTAGCACAAACGGCGGGTTTGGCTTCTACAGCGCGGTTGACAAGATGACAAGATGACAAGATGCTACTGCTCATCTTGTCATCTTGTCATCTTGTCAGAGGCATGCACGCCAATAGCCGCACTGTGCTACAATAACCGCATCTACACGCCCGATTGAGCTCGTTTTGCGGGAGGCACAGAAGCGGTGCAGAGCATCGGCGAGATCATCCAAACTATCGCACGGCAGCGCGGGCGGGGCGAATCCCCGGCGCAGGTGACGCTATTCCAGCTCGAGGCTGCCGCCGGCGAGCGCATCAGCCACCTGCCGATCGAGGCCGAGCTGGCGCAGGCCTGGGTCGCGCTCACCGGCGAGCCGTTCCGGCCGCACCAGGCCCACGCGCTCACGGCGCTGCGGCGTGGCGAGCCGCTGGCCCTGCGCGCAGCCAGTGCCGATGTGGCCATGACGGCGCACCTGCTGCTCTACGCCATGCTGCTGGCCGATCGCGATGCTGCCGCGCTCATCTTCGCGCCCGATGCCGAGACCGTTCGCGCGACGCGGGCGCTGCTGGCGCGGATCAATCAAGATCTGCCCAGCCCGCTGCGGATCGCGACCACGCTGCTGGAGCCGAATCGCCGCCCCGAGCACTACGCGCGGATCGCGATAGCTACGCCTGAGGTAGTGCATACGCGTCTGCTGCGCCACCACGATCGCGCCTGGCGGCTATTCTGGCCACGGCTCCGGCTGGTGCTGCTGCCAGAGATTCATCGCTACAATGGCGTGGCCGCAGCGCACCTGGCTGATCTGCTTGTGCGTATCGAGCGCGTGGCGGCCGGCCACAGCGGGCAGGCGCCAAATCTGCTGGCGACGCTGATCGATGTCGCCGCGGCCGAGCCGGCGCTGACCAGCCTGCTAGGCCATCCCTGGAAGGTCGTCCCGGCCGACGATGGCGGCCGCGATCCGGCGACGCTGGCGGTCTGGCGCCACCCCGACGGCGCTAAGCCGAGCGGCGCGGCATGGCTGCGCGATGCGCCGGATATCGCCACCGCGCTTCAGCGGCAGGGCTACCAGGTGCATATCACCTGCCGCGCGATCGAGCAGGCGCTGCTGGCCCCGATCATTGGCGATCTACCGCGCGTCACCTTCGGCCCCAATCTGGGCGCCGGCCAGGTGCTGATTGCGGCCGGCTACCCTGGCTCGCACAGTGCGCTGCGGCGCATGCTGCGCGCCGGCTACGCGGCCGTGGTACTGCTGCTGGGCGATCTGCCGCACGAGCAGGCGTTGGCGCGGCATGTGGACACGCTGCTCAGCGACCCGGCTACCAGCTGGCTGCCGGCCCCAACCAACGCCTATGTGCTGGCCAAGCACGTCCTGTGCGCCGCTACCGAGCAGCCGCTGACCGAAGCCGAGGCCGATTCCTGGGGCGTCCAAGAGATCGTTGCGCGCCTGGTCGAGCAGGGCCAGTTGGTCGATCTGCCCGATCCCGAGGTGGCCTGGAAGCCGACAGACGCGGTTGGCGACCCGTACCTGGATTGGAGCCTGCGCTCTGCCAGCGGTGGCGCGCTTGTGGTGCGCACCGAGCAGGGTCAGGCCGTCGATCTGATCGAGCCGGCGCAGTATGAGCGCTGGGCCTTTCCCAATGCCGCGCTGCCGCCTGGCGTGGGCGGGTTCCGCGTGCTATCGCGCGACGATGATGTCGGCACGATCGCGCTGCGGATGGAGAGCAACGGCCGGCGCACCTACCCACTGCGCCGCTGCGATGTGGAACTACGCGAGACGCGCGAAACGCGCGAGATGCGCAGCCTGCCCGGCAGCCGCGCGATCGGCTGGGGGCGCGTGGTTGTGAGCGAGGAGATCTACGGCTACCGCGAGGCCGCTGCCAACAGCGCGCCGGCCGATATCGCGCTCAAGCCGACACTCAACGCGCGCTGGATTGCGCCGGCCTGCTGGTTTGATCTTGCGACCGCTGTGCAGGTACACGGCCAGCTGATCGGCTGGAGCCTGGCCGCCGCGCTGCCGCTGCGCGCGCTATGCGATTTCACCGACCTGGTGCCCTGCTACGATCATGAAAAGCGCCGGCTGTACCTGGTGGATGCGCAGCCCGGCGGGAATGGCCTGTCGCAATGGGCGTATGCACACGTCGAGGAGCTGCTGCCGCTAGCCTACGATATTGCGCTGGCCTGCCGCAACGATCCGCTGCTCGAACCGCTCAGCCGCGTTGATATGGATTGGCTGCTGGCGCTCCTCGGCCGCCCGCCCGACGCACCCGTGGCGATCGAACGCGCTCGCGCGCCCGAGCCTGTGCGCCGAACCGAGCTGATCGAAGGGCCGCCACCCAGCGTCCCAACCATCGCCGGCCCAGCTAGCCCCCCACACGGCAGCGCGCCCGCGCCCGCCCGGCACGAGAGCGCCAGCAAGCCCGCGCCCACGCCGGCCCAGCCCGAAAACGCGCCCGCCGCCACGCCACGCCGCGAGCGCCCGCCCGATCCGCCGCGCAGCCGCGCGCCTCAGCAAGACATGTTCGGGCCACGCGAACGAGCGCGCGATTCGCAACCGCCGCGCGCGCCCGATCGCCCCGCGCCAGCAGCGCCCGCCGCCCCGCCGAACCAGCCGCCAAAATATCCCGACGCTGCGCGTGGCAGCAAGGCGCCTCCAGCGCGCCCCAACAGTGGCGGCCCACCCAGCCCACCGCCCGAGCGTAGCTCGCGCAGCCCAAGCTCGCCGGCGCGCCCCGATCCGGCTCCGGCGCAGCCACGCATCGACGACGACGGCCCGCCCGACGCCAATGCGCTGATCGAGCGGCTGCGCCGCCAGCGCCACCAGCGCGAGGCCGAGCAATCCGCGAACGAGCGCGCCAGCCGGCCACAGCAGCACGCCAGCGACAGCGTGGTCGAACAGCGCTTCGCCGCCGGCGATGGGATCTTCTGCCTGCCGTATGGCGATGGCGTCGTGCGCGCCAGCTGGATCGAGGATGGGCAGGAGCTGCTGACCGTAAATTTCCCCGCCTATGGCGATCTGACGATCGACCCTGCTAAGAGCCTGGTTCGCAAGCTCGACAATGCCGCGCCGGAAGAGGACGATCTGCTGTAGGAGCTTCCTCTCATGGCCTGCTCCTGGCTATTTCCTCATGCGAGAAACCAACCAAAAAGCGCCGATCGATCGTTTTGTTTTACATCAAACCAACCGCGCCGACCAATTGCGCGCGATCGATCGTAGCCTGATCAGGCCCGGCGCCTGATCGGCTGCAGGAGTATAGATATGGAATGGGAACAGTGGTTTTGTCCGGGGCGCTACTGCGCCACCGAAGCCTGGCTGGTTCGACAGCAGCCCAACACTACCGAACTATGGTCGCTGACGTGTCGCCTGACGGGAGCATCTTATACTGTCGCAGCGGTCGACCCAGTCTGCCCGCGCTGTGGCACGACGCTCTGCGCGACGGTCGAGTTCACGCACGATCAGCGCGGCAGCACCGTTTTAGAAGAAGGCCCGATGCTGAACTTCGTGCGCAGTCTTAAGTAGATTCTGATACTACTTACGCAAAGTCTGATTTTGCCTTCGGCAGAGCCGTACGATATCTTCCTTTTGTGGTTTATTTTTCGCTCGTAGAGCGAAAAATAAACCACAGCTTACGAAATACCTTTGTTAGAAATTCATCGCTGGATGCTGCAGGTGAAAGCCGGTCGCATCCTGATACAGCTTGGCGACCGCCAGCACTGTGGCTTCATCGTACAGCCGGCCATTGAAGGTGATGCTGGTGGGCGTTCCGGCGGTGATGAAGCCATTCGGCAGCGCCACAGCGGGATGGCCGGTCAGGTTGGTCAGCAGCAGATTGTCGCCCACAAGCGCCGGCGCGATATACAGATCGATTGTCTGCATCAGGTCGGCCATCGCGCGCATGATTAGCGCGCGGATGCGGTTGGCCTGGATGTATTCGACGGCCGGGATCAGCCGCGCCATGCGCAGCATATTCGGCCATGCATCCTGGATCTGCTGCACCAGCAGGTCGTCGCGATCGCTGCGGGTCAGCTCATCGAAGGCCGCCGCTGCCTCGGTGAAGAGAATAAATCCGAGCGCATTGACGGGATAATCCGGTAGCTCGATCGGAATCAGCTCGGCTCCGAGTCCGCGCAACGTCTCCAAGGTCTGGTCGTCCTGCGCGCGGCCGTCGCGCTCTTTGTCGAAGTCGCTCTTGATGTAGCCGATCCGCAGCTGCTTCAGGTTGACCGCCGGATTCCAGCTAAACGGTCGGTCGACCACCGTGCCATCTTCCCCGTCGGGGCCATAAATCGCCTGGAGCACCAGCGCGCAATCCTCGACCGAGCGGCACATCGGGCCGATCTTGTCCATGCTCCAGCTCAGCGCCATTGCGCCGGCGCGGCTGACGCGCCCAAAGCTCGGGCGCAGGCCGGTCACACCGCAGCGTGCCGCTGGCGAGATGATCGATCCCCATGTCTCGGTGCCGATCGTAAAGCCGGCGAGGCCAGCGGCTGTGGCCGCGCCCGGCCCGGCCGACGATCCGCTTGATCCCTCGGCCAGATTCCAGGGATTCTTGGTCGTCCCGCCGAACCAGATATCACCCCAGGCCAGCTCGCCCATGGTCAGCTTGGCCACCAGCACCGCGCCAGCATTCTCCAAGCGCCGCACCACCGTCGCATCCGCGTCGATCATTTGATCTTGGAACGGCGTGGCGCCCCAGGTGGTGCGAATGCCACGAGTCGCCAGCAGATCTTTCGCACCCCACGGGATGCCGTGCAGCGGCCCGCGGTAGCGCCCGGCCGCCAGCTCTTCGTCGGCGCGGCGGGCCTGCCTGAGCGCCAGCTCTTCGGTTAAGCTAACCACACAGCGCAGCGTTTGGTCGTAGCGCTTCAGCCGGCGTAGGTACATCTCCGTCAACGTAGTCGAGCTGACCTGGCGCGTACGGATCAGCGCAGCCAGCTGTGTGACAGGTGCAAACGCTAGCTGCTCAAGGTCGGCCGGGACCGTCGGCGATAGCGAGCCGGCAGCGGGAGGAGCGCTGGATTCGCCGCTGGGAAGCGGGGATGTGGGTGCGGCGCCTGGCGCTGGCTGTGGCTCGAACCGCAGTGCCGGCGGCATGTCGTTCGCAAGCGGGACCGAGCGCAATTGCGCGTAGTTCTCCAGCAGCTTGTGTAGGCCATTACGCATCAGCTCGCGCTCGGCGGCCGTGTAGCGCAGGCCGGCAAGCTGCTCGGCCGCCGCGATGAGCTCTTGGGTGATTTCCATTGTAGCTCTCTGCATGAGTCAGGAACCGGCCCGCACCCCGGCCCCTCTCCCGTCGCGACGGGAGAGGGGCCGGGGTGCGGGCCTCCAAAGACTCAACTACCGGCCATCTCGCCCGCCTCAGCTAGGCGAACCACCTGCTCCAGCACATCGCGCTCGCGATCGAAGCTGGCCAACGCGAGTGCCTCGGCCAGCGGAAACCAGCGCGCATCATCGACCTCGGCCTGCTGCGGTACCAGGGCGCCGCCAGTGTAGCGCACCAAAAAGAAATCGACGTACTTATGGATGCGGGTGGGGCCCGCGCGAAACCAGTACTCGATCGTCGCAAGATGGCGCAGCACATCGCCTTGTAGGCCAGTCTCTTCGGCGATCTCGCGCGCCGCAGCCGCCTCAGCGGCTTCGCCATGGCGAACATGGCCCTTCGGCAGGCCCCACCGGCGTCCCGCGTTGGTCGCAATCAGGGCCACATCGAACCCATCGCCATTATCGCGATAGATTACCCCGCCGGCTGAGTATGCGGTCCGCCGATCGCGCGGCGTCAGCTTGTCGTCTAATGGCATAGTTAGGGTAGAGGGAATAGGAAACTGGGAACAGGAACAAGCGGTGGCCTGGCCGGCTCTGTTTCCTATCTCCTATCCTCTGTCTCCTTACATATGCTTGGGGAGTCGCCCAGCGCGCATATCCCAATAGTGATTGATCGCAAAGCGGATACGCTCTTTCGCCGTCACCGCGTTCTCCCAACCAAGCGGCTCGACCCGCGCACCCTCCAGATCCTTATAGACCGTGAAGAAGTGCTCGACCTCTTTCAGATAGTGGGCCGGCAGATCGGTAAAATCGGCGATACCGTCAAAGAACGGGTCGTAGTGCAGCACCGCCAGAATCTTATCGTCGGACTCACCCTTATCCTTCATGCGAAACATACCGATCGGGCGCGCCTCGACGATGCAGCCGGTGAAAGTTGGCAGATTAGTGACCACAAGTACATCTAGCGGATCGCCATCTTCGTAGAAGGTCTGTGGAATAAAGCCGTAATCGCCAGGGTAGTGTACCGGCGAGTAGAGCACCCGATCAAGCTTGAACGCGCCAGTCGGCTTATGATACTCATATTTATTGCGCGAGCCTTTTGGGATCTCGACAATCGTGTGAATAACATCCGGCACGCTGGGCCCAGGATCCAGGTCATGCCACAAATTCATCAACATCTTCCTTTTCATAGCGCAGTGCTAATCTGTAATACCTGAATGATATTATAACATGGTGCTGAGCGCTTAGGGATATATGTACAAGAATGCCAGTCTATGCTATGCTTACACGGAATCGCTGGTATGTTCAGATGAGGAATGCGTTATGAGTCTCACAGATCGGATGTTGATCGGGGCGATCGCAAACAATCCGGCCGCGTTCGAGAGCGCCGGCGAGTATCGCTGCTGTCGCACCTGTGAGCTGATCTTCTATACATCAGCGAAGCAGCCCGACACTACCCACGATGAGCACAATTGGTTCACGATGCCCTCGTTAAACCCCGATGGCTCGAAGATTCTCGAGCGCGCCTTCCAGCGCTTCATTACGCGCTGGGCGCCCGAGCGCCAGGAGCAGCTTGAAACATTCGCGCGCCGCAGGGGCTGGGATATGGCCATGGAGCTGAAGTATGGCGGCGGCGCACTTGAAGAGGCCGAGGTCACCGAATGGCGGGTGATTGTCGATGCTCGGCTCGATCAGCTTGTGCGGCAGGCCCGCGCGCAGCTTGGGCAGCCCGCCGCGGCCAGCCAGGCCGAGAACTAAGAACCAAGAACCGAGAGCCGGTTTGCGGCATTGAGCATCGCCAGCGCGTGCTCAACCACCTGCGCGCTGGCGATCAGCTGCATACACTCGGGCCGCGCCAGGCCGCGCGGGCAGGCCGCGAACTCGCCACACGGGCTACACCAGATATCCGCGCGCAGCACCACATGGCGCGCGCGGTCGCCCCATGGCCCGAACCTACCGGCATCGCCCGGCCCATACAGATGCAGGGTCGGCACGCCTTGGGCGGCCGCAAGGTGCAGCGGCCCGCTATCGACCCCTAACACCAGCGTAGCCCGCCGCATCAGCGCCGCCAGCTGGCCGACACTCGTCTGACCTGCCAGCGCCAGCGCGGTCGACTGCATGTGCGCAGCCACCTCGGCCACCAGCGCCAGCTCATCTGGCCCTCCGGTCAGCACCAGCCGCGCGCCGGCCGCCTGGAGTGCATCCGCGACGGCGGCCCAGCCCTCGGCGAACCACAGCTTGGCCGGCCCGCCAGTGCCGGGATGCAGTACCACCAGCGGCGCGTTGGCAAGCCCCTGCGCGGCGATCCATGCATCAGCCCACGTTATGTCATCTTGAGAAAGGTCGAAACGAGCGGGGATGGCCCTCACCCCCAACCCCGCTCCCACGGCGATGGGAGCGGGGAGTAGGCTTCGTCGATCACCAGTGCCATCCGACTCCCCTTCGCCTGCGGCAGCGGAAGTGCGGGTCCTGGGGGGAGGGTCCGCCGCCTCGACCAGCGCCAAGCCCTGAGCGGTGACGTGATCGCGCGGGTTCCAGGGCAGCGCTGTGGTTAGAAATGGCCGGCACTCGGGCACGGCGTAGCCGATGCGACACGGCACACCCGCCAGCAGCGCCAGCGCCGCGCCCCACCAGTGATCGTCGCGCCCGACGATCGCGAGATCGTAGTGGCTGGCGCGCAACAGCAGCGCATAGCGCAGGAGCGTAGCGTACGGCTTCACCAATGACGAAAGACGAAAGACGAAAGACGAAAGAACTTGTAAGATCGCTCGTCCTTCGTCCTTCGTCCTTCGTCCTTCGTCCGAGGGGCGCCGCTCGAACCCGGGAAACGGGCAGGTCAGCAGCAGATCGACATCGGGGTTGCGCTGGAGCACCATGCGCGACCACGGGCCAACCAGCGCGGTCACGCGCGCACTAGGCAGCCGCTGCCGCAGCGCAGCCAGCACCGGCGTAGCCAGCAGCAGGTCGCCCAGATGATCGGGCTTGATGTACAGCGCCGATCTGATCGCATCCGGCTTGTGGCGCACAAGCGGGCGGGCGAGCGCGGCGAGCAGGCGGAGCAGCAGGAGGCGAAAGAAACGTTTCATTATAGGAGTGACGAGTAACGAGTGACGAGTGACGAGTTTCTGTACGCGTTACTCGTCACTCGTTACTTGCCGCTAGAAGAGCATCGCCCCACACTCACGCCCAAGCTGGCGCAGGCGATCGCCCAGCGGCTTGCGGCCGTCGTGCTCCATCTGCTCGGCCAGCTCGTTGAGCCGCTTAACAAAGTCGGGCGTGATCATGCGCGGGTTCTGGCGCAGCATCTTGGTCGCGTCCTGCGGCTTCTCGGCCGCCAGCAGGTCGTTGATAAAGCGCTCCTCAGGCGAGAGCGACTCCTGCGCGATCTCGATCGCCAGGCGCTCGATCTCGGCCAGCCGCTCCAGCGCCTGGGTGTTGCCCATGCGCTCGGCTGCGGCAGCGTTGGCTTGCAGCACCAGCAGGAACGCCTCGTCGATCTTGTCGCCCTGCGCGCGCAGCGCGGCGGCCATATCCGGCGCGTTCAGGATCTGCTCTAGCACGGCGGCGCCGGCCTCGAACATCTCCTGGGCCTGCTTATCCATGCCCTCGACCGTCTCCAAAATAATCGCCCGGCGCGCGGTCAGCCGCGCGGCGGTGGCGCTGTCGCCGGCCTGGGTGGCAGCGTCGATTCGGCTCGTCCACGCCTCGAAGAAGCCGTAGTCGATCACCGGCCGCAGCTCGGCGATCGTCTGCTCTAGCTCATTATCTGGCGCGTCGGCCAGCCGCTGGATGGCCTCTTCGAGATCGACGTCGAGATCTTCATACCCATCGCCGGGCTGCTCCAGCGTGCTGGCATCGAAGCCGGTCAGCTCGATCAGCTTTGCGCGCAGACCCTCCAGCAGCTGGGCTGAGTCATCGCGCCCGCCCTGGGCGCTGGCATCGGCGAAGGCTGTGAGCGTGGCGAAGAACTCGTGGTCGAGCGCGGCTTTGTTCTGCTCTACAGCGGCGGTGAGCTGCTGCTCGCCCTGCTCGAATGCTTCGGCCATGCGGCTGATCAGCTCGACTCGCGCGCGCTGCGCCTCGATCACCTCGCGCGAGATGCCATCGGCCTCCAGAATCGTGTCGAGCAGCGAATTCAGCGTCAGGAAGCGGCGCGGGGCCAGCAGGTAGCCTTTGGGCGTTTCCTGTGGCAAATCGCGCATGATCAGGCTGGTCGCATCGCCGACGAAGCGCTCTTGCTCCTCCGGGCGCGCGTTCAGCTGCTGCGGGAAATGGATCAAGAACAGCTGCTTGGCGGGATCGTGGTAGATCAGCGGCGCGGCGATCATGGCGGGCGTGCCGCAGTTGGGGCAGACCGCGACATTCAGCTGGCCGGCCAGCAGATAGTTCTTTAGCTCGGGCTGAACGCCAACATCGATAACCGTAAAAACCTGCGCACGCATGGGCGTGCGGCAGTTCGGGCAAGCCAGCTGTATCGCTTGTGGTGCGGGTGCGGACATATGATTAAGAGAACCCTTTCTCAATGAATCGCGCCGGGTGTCCCGGCGCGTATGGATCAGCAATTGTCTTTGAATATTATAGCACAGTCGTGGATATGCTATACTTTTGCTCTACCCGGCTGTCATTGCCGATTGCTACGCGACTGGGCGACGTATCTCTGGTGGTATAGAATTGCCGCGCATTAACGATCGAGTCACCTGCCATCAGGCAGCGCCCTTGTGATGCATATGACAGACCAATATCCTTTAGCGCAACACAATGTCGATCAACTCGTCGAGCTTCAGCGCCGGCTTGCCGAGCTGACCACCGTCCAGCGCGTTGCACGAGCGATCAACTCGATGCTCGATCTCGACGCGATCTTTCAGACGGTGGTGTGCCAGATCAACGCGGCCTTCAGCTACCAGATGATCAGCATCTACCTGCGCGAGGGTCCTGGGCTGCGGCTCCAGGCCTACCTGGGCTACGATGAAGTGATTGAGTTTATCCATCTAGATCAGGGGGTCAGCGGGCGGGCGGCGCGCACCGCGCAGCCGGTGTTTGTGAGCGACGAGGCTCAGGATCCTGATTTTCTCATCGCCCAGCCCGGCACGCAGCAGGCGATCATTGTGCCGCTCAAGGATGGTGATGGCCAGGTGCTCGGCACACTAGCGGTCGAGTCGCTGGGCAAGCCGTTGCTCACCCAGAACGACCTTACGATTCTGACCTTGCTGGCCGACCAGATCAGCGTCGCTATCGCGAATGTGCGCCTGTTCGCCGAACGCAAGCGCGCCGAGCAGGTGCTGCGCCGGCAGAACGAAGAGCTAGCGGCGCTGCACGAGACTACGCTTGCGTTGATGAACCGGCTCGACCAGACCAGCCTGCTCGAAGCGATCATGAATCGCGCGGCGGCGCTGCTCGGCACAACGCACGGCTATCTCTACCTGCTCGACCCGATCGCGGATGAGCTGGTTGCACGGATCGGCATCGGAGGATTTGCCAGCAGGATCGGGCTGCGGGCGCGGCGCGGCGTGGGATTGGCCGGCCATACCTGGGCAGCCGGCCGATCGGTGCTGATCGAGGACTATGCGACCTGGCCGGATCGCCGCCCGAACTTCGAATGGATACACGCCGCGATCGCCACGCCGCTGCGTGCGGGCTCCGAGATTGTAGGCGTTATCGGCCTGGCGCTTGTCGGGGCGGAGGCTACCTTTGCCCCCAGCGATGTCGCGCTGCTGGAGCGTTTCGCCGATCTCGCGTCGATTGCACTGGACAACGCGCGACTCTACGCCGCCGCGCAACAGGAGCTGGCCGAACGCAAGCGCGCCGAGGCGGAACAGCTCGCGCTTGAGCGCAAGCTGCTGAAGGCGCGCCAGGTGGAGAGCCTGGGCGTGCTGGCCGGCGGGATCGCCCATGATTTCAACAACCTGCTCCAGGTGATCATCGGCAATGTCGAACTGGCGAGCTCTGAGACGGCCGACCCGCAGCGCGCGCGCACAAGCCTGAACCGCATTACGGATGCCGCCCAGCGCGCGGCGGACCTAACACGCCAGCTGCTGGCATATGCCGGCAAGGGCCGCTACCTGGTCGAGCGCGTCGATCTCGATCTGGCTATAGCCGACGCACTCAAACAGCTGCGCTCCGCGCTGCCGGCGACGATAGATCTGCGCTACAGCGCGGCGACAAACCTGCCAACTGTGCAGGCCGATGTGGCGCAGATTCGCCAGGCGGTGATGAACCTGGTGTTCAATGCCGCGGAAGCATTCGGAACATCGGCGGGGGAGATCGCGATCGCGATCGGATTCGCGTACATCGATCCGGCGCAGGCCGGCGCAGCTGAGCAGTCGGCAGATCTTGCGGCTGGTGATTACGTTTTCATTGAGGTTGCCGACAGCGGGCCAGGCATGGATCAGGCGACGCAGGCACGCATGTTCGAGCCATTCTTCACCACCAAGTTCACCGGGCGCGGGCTTGGGCTGGCGGCAGTTCAGGGGATCATCCGTAGCCACCAGGGTGCGCTGCGGGTCTGGAGCACGCCCCGGCAAGGCACGCGCGTGCGCTTTTGGCTGCCATGCAGCGGCGACACAGGCGCCCAGGGGGATGTGACAGCCGATCAGCCGGCGCGCGCTATCGGCACGGTCGACCGCGCGCTGGATAGCGACATCATCCTGGTGATCGACGACGAGGATGGCGTGCGCAACGTAACCGCGCGCCTGCTGAAGCGTGCCGGCTGGACCGTGCTGACAGCGGCGGATGGCCGTGCGGGCATCAGTGTGTTCCAGGCCAATGCACATGCGATCGGCTGCGTGCTGTTGGATCTGACAATGCCGCATATGAGTGGCGAGCAGGTGTTCCACGAGCTGCGGCGGATCAGGCCCGACGCGCAAATCATTCTGTGTAGCGGCTATTCCGAGGAGAGCGCGACCAGCCGATTCGCTGGGCACGCGCTGGCCGGCTTTCTGCATAAGCCGTTCACGCCAGACGAGCTGCGGAATAAGATTCAGCACGTGGTGGGTGCGGGCAAACGCTAAAGGATTCTTGTATGCTTATCCTCTCAGCCGCCGATGTTCGCCGGGCTGCGCCGATGCCGGCGGCGATCGATGCGGTCGCGGCCGCCTTTGTCGAGCTATCCGGCGGGCAGGCGACGGTGCCGCTGCGCCTGCCGATCGGCCAGCCGCAGCATGATGCGGTCACGTTTTTCATGCCGGCGCACCTGGCGCACAGCAACGCGCTGGGGCTCAAGGTCGTCTCGGTGTTTCCGCACAACCAGCAGCGCCAGGGCCTGCCGAGCATCCACGCGCTGGTGGTGCTGCTGGATGCCGAGACTGGCCGCCCAGTGGCCGCGATGGATGGCACATATCTGACGGCGCTGCGCACCGGCGCCGGGTCCGGGGCGGCCACGCGGGCGCTGGCGCGGCCGGATGCGCGCGTGCTGGCGCTATTTGGCGCTGGCGCGCAGGCACCGCAGCAGGCCCACGCGATCTGCGCGGTGCGCCCGATCGAGCGGATCTGGATCGTCAATCGCGGCCGCGAGCGGGCCGAGGCGCTGTGTCTGACGCTCCAGGAACAAGGAATTCAAGCCGAGATACGCCTGGCCGAATCTGCCAGCGCCGCGCTGGCCGAGGCCGATGTGATCTGCTGCGCCACGCGCGCGGCCACGCCGCTGTTCGCCGACGCTGATCTGCGTCCCGGCACGCATATCAACGGAGTCGGCTCCTACACGCCGGAGCTGGCCGAGGTTCCGCCTGCCACGGTCGGGCGCGCGCGCGTGGTGGTCGATCAGCGCGCGGCAGCGTGGGCCGAGGCCGGCGACCTGATCCAGGCGCGCGACGCGGGGCTGCTGGATGAATCCAACATCGTCGAGCTGGGCGAAGTGCTGGCCGGGCAGGCGGTAGGGCGCAGCGACGCCGAGCAGATCACTTTCTTTAAATCGGTGGGCAACGCAGTGCAGGACATGGCGGTGGGCCAGGTCGCGCTGGCCGAGGCGCGGCGGCTGGGGCTGGGCACCGAGGTGGCGCTGTAGCGCACCGGCGCGCTGTTTCAGCGGCCCTTTAGCCGGATCGGGGTGACCGACGATCGCTACTTCACAGCGCTGGTGGCCTATATCCACCGTAACCCGCAGAAGCATGGCTTCGTGGCCGACTTCCGCGATTGGCCCTACTCGTCGTACCAGGCGCTGGCGTCGGCCGCACCGACGCGTCTGCGGCGCGATGTCGTACTCGCGTGGTTCGGCGATACAGACGCCTTTATCGAGGCGCACCAGCGCGATCGCATCGACGGCGAAGCCCGCGATGCGATCGGCGACGACGACAATTTCAATCGGTAGATCGGTGTAGACCTGTCAGGTGCGGCCTGCGATCCCGTCTGTAAAACACAGCACATTCTGGCCACACCTGACAGGTCTGTAGTTGCGGCGCTACGACGATGTCGAGCGAGGACACGGCTGCCTAGTGCATTTCCAAGCAAGGTTTTAGGTGTTGGGTGTTGGGTGTTGGGCTTCGCAACGCCGCCCGCCCAACACCCAACACCCAACACCCGCGCTGAAAGCGCACTAGGCAGCGCGACGCGCTATGTCTTGCTGGATATCACCGGCGTTCCGGTAGTAGATTCCCATGTTGCCCAGGGGTTGCTTAACGTCGTTCATGCGGCCCGGCTGCTGGGCGCGGAGGTGGTGTTGGTAGGGGTGCGCCCCGAGGTGGCCCAGACGATCGTCGCGCTGGGGCTGGATCTGCGCGGCATGCCGACACATCAATCGCTACAGGATGGGATCGCATACACCTTGCGCCGCGAGCACCACTCGACACGCGCGGATCGCGCGAGCTAAGCGTCGCTCTCAGGCACTTCTTGTGCTTCCCGCTTTTCTTGGGCGGCAGCGATCGCCGCCAGCACGCGCTCGACCTCGGCGTCGGCGTTCCGCGCCCAATCGGCCGACCAGACGCGCAGGATATGCCAGCCCAGCCCGCCCAGCACCTGCTCGCGCAATCGCTCGCGATCGCGCGCGGTCGGGGCATCGCGATAGTCGTCGCCATCGCACTCGATGCCCAGCAGGAAGCGCCCGGGGTCGCGCGGGTGGCGGATAGCGATATCGATCCGAAAGGCGGAATGCCCGATCTGGCGCGCCAGGCTGAGGCCGCGCTGCGCAAGCGCTACTGCGAGCTGATCCTCAAGCCGGGGATTAGGAGTTAGGGATTGGGGACTAGGAGATTCAGGCTTCCCAGTCCCTAGCCTCCAGTCCCCAGTCCCGCCTGCCCGCGCATACTCCAGATACTCGCGCAGCAGCCGTGGGCCGGGGTGCTGGGTGCGCTTCAGATCGATATCCTCGGGCATCAGCGAGCTGACCAGCGTAACCTGCTCGCGCGCGCGGGTGATCGCCACATTCAGCCGCCGCTCGCCGCCCTGCTGGTTGAGCGGGCCGAAGTTCATCAGCAGCCTCCCGCCCGCATCGCGGCCATAGCCGACACTGACAATGATCATGTCGCGCTCGTCGCCCTGGACATTCTCCAAGTTCTTCACGAAAAATGGCTCGGCGCGCGCTTCGTCGCCCTTCCCTGCGGCTACCCCTGAGCTGGCCTGCCCTGAGCTAGTCGAATGGGCCGAAGGGTCAGGATTCAACAGCGGGTCGAGCGCTGGATCATCCGCCCGGCGACGCTCCAGCTCGTGCAGAATCGCCAGCTGCTGCGATTGGCTGAAGGCGACCACGCCCAGCGAACGCTCCGGCGTGGCCTTGAGCTGCCGGCAGATCATGTCGGCGACGCGGCGTGCTTCGATCCCGTTGGCGCGGCTGCCCTGGCGGTCGTACACGCCATCGGCCACATGCTCGAAGCCGACGCCATGGCCCGCTACGGCCGCTGCGTTTGGAAAGGTCGCCAGCCGCCCGGCGTAGAAACGAGCGTTCGAGAAAGCGATCAGCGACTCGTCACGGCTGCGGTAGTGCCAGCGCAGCAGCCGCGCGGGTAAGCCGCCCGCACTGGCGGCATCCAGGATGCTCTCGAAGCTATCGGGCGCGTCCTGATCCTCGTCCGCAAACTCGCCCTCCGCGTCGGCCATGAAGAAGCTGGTCGGCGGGAGCTGCTTGTTGTCGCCCACCACGATCAGCGCCATGCCGCGCAGCACTGCGCCGACGGCATCCTCGGTGCGTATCTGCGATGCCTCGTCGAAGATCACCAGATCGAAGCGCGCGGCGTCGGGATCCAGGAACTGGCTGACCGAGAGCGGGCTCATCAGCAGGCAGGGTTTGAGCTGGCCCAGCAGATCGGGCATTTCGCGGAACAGCTGGCGGATCGGCTTATGGCGGCGCTGCTTTTGCAGCTCACGGCGCAGGATCGCCAGCTGGCCGC
>WNGB01006206.1_pt1 | contig 17644 bp, 32 predicted proteins | sample 5400681 | NCBI WGS metagenome assembly WNGB01 (sample SAMN13153367, study PRJNA577476) | soil metagenome | isolation source: 115 cm soil or saprolite under grassland replicate 2 | place: USA:California | collected 2016-06-15 | reverse complement strand
CCCCGGGGGCGGTGCACCTTTACGCGCGGTATATCCGAATCGCTCCCCTCCCACAAGCCCTAATCAGCGCCTCGATCCTTTTTCCTCCACGGGGCGCTCCCCTCCAACGCCTCTCCACTCCCCTCCCCCCTATCACCCCTACCCCCTCCCTCCCAAAAACGTCCCTATGGGTCGGTTCCGTGGCAGCAATCGGCCCTCTGGGTCTAGGGGTCCGGTCGGTGCGCTGCCCGAGGGCGCGCTGGGGTCCCCGTTCAGCCGTTGGGGTGGGTCACCAAGGACCGGGGGTCAGGGTCGGCTGGGGAGTTTCCCGCGCACCGCTTCCAATGTCCCTGCACTGGGCCGAGCAACGCAGCGACCCGATTCTACGCGAGCAGCCAATCGTTCAATCGCATCGAGCATACGATTGTGGTCTTCTTCGTGTTGCTTGGCAAGACGTTCAAAAGCATCAAGAGCTCGGGTCACGAATACGTGGCCAATCTTACCGAGACTAATCAGTACAATGAACAGAAGTCCAAAGGCTCCGTATTGCATATATTCGGGCATCGGATTCATGCTCCAAAACATTGCACCCAATAATGCCCATACACAGAAGTCTGCGAAAAGTAGTATCCAACGCCGAGGTACTTGTACTCCGGCTTCATGATATTCTCGCAGTGTCCCGGCGACTTCATCCAGGCGTTCATGACCTCGTCTACCGAGGTCTGTCCCGAAGCAATATTCTCGCCGACCATGATGCCCGAAAACCCCGCGGCGTGAATCCGATCGGAAGGCGTCTCACCGGTTGGCGAAACGTGGTCGAAGTAGTTTCGCTCGGCCATGTCTTTCGCATGCAGGAACGCCGCTTCAGCAAGGTCATCGTTCCACGCGAGTGGCGACACGGGAGACCGTGAGCTCGAACCGCAGACCGCACCGTGAGCTCGGCGTTCGTTGGTAGCGGGCAGCACGTCGCGTGCGAACGCATTGCGATGTGGCGGAGCCTTGAGCCAAACGCCGGTCTTGCGCGGCGCGATGGGCGCGTCTTCGGGAGCATGTTCCGTGAAGATGGCTACCGGCTCCGCCGCGCTCCGTCCTTCGCGCCCTCGCATGAGCAATACGAGCGCGCCAACGCCGGCGACGCCGCCGAACAGTAGAATGCGTTTATCGACCATGCTAGGCTCACCTTAGCGACGTCGCCCCGGGCGCGCCTTTCCCCCCAAGCCACCCGGGCGCGACGCGCTTTCAACCGCGTTCAGCATTACGCTATCTGGCGGTTCTGGGAGCTCCACGCACCAACCGCCTTCGGTCACCTCTTCGGGCGGCACCTTCGCGGTGTTGCAGAACCCGATGCTACGCACGGACTCACATAGGTACTCCTGCCCGCTCGCGAGGCGTACGCGCCAGGGTCGCCCCTGACGCTCACCGGTTTTGCTGAACCAAAGTTTCATCGGGCACATCTCGGCAAGGCCGTACGGCGAGGTAAAGCGAGAGCAAGCCGAGCAGGATGCTCGCGAATTCGGCTGGTCGCATCTTGATGGCGCCGAGCTTCATGCTTGAATCTCCGTTGTATGCATTCGCATCAATGCGCTGCGAAGAAGAATCACATATAACTTTTGAGATGCTTTCCACTTGAATTCATTCGGCCAATCTTGTTTCAGAGCAGACTTGCGAGCAGCCATATGGCGCCTCCAATGCCCGCGGTCGCGACCGCAATGGTCGTGAGCGATGCACCGCGTTTGGGCGGTGCCTTGAGCTGCTGAGCTTTGCGACCGAGTTTCTGCGCCGCGATGACTCCCGAAGCAAGTGCGCTCTCGGCCGCGGTGAGCTTGGCGAGGTAGCTATCGAGTCCCTGCTCGCTGTAGTACGGCTTCCACGGACCGCGTTCAGCTTCGGTCGGACCGCGGCCCGCGGCGAGCGTTGCAGCGGGAACGCCCCACTCTTCGAGATTCTCAGTCTCGGCGGCGATCTGCTCGCTCGTGTACTTGTCGCCCACGCGAAGCTTCGCGAGCCGAATCGCAGCGCGCCGCGTACGTTGGTACATGACGTGATCGTATTGCGGCGCGACGTACGTCTCGCCCGCGAAAAGCCCGTCGAAGATATCGTAGACGGCCGTCGAAATGTAGCTTCCGATGGCAGTGCCAATCGAAGCGCAGAGCGGCGCGGCAACACCAGCACCGTACGCCGTGCACGCTGCGGCCGCGGCGGCACCTCCCGCGGCGCCTCCGATCTTCCCGACATCAGAGCGATGAGGCGGTAGATCGGAATCGAGAGCCTGGTCGTACGCGGCTCGCGCGGCCGCGTCTTCCGGGCTCTCTTGCTCATCCTGTCCAACATACATCAGTCGTCATCCGGTAAAACGGTTTCCGGCTCAGGCTCCCCGTCGATCATCCGGAGCGCGCGGTCGAAGTCGTCCCCGTCCCCCGAAGCGTAATTCCACATGCCCTTGACGATGCGTTTCAGCGCGCTCTCGGTGCGCTGTCGTGTCGTTAGGCCTTCGGTCTTCGCAACGAGCTCGTGACGGCGTCGTCGCAGCATCTCGTGTAAGCGGTCACGCTTCTCCGGCTTCGTTGGCACTTCATCGCGCGTGAACACTTCGCTCCCGTCGTCGAATTCGATACGACTCATGGCCAACCTGCCCTCCTGTCATAAGCGTCGAGCCAGACCTCTTCCTCCGGAGTGAGCATTCCTCCTCGCGCCAAAATTCCGTGCAGTTCCGATGCCCTTTCCGCATCATCGGCCTTTGCATACGAAGGCAGGATGAAAAACAGAAAAGCTCCGCCCAAGATGGCGCTAGTCAAAAGCAGGTCAGTGCGTCCCATTGTTCGTCCCTTCTGGCGGTTTCATCGGACCGCCCGGCTCATCTGGCAGGGCTTGAAGCATCGAGAGAAAGGCGGAGCGTTGCGCCGGATCGAAGACGCAGAGAATCTGTTCGAGCTGGTTTTGCCGGAGCGAGGTGACGAAGCTCCGGAGCACCACGGTTTCCTTCTCGGTGAGAATCGGCGCTTTGGCAAACTTGCTCGCAATGACGGGAAGCAACGCCTTGAGGGATCCGGCAAGCTCTTGCATGAGCTCTTGGTTCGCACGTTCCTTCTCGCGCTTGAGCTTACGATCTTCTTTCTTGTCGAGGAGCTCTTGCTGCGCCTTGGTGAGCTCGATCTGTTGCTTGAGCGAGTCGTTGACGACGTCGGCCATGATCTTGCGTTCAAGAACCATGTCCTTGTAGGACGAGGTCATCAAGCGCATGAGCTCCGTGTTCTGTGCTGCGAGCGCATCAACCGTGTGCGCGAGCGCGTTATCGCCGCTCTCTTCAAGGAACTCGGAGCGCACGACTCGCGTCGGGACGAGCGCCGTCTCTTCTTTCGCGCCGGTTTTCGCTCGTCGTGTCATCGGCTTGCTGCGTAGACTACCACTCCCAAAACAACGACGCCCCCCGCGAACAGGACCCACGTCGGGATGCCCAGGGTTTCGCTTTCGAAGACGCCTTTCTCGGGCGGCGGCTTTTGCACCGTGTCTCCCTCTTGCGTGTTCACGCCGTTCGGCGCGACCGTGGGCAAGCCCCAGTGCGCATTCGGAGGCCAGCGCGGAATCGGAGACTTCACTTCAAAGAGAATCCACTCGCGGTCGTATTGGCCTTCTTCGATGCCGGCTTCATGCATAGCCGTTCGAACGATGGCATATGCACCCGGATTCTGGCGATTGATAGCTTGTATGTAGAGCTCACGCGCATGTTGCACTTCTTCCTCGTCGGCACCGAACGCAGCCGGCTCGATCGAATCGATCCAGTAGATTCCGGGCGGAATCGGGTCCTCACGACAGATTCCCGTCGTGCACGCACCAACGTAAGCGAGGCCTACTTGCTGAGGTAATAGTACGCCGCTGCGCTCGCGCCGCCTAAGACGGCTAGCAATCGCCATGGGAATCCTCCTGCCCGCGAGGGCATCGTGGGTTCATCGTCGGGCACGTCGATGCGTGCGCGTTGCATCCCCTGGATGTAGCGGTTGGTCGCGGTCATCGTAACATCGCTCACACGGATGACGCCGTCCTTGTCGAGATCGAGTCCCGCATTCTGCTGATAGCCAAGCTGGCCTTGCGTGAAGATGGGCGTTGCTCCTGGAGCGCCCACGTACTTCGGCATGAACGTCGCCATGTACGCATCGCCCACGTTTCGGAGCTTTCCCGCGTAGCGCGAGTAGAAGGTCTTGACGTACTGGAGTTGCGCTTCGGCAGTCATGCGTCGAAGCGCGTCGACGTTCGTTCCGAGCCGCTCTGCGGTCTCTGGAATGAACTGAATCAAGCCCGTCGCTTCGGTATCCGCGTTCGTCGCGGCCGGGTCGAAGCCGCTTTCGAGGCTGATGATGGTCGCGATGTAGTCCGGGTCGATCTTGAGCTCGGCGCCGATACCGACGAGACGCCAGCGAAACCAATCGCTGGTCTTGGTGATGCCAGGAACATTGATGATTGTACTCATGCAAGCACCGATGCCCCGTATCGACCGGAAGCGTAACTATTCAAACGAGTCAATTCTGCAGCGGAAGGCAATGCCTTGAATATCCAAAACTCGCAAACCTCTTCGTTCGCAAAGAATATACCCGGACCATCGGAACCAATTGAAAAGACTGTTGCTGGATCTATGTTAGCGGCATTCTGTCCAGTCGTCGTAATTGAACCTGCTTTTATGTAATCAGCTACAGTGTTACTAAAGTAAACTTCGATACGTTTATAAGTATTCAGAGTTAGACCTGTATTACTATTCGCATCCACGTTGTCAGCCTGAACGACGGCCGGTGAGATACCAACTTGTTTGAGTACTAGACCATTATTACCTGCACCGGCCCCAAAAAAACGATCATTGGCTGTCCAGGTCACTTGCCGCAAAATAGACCAATAAAACGTAGGAGTCGTTCCGGGGGCAGGTAAGTCGAGAAGAGTATTAACAAGTCTATCATTCACCCCATCGAAAAGAATTGCAGGGCGATTATTGGGACCCGCGACCGGAGAAAAAGTCGGTTGATTGGCCGCCGTCGCTTGAATCAGGTGATTGCCGTTACCGCTGTAGTCATTCCACTGGGCAACGCCCGTTCCGTTCAAGACTTCCCCCTGCCCCGCAACCCATCCCGCGACAATATTGGCAGCCGGTATTACATCGAGCGGACTCGTGATCCCGCCTTGCGCGACCCACTCCTCGAGTGCCGAACTCCAAACGAGAATCTGTCCGTCCGCAATCGGAGCGCCCTCAGGAATCCACCGACCCGTGTCAGCGTCCCATACGAGAATCTGCCCCTCGGCCGTGCCTGCAGGCAACGCTCCACCGGCGGCGCCAGCCGCAGCCGTTGGTTTCAATCCGCCACAATCACAACAGATCATCGCTCATACTCCGATGAGAAACACGACTTCAAGCTGAATCGGGGTCCCTGTCGTAGTCGTGATCGCAATGCTCTCGACGCCGCCGATGAGCATCCAAGGGTCCGGAAGCGTGTCACCGGTCGAGAGAACCTGAATCGTTGGAGCTGCTCCCGAACCAAATTGTTGAATGAACGTACTGCTCGAAAAGAAGTCCGCCGAGTCGACGCCGATAGGAGCAAACGAGACTGCGTAAGCGAACGGCGGGACCGGTACGAGAATCGTTGCAGGAACCCCCGGCTCGACCGTAAGAAGCTCCGTCGTTCGCGTCGCACAGCCCCGCGCACCTCCCGCTCCGCAACACGCGGAGAGCACGCCGATCTCGTACGGTACGTCTTCGTCGGGCGCCGTGCCATTGATCTCGATGATCTCGAACGAGACCTCGTCGTAGCAACCCGAGAGATCTAGAATCACGCCGTGCTTCCAGTCGACTTCGACCTCCGGCCCCATGCAACCATCACCCCAACGCACGCGGGCGATGAGCTTCACGGTCCAGTCATCCGTGAGCTCGATTTGTTTTGGTCTTGGGTGCCAGAGCGTTACGCGCCGGCAACCCGTGTTGCAATCGCACTCGGGATGCCGGAGCACGAGCTCGCGCGCGCCTACGCCAAGCTTTTCGATGTTGAGCTTTCGCCACTGTGCGAAAGAACCCTTGCACTTTCCGAGTTTGCTCATGGGATGCTAACTGCATCCTTTCGGCGTTCAGACGCCTCGCACGGTAGGTTGATACGCTTCCTCTTCTTTGCTTCGGCTGCACGCGCATGCACCGACTCCGCGCGCACAGGCTTCACAGCAGGGCTCCTCTTCTTCGGCACCCGCAGCGGCCTGACACGATTCACAGCCACAACTGCCGACGTGCGGCGCGATGCCAAGCCCCGCAACCGCGATGCCATTTTGCACGTACCGGTCCGTGAGGCTCGAGATCGCGTTGTACGTCTCTTGCGTCTGCGAAGCGGGCACCATGCCGGCGTAGTTCTGGATGATGTTCGTGAGCTGTCCGGTGAGCGAGTTGAAGTCGGATATCGAACAGTTCAGGTAGAGCCAACACGAATTGAACTGGCTCGCGAGCGCATCCGGAATCCACGCGGGTAGAGGCGGCGGCGACTCCACGGACACGGGCCCGGCCTTGCACGCGTTCACGACTTCAGCGCGGCGCGCGGCGATCCACTCACGCTCGGCCGCGTTCTCGGGCTCGAGCCGATCGATGTACGCGAGCAGCCGTTGGCAGTCGAGCGCACTCCCGTGGCCGTAGATGATCGCCTGGTACGTCGCGACCATCTCGTCCCAGCCCGCAGGGTTGATCGCGGCGGCTCCGGGCGTGTAGGTCCCGCCCGGCATGTCTTCGTTACGCATGCACGTGCCATCGGACATATAGTGCCAGCCCTCGGGACAGGTACCATCGACCGGAGTGGGCTTTCGATGCGTGGCGACGTAGTACGCGCCGTAGCCGAGGCCCGCGAGCGTCAAAAAGCCAAGAGGTGTCATCAGTAACCCGTCGCCGCGCTCGGAAGCGCGGGGTTCAGGCCGAGCGCGGTCATGCACGCCTCGTAACGCGCCATGGCCGCCAGGGCACTCGAGTTAATGTCGGTGCAGTTGTCCTGCGCCTCCTCCCAACGGGCCCGTGCACGCTCTTGCTGAAGCGGATCGTAGCTCGAGTCGTTGGCGAGCCGGAGCTCTTCCCACTGCCACCATACGTCAGTGGCCTGGGCGGCTTCGGCGCAGAGTGCGGCGGCACGGTCCGCAAGCGACGACCATTCGTCGAACGCGGCCTTGCAGGATTGCCCGCCGTTCTGCGCCGTTGCGGCGGATGCGGCCGCCGCGGTCGTGCCCGAGGGCTTCGGCGCCGGTTTCTTTTCTTCGGGCTCCGTCGCGGGCGTCGCCGCGCTCGCGGTGCCCGTGAAAAGCAAGAGGCCTCCGAGACCAAGGGCCCCGAAGAGCAACACGCGCATGGGTGTAAACAGCATGATGGTCTCCTACAGACAGGCGTCTTCGTACGCTCCAACGAGTGCACCGAAGATGGGGAACGTGGACCCCTCACCTCCGGCAATCGTATTGTGGAAGGTAATCTTGAGTGGATATCCCGGCATACACAAGCAATCGAAGCAGGACAGTATGCAGCAATCATTGCTCGTGGAAAACATCGAGGCGGGAATGCCACCGGAGATGATCTGATCCTTGAGCCCCGATTGGATACTAGTCACTTGCGCGAACGGCAGGAAGATGTTTCCGGAAGAGCCGTCCGAGAGGAACATGTAGCGTGGGCAAAAGCGGCCCGGAGTCGTGATCGTGATGGTCTCCGTTTCGAGTGCCGTAAGCAAGAGCACGAAACCTACGTACTTGTCGTAGCAGAGCGGAACGTCACTTGGCACGCAAGCATCAACATAGGTTCCGACGAGCACGACCGTGACGTCTTCGGGCGTCACGTCCGTGTTCACGAGCGTAACCTCGAAGGGGACTTCCGGAACGCAGAGGCATGGCAGGCACTTCGTCGGACAGCAGTGATTCGTGAGCCCGAACATCGTCGCGGGCAGAACACCCGTAAAACCCGTACCAGGTTGATGATTCACGATCTGTTCTTCGAGGCCCACGTGAATGCTCGACACGAGGATGAGCTCTTGATCATCGGCGACGATGTACATCGCAAGCGGGCAGAATGATCCCGGTGTCACGATGCGTGCCGTCGCTGATATGCCATTCGCAGCCGTGCCGCCGGGAGGCACCGTTACGGTTGCAGCCGCGTACTTCAGGACGCCCGGCGGCGGGCATTCGGTGATCGCGTGGCCGACAGCGGCGGCGCGTGCGGCTCGGACCTTGGCAACGGCTTGGCGGGTTCTCGTGGCGAGGCTTTTCATGCGGCGTGCATTCCTAGAATGGCCGAGGGATCCTCGACTTGGTTACCGACTCGGACGACTACGTGAAAGAGATTCCCATCACGTGTGAACACGTAGGGTTCAGCGGCATGACCCGCGACGATGAGCTCGGCTGCGCGCCAAGCGGCAAGAGCTTTGCAATCTGCACAACCGTTCGCGAGCACGGCGGGAATGTCCCACCATTGCTTTTCTTTGCCACGTTCATCGCGACAGTAGTAGACGCCGCTCTGGTAAAGCGCCGGCGTCCGCGTGTGCTCGTGCAAATAGCCGACGTCGGTAATGGTCAGCGCGTCGACGAGCGCTTGCACGACGCGCACCGCATCCTCCGGCCGGAGGCCGCCGAATGCGGAGAGGCGTGCGGTGAACTGAAACATCAGGTTCCGGGAGGACAGGCATCCGTGTAGCAGCCCACGAAGGCCCCGATGATGGCTGCAGCGACTTCGGGATGCGTATTGCGAACATCAATCTGAATGGGATATCCGGGAGCACAGATACACTCGAAGCATTCCAAGATACAGCACTTATTGTCGATTGTGAAAAGCGTTGGTGGTATCGGACCCGTGATGAGGTTTTCGTGTAAACCCGATCGGATTCCGTCGATGACGACGTTCGTCAAGCCGAGGTTCGATAAGAACATTTGCCGTGGGCAAAACTGTCCGCCGACCGTGAGTGAGATGGTTTTGCTCTCGCCTGCTTCAAGCGTCGTTCCGAAACCGAGCAGCTTGTCGGAGCTCGGTGGCGGGCAACACTCCGGGTCCACCGGCGGTTGATTGAACTGAAACTGATCCGGCGGTACGTCGATGTAATCACCGATGAGCACGATGGTCACGTCGAGCGTCACGCCTTCGCCGTTGCCGAACTGAACCTCGAAGGGAACCTGCGGCGCACAGATACACGGCGGACAGAAAACGGGACAACAGAAGTTTTCGATCGAGAACATCTGCGCCGGTACGAACGGAAGGCCTCCGACACTACGCGGCCCGACCGCGAGAATCTGCTGCTCGAGACCGACCTTGATGAAAGCGATCGCCGACGAGTCCACATCGACAACCGCTCCCGTCGCCGAATTGAACGCGAACACGAACATGCGCTTCGGGCAAAACGCGCCCGGTGCCGTGAAACGAAACGTCGCCGTTGCCGTGTTGGCGATGCCCTCAACCGTGCGCGCGACGTACTTGCCCGTGTACCCATCGGAGGCGCAGAGCTTGTCGACGCGCTCTTGAATCGCGATGGGCGCGTCGAAGCAGTTAGCGCCGACCGCGACCCGCGCCGCGCGTGCCCGCTGTCGTGAGCTCAGTGATGGCATCTAGACGTCTCCCGTAGCAGGCCCGAAAAGGGGCGCCGCGGAGAATGGCGTACGCGACGCCCCTTCCCGGGGGAAAGAGGTTACGGGCAGACGTCGGAGTAGGTGCCGACCAGAACGCCGCGAACGACGTTGCTCGAGCCGCTGGTATCCTCGAAGCCCAACGTCAGCGGATAGCCCGGCGCGCAGAGGCAGTCGAAGCAGCTCAGGATGCAACACTCGTTGTCGACGCCGAAGAGCGCCGCCGGCAACGCACCGCTGATGATCTGATCCTTGAGCCCGCTCTGGATGTTCGTAACCGTCAGGCCGTCGATGGCCGTCGCCGCCAAGAACAACTGTCGCGGGCAGAAACGACCCGGGGTCGTGAGCTCGACGCTGTTCGTCGAATTCATGGCCACGGTGACTTCGAAACCGAGGAGCTTGTCGCTTCCGGGCGTTGGACAGCCCGGAACATCCGGCACCGCGCTCGGGTAGGTCCCGTTCGGCGGACAGACGTCCAAGTAGCTCCCGATGAGCACGACCGTAACCGTCTGCGCCATCGCGTCGATGTTTTCCACTTCGACGCTGAGCGGCACGCCCGGAGCGCACAAGCACTTCAGGCATGAAATGGGGCAGCAGTTGTTCTCAATCGAGAACACGCCCGCGGGCACCGGGCCGCTGATGACCTGATCCTCGAGGCCGCTCATCACGGACAGGATGTTTACATCATCGACGTCGACGCTCGCGAAGACGATCATCTTCATCGGGCAGAACGCGCCCGGTGTCGTGAATGTCAGCGTTGCCGTGGCGCCCATCGCGAGCGACGCGGTCGTTGCACTCATCATCTTCATCGTCGACGGAAACACGGGGCAGCCAAGCCCGGCGGTCATCTGACCAACGGCCGGGACACGTGACATGGGCGCTCCGTAGCCCACTCTGGGCGGCGGAACGTGAACGATGGCTTGTTCTGACGCGCGGTTCGCCGCGCCGACGGCCCGGCGAAGCGCTGCTCGCTGGCCTTGTCCAAGGGGTCTCACAATCATGGGAGTCTCTTTTCTGTGGCGCGATGTAGGCGCCGGTAAGATGTTAACGAGCGACCCGGCTTCGAGAGGCGCCGATGGGGCTGACCACACCGGGGCCGATGCCTCGGGCGCCCTGGGTGGCCGCGGTGGTGTTGTCCTGGTTTCGGTGCTCATCGCCGATCAACATGGCTTGCTGAGCCGCGTAAGCAGCCAGGATTCCGTTGCTGATCGCGTGGAGGTCCGGCGAAACGCTCTTGCCAAGCACGTTCATATATGCGACGAGCTTGAGAGGCACGCCCGCCAAGAGCTCCACGTCGATGTCGCCGAACTGCATCTGCTCTGCGCCAAACCGGCCGCGAAGGTATGCCATGCCGGCCGCAGAGCCGACGGTCTCGGCGTCCGTGCGGACCTGTACGACCATGTTCTTGGCCTGTTCGTTCCGCCGGCGCACGAAGTCGCGGGCCCGTTGAATCGCTGAAACCTTCATTGCTCTTCTCCTTTGAGAGGTAGCAATGAATTGACGTTGCTTGAAAACGGCGTCAAGCTTAGGCTCATGGCCTTAACCCAGCGCGAAGTCGCGCGGATGCTGGGCGTGAGTGAGCCTCGGGTAAGTCAGCTCAAGACGGAAGGGAAGCTGACGGATCTATCTCCCGAGGGAGTCGAGCGTTTCTTGGAAGGCCGTAAGGCCAAAGAGAAGGAACGGCTCGAATACAAGCAACGTGAAGATGATGCAAGACGCGAGCGTCACGAAGCAATCGTTCAGCGATTGGATACGCTTAATCGGAATGTTCTGATACTAGCGTCGGCGCTTGGGGCGAAGGGGCTAGCGGATACGCTTCTGCGCTAGATCGGCCATGAATTCATTCGATTCGCGAAGGACTTCGAACGCTTTCCGGTATCCTTCGATGTAACCTTGTGCGCGCGGCTCAAGCGATGCTCGGTCGTGTAGCCATCGAAGGCCGAGCTCTAATGCGTTCAATTCTAGAACCATATGACATACCGCATCGCCATTCCAACAATGCGGACAATCATGAGGCATTGGGAAACCTCAGATACCATTCCCCATTCGCGACCGCTATCCGACCGGAGTCGCGAAGGTAATAGAGACAAGCATCAAAGTCTGCAAGCGTATAGCCGCCGTTTCGAGTAACGGACTGAGACCACGCATACATCTGCGCCGTGCTGAGTGCTACGTGCTTGTGCAAGTAGCGCACGATGCGATGCTCCAAAGTTTCGTCGGCATGGCCCGGACAATCGAAACGGCGGCAACGTTTGCACGTTTTCACTTGTATTCCTTATAAGGTTTAGAAACTTCCTCCCCATGTTCTGTTAACGCTCTACCAGCCCTCTGTATCGCTATAGCATAATCAAGTGTCCTCCCTATGGCAATAATCGTTATACCCGATAACACTTGCCATATGTAAGAATTGAATTCCGATTGAATGACAACCTTGAAGTCTTCGTCGGCTTTTTTCATATGCACATTCCTCCAAACATCGCGCCACACTCTTGATTGTTCTTGCAGCAACGCTCGAAACCATTGCCAGGAGCGCATTGGATACCGCCGCAGATCACGGCGGTTGCGGCTTCGCTCGCCGTGGCTTCGGAACCGGCATCTGTGGCATTCGTGGCATCTGTCTCGATGATGACCTCGGTGATGTCTTCGGCTTCGGCCTCGACCAGTCCTGCATCCGCGTCCAACTCTTGTGACGCATCGCTATGAATAATCTCAGTCCCCGAGTCTTGGATAGATAGGGCAGACGTTTCAAGCGTGGTCGCATCTCCTTGAATATTCGATGAATCTTCCAACGTTGTATCTGTTGCATCCGCGTCTCCTTCCGTATCCGTGAACTGTAGCGATGCATGGCTTGAACAATCGACTAGTATACAAGCGAAAACAATCATCAATCTTGCCATTCAATCCTCCCAATCCGGTTGCTCTAACTGTTCTTCCTTTGCCATCCTGAAAAGCATGCCCTCGGGCGTTGTCTGCCCCTGATACGGCTCGCTTTCGATGCCGCCGAGATCAACGGTGCGAAGTCTCCCGCCGGCCATCTTGAGGTCACGCTTGGGCGAAATATCGAATGAAACCTCGATGCTCTGCTCGAGCCAAAGCCCGTACCGGTCGCTCGCCTTGTAAACGGTTTCGCTCGGGCGTTCCAGGCAGTCGAGGCAGTAACCGATGCCCGACCGGTTCTTGTCGCAATCTCCGCAATAGCTCGATGCCAGCACGCTTCGCTTCGCGCCAAAAAAACGCCGTGACTTGACGGTCACTTTTTCGGCTCCGCGCTTCATCGCACGTCGAATCTGCGTCGCGTGCTTGTAGAGATCGCGCCTCCCGATGCCGCGCGCCCGCATTCCCTCCTCTTTCGTCCCGAGCGGCCAATAAACGCCGGGCTTCACAAGCACGAGGCCGCTCGGGCATTCCTTGTGGTCCCAGCCACCGAGTGGCTTACCGGGCGAACCGATGCCCTTGTCTTTCGTGCACAGGATGCCATCGGTTGCGATCGCGACCGTCGTCCAATCATGGGGACCGATCACGTCCAGGATGCTCGCACGCGTGCTGCTCGTGATGGCGCCCGCCCAAAGCCAATTCTGAAACTCGGGTTCGTGGCCGATGCGTTGTGCGAGCTTGCCGTAACCGGAATTGAGGGCGCCCTTGAGCGGCAGACCGCGCTCGTCTTTCAGCACAAGACGTTCGTTGTACACGACCGGCACCCAAGCAAAGGGATAATGGCCGCAATCGGTCTGGTAGACCCAAGCATCCAAGAGCTCGGCGTCCCAACGGGTAAGAGCTTGCAGCGCTTCATCACGATGAAACCAACCGCTGAAGTTATTGCCAAACACGATCGAGCCGTTCGGCAAGCGGCAGGGTACGGCTTCCCAGGCGATCTGCTTCCGACTTGGGCGCTCGGGCACCCGAATGTGGACGAGTGCCATGTCGCTCTTGGCAACATGAGCGATGTGCTTGGTACGTTCCCAACGCCCATGCTTCAGGCACGGGAGCGTCGTCATCGCAGCGGGATAAGCCGAGTTGAGATCGAAGCCGTGGCAAGGCTTGGCGATCTCGCCGATGTGCGAATTCTCGAACCGGCCTCCCGTATAGGCGTGCTTGGCAAGCTCAGTCACGCGCGCTGGAAACTTCTTCGGTGAAAACTTCATCACACGATTCTTGCGGAGGAGTACCGCAGCGGCCGACCCCGGACCGTCGTATCGGATGAGCTTGATGCCGGCGGCTTCGTGCATCTCGATGAGTTTTCGCATCATCTGAGCGAGGAGCATGCACTCTTCAGCGCAGTAGGCCTTGATCTCGTTGTCGTCGACGCGGTCGAAGCTACCGCGCTTGAGTTTCATCTCAGCAATGCGTTTGCGTTGCTCCGGCGTTCCCATGTTCCAAGTTTCAAGAGCCTTAACGAATGAGCATCCGAAAAACTTGAAGCAATCCCAGATGTAGAACGCTCGCTTCCAGACCTCCTTTTCCTTATTGAAGTTTGTGTAAGAAAAGTGACCATTGAAGTAGTCGAATCCAACAACACGGCGCCGCCACATGCGCTTACCGTGATATTGCGTGCGTAGATCCGGGTGCATGAGCCAATATCGCTGCTCGGGCGTCAAGCCTTCGATAATTTTCGTGATGTCGTAACTGAACATGAAGCCGAAGCACGTGCTCCGCTTCGGAATCTCGCTCAAGCAGTCGATGCATTCTTGCGTGCTCAAGCCCTCTGGGTTGTAAGCGTCGGTTACGACGTTGCCCCGCTCGTCGGAGGCGCACAGGTACACGTAGACGTGGCGCCCATCCGGGGTATCGTAGCCCTCGCCGTCTACGCCGATGATAGGGCGGGGTTTCATGTGCCTTCTATAATCTCACCCACTATCGCGAGCAGTCCCGCTCGCACGTTGCCCCGGAGCACTTCGCCCGCGACTTCGAGCTCGATCACGTCAAGATGTGTTGCGCCGTCGTCGGAGCCGTAGCCGTAGCCGGAACCGTCGCCGGAGCCGGAGCCGTAGCCAGAGCCGGAGCCGTAGCCGTAGCCGGAGCCGGAGCCGTAGCCGGAGCCGTCGCCGTAGCCGTCGCCGGAGCCGTCGCCGGAGCCGGAGCCGTAGCCGGAGCCGGAGCCGTCGCCGTAGCCGTCGCCGGAGCCGGAGCCGTAACCGAAGCCGGAGCCGGAGCCGGAGCCGTCGCCGTAGCCGTAGCCGTAACCGTCGCCGGAGCCGGAGCCGGAGAACTGTTCCGCCATCCACTGCCGCCATCCACCACACGCTTGCGCCCACGTTGAGCGGTGCACCGGAAGATCGTGTCCCCAGTGCACCGCTTCGGAGCAAGCGCCGATGAGCGCCAACATCCAAACTATCCCCACGGCTCGGCCTCCCAGGACGCCGCCGCTTCGGGCGTAGCGTCACAAATCGCGGTGATGTTTCGCAACACGAGCCGGTCAACTGCCGGCGAGAGACGCGATGCGCGACTCAATCCACGCGACGCGACACCGAGCACACCGTGCGTGCTTTGGTCGAAGTAGATGACCATGCGCGCTTTCGTGAGCGTGATGATCTCAGCTTCAGCGACATCGTTCGTGTACCCCACAAACACCCCACGATGCACCGTAGTGATCATGACGGGTCGCTCTTTTGTCTTGGTTGCTTTCTTAGACATGGCATGCCTCCCAATTAGAATGTCACGCTCTCTTCCCAACCCACAGGCGGGGAAAACCAAAAGTCATGTATTGCCGAATCACTGAAACCCGCGTCTTTCATATCGCGATAGAACTGGAGCCAGCGCTTGTCGTTGTCGCGAATCATCTCTCGTAATGTTTCCCATGCATCTCGTGTAGAGACTCCGGTCTGTACGTGCTCCGGCGTCGAGCGCGCCGTGAGACCCTTGGCACGCCTACCCAAGGCATCAAACCGAGCATTTGCCGCTCGAGTCTTGCGGGCCTTCTTCGCGGCCCGCACGCGAATCATCATCTTTTCGACGCGCGCCCGTCGCTCCGCTTGGACCTTGCGGGTCTTGGCGGCCCGCCGCTTCTGCTTCGGCGTGAGACGACGAGGCTTCTTGCGACGGGCCGCCATGCATCAGAGCTCAGGCGATCAGCGTATGGGTCTCGAGAAACAGAGCATCGAGTCGACCTGCGTAGACCCACGTGTAGTTGTTACAATCGACACAAAGCCAACGTCGAGACACACTCCAAAAGCTCTCATACCGCGTGAGCCACGTTGCCGTGGGCATCGGATTCGAAAGCCAGCAAAGCGCGCAAGCGAAGAGGTCTAGCGTATTGCCGAGCTCGATGAGGGCGAGACCGCGCTCTGCTCCGAGTGCGGTCTCGATATCGTTCCAGCACCCAAACTCCTGGAGCGTTTCGGGGTGGAAAAAGCCGGAGCGGGGCATCAGAACGGAATCTCGTCGCGGGTGTCGTCTGCCGGCTCCTCGCCGCGGGGCTTGTCGGCGCCCCACTGTTCGACTTTGATTCGCGTGCCCTCGTCGGGAGAGCGAACGTCGTAGACCTTCATCGTGCCTCGCTTCGTCTTGCGCGTGCCATCGCGCTTGATCCACACGCGAGCGCCTCCCTTTTCGAGTAGAGCGGAGAGGCCTGAACTACCAAAGACACCACAGAGCTCTCCAACTTTCAACTCCGTGACGTCGTAGCCGCCGTTCTCCCGGCGAACGGAAGCGAAGCACGGTTTTTGCAGCTTGATGATGAAAACCGTGGTTTCGCGGTCGTTTTTGTTGATGAACGTGCGGGCTCCGACGACCGTGCCGCAAAGCGGCGTTTGCGTTTCGTCCCACATGCCCGCGACCCGCGTGTCGAGCTTCCGCCATTCTGGCGGAGGCTCGTGATTGTTCTTTTGCATGTGTTGTTCCGCTGATGCTGCTGCTTCGGCGGAGGTTTTGGGTTTTGCCATTCTAGATTCCTACTTTCCCGATTCGACTCGTTGAAGCGTCCAGCGTCCTGACCGAACGCCGGTATAGAGAGCTTGCGCGACGAACTGTCCGACGTTTTCGATATTGAGCGCCGTCGTGATCTGCTGCGAAGTGACCTTGCCAGCCGTATAAGCCAACACGAGCTCGACGCGCTGATCGATCTCTTCGGGGCTAAAGCCGGTGCTACGCGCCTTAGTGCGCATGAAAGGAACGGATTCGACGCGCGCGAGAAGGGAGCTGTGGGGCTTCTCCTTCGAAGCGCCGTCCGTCTTCGGTTTCTTTTTGGTTGCCATTCTTGGATTCTCCTTAGGTAAGCGGCCGAGCAACGACGACGAGGCGGTCCGACTCGCCCTCTCTGTCCGGGTCTCCCAGGAACCGCTTAGCGTACGGATAGATTGTCCGCGGGTCGCGTAGGGCGCTTCGGCTCGTCGTCGTTGCATCGGACCGCGCATCGAATTGAGCACCGTTCGAAAAATCGCGCAAGTGGGTCAAAATTGACCCGGTTTCGAAAAAGTCTTAATCTTGGCGGATGGCCAAGTCATTCGTCTGGAAATGCATCGGGACCATCAAGCGTGGATGCGGTGGAGGGTCTCGCGTTTTTGTTCGTGAAACCGCCCCGAAAAAGAAGCCGAAGAAGAAAAAGGGACGCTAATCGCGTCCCATTGGGGGGTCGACTGGGCACTCGACGTGTACGCGCCATGTCCCCTCGTCGCCGCGTGCACCCCAGAATTCGGCGATGGTACCATTGCGCGTAAGATCAGAATCCTCGCATGTGATCAATAACTCCTCGATTATATCGGTGGAATAGTCCTCCGCGGGAATCGTCACAATCTCATTGTGCAAGATGCTGCGTTTGATGGCACGCCTTACGATATAGTTCTTCATGTCTCTGTATTCTCTGTAGTTCTTCATCTTTGCCTTTCCTTGCTGCTGCGGAACCTGACGACCTCACGCCATCTTGTACTTATACGAGCCATCAGCAACTAATATTCGCTGGTCATATTCGATTCTCGAACGAATGTTCAGCCCCGAACGGATGTACCCCCCGGTCCTTGGTGACCCACCCCAACGGCTGAACGGGGACCCCAGCGCGCCCTCGGGCAGCGCACCGACCGGACCCCTAGACCCAGAGGGCCGATTGCTGCCACGGAACCGACCCATAGGGACGTTTTTGGGA
>WNGB01008058.1_pt1 | contig 17645 bp, 16 predicted proteins | sample 5400681 | NCBI WGS metagenome assembly WNGB01 (sample SAMN13153367, study PRJNA577476) | soil metagenome | isolation source: 115 cm soil or saprolite under grassland replicate 2 | place: USA:California | collected 2016-06-15 | reverse complement strand
AAGCATGATGTGCCGTTCGCGATGGAAAGTCAGCGCCAGGTCGCAGAACTTGCACGACTCGACGTGGCCGCAGCCCGGGCAGTGAATGTGCGTCGAGAAGCCGCGGCGGTTCAGCATCAGGATGACCTGGCCGCCGCTCCCGAGCGCGTGCCGCATCGCCGACTCCAGGGCAGGGCTCAACGCCTGGAACGGCGCCCCGCGCGGCATGTCGTGGCGCAGGTCGATCAGGCCCACCTGCGGCAAAGGCCGATCCAAAACACGGCTGGGCAACGTCAGTTTCGTGTAGGCCCCGCGCTCGGCGTTGTGCCAGGTCTCCAGCGCCGGCGTCGCCGAGCCAAGGATGATCGGAATGCCCTCCAGGCGGGCGCGCATCACGGCCACGTCGCGGGCGTGGTAGCGCGGCGTCGCCTCCTGCTTGAAACTCCCTTCATGCTCCTCGTCGATCACGATCAGGCCGAGGCGGCGCGTCGGCGCGAAGACGGCACTGCGCGCACCAACAACGACCTGCACCTGGCCGGAACTGATCCGCCGCCAGTGGCTGCCGCGCTCGGCGTTGCCGAGGTGGCTGTGTAAAACTGCCACCTCACCACACCGACCGCGGAAACACTGGATCGTCTGCGGCGTCAGGCTGATCTCCGGCACGAGCACCAGCGCTTCCTTGCCCTGCTTGAGCACCTCTTCGATGGCGCGCAGGTAGAGTTCCGTCTTGCCGCTGCCGGTCACGCCGTAGAGCAGAAACGCCCGAAAACCGCCTTGCCGGACGGCCTCTTCGAGCGGCGCCCAGGCGCGCTGCTGGTCGGCGTTCAACTCGATTGCTGGCTCGGAGGCGTCCGAAGTCCCCGGATTGCAACCCGTGGGCTTTTGACCGCCGAACGTGTCTACGCGGCGGACGACGCGCCGGGCCAGTCCCTTCTCGACCAGCGTTTCGAGCAGGCCGGTGCCGCAGCGGACCAGGCGCGCCAGCCTGCGCAACTCGACCGGTTTGCCTTGCTGGCGCAGTTGCTCCAGCGCGGCCGTCTGCTTGGCGGTGAGTTTCGGCGGTGGTTGCGGCAATTCCGCTTCGGGGATGGCTTCAAGAAAGATCGTCGCGCGCGTGCCGGCCTGCTCCCTGGCGCCAGCGGGGACGACCGCGCTCAGCACCTGGCCCCAGCCGCACAGGTAGTAGTCGGCCATCCAGCGCGTCAGGCGCAGCAGGTTCGCGTCGAGCAGCGGCTCATCATCGACGACGCGCAGCAACTCCTTGAAAGCGCACGGCGGTGGCGTCTCGGTCAGGTGGACGCAGTAGCCGACCGTCGCCCGATCGCCCTTGCCGAACGGCGCCTGGACGCGCTTGCCGACGGCAATGGCCTCGCGGAGTTGCTCGGGCACGGCATAACTGTAAGCGTGGTCGAGCGGCCGATCGAAGACGACCTCCGCGAATAGTCCGGCAGTCTGCTGGGTCGAGCGGGCCGGTTCCTCAAAGAGTTCTCGCTGAGTGAGTTGTGTCACGGTCGTGTCCTGGGTAAGGAAGGGGCCACAGGTCCAGTGAGCATTATTATACCTTACCCATTCCGACCCCGAGATTGCCATGTCCGTAGCTGCCTCTTGAAGGGTCAGGCGGACGCGCAAACTGTGCCGAAAGTGCCGACGGCGCCGCTCAGCATTCGAGGCGCTAACGGTTTGGGCTTGAGGCGGTTCTAGGTGTGCAGTTCGGTAGCGAGGGTGTGCGGTTGGGGCACAGCTCCCAAGGGCGGGAAGTAACTGGTGAGCAGAGCAACGGGCGAGGCCAGAGTAGCTCGCCCGTTGCTGCTGCGATCAGGAGGACGCAGCAGCCTTGCGGTTGCGCGCCCGCGTCCGGGCCGCTTTTTTCGCCGAGGCTGAGCGTTCGGCCGCGGAGCGCGCCGCGGACGCCGCTCCACCGAGTTTGCCGCCTTTCTTGCTGGAGGCGTGCGATTCGGCCTGGCCGCGGCCGCTGCCGGACTTCTTGCCGCCCCCGGATTCCTTGTTGACCGTGGCCCACGCTCGCCTTTTTGACTCTGCCGCCGAAACGCCATGCTCCTTGTACCCTTCCGCAATGTGTTCGGCCTTGCGTTTCTGCTTCTCCGTGTACGCCGATTTATCGCCTCGTGCCATCGCTTATTCCCCCTTTCAAACTGCGTGTGTCCGTGCGTCTCTCAACTCAAGGGACGTCTCGCCAAGTGAAAGGAGCAAGAAGCATGCCGGACTGACACCAGCGTCGCCTATGCGAAGACCCCTCCCCCCAACCCCCTCCCCTGCCAGGAGAGGGGGAGAAGAGAAGCGTTGTCTTGCTCCCCCTCTCCGTTGCGGGGAGGGGGTTGGGGGGAGGGGTCTTCGTACAGGGATTGAGAGGGCAAAGGGCGGCATACCGTTTGCACCTTCAGACCAGCAGGACCGTGGATCCATTTCTGACTCGTGAGGTGGCAACTCATGCAATACGCCGACGATCGCTACCATCTGCGTGTCGAGATCCAGAGCAAAGGCTGCCAGCTCCCAGAGGACGAGTTGACGCGCATGCAGCGCACGCTTGAGCCGCTGGGCGAGGCAGTCCAGGACTTCGCCGGGAGCGAACTGACGGTCAACGTCATTTATCACCCGCGGAGCAATCTCTATAACATCGAGGCCAAATGTCGCCTACCGGGGCGGACGCTGTTCAGCGCTGCTGAGGATGCGTACCTCGATTCGGCGTTCCAGCGCTGTGCCCGCAAACTGCTCCAGAAAGTCGAAATGTCCAGGCACGAGTCCGACGGCGGCGCCAATGCCCAGGCGCGCCGATTGGCCCTGCTGGGGCGCGAGATCCTGGCGCCCGAGGATCCCGCCGACGGCCAGCTCGGCAAGGCGACCGCGGCCGGCGACTACCGGGCGTTTCGCACGGCGCTCGCCGGTTACGAGGAATGGCTGCGGAAACGTGTCGGCCGCTGGGTGCAGCGCTATCCCAAGGCGGAGGCACGCATCGGCGATGGCCTGCTGCTGGGCGATCTGGTCGAGGAGGTCTATCTCAATGCCTTCGAGGGTTATGCTCAGCGCCCGGCCGAGGTTCCCTTGCGCGACTGGCTCAACGGTCTGATCGATCCCTCGCTGAAATTGCTCCTGAAGCATCCCGACGAAGAGCGGGAAAACGTCAGCATGGCGCGGACGGTGCGCTCGATGTCGCCCGGGTAACAGAGAAAGGAGCAAGTGTCATGCAACACCACACGATGAGTTCCGGCGGCGATTTCCTGGCCGGTCTGATGGAGGGCAACTGGTCGCCGCGGACACGGCTTTTCCTGGGCCTGGCGGGCGGCGGGTTGCTGGCGTACGGCCTGACCCGCCGGGCGCCGACGGCTTGCATCCTGGGCAGCATTGGCCTGGCGCTGCTGGCGGAGAGCGCCTTCAACGTGGGTGTCAAGGATCTGATGCCGTCCAGTGGTGGCGGCCAGCAAACAGCGGCGCCCGGGAGGAACGGCGGACAGTCGCGGGCACCGAGCAAGCGACGCGGCGCGATCCCGGCGGCCCTGAATCGGCTCTAGCGCAAGTTCAAGGGCCGCTTGTTCGTAGTTCCGCCTTTAGGCGGAAGGCCGCCAGACCGCCTAAAGGCGGAACTACGAACAGGTGACCTGCTGAGGAGACATCGTCATGAGAGCGCGATTATCTACCAAGGAAGCACCGGAAACCACAGAACTTCTCGCTCAAGTCAAGCGCCTGGCCAGGCCGTTGCGCAACGCGGCTGACCTCGAACCACTTATGGATCTCATTGGCGACGCGCGTTTCGTCCTTCTGGGCGAGGCATCGCACGGCACCGCGGAGTATTACACCTGGCGAACGACGCTCAGCCAGCGGCTCATCCGCGAAAAAGGCTTCTCGTTCATCAGCGTGGAGGGCGATTGGCCCGATTGTTATCGCGTGAATCGCTACGTCAAGGCCATGCCCGATAGCGGTGATAATGTCCGCGAGGTGCTCCACGCATTCGAGCGCTGGCCGACCTGGATGTGGGCGAATGAAGAGATCGTCAGCCTGGTCGGATGGCTGCGGCGACACAACGATGGCTTGCCGGCCGAGAAGAAGGTCGGGTTCTACGGTCTCGACGTCTATAGCCTATGGGACTCTCTTTACTCGGTATTGGGCTATTTGCGGCGTATTGACCCGGCAGCCCTGCCCGCGGCCTGGGAGGCGTTTCGCTGCTTCGAGCCTTACGGCGAGGACGTGCAGGAATATGCCCGGGCGACGCGCCTGGTGCCGACTTCCTGCGAGGATGAGGTGATCCACCTGTTGCGCGAGGTGCGGAGCAAGGCCCCGCATTACCGGGCCGAGGACCGCGAAGACTATTTCCACGCCGAGCAAAACGCGCTCGTATTGAAGAATGCAGAGGCGTATTATCGGGCGATGGTGCGCGGTGGGCCCGATTCGTGGAACGTCCGCGATCGTCACATGGCCGAGACGCTCGATCGCCTGATGAAACACCACGGCCCCGGTGCGAAGGCCATCGTCTGGGAGCACAACACGCACATCGGCGACGCCCGCTGTACCGACATGGCCGACGACGGCATGGTGAACATCGGCCAGCTGGCCCGTGAGCGCCACGCCGATGAGGGTGTGGTCTTGATCGGCTTTGGCTCGTATCGCGGCAGCGTCATCGCCGGCCGCGAGTGGGAGGCGCCGTGGGAGCGCATGACCGTGCCGCCTGGCCGCGCCGGCAGCTGGGAGGACGTCCTCCACCAGACGGGCGCCGGCAATCAGTTACTGTTGCTGGCACAGGCCGACCTGACGCGCGCGCTGCTGCAGTCGCGCGGCCACCGCGCGATCGGTGTGGTATATCGGCCGGAGTACGAACGCTTCGGCAACTATGTTCCAACCATCCTGCCGCGCCGCTACGACGCCTTCCTGTACCTGGAAGAGACGCAGGCGCTGCACCCACTCCCGCTGCGGGCACGGACGGAGGGCGAGGTTCCGGAGACCTTCCCGACGGGGGTGTGACCATCGGTGGATGGTGGGTGGTGGATGGTGGGTGGTGAAGAGGAACATGCCTCTTCACCACCCACCATCCACCACCCACCATCCACCACTGCTGGAAGGAGAGATGACCATGTTATTCCAGGATCGAATGGACGCGGGCCGACAACTGGCCGCGAAACTGAAGCAGTATGCCAACCGGCCTGACGTTTTGGTGCTGGCCCTGCCGCGCGGCGGCGTGCCGGTCGCCTTCGAGGTAGCGCGAGCGCTGCACGCCCCGCTCGACGTCTTCCTGGTGCGCAAGCTCGGCTTGCCAGGCCACGAAGAGTTGGCGATGGGCGCGCTCGCGACTGGCGGTGTGCGCGTCCTCAATGAGGATCTGGTGCGCGATTTGCAGATTTCTGAGAGGGAGATTGATGCGGTTGCCGCCCGCGAGCAGCGCGAGCTACAGCGCCGCGAACGGCTGTATCGCGACGACCTCCCGCCACCGGACGTTCGTGGCCGGATCGTGATTCTCGTGGATGATGGCCTGGCGACCGGCTCGACGATGCGTGCCGCCGTCGCCGCGCTCCGTCGCTTGCGGCCGGCACGCGTGATCGTGGCTGTCCCTGTGGGGGCGGCACAGACGTGCTCGGAACTGCAGGATGAGGCCGACGAGACGGTTTGTGCCCGCACGCCGGAGCCGTTTTACGCCGTTGGACTGTGGTATCAGGACTTTTCGCAAACGACCGATCAGGAGGTGCGGGATTTGCTGGAACAAACGACTGAGCAACGCACGCCGGTGGCACACGGATAGCTCGTCGTGCTTGCCATGTCGTGCTCCCGGTGAGGTACAATGGGGATAAGTCCCCCAGCGGACCGCACTGGGCCGAACGAGCGGCCCACCGGAGCGCCGCCATGACAACCGAGCTTGAGCCCGTTTGTGCCGCCGAGGCGATCGTGTACGGTCCCGACCCCTTGTGGCTGGAGGGCCGTACGGGCTGGCGGTACTGGGTCCACCATCCCTGCCGTATTAGCGACAATCCCGAGGTAGACGAGCGTCTTTCGGGCTATGCGGTCGCGGTGTTTCAGCCGCCGGGGCGCCGCGCCGAGCAAACCCCGATGGTGATTGGCCTGCAAGGGATGGCGGCCCCCTATCAGCTCAACGGTTTCCTCATCCCAACGCTGCTGGACATGGGCATCGCCTGTGTCCTGTTCGAGATGCCGTGCGCCGGGGAGCGCAGTTTGATCCGCACCTACGCCGGCGAGGTGCTGCACGAACTGCTCGCCTTCACCGAGCGCGGCATACCGATCACCACCGCCTTGATTCTGCAACTGTTCGAGTTGGTGGCCCGCGATTGTGGGACTGTGCTGCGGCTGATCGAGGAGCGGCATGGCTTGACAGATGAACGGCGCGCCCTGTTCGGCGTCAGTCTCGGCACGCTGCTGTCGGCGTTCGCTTTCCTGCGCGACGGGATCGGCATTCGGCTGCTCGGCACGATTGGCCACGCCGACCTGCCCCATTTCGCCCGCAGTTACGCGCCGTGGTTCCGGCCGCTGCTGGGCTGGGTGCCGGAAGACCTCCTCGGCGCTTACGGGGCGATGGTCTTCGGAGCGCAACTGGCCGTCAAGTTGTCCTTCTGCCGCGTGCTGCACGAGTTGACAACCGACAGTGGCCTGGCCCGGCTCGCCAATCCGCTCAGTTACCTCGATCGCGCTGGGGCTGGTCGGCGAGTGCGATTCCTGGTCGGCCGTGACGATCCGCTCGTCAAGCCCATCGATGCGCTGGCCTGTGCGCGCCGCTTCCCGGACGGCGAGTGTTACGTCGTCCCCGGGCTGGGCCACGGCGGCGACGGCTTTGTCGATCACGTCCGCTATTTTCTCGCGACACAGGTCGGCGACTGGCGCTGGTAAGAGTCTGTAGCTTTGTTGGCGAGCGGCGCGGCGTGAGCCCGCCGGTGAAGGCTTCACCGGCGGGCTCACGCCGCGCCGCTCGCCGGACGTCAAATGCCTTCGCCGCCGGAGAATTGCAGCTCGACGTCGAGCGGAAAGCGTGTATTCTCCTCCGCGAAGGCGTTCATATCGTAGAGCAGCAAGGCGGCATCGCTGCGTTCATCGTGGATGCGGCGCGTGGCGCCGACACGCACGGGTCGCGGCCGGCAATGGTGGATCAGGTAGCCGCCGTTGAGCGGATCGTGCTCTATCGGTTGCACGCGGCCCGTGGCGGAAGTGGCGCGGGCGAGGATCGTGTAGTCGCCCGGCGTGGCGACCTCCCAGAGATACTCCCACAGGGTCCACGAATAGGGCGCCCGCGGGCCCATCAGTTCGGCTTCGGCCCAGGTGCGGCCGCCGTCGGCGCTCACTTCGACCCGTGCGACCGCCTCTGGACCGGCCCAGGCGACGCCGAACAGGCGATTGGTGCCGACGCCGAGGACTTCGTTCAGCTGGGGCCGGATCACCTCCGACTTGATCGCCATCGGCCCGACGACGACGGTTTCGACGCCGTCCGGGTTGCGCCGCTGCACGGTGTACTTGGTCGTCTGAAAGTAACCGTGGAAGGGGCGATTGAGGACTTCGATGCGCGCCAGCCACTTCACCGAGGCGACGCCATACCACCCGGGGACGAGCAAGCGCACCGGGAAGCCGTGCTCCGCTTCGAGCAGTTCGCCGTTCATGCGCACCGCGAGCAAGGTATCGGGATCGAGGGCCTTGGCCAGTGGCAGGCTGCGGGCGAACGCCATCGGCTCGGGGTGGTCCGCCTCGGTGCCGCGGTCGTAGCCCTCGAAAAGGACTTCCGTGGCCTCGGGACGGACGCCGGCCTTTTGCAGCACCAGCCGCAACGGCACTCCCGTCCACTCGGCGTGGCCGATCGCGCCCGCGCCCCACTGAACGCCATGTGCGTGCGGTTGGAGGAACGAGCGACCGTTGCCTGCGCACTCGACGGTGCAGAAAACGGAGCGCTCCGGCAGGGCGAGCAGATCGTCCCAGGTCAATTCCAGCGGCCGTTCGACGCGGCCCTCGACACGCAGCCGCCAGGTGGTTTCGTCCAGGTGCGGCATCTCGAAATGATTGCGGACGAAAAAGAGCCGGTTTGGCGTGACCCAGCTGCGGACTTGCTCCAACGGAGTTTCGCTGTTCTCTGGCGTCGCGGTGACGATCTTGCGCTGCTCGGACATGCGTCCTCCAAAGGAAAAAGGAAAAAGGAAAAAGGAAAAAGAAGTAAGACAGAGACCAGCCTCTGTTTTTCCCTTTTCCCTTTTTCCTTTTTCCTTGGGTTAAATCCCGGCGGCGTCGCTGAACTCCAGCAACATCGGCTCCTCGCCGCGGCCGCGCTCCATCAGCGAGTAAGTGCCCATCAACACCAGCGGCGGCGAGTAGATGTGCAGCGTCACCAGGTCCGCCGTGCCGGCCTGCAGGTTGGATACTTGATGCAGGTCGATGTCCTCGCTGCCGACCACGCCGCCGGGCAACACGTCGCGCGAGAATGTCGCCTTGACGTGGCCGTTCGGAGCGAACTCGAAGAGCGTCTCGGTCATGGTGCCTTCGAGGACGCGCACGGCGCAGCTTGAACCGCGGTGGTCGTGGATCGGCGAGCGCTGGCCGTTGCGCCAGCACAGCGCCCAGAGATTGTACCACTGCCCGGCATGGATCAGGTTGCGGCGGTAGGTGCGCTCCGCGAAACGGACGTGAGCGGCGAGTTCGTCGATGCTGAGGTCGAGGCCGGTCAACTCCGCCATCAACTCCTTGAGCGGCGCACGGTCGCGCAGGCGGTTGAGATACTGCAACAGGTCGTTGAGGTTCTTGGCCATGATCGTGCCCCCGTCCAGGGCGGCTTGAGGGATTAGTTTATTCAGGATACCCAAGGCGCTTGCGGAAGCAAGAGCGATTGCGCGGCCAGCGGCCTGCGCACTTCGTCTTGACGCAATCCGCCGTGGCGGTACTGTGCGATCCTTCTTTTCCCGGAGGGACGAGCGATGGCGCGGAGGATCATCGCGGCAGGCCTGGCGATCTGGGCGGCCTCCGCACTGTGCGGTTGCGGCACGCTCATGAACACGTCCAGCGAACCGCCCGGCATGGCGCGCCCCAGCAACGGGCCGACCCATCAGATCTACGGCGGAGTGCGCCACGATGCGACGCTGGGCAGCACCCTGTTGCTCGAAGGAGGCAAGAAGCCGCCGGTGCTGTTCCTCGGCGCGTATCTCCTTGCGGTGGATATGCCGCTCTCCCTGGTCGGCGACACGTTGACCCTGCCGTGGATGGTGGCGGCGACGGTCAAGCGCTGGCGCGGCCCCGAAGACGAAGCACCTCCTGCGCCACGCGACCCGCCGCAGACCACCCGGCATGAGCTCGACCTCGGCGATCTCGGCACCTCAAGCCGATCGAGCGGCGCCCTCCGGTCGAGCGCGAGTTCGCCATCCCGAGAATAGTGTGGCAAAGGCCGTCCTCGAAACTGCTCTTTGTGCAGGCGACTCCCTACGTTATCGTTCGCGGCAGCCTGGACGACCAAACCAGGAAAGGAGTCCTCATGCACGCGAAGCCTTTCTTTCGTTCCAGTTCTCTGGACCTACTGCCCGCGCTGGGCGGGGTTGCCAATGTCGCCCTGCTTTTTTGGACCTTCCTCTGTTTCACCAGTTTACCAACGTGGGCTCTGGCCATTCTCTTCGTCGTTGTCGCGTGGTGCTACTGCTGGAACCTGCAATGTGTTTCGCACAACTTCATCCACAACCCATTCTTTCGGAGTGCGTGGCTCAATCGCGCCTACAGTGTTCTCAACAGCCTGGCCATCGGTGTGCCGCAGGTGTTCTATCACCATTACCACATGAACCACCACTTCGGAGACAACGATAAGAAGGGGCCGGATGGTTCGACCAGGGATTGGTCCTCGATCTATCGCCACAGCAAGACCGACGGCCCCGAGTCGTTCTGGCGTTACATTCTGCTAGGCTATTTCCGCGTCGAGGTCGGACCGCTGCTGCGTAAGGTGGCGGCGCGCGGCTGGAGCGAGATCGCCCAGGCCGCGGTGGAGTGCGTCGCCCTCGGTGTGTTCTTTATCAGCATGGTGCTCATCGACTGGCGCTATTTCGTCATTTTCTATGTCCCATCGCACTATCTCGGCTGGGTGCTGAGCTACGCCGAGGGCTACCTGGAGCACTACGGTTGTAAGCCGGGCAACCCCTATGCCAACTCGGTCAGCTCCTACAACCGCTTTTACAATCTCCTTTGGTTCAACAATGGTTATCATCAAGAGCACCATTGGGATCCCAAGTGGCACTGGTCGCGAATGCCGGAACTGAGCGAACGACTCCAACCGCAGTTCGAGGCCAATGGCACGCGCATTCTACGCGGCCCGCACATGACGGCGCTGCTGGAGGATTGGCTCGCGGGGCGACGGATTGTCGAGGCGGAGCAAGAGCAACACTCCGGGCAGAACGAGAGCACCCGTCGCGCCGCGTGACTTTCCCTCGGAGGGACAAGCGTATAGGCAGCAAAGGCGTGTCGGGGTACAATGCCTGAATGAGTGGGTAATTGAGCACGCTTCGAGCCGACCAGTGACGGAGGGACGTAGATGACGCCTATCGCTACGCAGGATCCGGTTCTTGCTGCCGGGGCCATGAGCAATGGGCCTGATGCGCTCTACGAGATCGTCGATGGGCAATATGTGGAGTTGCCGCCGATGAGTACCTGCGCCGTCAGGATCGCATCTCTTCTGGTGAAGGCCCTTGAGGTATTCGCTGAAGAGCACAAACTCGGCCGCGCTGTCGCGGAGATGCTCTTCGCGCTTGACGCCAAAGGGAAACTGAAACGACGCCCCGATGTCGCCTTCGTCTCTTACGCACGTTGGGCCAAAGGACGGCGTTTGCCGGATACCGATCCGTGGATGGTCGTGCCGGAATTGGCCATCGAAGTCGTCAGTCCGAACGATCTTGCGGAGGATCTTCGCAAGAAGGTCCAGGAATACTTCCAGGCAGGGGCGCAACTGGTTTGGGTGGTCTATCCCAAACTCGGCTTGGTGGACGTGTATGAATCGCAGAGCGTCGTCCGCGTCCGGACGCTTGCGGAAGAATTGGACGGCGGCTCTGTGTTGCCCGACTTGCGTCTCCCGGTCGCGGTGCTCTTCGAGGAAGGGGAAGCGGAGTAGCGCGTTCTCTCCCGACGAACGCGCCCAGGGCTGCCCGGACCTCGCTCACGCCTCCGCGTAGAGCCGCGCCAACTCCACCAGCGTGCGGACAAAGCACCCTGTCCCGCCGGGATCCTGCGACGCGCTCTCGTGTTCCGCCCAGGCAGGGCCGGCGATGTCCAGATGTGCCCACGGGACATCGCCGACGAACTCCTGCAGCAACTTCGCCGCCGTGATCGCCCCGCCGTAGCGCGTGCCGCCGGTGTTCTTCATATCGGCGACGTGACTCTTGATAAGTTCGCTGTAGTGCGGAAACATCGGCAGCGGCCACGCCTTCTCGCCCGCGCGCCGCGCTGCCTCCAGCACCCGATCGCGCCAGCCGTCGTCGTTCGCCATCACCCCCGCCACGTCCACGCCCAGCGCCACCATGCACGCCCCGGTCAGCGTCGCCAGATCGACCAGGTGCGCTACCTTCTGATCCACCGCGTAGGCCAGCGCATCAGCCAGGATCAGCCGGCCCTCGGCGTCGGTGTTGTGGATCTCGATCGTCTTGCCGTTGCGCGTGTGCAGCACATCGCCAAGTTTCATCGCCCGGCCGTTCGGCAGGTTCTCGACCAGCGGCAGGTAGCCATCGACGTCAACCGGTAATTCCAGCTCTGCAATGGCGCTGATCGCGGCGAGCACCGCGGCGGCTCCGGCCATGTCGCACTTCATGTCGATCATCTGCTCAGTGGTCTTGAGCGACAGGCCGCCGCTGTCGAAGGTGACCCCCTTGCCGACCAGGCCGAGCGTGCGGCCGCCCTTCCCGCGGCGGTAGTGCAGGACGACGAAACGCGGCGGCCGATCGCTGCCGCGCGCCACGCCCAGCAACGCCCCCATGCGCTCGGCCTCGATTTGTTGTTCGTCGAGCACCATGCATTCGACGCCGGCCTCGCGGGCCACGTGAACGGCGCGCGCGGCGAACGTCTCGGGGTAGAGATCGCAGGGCGGCGTGTTGACCAGCTCGCGCGCCAGCAGGACGGCCTTGCCCTGGACCGCGCCGCGGCGGGCGCCGCGCTGCACCTCGCTGACCGGGCCGGACGGGGCAGCCAGGCAGAGTTCCTTCGGGGCGAAACGATCTTGCTCGCGCTTGTGCAGGCCAGGTCCGGTCGAGGCTTGCAGCAAGCCGACGGCAGCGGCGACGGCGAGATCCTCCCAGCCGATGCCGCGCGGCGGCTCCGTCAGGGCCACGGCGAGACGGGCGAGTTGCTTGCCAGTGATGGAGCGAGCCGCGGCCACGATGCCATTGGTGAAGGCGGCGCGATCGGCGTCGGCGCGCTTGCCCAGGCCGACGATGAGCACACGCCGGGCGCCGATGCCCTTGCAATCACGTAGCGGCGTCAGTTCGAGGCTTTTGCCGACGATGTCCTCCGCTTGCTTCAGCCGCGCCAGCGTGCCGCCGAGTTGAGCGTCGAGTTGGGCGAAGTCGGCAGGGAGGTCTTCACCCTCGTAAATGCCGACGATGAGCCAATCGGCCTGAACTTCGGAGAGCGGAGTGAACTGGGTTGCGATCTGCATGGTGGTTGTTATCCGTTGGGGATGGGCCGTTGCTCGTCGGGGCAGTTTACCCGCTCGTCGGCAGTCGTCTATCCATTTCCCAGAAAGACGCGGTCAGCAAAGCGAAGGCGCAACCGCTCGGCAGCCCACGGGCCGATGTCCGCGTTGAACCGCAGATCGAGCATCTGCAGGCCGCCGAGGTGCGGCGAAGCGGCCAGCGCTTTCGCCCCGGCGTCGCCGATATCTGCGGCGAGCACCCGCAAGGTGCGGAGCGTGGCGAATGCTTCCGAGGCGGCGAGTGCTTCCGCGCCCACATCACCGATGGGGTTCTGGTACAGGTAAAGCTCCGTGAGACGAGTCAGGTACCGCGAGCGCGCCAGGCTGGTCATCCCCTCGGGGCCGATCTGGTTCTCGTTCAATACGAGTTCGGTCAGGTTCGTCAGCTGCGGCGAACCGGCCAGGGCTGCGGCACCCTGGTCGCCGATGTAGTTCTCCCACAGATCCAGCCCTGTGAGCCGGGCCAGATAAGGAGAGGCCGCCAGAGCCGCTGCCCCTTCTGGGCCGCCGTCGGCCGACCGGAGGTTCAGGGCGGTCAGGTTGCTGGTATGGACCGATTCGGCCAGGGCGCGGACGCCGTCCGGGCCAATGTCATTGCCGCGGATGTCGAGGACATGGAGGCGAGCGAGGCCGGGCCAGTTCGCAAGCGTCACGGCGGTTCGCGTGGTCAGCTGTTCCAGCGTAAGCCGCTCGACCGGGGCACTGGCGAACATCGTCTCGGCCTGCGTACGAAGGGTTTTCCAGTTCTTGACCCACGCTTCGGCGACGAAGCCTCGCCAAAACGCGCCCCAGATAATGCCTGGCAAGGACGGCAGTTCCCGGCGCCAGTCCGCCTGGCGACCAGTGACGAAGCAAGGCCGGGCATCGAGTCGGGGCGGGGTGAGCCGGTCCGTGGGTGGCGGGCGCTTGCCGTTCTCGCTCAGGCGCTCTTCGAGATCGAGGCGGCGGGGATCGTCCATCGGTAAGCGGGCGAGTTCGATCTGGAGGCGGATAAAGTCGGCGCGCTCCGGCCGGCCGTGTTCTTCGAGCCAGTCCGCATACACGAGCCTGACCCCATCGTCCTCGGGCTGCTCGACGATGGCGTGGAGCAAATTGGCTTCTTCGGACATCGCCAAACTCCCCAAAGGGATAGGTTTCAGCCCGCCGCTCGCTTTTCGTCGCGGCCCTTCCGCTTGAGTGCGCCCCCACCCACCCGTATACTCGATTATAGAGAGTCTTCGATCTACTCCTTCGCTGGCAATGGGTACTTCCATGACCGAAGCGACCAAGGACTCGCCACAGGTCACCGACAAAGTCCAGCTGGCGGCACAACTCTTTCGAGAGTTTTACGCGAGCTGTTTCTGGCACCTGAACCCCGACCTCACGGTCATAGAGGCCATGATCCCGCTTATCATCAAGGGGCTACGAGGCCACGGCGGCCGCAAGGGTTTTTTGGCCGCCGCGGAGTTGGCCGCGCTGGAGGACGACCGCCACTCATGCCGTTAACCCCCTTCCAGAAAGAAGTGCTCCTGCTGCTGGCGGCCCACCGCAACCCGGAAAGCCATGCTGGCGGCGGAGCGGTCATCAATCGCGCCCAGACAAGCCCGCGCTACTCCGCGGACCTCGACCTCTTCCACGACGTCGCCGACCGCGTTCTCGCTTCCGCAGAAGCCGACACGGCCGCCCTCACGAGCCAGGGCTTAACCGTGCGCTGGTTGCTCCGTCAGCCTTTCTTGCAACGAGCCGAGGTAAGCCGCGGGACGGAGCGGTTGCGACTCGATTGGTGTTTCGACTCTGCCTTTCGCTTCTTCCCGGTCCAGCCGGATCCCGAGTTCGGGTATTGCCTGCATCCAGCGGATCTCGCCACCAACAAAGCCCTGGCCCTGGCCGGCCGTGCGGAGGTCAGGGATTTTGTGGATATCCTTTACCTCCATGACAACTATCTGAGTCTCGGAGCCATCTGCTGGGCCGCCTGTGGGAAAGACCAGGGGTTCACGCCTTCATCCTTGCTCGAAGGGGCGGCACGGCACATGAAATTCCGGGAGGAGGATCTGGCCAGCGAGCATCTGGCCAGGCCGATTTCCTTGCCGGACCTGAAGGCAGCGTGGCTGATTGCCGTCGCCCAGGCGGAGGCACTCTTGGCGAAACTACCCGCTGCGGATGTTGGCTGTCTCTACCTCGACCGCAACCTCGCACCATGCACTCCTGACCCGAGTGCGCCCGACTTCCCGCAACTCACTCCTCATTTTGGCTCCGTGCGCGGTGCCTGGCCCGTAGTCTCGTGAAGCTGTCCGACCCAAGCGATGCTGGGGAAGGCTCTCGGGCCCTTGCGGATGACAAGGTGACAGGGTGACACGGTGACCAGGTGACCGGCGTAACTCCCTTTCACCTGGTCACCTGGTCACCTGGTCACCGTGTCATCCTCACGCGGGCCTGAAACAGCCTTCCCTCTGCTGTGTGACGAGCCGAACGCTCGGGCGGCGCAACACCGCCCACGGTGCAAAGCACCCAGGCTAGACCTGGCCCTCACAGGAGGTTGTCGCGTCCAGATGGGCGCGGCGGACTTGTTGTAGCGAAAGGCTACCCGCGTGCCCATGCCGGCGAATCCTTCAGCCGATACAGCATCTCGCCAGCCTTGGGTACGCACAGAACGCCCTCCTCTTCGCGGTTCTGGTAGCCCGCGATCTTGATAGATTCCGGATCGCGATAGCCCAGATTGATCGCGCGGCAGACATGCTCGGGGATCTGCGTCGCCAGCGTCACGCGGATGCGCGGCTTCTCGACGCCGTTCGCGTAGGTGCCGACGCCGCGCACGTGCGTCGAGTGCGCCAGGATGCCCCACGGTTCGTTCTTGAAGCGCTCCCACTGACCCAGGAAATAATCGCGTGTGTGATAGCCGATGCGCTCGATGAGGGCACCGTGCGTGCGCGAAATGTCGCGGATGTGCGGGGCGTAGATGATCAGCTCCCCGCCATCGGCAACGACGGGTTCCAGCTTGTACATGCACTTGCCGCCTACCCAGATTTCATCGTACATCGGCGGAGCACACGAGAGAACCGTGTGGAACAGTCGATCCTTGTAAACGATGTGCAGGCGGTTGCTCAGGTCGGCGGCCTCGGACCAGGCCGCTTCGGGCGTGCCGGTGTACAGTCCCGCCAGCCCACCCTCATGTACGACCATGCAGAACGCGAACCTCGGCACCGGCACGAGGGCCGCGGCACGATCGACGACGCGGCGCACCGGCGTCCACTTGTTGCCGATGATCTTCGGATTGGTGATGACCGCGCCCAGCCAGTGGAAGAAGTTGAGGATCGCAGCGCCGCCGATGCCGGGGAAGAGGTACTTGTTGCCGCCGGAGAAGCCGACCACCTCGTGCGGAAACACCGGGCCGACGATGATGAGTTGATCGTAGTCGAAGACCGCGCGATTGATGGTCACATCGACCGCCATCTCAAACAGGCCGCCGGACAGGGCCCCGATCTCGTTCGCCGGAATCGTGCCGACGTGGGCCAGTGCCTCCGGGTTGTCCCAGGCATGATTTAACACCCGGACACGTCCGTATTTGCCGGCGCGCTCGGCGGCGGTGATTTCCAGGCGCTGGTTGATCGCCGCGTCGCTCATCGGCGGATGCGTGCCCAGCGCGATCATGACGTCGAGGGCGCGGGTTTGGTTCCCAATGAGATCGTGAATGACGCTAAAGAGTAGACCGACCGGCGCCGTCCGCGTGGAGTCCGGCACGATGAGCAGCACCTTCTTGCCGGCGAGGTTGAGCGGCGCCAGCGCTTCCGCCGCGATCTGGCGCACTTGAGGCTCGCTCAGGGTTGTCGTCATGCGGTGTCCCTCAGGGGTGAGAAACCCCTCCCCCCAACCCCCTCCCCGCAACGGAGAGGGGGAGCAAGCCAAACACGTTTCTTCTTCTCCCCCTCTCCGCTTCGGGGAGGGGGTTGGGGGGAGGGGTTTCACCGCGCCTCATCGTTGAACGCGAGCCGATCCACCTTTCGCGAACGCTTCCACCTCGTCGAGTTTCGCCATCGTGACGTCGCCGTGATAGGTCGTCAGCAGCGCCCCGTGCGCCCAGCCCAGGCGCAGCGACTCCTCGGGGGAGCGCCCGCTGATCAGACCGTAGATAAGGCCGGAAGCGAAGCCGTCGCCGCCGCCGATGCGGTCGAGGACGTCCAGCGTACACGTCGGGCTGACGAATCGCTTGCCTTCCAGCCATAGCACCGCAGCCCAGTCGTGGCGATTGGTCGAATGCACCTCGCGCAGCGTCGTCCCGACCAGCTTGATGTTGGGATGCTGCTGCACCGCTCGGTCGATCATCAGGAAGAACGTATCGGGGTCGAGCTTCGACTTCGAGGCAACCTCCGGGCCAGAAATGCCAAGGCCCTTTTGCAGATCCTCTTCGTTTCCGATCAGCGCGTCCACGCTGCTAACGATGCGCCGCAGCACCTGCTGAGCCCGTTCGAGGCTGCCGACTGACGCCCACAGTTTCGCCCGATAATTGAGGTCGAAGGAGTTGATGGCGCCGGCGGTCTTCGCGGCCTGCATCCCCTCGACGATCAGTTCCGACGTGGTCGGCGACAGAGCCGCGAAGATGCCGCCGCTGTGGAACCAGCGCACGCCGCCGGCGAAGATTGTCGCCCAGTCGAAGTCACCCGGTTTGAGCAGGGCGCCGGCCTCGTTCGCGCGATTGTAGAAGACGACAGGCCCGCGGACTCCGTGGCCGCGGTCGCTGTAGACCGTCGCGAGGTTCGGCCCGCGGACGCCATCGTGCTCGAACCACCTGTAGAACGGCATCACGCCCGTCTCGCGGACGCGCGCTTGCACCAGTTCGCCGATGCCGTAGTTGACCATCGCCGTCGCGATGCCGGTTCGCAGTCCGAAGCAGTCCGACAGCCCCGCGGCGACGTTGTACTCACCGCCGGAGACGTGAACATCGAAACTACGCGCCTTGCGAAAGGGCACCACCCCCGGATCGAGCCGATGAACCAGCGCCCCAAGGGCGAGAGAGTCCAGTTCGCACCGATCCTTCCGAACCTGAAACCCGCTC
>WNGB01006998.1_pt2 | contig 17646 bp, 16 predicted proteins | sample 5400681 | NCBI WGS metagenome assembly WNGB01 (sample SAMN13153367, study PRJNA577476) | soil metagenome | isolation source: 115 cm soil or saprolite under grassland replicate 2 | place: USA:California | collected 2016-06-15 | reverse complement strand
CCTGTCACCTTGTCACCTTGTCACCTTGTCACCTTGTCACCTTGTCACCTTGTCACCTTGTCACCTTGTCTCTCAACTGTAACCTGTAACCTGTAACCTGTAACCTGCGACATGATCAAACTGCTCCACCTGGCCGACCTGCACATCGGCATGGAAAACTACGGCCGACTCGACCCGTCCACCGGCATGCACACGCGCCTGCTCGACTACCTGGCGCGGCTGGACGAGGCGATTGACTACGGGCTGGAGGAAGGCGCCGACGCGGTGCTGATCGCCGGCGACATCTACAAGAGCCGCACGCCGAACCCGACCCACCAGCGCGAGTTCGCCCGCCGGGTGCGGCGCATTCGACAGGCCGGCCTGCCGATCTTCATCCTGATCGGCAACCACGACGTCTCGCCGGCGGCCGGTCGAGCCCACTCGATCGAGATCTTCGACACATTGGCAGTCGAGGGCGTGACGATCGCCGAGCGCGCCGGCGTGCACACGATCGAGACCCGCGCCGGCCCGCTGCAGATCATCGCGCTGCCGTGGATCACCCGTCACAGCCTGCTGACCAAAGAGGAGCTGCGGCTGGCCTCGCTGCTCGAGGTCGAGACGATGCTGATCCAGCGGATCGACAACTTCCTGCGGACCACCGCCGCGGCGCTCGACCCAGCGATTCCGGCGGTCCTGACGATCCACGGCACGATCGACGGCGCGACGGTCGGCGCGGAGCGGCAGATCATGCTCGGGCGCGACCTGGTGCTGCCCAAGAGCTTCGTCGCGCTGCCGGGGGTCGACTACGTAGCGATGGGCCATATCCACAAGCACCAGTCGCTCGGCGCGCACCCGCCGGTCGTCTACCCGGGCAGCATCGAGCGGATCGACTTCGGCGAGGAGCACGAGGACAAGGGCTGCGTGCTGGTCGAGGTCGAGCGCGGCGCCACCAGCTGGCGCTTCCACAAGCTCGCGGCGCGGCCCTTCGTGACGGTCGACGTGGACGTGCGCAACAGCTCGGATCCGCAGGCGCGCGTCGCCGCGGCGATCGAGAAGCACGCCCTGCGGGGCGCAGTCGCGCGCGTGCGCATCGAGGCCGGCCCGGAGCAGGCCGCGCTCCTGCGCGCCGACGACATCCAGCAGCAGATCGAGGACGCCGGGGTCTTTCACGTCGCCGCGATCGCGATCGAGGTCGAGCGCGCCGGCCGCGGCCGGCTGGCCGGCGCCGAGCGCGACCTGCTGGAGCTATACCTGCGCTCGAAGAACACCCCCGAGGACCGCATCGCCGCGCTGCTCGAAGCCGCCGACGAGCTGTTCGCCACCGAGGGGAACTAAACGTTCAAACGTTTGAACGTTCAAACGTTTGAACGTTCAACACCTACCGCTTCTTCGCGGCCGCCGCCAGCACCTGCACGCGGCGCTCGCGCCAGAGCATGTTGCCGCCGAAGCCGGCGAGGAACACGCCCACCAGCGCGTTGAACGTCAGGACGTACAGCAGCGGGATGCCCTGGGTCGGGCTGCGCCACTCCGGCGTCAGCAGCACGACGAGCTGGACGATCGTGATGAACAGGCCCAGCCCCAGGCCGAAGCGCACCAGGAACAGCGCCATGGCGTCGTGCAGCTGCGCGACGAAGCGCGCCGTCGCGCCGCCCCAGACCAGCAGCAGCACGATCGACGCCGCGCTGTAGAGCAGCACCGACGGCGAGTTCAAGAAGCCCGAGACGACCCAGAAGTTGAGCATCATCCAGGCCACCAGCGACAGCAGGCCGTAGCCGACGAACTGCGGCAGTGTCCGGCGGTGCTCGCTGGCGGCGATCGACCAGAGACCATAGACGACTGCCATCAGGTACAACGCGCCGCTGATCACCAGCTTGCTGATGCTCTGCGTCGGCAGATCGCCGAGCACCGGCACGCCGGCCGCAACACTATCGCTGTCGGCCAGGCTCACGCCGCCGTTCAGCGGCACCACAGTCCAGAGGAAAAAGATCGCGGCGTAGATGATCGTGCAGACCAGAAATGGAATCAGGTCGCGTCGATCGAACCGGAAATAGTCACGCATACTTGGTCCTGCGAAGGACCCACCGCGCAGCGATCAGGCGATGTGCAAGCGCTGGCGGCAGTGTCGCACTAGACAAGGATCAGTTGTTGAGCGATGCCGCCCGGCGCCGCAGGATCTCATCGCGAACCTGCGGCGCCGGAGCGAGCGGTTACTTCGCCGGCGCCGTCGGCTGCGCGGCCGGCGCTGCGGCCGGTTGCGCGGCGTTGGTCGCCGGAAGCGGCTTCCCATCCAGGCCGAGCGACGGCAGCGTCGGCTGGCCGTTGCGGTCGTGCTGGCTGATGTAGGCCAGCAGCCAGCCGAACTGCTCGTCGGTGAACGTCGGGAACCCGGGCATGCCATTGATATCGTAGGGTCCGTGGCCCGCGTTCGGCGTGGCCACCGGCCCCTTTGCGAAGGCCGTGCCGCCGTTCTTGACCCACTCGACCCAGTTTTCCGGCGTGACCGGCTTGGTATTCGGCAGCACCTTTCCGAACGCGGCGGCGCCGTCGGGGCCGAACAGGCCGCCCAGGCCCGGCGCCGGGATGCTGCTATCCTTGTCGTTCAGGTTGTGGCAGCTCGCGCACTGGCCGGAGAAGATAATCTGTCCGCGATCCGCCGGCGAGGCGTTGGGATTAGCCGCCAGATCCTTCTCCTGCTCGGATTGCTTATACGCTGCTGCAGCGGCGGCGGCGGCGGCGCTGATATTCGCGCTCGTGCTGCCCTGCGGGCCCCAGAAGCCCTGGATGTAGGCCGCGATATTCTTGATCTGGTCGTCGCGCAGCGGCCCGCCGGTGCGCGCGCTCCAGCGCGGCATGGCCGTGCCGCGCACGCCCGAGGTGATCGTCGACTCGACAAAGTTGCGGACGGTGCCGTACTTGGCGATAATGCCGGTCGAACCGTTCAGCCGATCGCCAAGGGTGTTCGGCAGATTGTTGATCTGCGGCGCGCCGTTGCGCACGCCACCCTCGCCGGTCAGGCCGTGGCAGGTCGCGCAGTACTGCTCGTAGTCCCGCGCGCCGCGGGCCTCCAGGCTGCCCTGAAAGCGCGCCGTCCGGTCGTCCAGCACGTAGTGCTCGCGCACCCAGACGAAGCCCAGCAGCAGCGTGGAGGCGAGCAGAAAGACCGTCGCGATGGTCAGGTTACGCGTCATCTTCTTGTTCCATATCCAGGCGGCCGGGGCGCCGCGTGGCGCCCCGGCCGCGTCGGCTACTGCGCGAGCTTATCCTTGTCCTTGCTGATGAACCGGACCGCCGCCGGCTGCTGCTTGCCGTCGACCGTGATCACCAGCGTGACTTTCTCGAGCGTCACTTCGCCCTGCTGGTTGAGCTGCCACGGCTCGACGGTCAGCGTCGCATCGCCGCCCTGGTTGGCAAACTGCTTGTCAAGCTCTTTCCAGCGCTTCACGCTGGACTGGAAGTCCTCGAACATCGCCTTCGACTCGGGCGTCAGCGACGGCTCGTCGCAGCTGCTGAACGTGCCGGTGAACGAGTCCGCCGTGCAGGCGGCCGACGGCAGCTTGTCGAAGGGCACCTCGTCGACCCGGCCCTCGCCTTCGCCCGGCACCCACTCGAACACCAGCTCGCTCGTCGCGGTCTCCTGGATACCGTAGGACGGCAGGCCCGCGTAGGTCAGGAAGGCGATCATCACGGTGCCGACCACCAGGCCGGCCATCGCGACCTTGCGATCTTTAAACTTGCGGCTGGGGTTGCGGTCGATATAGGGCAGCAGGAGCAACCCGCCGAACATCACGCCGGCGAGCAGCAATCCGAAGAAGAACTTATCGCCGACCTTGAGCATTCCCTGGAGCCACAGGAAGTACCAGGGCGCCTTGGTGTGCTGCGGCGTCACGAACGAGTTGGCGTGGCCTTCCAGCTTGGCGTTCCAGAAGAACTGGTTGATCGCGATCAGGCCGAACGTCAGCAGCGCGATCGCCGCGACCTCGAAGTAGACCTGGTCGGGCAGGAACGGGATCTTGCGCTTGGTCGGCGGCATATCGTCGAACAGCTCGTGGATCGGCGAGATATCCTGCTTGCGCACCGCGTAGTAGTGGACGCTGATCAGCAGGATCGCGAGGCCGGGCAGCAGGAAGATGTGCAGCAGGTAGAAGCGCAGCAGCGTCTGGCCGCCGACGTCGACCGAGCCACGCAGCAGCTTGTTGATCGCGTCGCCGAGCAGCGGCGTCGCGTCGGCCATCGAGCTGCCGATCGTCACGGCCCAGTAGGCCAGCTGATCCCACGGCAGCAGGTAGCCGCTGAAGGAGAGCACCAGCGTGAGCAGCAGCAGGATCACGCCCGTCACCCAGATGAACTGGCGCGGCGGCTTGTACGAGGCGGTGATGAACGTACGGATCATATGCAGCGTGACGATCGCGACCATGAGATGTGCGCCGAGACGATGCACATTGCGCATCAGGTTGCCCAGCGGCACGTCGGTCATGATCTGGACCATGCTGCCGTACGCCTCGCTGGCCGAGGGCACGTAGTAGATCATCAGGATCAGGCCGGTGATCGCCTCGACCATAAAGAGGAAGAAGCTAAACCAGCCCAGGCCGGCGGTGTAATACCACGCGGTCGCCTCCTCGGGCAGCGCGCGCGGTCGAATGTGGTACCAGAAGCTGTTGTTGTGGACCCGCATACGCGGGTTGGGCCGCGGTGCCGGCTCGCCGCGCAGCACCGAGCGCCAGTCCGCCATGCCCATGCTGGGGAAGAACGAGCGCCCAACCTCCGAGACCCAGGCCAGGAATCGCCGCGTCCCACTGGGTCGCCCGACCTGTTGTGTGGCCATAACTGTGGTTGCTCCCTCTAGGTATTGAAGTTTTGAGTTTTAAGTTTTGAGTTTTGAGTTAGACGAGCATCAACTCATAACTCATAACTCATAACTCATAACTCATAACTGGTAACTAGGCGTGGGGCGTGCCGGTGACGCGCTGCCCGGTGTTGACGATGATCGTGTCGTTGACGACCTTCAGGCGAAACTGATCCAGGTTGCGCGGGGCCGGGCCGCGAACATACTGCGTGTTGCGCTCGTAGGTCGAGCCATGGCACGGGCAGATGAACCGCTTCTCCGAGGGAATATAGGGCACCAGACAGCCCAGGTGGACGCAGACCTGGTAGATCGCAATGAGGTTATCGGCGTTGACGTTGCCGTCCTCGTCCGGCGCCGGCTTGATATTTGAGTCGGCCGGCACCCTGACGACGAAGAACTTGCCGTCCGCGATCAGCAGCGGATCGTCGGTCTCCTTCAAGGAGCTGGCCTTCTGATCGAGCGTAAACTTGCCGCCGAACGTCCCCGCTTTGATCCGCGGGTAGGCAAACCCACCGGCAATCGCATACGATTTCTCGCCGGTCGTGGGGTCGGCGTTGCCAGGGAGAATCTGCCCGAAGAAGGGGTCGGACGACGGGTCGGGCGCGGTGATGGTCACCAGGCCGCCGACAGTCAGCAGTGCGGTCGAGCCAGCCATCGCGATGGCCAGGAACTCGCGCCGACTAACGCCCGGACTTTTCTGCGGGGCCGCGGCGCCGGACTTGTGGACGCCCGACTTCGCGGCGATAGCTTCCGCGTCGGCCTGCGAGATCACCCGCCGGCCGGCGTTGCGCTGTTCTGCCATACGCGTTCTCCTCGATCTAGTGGCGTCGACGTGGCGCCGGATCATCTGTTGCCAGTTACGATTGACGACTCGATGTGGGTCGGCCGAACAGCCCAGCCATGCGTCGACGGCATACCACGCGCCTGGGAGCGATGCTCATGCCGGGAGGTGACCCTTCTTCCGCAGTCTGATGGGGCAATCCAAGCCGCGCGTATTCTAGCATAAGGGCCTATGAGCGTCAATTTAGCCGGCCACAGGTCACAGGTCACAGGTCACAGGTCACAGGTTACAGGTTACAGGTTACAGTTGAGAGACAAGGAGACGGGGAGACAAGGTGACAAGGTGACAAGGTGACAAGGTGACGTTCTCATCGGAATAACTCGTCCGGTCGCCCCATCGCCCCATCGCCCGCTCACCTCGCGCCTCTCGACGCTTACTCGTCGCCCTCGCCGATTTCGAGGTAGTACAGCGAGAGATAGCGCGCGTCCTGAGTCGCCGGGTATGCGAAGACCTGGCCGAGGTACGAGACCGCGGTGTAGCGATCGCAGGCGTGGCAGGCGTAGATATCGTAGCGATGTCGGGCGCTGGCGGGGTTGGCGACGGTGGCGTTGATCTCCTCCGGCTCGATCATGTCGCCGCGGCCGCACCAGCCGCAGGCGACCTCGTAGACCAGCACGTAGATCGGCCGGCGCAGCGTGCGCTGGTACTCCAGCGTCTTGTAGCTGTAGCGCTGGCTGCCCCAGCGCGCCTCGGCGGTCAGCTTCGCGCAGGAGCCGCACCTGTAGATCTTGTGGTCGAAATCCAGCTGCGGGTTGGCGACCTTCACGTCGAAGTCGACCAGCTCCAGCTCGGCGTCCATGCTGCACCACTGGCAGGCCAGCGCGGTTTCGGTAGTCATAGCAGTAGCTCCATTGCAGCGGCTACGTGATCGCATCATAATTATAGCACGCTCCCCACAAAAATGGCCGTACTATTTCGCCTTGTAAAGTATTAGTATCGAGCCCGATTTGCTCTTGACAGCCAGACATGGATGTGCTACACTACTCCCTGCCCATATTTAGGATCAATTACGACCATTATACACAATATGTGGAATATTTGTGGATAAATACACAGGCTATCACATGACAACCCCGCCCGCCGAGCATGAAGAAGTTGACTTAACGCAGCTTTTACTTTACAGAATATTCATCAAAACGCCTCCTCAATCCTTAGCAGGAGCACGAGAGGCACCAGCGAAATGCAGCACCTCGACGATTCAACAGCTTGTGGCAGCACGCACTTTCTGACGTATTGAGTAGAGGACATCAACGCAGTTATGTGGGCACACAGCACGCGAGCGTGAGCGATGAGCCACAAAAAGACGACCACTACCTATACCGTGCAACTAATCACCTATCGACGGCTTTCTGCCAAAACAGCCGCGTTATGTGAAGCTCTACGTCGCGAAGCCGGGCGCTGCTGGAACGATATAGTGCAGGCGCATGTCGCCAGCCGCGATGCTGGCACATGGCTTACAGACGCCGACCTGCGCATGATGACCAAAGGTGGGCACTATCGCCTGCACAGTCAGAGCATCCAGGCACTCTGCCAGAAGTTGCTGGCGAACGTGGACACTGCTTACGAATTGCGCCGACAGAAACAGGCGGACGGCGGCGAGATTCGCACTCGCTACCCGTATAAATCCAAGCCGTACCAGACGGTGACGTGGAAAGATCAGGCCATCCGTGTGCGCAACGGGCGCATCTACCTGCCCAATGGCAAAAGGCAGCCCGATCTTGTTCTGCCGCTTCCCGAAGACTTCCACGCTGTTATCATTCGCAAAGTGGAATTGCTCTGGCGTGCCGATCACTACCAACTCGCTCTAACCATCGAACAACCGTCAGCCCCGCCGTTGCGGCGGGAGGGGCAGACGGCGGGGGTCGATCTGGGCGAAATCAATACTGCCTCCGTTGTGACTAAGACCGGGCAGGCACTCATCATCAACGGACGACTGCTGCGTCACCAGAAGCAGCTTCGCAATAAACGTCATGCTGCTTACCAGAAGCGCATGGCGCGATGCCAACGAGGGTCACGCCGCTGGCGACGCCTCAAACACCAACAGAATCGCGCCTCGACTAAACTCTATCGCCAGCAGCGCAATCTCTTACATCAGTCGTCGCGTAAGGTCGTGAACTTCGCGCAGTGGCAAGACGTGAACCGGCTCGCTATTGGCGATGTACGAGATGTAGCCGATGGTGTGAACATGGGGGCGAAGACGAATCAGAAGATCTCGCAGTGGCCGCATGGTCAATTCGTCCAGTACGTGACTTATAAGGCGCGCCGTTCCGGTATTGCCGTCGACCAGATTCCGGAGGACTATTCAACGCGGACGTGTAGCTGCTGCGGGCATGTCCACCCTTCCGCACCACGGGGGCGCATCCTACGTTGCTCCGGCTGTGGTTCGGTTATACATCGAGACGCGAATGGTGCAGCGAACATCTGCTCGCGCGCTGAGTATGGCGTGTACGGAAAGGTGCGTCTCGTACGTGTCACGCATCTACGGGCAACCGTAGTCAGAGCCGCGACACCGGCCTCTGTTGCTGGTTCGGCAGTCCAGAATCGCCCCTGGCATTCTGGACTGTCGCCAGAAGCCTTCCACTTGAGTGGGAGGTAGTGTCATATACTATCGTAGCTATCATCGCAGCCACCGGGTTGCGGGCCATGTCACGCCAGCGCAGCCTGGTGCTTTTTTGTCCCTGAACACCGGTCCGTCGACCCACGAGCCGCAGCGGCTCATTGGCATAATCGAAGGAGAGGACTATGACCGAACTCGAGCAGAGGCCGGCGGCGCTGAGCGACATCGCGCTGACGGTGCTGAAGAAGCGCTACCTGATCAAGGACGATCACGGGCGCCCAATCGAGACGCCCGCGACGATGTTCCGCCGCGTCGCCGACACGATCGCCGCGATCGATGGCCGCTACGGCGCGCCCGAGGAGGCGGTGCGCGCGCGGTCGGACGCGTTCTACCGCCTGATGACCGAGGGATACTTCGAGCCCAACAGCCCGACGCTGATGAACGCCGGGCGGCCGCTCGGGCAGCTCAGCGCATGTTTTGTCCTACCAGTCGACGACGACCTGAGCAGCATCTACGAGACGCTCAAGCACCAGGCATTAGTGCATCAGAGCGGAGGTGGAACCGGGTTCAGTTTTTCACGATTGCGGCCACGTAATGACATCGTGCGATCCACAATGGGCGTGGCCTCGGGGCCGGTCAGCTTTATGGATGTGTATAACCATTCCACCGAAGCGATCAAGCAGGGTGGCACGCGTTTCTAGCTGTGGCGCGTGTAAAACCGCTCTAATTGCTGGAACATCCCATCTCTTCAAGAGGGTACACCATGAAGCGCCGGGAGTTCACTTGCGAAGTATGCGGGGCAATCTTCACGAGGGACTATCCTGTGCCTGGACCGATCATTCTCAAATATTGTAGCAAGGAATGTCGCTCCAAAGGCCAAAGCAGACCCCGGCAAGTACGTACCTGCGTGCATTGCGGCAGAGCGTTCTCTCCAGAGTATCGTACCAGTAAGATACTCCAATTCTGTAGTAAACGTTGCAAGGCAACCTACCAGAGAACGATCTCTCGCAACTGGACAAACCGGGAGGAGTTAGTTGCCCGTATCAAGGACGAAATTTCCAGCGCTGGCCGCTATTTAACCGCCGACGAAGTTCGAGCCAGACTGCGAGTTACGACAAGAACTCTAACGCGGCTCAAAATATCAATTCTTGAGATACATCAAGAACTTGGTATCATGAGTCCACACAGGGTTTTTGAGTCCTTGGTCGGATCCACCCTGGAAGAGCTATACCCGGACATCAAACATGAACAAACGTTCGATGGCTGTGTATCTCCCAAGGGGTATCCTCTGCGTTTTGATTTCTATTCAAAGGCAGCCGGCCTTCTCGTCGAGGCTGATGGAGATCAGCATATCGATGAAAATCACCTTTACTCATCTGAGTATTACCGGCTGTGTGACGAGATTAAAATGCGGTGGGCAAAATCTAGCAACATCCTGCTTGTCAGAATACCCTACACGAAAAGGGTGACACGTAAATACGTATTGAAGCATCTAGCAAGGTATGGTGTAACAGAGCTTTCTACCCGACAGCATGACTCGTAAGAGTGGATGCGAACGGTTGAAAAGTAGAAAGTAAGGGACAATCAGCAGCGAAGCACCTCAACGGCGAGGTGAACGTTCAGAGACCATACGGGCGGCAGCTTTAGCTGAAGATATGGTCCGACCTTACGGGAGACCGTAAGAGCCAGGCAGAAATGACCTGGCCCCGCGCAAGCGGCGTAACAAACAGCGTGGCGCGAACATGGGCATCCTGCGGGTCGACCACCCGGACATCCTGGAGTTCATAACCTGTAAATCCGATACCACTAAAATCACCAACTTCAACATCTCGGTCGCGATCACCGACACGTTCATGCAGGCGGTACGCGACGACACGACCTACGACCTGGTCAACCCGCGCACCGGCGAGATCCAGGTCGCCAGCCGCGAGGGGCTGAAGAACCCGCTGACCGGCGAGGTGCTGGTCGAGAAGGGCCTGCCGTGCAGATTGCGCGCGCGCTACGTGTTCGACCTGATCGTCCAGTGCGCGCACGCGACCGGCGAGCCGGGATTATTTTTCGTGGATCGGGCCAACCAGTACAACCCGGTGCCGGCGCTGGGGAGCTATGAAGCGACCAATCCGTTAAACCTAGCGGCCTAGAGGAGCGATCCTCCAGGAAAACCCCGAATAACGGAGGAAGCCCGGCAGCGGGTCACTCCGTGGCACAACCCGCCTCCTTCGACAAGATCAGGATCGGCGGGAAGGCCCGAACGAGCGACAAGGGGCATCTCAATCCGAGATGGTGATGCGCTCTGAACTGCACGAATAACCACATGAAGGTGCAGAGTACGGCAGAAATGACCGTACTCCTCTCGAATGAGAGGGATAACAGCCTGGTGGTGAACAGCCTCTGCTAGCACATGATGTCTGCAACCTCGGCTCGATCAACCTTGGCAAGTTCGTCACCGCGCAGGGCGCGATCGACTGGGACGGGCTGCGCGAGGCCGTGCACGCGAGCACGCGCTTCCTTGACAACGTGATCGACGCGAACCACTACCCGCTGCGGCAGATCGCCGAGCTCTCGCAGCGCATTCGCCGGATCGGGCTGGGGGTGATGGGCTGGGCCGACATGCTGATCGGGCTCGGCGTGCCCTACAACTCGGATGCGGCGATCGATCTGGGCCGCAAGGTCATGCAGTTTGTCGACGAGCAGAGCAAGGTCGCCTCCGAGCAGATCGCCGCCGAGCGCGGCCCGTTCCCCGAGTGGGAGCGCAGCATCTGGGGGCCCGACGCGACCTGCGCGCGCGACGCGCAGGGCAACCGCATCCGGCCGGAGCGGCGGCTGCGCAACTGCAACGTCACCACCGTCGCGCCGACCGGCACGATCTCGATCATCGCCGGCTGCTCGTCGGGGATCGAGCCGATCTTCGCGGTGGCGTTCTGGCGCTACCAGGCCGACGCGCGCATGCTCGACATCAACCCCGACTTCGTGGCGCGGGCCGAGCGCGAGGGCTGGTACTCCGAGGAGCTGATGGCGCGGGTCGCCGACAGTGGCCACATCCACCACGACGAGGTGCCCGAGGACGTGCAGCGCGCGTTCGTGACCGCGCACGACATCGAGCCGGAGTGGCACGTGCGGATGCAGGGGGCTTTTCAGGAGTTCACCGACTCGGCGATCAGCAAGACGATTAATTTTTCGTACGACGCCACCGCTGACGACGTGCGTAGAGCCTACGAGCTTGCTTTCTCGCTGAACTGCAAGGGCATCACCGTCTACCGCGACGGCTCGCGCGCGAACCAGGTGCTCTCGACCGGCACGACCGCCGACCCCAAGGCCCAGCAGGCCGCGGCGCCGGCCGAGCCGGCCGAGCCGGCGATCGCCCAGCCGATCGCGCCGCGCACCGTCCCGGCCAGCGGGCTGCCAAGCCACTCCTACCCGGTGCTCACGCCGCTGGGCAAACTGCGGCTGTTCGTCACCGAGCTGGACGGCGAGCCATTCGAGGTCTTCGCGATCATCGGGCGGGCAGGCAGCGACGTGATGGCCTTTACCGAGGCGATCGGGCGGCTGCTGTCGCTGGCGCTGCGCTGCGGCATCCCGGTGAAGCTGCTGGCCGAGCAGCTGCGGGGCATCGGCGGCGCGCGCTCGGCCGGCTTCGGCCCCTCGCGCGTCCGCAGCGTACCTGATGCGATCGGCAAACTGCTGCAGGACCACTATGTCTTCCGGCACGAAGGGCACGCCGGCGACAACCGGCATAGCAACGGCCACGCGCACGACGACAGCCTGGAGCCGCAGCTCAGCTCCTACGCGGCGAGCGAGGAGCACACCGAGCCGCTCGTGACCGGCGAGATCTGCCCGGAGTGCCAGAACGCGACGCTGATGAACGAGGAGGGCTGCCGGAAGTGCCACTCGTGCGGGTACGCCGAGTGCTAGCCGTGACACGGTGACACGGTGACATGGTGAGGGGGTGACAAAACACGTTCACCTTGTCACCGTGTCACCGTGTCATTCCGCCGGAGCCGGGGAGCGATGATGATGCCAGAGATGCCTGAGGAGGCCGACCAGCCGGAGGCCGACCAGCGAGAGGAGGCCGAGTGCCCGCAGTGCGAGGGGACGATGCGCCTGTGGGCCGGCTTCTACCGCTGCCCGAACTGCGGCTACAAAGAGAGCTGCTGCTTCTAGCCAGGCGAGTGGCGCGGGGCGAGCGGCGCGAGGAGTCACACTGTCGCCGCTTGCCTAGAACACCGGTCAAGAATCCGCGAATTACGCGAATTGCGCGGATATTTAAATCTGGAATTCGCGAAGATTAGCGTTATTCGCGGATCATTACGGGATACTTGACCGGCGCTCTAGAGCTTCTAGCCGCGCACTCGGCTACTTGACCGCGCCCATCGTCAGCCCGCGCACCAGGTGGCGCTGGACCAGCAGGGCGAAGATCAGGATCGGCACCGTCGCGACGACGCCGGCGGCGGCCATTTCGCCGAACAGCGTCTGGGTCTTACCGATCAGCGCGGCCGTGCCGACCGGCAGCGTGGCGGCGGCCGGCGTCGACGTCAGAGTCAGCGCGAAGAAGAACTCGTTGTAGGTGACAATGATCGAGAAGATCGCCGTGGCGACCAGGCCGGGCGCGGCCAGCGGCAGCACCACGTGCCAGAAGGCGCGCAGCCGCGAGGCGCCGTCGACCAGCGCGGCCTCCTCCAGATCGACCGGGATCTCCTGGAAGAACGAGCGCATCATCCAGACGACGAACGGCAGGTCGAAGGCGGTGTAGACCAGGATCAGCCCGAGGCGATTGTTGAGCAGCCCGAGCTGCTGCAGGATCAGGAAGATCGGCACGACGATCGCGATCGGCGGAATCATGCGCGGCGCGAGCACCCAGAAGCTGATCCGATCGTTGAGGCGGCCCATGCGGAACCGCGCCAGCGCGTAGGCCGCCAGCGAGCCGATCACCAGCGCAAGCAGCACCGACACGCCGACGACGACGACGCTATTCAAAAGATAGGCGCCCATGTCGCGATTGACGAACAGGCTGACGTAGTTGGCCAGCGTCGGCTGCTGCGGCAGCAGCGTCGGCGGCACGGCGAAGACCTCGATCTGCTGCTTGAGCGAGGTGATCACCATCCAGTAGATCGGCAGCAGCGCGATCAGCAGCGCCAGGGCCAGCAGCGCCGCCCGCAGTCCTGTGATCCTGCGCCGCCTATGGTGGAGCGCGATCGACGCGGCCATGCGACCTCCGTTTGTATTCACCACGGAGAGCACAGCGATCGCAGAGCAGCGCAATATGTAATCAGATCTCTGTGGTGAGTCACTCCGTCTCTCCGCGCAGCGTGCGCACGATCGCCAGCGAGAGCAGCATCACCAGCACCAGCAGCGCGATCGCCATCGCCGCGGCGTAGCCGATCTGCGAGAAGCGGAACGCCGTCTTGTAGACCAGCAGCGTCGCGACCTCGGTCGACGTGCCGGGGCCGCCGTTCGTCAGCACATAGACCTGGTCGAACACAGTGAAGGCGTCCATTGAGCGAATCAGCACGGCGACGAGGATCACCGGGCGGAGCATCGGCAGCGTCATCTGCGTGAACAGCCCCCATGCGCTGGCGCCGTCGACACTGGCGGCCTCGAAGGGCTCCTGCGGCAGCGACTGAATGCCGGCCAGCAGGATAAGAAACATAAGCGGAGTGAAGACGCCGGCCCGCCTCGTGGATACCCATATCGACCAGGATGCCGCCGCTGTTCGCCGGATCGCAGAAGCTCGGCGGCGGAATGCGCTCATCGCGCTGCAGCGCCTTGAGGAGCAGCGGCGTCCCAATCTCGCCGGCCTGAATGGCCGCGTGGGCTTCGACGTAGGCCGGGCGAAAGTGATAGTGAAAGCCAACCTGCAGCGGAACGCCGGCGGCCGCTGCTGCGGCGATCGCCCGGTCGGTCTCCGCGATCGTCAGCGCCAGCGGCTTCTCGCAGAAGATCGGATTGCCGGCCCGCGCCGCATCGCAGACGATCTCGGCGTGCGTGCTGCTCGGCGTCGCGATCACCACGGCGTCGATATCCGGGCACGCCAAGAGATCCTGGTAGCGCTCGTGCCAGCGCTCGACGCCGAGCCTCCGCGCCATTCGCTCGGCGCGCTCGCGATCCACGTCGGCGATGCCGGCGAGCTGCGCGCCCGGCAGCTCCTCGGCGATCACGCGGGCGTGCCACTGCCCCATGCGGCCGGTTCCGACAATACCAATGCGCAGCGCCATGTTCAATCCTCGTGGTTGACGCTCGACACATGCCGAATCTCGGTAAGACATGGAAGGAGTTATCAGTTGTCAGTTGTCAGCACTGACAACTGACAACTGACAACTGACAACTGACAACTGACAACTGCCTACTGCCTACTGCCCCGGAGGCGCCGTCGATCCTCGCTCCACCAGATACACCGGCAACACCGTCGTCGCCGGCGAGATCGGCTCCCCGTCGGCAAGCATGCTCAGCAGTCGCTCGGCGGCCAGCCGGCCCATCTCGCGCTTCGGGTAGGCGATGGTCGTCAGGGGTGGCTGCGCGTAGGCCGCCTGCGCGATGTCGTCGTAGCCCACCAGCGCGATCTGATCGGGAACGCTCAGACCGGCGTCGGCGATCGCCTTGATCGCGCCGATTGCGATAATGTCGTTGTGGGTGACCAGTGCGGTTGGGCGCGGCGACAGCGCCAAGAGCTCGCGCGCCGCGCGCTCGCCGGCGGCATAGCCGAACTCGCTGCGCACAATCAGCCGATCGTCCAACGGCAGGCCGCGCTCGGCCAGCGCGGCGCGGTAGCCCTCCACGCGCGCGGCGCTGCTGGTCAGGTCGCCGGCGCGGACGATGCAGCCGATCCGCTGGTGCCCGAGATCCAGCAGGTGGCGCGTCGCCAGGTAGCCGCCGTGGCGCTCGTCGGCGACCAGGCAGTGATAGCCCGGCACCGATCGCTCCAGCACGATCAGGCGGATGCGGGCCTCGCGCAGAATTGCCAGCGCCCCCAGGTCGGCGGTGGTGGGGAGGAAGATCGCGCCGTCGACCCCTTTCGACCGGAGCACCTGCGCGTAGCGCAGCTCGCGCGCGAGCAGGTGGCCGGAGTGGCACAGGATCACCGTGTAGCCCTGCTCGAAGCCGACCTCCTCGACGCCGCGGACGAGCTCGGCGTAGAACGGGTTCGCGATGTTCGGGATCACCAGCCCGAGCGTCAGCGTCCGCTGGGTTCGCAGGCTGCGCGCGATATCGCTCGGGTGGTAGCCAAGCTCGGCGATCGCCTCGAGCACACGCGCGCGCGCGGCGGCCGAGACCGGCCGCGGGCCGTTGTTGACCACGTACGAGACGGTCGAGGCCGACACGCCGGCCAGCTCGGCCACGTCGTCGCGCGTGACGCGCTTCCCTGGTAGCCTCTCACTGCTCACCGGCGCCGCTCCTGCTTGAAGGCAGCCGCGTACCACAGTTCGAACAGCCAGATCGGGCGATTCGAGCGCGCCAGCGCGGCTACGTCATCGCCTCATCACCGGAAGACCCGCGTATGATGAGATGCAGTGGGGGGATTCGACACGTGTCGATTATAGTGGAGGGTGCGGGGCTTGTCAAGATCGAATTTGCCGGGAGCTCTATCAGTGGGGAGTAAGACAAGGTTACGCTTGATGGCGATGAGCTTTACAGTTTGTCGAATGCCGCATGTCGCAAGCAGCAGTCTCCTGCGACCTGTGGCCTGTGACCTGTGACGCAACCGTGTAAAGTGCACAAGAACCTTGTCTAATGGGGAGAATGCGACCACAATAGCCGGGTGACGATCTGATCGTCACCCGGCCGCTGTGTCAGGCATTCTGGCGAGGGGTTGTCTGACTCAGATGCTCGGCCTCGCGCAGAAGGCGCCCGCGCTCCTGGACGCTGAGCGCTCTGGCCGCCCTGCCGCGCCAGGCATCGTGCTCGCGCCAGGCCCACTCGCCGGCCTCGGTGCTGATCCAGCGCGGGGCTTTTGGTATCTCAGCAGTGCTTGTCACGGTCGTCATATCTTCATATACTCTCAAGATATAGACCTCTACGTAGAGAACTTATAGGGAGGGGCCAGGGGAGGGCTGCGCCTTCCCCTGAAACCCCACCCACTATCACTCGTGTGGGGGTGGGGGCGAGCTGGGCTTTGCCCCGCCCCACAAGATTGTCTGACGACACGATACACGGCCGAGGTGACGATTGCTTGAACGTGCGCGCGCGAATCGATGATGAAAGGATCATCAATGGGACGCGCGCCCCGCCGGATCGCCCCATGTCACCGTCAGAGTCGGCCGGCCGTCCGCGTTCCAGTCGCCCGTATCGGACGAGACAAAGTACTTGCCGCTGTGGTAGTCGCTGTCGGCCTCGTAGAGCGCCAGCCGCAGCGGCTGCGCGCTCGCGTAGGCCGCCGCGACCGCCCGGCTCACGTCCCAGGTCCGCGGCACGCCCGGCCAGCCGGGGAATGCGAGCAGCGGGTTGGCCCAGGCCTGGCCGACATTCTCCAGCGCGAGTGGTGCGCTGTTCCAGGTCAGGCCGGCTTCACTCCAATCGCGGTCGACTGTCAGGGCCTGGATCAGCGATGGCTTCGCGTCCTGCGGCTGCGCGTTGCCGAACTGGTGGAGAGTGAGCGTTGCCGAGATGATCGCCTTGCCGGATGGCACGGCGCTTAAGGGAAACGTCACGTAGTACTTCGAGAAGCATGGCCAGTCGGCCACGTCGGCCTGGTTCTGCACGTTGAAGTCTCCTTTTCCGGCATAGTTTGCGACGCCCCACTGCGTCCAGAAGTCCAGACCATCGCCACAGACCGATCCCCCGCCCACCGCCGCATCCGCGACGGTCGCGCCATCCAGGCCCTGGCGGATCGTGGACGTGCCGCGGCTGCTCGTGGCCGGCGCGGTGTAGCTCGGCAGCCCGAAGGCGAGCTGCCCCCAGCCATCGGGCCGATCCGCGTGCATCGCCTCGGGCCAGATCGTGTCGGGATTGGGCGGGCCCGCCAGCGAATCGCGGTCGTGCAGCGCTACTGCGAGCCGCCAGACCGCGCCCGGCGCTGGCGGGCCGGACATACCCAGGCTCTTGAAGGGGATATGGAAATTCATAGCCCAGCCGCGGTCGTCCACGTCGTCGTTCAGCGCATTGCCGCGCCAGCCGGGCAGCGTGGTGAACTGCACGCTCGTCGCGGCCCAGCCCGAACCGTTCCCACCGTACACGGCGCGGTAGCTATCCTGGCTTCCGCCGCCGTTGAGCTGCGCGACCACCTGGTAGCTGCTCGCAGCGGGAGCCGCCGGCGTCTGCGCGCTCGTGTCGAGGTACAGCGTGACGGCATCCCATGCCGCCAGATTCTGAGGAGACGGAGTGGCAGTGTACCACAGGCGGCGGTCGAAGACCGCAGTATAGATGTAGAGCTCGGCGTCGCTGTACCCGACCCGTACATCGGTGTAGTTTTCCGCCGGCGTGACCTGCCCAAAC
>WNGB01015961.1_pt1 | contig 17648 bp, 15 predicted proteins | sample 5400681 | NCBI WGS metagenome assembly WNGB01 (sample SAMN13153367, study PRJNA577476) | soil metagenome | isolation source: 115 cm soil or saprolite under grassland replicate 2 | place: USA:California | collected 2016-06-15 | reverse complement strand
AAGGATTCCGCGTAGTCGCATTCGCAATCGGCTATCTCGTGATCTTCACCGCGCTCGGTCTGGGCCCGGCATGCGTGCTCGCGCGCGGATCAACGCCCCGCTTCGTGCTCGCGCCGATGCTTGGACTGGCGCTTGCGGCCAGCGTTCTCACGACAGCGTCGCTTGCGCTGACGATGCGTGCAGCCGCCTGGCTTGTCCTCATACCGCTCGCTTTGTTGTCTCTGGGCTTGGCGTTCTGGCGGCTCCGGCGTCATCGAAAGATCGACGTCAAGGAGGTGGCAATACCAACTTTCCTTGTCGTCGTCGCGTTGCTCCTTGCGTCGGCCCCCGCAATTGCGCGCGGCACTGTCGGCCCCTTTGGGCTCGGCGTCTACGACGCATTGGGCTACGTCGAGACAGATTTCTGGCTGCAAGGGCACACCCTCCGCGACGAGCCTCCACCGGATGCCGGGAGGTGGGATCTCTCGCTCGCCTACGGGCACGCCCTGACCCAGGATGAGACTCGGATCGGCGTCTCCGTCGTGGACGCGGCGGTGGCATCGATCTTTCGCCTTCGCCCGGACGAGACGATCTTCGCTTTTCTCGCAGCCCTGTTCGCGCTCCTGCCCGCAACGATCTGGGTGGTCGCGCGGGAGCTCGGCGCAGGTCGCGCTGCCGCCGCCTTCGGCGCTTGCTTCGGTCTCTCGCCGGCCGTCTTCACGCTCGTCGCGGATTCGGCTCTTGCGAACCTCTGCGCGCTCGTGCTTGCGGCGCCGGCTCTCGTCCTTGCGCTGCGCAGCCTTGAACGCGGGGAAACCTCCGAGCTGCTCCTGGCGGCCATCCTGCTCTGTGGAGTGATCTCGGTCTATCCAGAGTTCATCCCGCCGCTCGCGGCGGCGGCCGGTCTCGGTGGAGCCGTCTACGCCGCGCGTTGGGCTGTACCGATTGGCTCCCTGGCGCGTGCGCGCACGCTTCTCAGCGGCCTTGTGGTCATCGCAGCCGGGGTGGCGCTGATCGCGCCGCTGAGCGATTACCGCGCACTCTCATACCTGTCCCGTATTGGAGGAGCGGACAGCGGCCTGTTCTCGGGCCTTCCCCCGCGCTTCTTGACCTGGGAAAACGCCGGCGCCTGGGCGTTCGGCGTGATCCACCTCTACCAGCTACAGCGCTTCGACCTGCTCTCCGGATGGAAGACCGCGATCGCCGTCGCGCTCCCGCTCGTGCTGGGGGTGCTTGTAGCGGCCGGCGCGCTTCGGAGCCGTTCTGGGGTCGCTCTGGTCCTCACTCCGATTGTCGTTTCGATTGGGCTCGGCCTCCTGGCGTACAGGCGCTACCAAGGCGGGCATTGTGAGTACTGCCTCTGGAAGTCGCTGACGTTCATCCTGCCCTTCCTCGGTGTCGGGCTTGCTCTCGGCGTCGAGGCTGTGTGGCGGTCGAACAGATGGCCGCGATTCATGGGGGTCGCAACGCGCGTGGCGGTCACGGCGCTTGCGCTCGGCGCCGTCGGCGTGCTCGCCCGATCAGACGTGAAGGTCGCGCGGGCAATCGAGCACACGCCGGCGGTCGCGCTCATGTCGCTTCGCGAGTTCGAGGACGCGCACGTGCCGCTCCCGGAGCGGGCCCAGCTGCTCGTCGAGGGAGCTGAGGCGAGCGATGCGCCCAAGTGGACGGTCCCAGAGACTTACTACGCCGCCCGAGGACTTCATGGTGCGAGGCCGTCGCTGCCTCTGTTCCGCGACGATGCCCTCTACCTCGGCGTGGGAGTGGCCAAGTCACCGCGTCAGTTCTACGCGCCGACCTACGACTACGTGCTGAGCTCGTTCCCAGGGGTGCGTTCGAATCGAACGCTCCTCGCGAGCCGAGGGACCTACGGCCTGTTCCAACGCGCGGCCACCGACGTCGCGATCGTGGGCGCCGGCTCGGCAATAGATCCGGCGGAGGGAAAGGAGGCAATTCCATGGCTGCTCGGCCCTCTTCAGCTCTGGATTTCGGCCCCAATGCGTCGCCGAGTGGGCGTGATGCTGAGTCTTCGCCATCGGGAGGCCGAGCGCCCCCTGCTTCAGCTGGCCAGTGGCCGAACACCCCTTCCGACATTCAGCTCTGCAGACCGCTCGCGCGTGTGCGCCGACGCTAGCCTCGGCCCGGGCCTGACGATTCTGGCTGCTGAGCCGGACTTCGCGCGTCAGCTGCCGCCGGCCCGCGGGTCCGAGGAAGACTCGGTTCCACCGCCGCCGAAACTGCTGGGGATCGGGGCGGTCAAGATCCTTCCCGGAGGGTGTCCCCGCGAGTTTGGTAATGCGGTCTTGCTGCTCCAGTTCTCCGACGGCTGGCAGAGCCCGGAGCGAGACGCAAGCGGACACGTCTTTCGCTGGATGCGCTCGCGTGCACGCCTCACCGTCGGAGCCGAGGATGCGCCTCGGCCGGCCGTGCGCCTGACTGCGACGCTGTTCAGCCTCCTCGAGCGGCGGACCCTGATCGTCCGCATCGACGGAAGGAAGCTCCGCAGGATTCGGGTGCCGTCCTCGACCAAGGGTGCCCGGAGGGTGGCGCTCGTCGTACCGGCAGGGCGAGGCCCGGCAAGGCTGACGCTCACTGCCGATCCCGGCGCCCAGTCGGCGACGGTGGTCACGCCCGGCGATAGACGAAGGCTCGCGATTGCCTTCTCCGAGGTCGAATTGAGCCGCCCATGAGAGGCGTGCTCGCTCGACCGAGGACGCTTCTCGCGCGAGGGCTCGACGGGCTCCGATCTCCGTTCAACGTCCTCGTGCTCGGCCTGCTCGTCGCTGTCGCCTCGTTCTACCTCTGGACGGCCACGTCGAGCGGGAATCCAATCCACTTCGGAGAGTCGAGGACCGACTACTACAACCTGCTCGGCGACGGTTTCCTCGACGGCCAGCTCAGCCTGCCGGTTAAGCCGGCGAAGGAGCTGCTCGCGCTGCCGGACCCGTACGACCCGGTGGCGAACGGGCCGTATCGCCTCCACGATCTTTCGCTCTATAAGGGGCGGTACTACATGCCGTGGGGGCCAACCCCGGCGCTGACGCTGTTCCTGCCGTTCCGTTTGCTCGGCTTGGGCGACATGCCCGAGAACCTTGCGGTCGCCTTGTTTTCCCTCGGCGGACTCCTCTTCTCAGTGCTCCTGCTTCGATTGCTCCTGCGCCGCTATCTGCCGGCCACGCCGACGTGGTTACAGATCGCAGCGATCGCAGCTCTCGCCTTCGAGAACGCTGCTCCGTTCATTCTCCGGAGGCCCGCCGTCTACGAGGTGTCGATCTCCGCCGCTTACTGCTTTACCTTTGCCGGGCTCTACCTCCTCGTCTCGGGCCTGCTCGCGAAACAAACAAGCGTTTTGCGCCTGGCGCTGGGCAGCCTCTGCATCGGACTGGCCGTCGGCGCTCGTCCGAACCTCTTCGTGGTGGGCCTCGCCCTAGTTTTCGTCTGGCTGATGTTGGCTCCTCGCGAGCCACTTCGCGCCCTTCGCGTTCGCTCCGCCGTCGCGCTTTTCGGGCCCCTTCTTCTCTGTGTCGTAGCTTTGCTCGCCTACAACTACGCGCGCTTTCATTCGCCGTTGGAATTGGGGCAGAAGTACCAGCTCGCCGGGGTCGAGGTGCGCAAGAAAGACACCTTCAACCTGTCGTACATCCTGCCGGGTCTCTACTACTACCTGCTCGCACCCGCACGGTTGAACCTCAACTTCCCCTTCTTTCATCTTCCGCCGCCTCCGGCCTATCCCGGGCACGTTCCGGCCGGATACGACGGCGTCGAGGTCACAGGAGGCCTCTTTCCGAACGTGCCCATTCTGCTCGTGCTCCCCGCAGTTGTGCCCTTCGTCCTCGCTCGCCGCCTCAAGCTTCCTCCCGGGCTGGGGGCGATCGTCCGCACTCTCGCGTTGATCGGCGCCGCGATTGTCTTAGCTCTGAGCTTCGCGTTTTGGGGCACGACGATGCGATACGAGATGGATTTCCTCGGGCTGCTGCTGCTCGCCGCACTGCTCGTCTGGCTGGCGGCGGTCTCCGCTGTCGGGAAATCGCGCAGAGTTCGTCGCCTGTTCTCTGTGGGCGGCGCGGTCCTCATCGCCTACGGCGCGCTCGTCGGGGCAGCGATCAGCGTGACGGGTTACTACGACTCGTTGCGAACGGGAAGTCCGGGCACGTACCGCGCTCTCGAGCGGTTCTTCAGTCCTCTGCCGACCTTGGCCACGATGATCATCGGCCGGCCGATCCTCGTCGACGTCGTCAACCCAACCGGCTACAGCGCTCCAATCAACTATGGCACTGCCGGAGCAGGCGCGGCCAGCTTCTGGATCGGTCGCGATCCCGCCGTGCTCGAGATCGTTTCACCTCGAGATGGCGAGGTCATGCTGGAGGGCGTGTTGCGGAGGGGTCCGTCTGCCGCGCCCGGCTCTCGCCTGATCATCGTCGCCACGTCGCTTAGCCGTGACGACTCCGCCGCTCGAGCCGTCCGTGACCGTGTCGGGCGCATTCCAGTGCTTGTCAGCCGCGGCCTGAACGAGGTGCGATTGCGAGTCATCGAGACCCCTCCGCCTCACGCGGCCCCGACGGGGGCCGCCCCGGAGCAGGTCGCGGCCGTCGAAGGCCTCCATGTCACAAGCGTGCGAGACCTGCCCTCGGCCCGTCACACGGCTACGCTACTCGATTCTGGCGGAACGACCCCGTGATCGTGAGACCAGAGAGCATCGATACATGACCCGGTATTTCGTCGCAGGAGGCGCCGGTTTCATCGGCAGCCACGTCGTGCAGCGACTTCTTGCGAGCAGCGACGCGCAGGTCACGGTCTTCGACAATTTGACCTCGGGCAGCGAATCGCGCTTGGCGGACGCTCGCGCGGACGATCGGCTGGAGCTCGTCGTCGGCGATCTCGGCGACCTCGACCTGCTTACGACGCACCTCGCGGGCATCGATCATGTCTACCACTTCGCGGCGAATCCAGAGATTGCCCGCGCCGTGGAGGAGCCAGCGATCGACTTCTGGCAGGGGACGCATCTGACGCACAACCTGCTCGAGGCTTGCCGCATCAGCGGCGTGCCGCGGATCACCTACGCGTCCGGCTCCGGGGTGTACGGCGACCGTGGTTCCGAGCCGGCCAGAGAAGACGCCGGATCCCTTCATCCGATCTCGACGTACGGGGCCAGCAAGCTCGCCTGCGAGGTCCTGATGTCCGCCTACTGCCACATGTTCGGGATGAGCGCAGTGGTGTTCAGGTTCGCGAACGTCGTCGGCCCCCGCCAGACACACGGGGTCGTCTTCGACTTCGTTCGTCGGCTGCTCGCCGATCCCACGCGGCTCCAGATCCTCGGCGACGGCAGTCAGAGCAAGTCCTACATCCACGTTTCGGATGTCATCGACGCGATGATCCTCGTCGCCGAACAGGGCTGGCAGGGGTTCGAGGTGTTCAACGTGAGCACCGATGAGTACACGACCGTGCGCGAGATCGCAGACATGGTCGTCCAGGCGCTTGGTCTGAGCGGCGTGGAATACGCCTTTACGGGAGGCGAGCGCGGCTGGAAGGGAGACGTGCCGATCGTGCGATTCGACAGCACGAAGATCTGCGCGCGCGGCTGGAGCAATCGCCTCTCGTCGAGCGAGGCCCTCGCGGACTCGATCGCGTCGAACATTGCCGAGGCACAGAAGGCTGAGTCGATCTCAACGAAGGCGCGCTAGAGCCACGATCTGCCAGCCCCATGGCGCGCTTCTGAAGTTCAGCCGGAACAGCGCGCCGAAGACGCGCATTCCCACGAGGTCGAGCCGTGACGGACGTCCTCCGGCGGCGAAGTCCTCGACGAGTCTTTCGCCGCGTGAGATCACTGCAAGGCGGTAGAGGTTGAAGAACGGGAACCCGGCCGCCAGCGTTTGCTCGACCTCCAGACCCGCGGCTTCCAGCACGCCCGCGAGTTGTCGCGGTCTGTAGTGGGCTCGGTGACCGATGTGCCGGTCGTACGCGGACATCGGTCCACCGGGGACCGTGACGACGAGTCGGCAACCGGATGCCAGATACGCCTTCGCGTTCCCCAGTAGTGCCCCTGGATCTTCCAGATGCTCGAGGACCTCCGAGCAGACGGCATGCGTGGCCCAGCCGCGGAAACGCGCCTCCGGTTCGGCGGGAACGAGCAGGTCGCGCTGCTCGAACGAAGCGCCGGGAACCTTCCGTCGGGCCATCTCGACGGCAGCCGCGCTGGTGTCCAGGCCGAGGACCTCCGCGCCGGGAAACTCGCTTCGGACGGCGGCGGCCAGCTCGCCGCTCCCACAGCCGATGTCGAGAACACGCTCCGGACCGCTCAGGAGCGACAGCACGAGGCGGCGGCGGTACTCCTGGGCGGGATTCCGCTCGTTCGCCTCGGCATATTCCGTCCAGTGGCGATCCCAGTCGTCGCGAGCGCCGGCCGGGGCGTCAGCCATCGACGCGGCAGGCGGCGAAGGTGTTGAGCCCGAACTTGTGCGTTCGGCAGGAAATGCCGTCCGGGCGGAATCCGGCCTTGACGAGAAGCGGCCAGAGGTCGGTCGGGTCGTAGTAGGTCTTGTGGTCGGCGATCTCCTCGGCTGGGCTGAGGCCGAGCCGAAAGGCCGAGAGCTCGAGGAACCACTTGCCGCGCCAGCTCGGCACGTTCACGAGACAGGTCCCGCCCGGTGCCGTGACGCGCCGCAGCTCGCGCAGGATCTCGAGCGGCTCCCAGAGGTGCTCGAGCACGTTGACGCACAGAACGACGTCGAGCGAAGCGCTCTCCACGCCGGACAGCGCTTCGGGCAGAGCGCCTTCGACCGCGGTGATCCGCTCGTGCGACTTCAGATCCGGGGCGAGCGCAACGTCGACCAGAACGGCCCGCTCGATCTCGTCGAGCACCGACCGCACGAAGCGCGCCTGGTAGCCGCAGCCGAAGTCCCCGACCGATTTGCCCGCGAACGAAGGCACGTGACGCCTGAGCGCGCGCGCCGAGAGCCAGACGCCGAAGCGGTCGACCGGCGAATGGGCGCGGTGCTGCTCGTACGCGCCGGCGCGACCGGGCGTCTTAGCGCTTGACGAGGATCCCATGTCCGTTGAGGTTGTGGAGGACGAGACGGTCGTCCTGCATCCGCTGCTCGTCGACAAGCTTCGTCACGCCGGGGCACGCAGGGAATCCGTAGTCGTCGAAGACGACGGCGCCGCCGGGCGAGAGCCGCGGCCAGACCCACTCGAGGACGTCCTTCGCCGACTGGTAGACGTCGACGTCGCAGTGGCAGAGGCGGAACGACTCGCCCGCGATCCGGTCGCCGGTCTCCTCCGGGAAGATCCCCTCGAGCAGCTCGACGTTCTCGAGCCCCATCTCTGCGACGAGCCGCTCGACGATCGAGCGTGATGTGTCGTCGTGCTTCCCGTCCCGGTAGTACGTGTCGACGTCACCCGTCTTGACCACGCCTCTCCACGTGTCGCACAGGTAGACCGTTTCTTCGAGACCGAGGCCTTTGGCGCGTGCGGCAAGCAGCGAGCCGGTCCCTCCGCGCCAGACGCCGACCTCGAGGATCGCGCCTGGAATCGCCTGCAGCTCCCCGACGAGGCTCCAGAGCTCGTGGCAGCGCCAGACGTCGACGAAAGTGTTCTGCCGGATCGCTCTGTAGACGCGGTCGAATTCCGCGTCGGCCTTCCACGGCGCGTACGTCGCGATCGGATACGCCATCTCGTGCGCACCGGAGCGCATGGCCTCGTGGCGGAACAACGGCAGCGCGACGCCCTTCGCGATCGAGTAGCTCGCCTGACGTGCGAGCCGTCCGTAGTAGCGGAGGTAAGACACAGAGCGAGGTCATTCGAGAGATACGAGAGCACGAGCGGGACGGCCAGCGCGATCCCCGCCAGGATCAACCCGAATGCGGTAAGCACCGTGCGGGTGTACGGGAAGACGCGCAGCCAGCGGAGGCGGTGCCGGCCGGTGTAGTCGAAGAGGACTTGCGCGATGCACGCGAGCGAGAAAGCCTGGAAACCGACCGTCAACAGGGCGACACCGAGGAACTGCCAGTTCAGAGAGAGCGTGACCGCGCCCAGGTGGAGGTCGCCGAAGCTCACCGGCAGCGCCAGCAGCAGTCCCGCGAGGATGAGGGCGATTCCCGGCTTGAAGACGAAGAAGCTCGATCCGTAGACGAACATCGCGCGAAGGTTGATCCATGCCGCCGCCCAGGGAGAGAACCAGCCCGAGCGCTTGTGGTGGCTGACGCGGCCCTCGCGGTCCTTGTGGAAGGTCACCGGCACCTCCGTCGTCCGGAGCTCCATGTGCACGGACTTGAGGGTCATCTCGGAGGCGTACTCCCACGACTCCGACTGCAGGTCCATGCGGACGAGCGCGTCACGCGTGATTCCCCGCATGCCGCAGTGGATGTCCGAGAAGCGGCTCCGGTAGAGGCGGTTGAGGATCCAGGTGGTGACGGGTGTTCCGAGGTACCGATGGAGCCGCGGCATCGACCCGGGCTCGATCGAGCCCTTCCATCGGGAGCCCATGACGTACTCGTAGCCCTCGCGGAATTTCTCGACGAAGGGGCGCAGGTCGCGAAAGTCGTACGTGAGGTCCGCGTCGCCCATGACGACGTAGCGGCCGCGGATGAACGGGATCGCGTCGATGTACGCGCGGCCGAGACCCCGTCGGGGCGTGCTCAGGACGCGGGCGCCGTGCTCGAGCGCGATGTCACGCGTTCGGTCGCGCGAGCTGTCGACGATCACGATCTCGCCGGCGACGCCGGCCTGCTCGAGACCCTGTTTGCACCATTCGACGAAGTCGCCGACCGTCAACTCCTCGTCGGCGGCGGGGACGACGATGGAGAGCTCCGGGTCGTCCACGTCGCTCTCGGGCAGATGGAGGACGACGTCCGGATCCGCTCCGTCGACCTGCGTGCGGTTGCCGGTTTGCACGTCAGTCAATTCGAGCGCAGGTTACCGCGGGCCATCGAGGCTCCCCAGGAACTGCTCCGTCTCGGCCAGCCCCTCGGGCGAGCCGATTTCGTAGAAGCGTTCCGTCGCCGGGTAGCCGGCCAGCCCGCCGGCCGCGGCGAGATCCCGCGTGAGGTCGGCGAGGTCGTCGGGGCCTTTCGTCTCGAGCGCCGAGCCCTCGAACGCAAGCAACCCGTAGTCGATCCATTCGGCGCCCGGCGGCGGCGCTGCTTTGTCGTAGGCGACGATGCGTCCGCCCTCGTAGACCGTGTTGCTCGGCGCCCAGCGGTCGCGGTTGTGCAGGACGGTCATGAGCCCCGGTAGGCCCGACTCGCGGAAGGCCCGCGCGACGTCGGCGTAGTCGATTCGCAGGTACGTGTCGCCGTAGAGCACGAAGAATTCGTCGCCGAGGACCGGAAGGGCGCGGCGCACCGCGCCGGCGGTGCCGGCCGGCTCCGGCCCGTCGTGGACGTACGAGATCTCGAGGCCGAAGCGGCACCCGTCGCCGATCTCCTCCTCGATCAGGTCGCCGAGGTAGCCGACGGAGAGCACGATGCGCTTGGCCCCGTGCGCGCGCAGGAGCTGGAGCTGGTGCTCGACGAACGGGCGGCCCGCGACCCTCAGCAACGGCTTCGGGACCTCCTCCGTGAGCTCGCCGAGCCGCGTGCCGCAACCCCCGGCGAGAATGCAGACGGGCGGGAGCGTCAGCGGCGCCGCGCTCCGGCTCTCAAGGGGCCAGTCGCCTTGTCCGGCTCGCGCTCGAACCCCTCGAGCGACTCGATGACGAACATCGGGCGTCGCTTGACCTCGTCGTAGATCCGCCCGACGTATTCTCCCATGACGCCGAGACTCAGGAGCTGGATGCCGCTGAAGAGCGAGATCAGCATCACGAGGGTGGGGTTGCCCCACGGGATGTCGACGTTGAGGAAGGCGAGCACGAGGTACGTGAGGCCGAGCAGCATCGCGACCACGAAGAAGGCAAGCCCGAGGAGTGAGATCAAGTGCAGCGGGTAGCGCGAGAAGCCAATGATGCCGTTCAGCCCGATCCGGAGCGAGCCCCAGAAGCGGTTGTACTTGCCGGCTCCTCCGGCGCGCGGGTCACGGTCATAGAGGACGGCGGTCTGAGGGAAGCCGACGAGCGCCACGAGCCCACGGAGAAAGCCGTGCGTCTCGTGCAGGCGGAGAACCTCGTCGACCGCGCGGCGGCTCATCAGGCGGAAGTCCCCCGTGTCGGGCGGAATCTCGACCTCGGCGATGCGCTTGATCACGCGGTACCCGAGCGCTGCGATGAGCCGCTTCGCCAGCGTCTCTCCCTCGCGCGAGCGGCGCTGGCCGTAGATGACGTCAAACCCCTCGCGCCAGCGCTCGATCATCTCGCCGAGCAGCTCGGGCGGGTCCTGCTGATCGGCGTCGATGACTACGACGGCGTCCCCGGAGGACATCCGCAGCCCGGCCATCGTCGCGGCCGGCTGGCCGAAACGGCGAGAGAGCCTGATCAGCTTGACGCGGGGGTCAGTCGCCCGCAGCCCGCGGACGACGTCTTCCGTGCGGTCAGTCGACGGGTCGACGCTGAAGATGAGCTCGAAGTCGACGGACGCCCGCTCCAGCGTCGGCGCGAGCCGCTCGTAGAGCGGGCGGATGTTGTCCTCCTCGTTGAGGCAGGGAACGACGACGGAGACGAGCTCGGGGGCCATCACTCGGCCTTGGCGGGATGGGTCCGGAAGACCCAGCCGCGGAGCGTGACGAAGGTGGCTGCGGCGAAGAGCACAGGGACGGCGAGCGCAACGAGAAGCTCCGCGAGATCCGTGCGCTTCGCGAGAGTGACGAGGAGCGCCGTGCATCCATACGACGACAGCGCCACGACGAGATAGCGGCTGCCCTGGGCGCTCAGATGAAGCGCATAGCCGGTGTTGGAGGCGAAGACGTACCGGCGGTTCGCAGTGAAGTGGACGGCGAGCGAGCAGACGTAGGCGACGACGACGGCGAGCTGCGTCGGCGCGTCGGCGAGAACGACGAGCGCCGTCGTGACGGCGAAATAGACGGCCGCGACGAGGGTTCCGGTCAGCGCGAACCTTGTGATCTGCGCGTGTAGGAGGCCGCGGATCACGGCCGCTCCAGCGCGGTCAGCTCTCGGATGCCGAAGGGGAAGGAAACGCCGGCCCGGAACAGCCTCTCCTCGATCCGGGAGGCGAGCTGCCCGAGTCGCGAGCCGTGTGTGACCGCGATGTTGCGGGTCACCAACTCCTTCGCGCGCGCCGGCGACGCTGAGCGGTAGCGCAGGCGGTGCAGCTTCTTCACCGCCCAGAAGCCGGGATAGACGAGGCTCCCCACGTACGCCCGCGACCGCGTCTCGAGGCCCGACTGGCTCGCCTTCCGCGCCAGCTCGCCGCGCGCATAGCGCCGCTCATGTCCGAGATGGGCATCGTAGGCATCGTAGAGCCTCGGATTCGCCGGGACGATGACGACGGCTCGCCCGCCTGGTCGCAGGATGCGCGCCAACTCGCGAAGCACGAGCAGGTCGTCGGAGATGTGCTCCAGCAGGTTCAGCGCCACGGCACCGTCGACGGTGCCGTCGCCGAAGGGAAGGTCGGTCACGCTGGCGTGGAAGAGGGCCGCCCGTGGCACCGCGGCGTGGGCGTGGATCAGGCCGTCGGGGACGGCATCGACGCCGGCGAGGAATGCCTGCGGGCACTCCGTTTCGAGATCGCGCAGGAAATGCCCCGTCGAGCATCCGAGGTCGACGATCACCGGGCGCTCGCCGAGCATCTGCGGCTCGAGCGCATGGATTGCGAGCGCACGGGTGAGGACGTCGATGAAATGCGTCCTGCTCGGCTCTTCGTGGAGGCTCTCGAGCTCGCTTGACCACTGTACGTCCGCCGTCTCCGAGAGATACGAGAGGAAGGGGCGCGGCTCGTCGGCACCGGGCTCCAGCCAGCCCTCGCGGAACGCGGGTACGGCCGTCTCGCCCGGCGGCGGGTCGAGTGTTCCGAGGAGCGAAGCGGTCATCCGGTTTGAGCGACCGCGGTGTCGTAGCCGGTGAGGCGATATGCCTGCTCGATCGTCGCTAGCGCATAGCGCGCGGACTCGAGCTCCTCCGGCAATGCCTTCCGTTCATCGAGGACGGCACTCCTGAAGTACCGCCATTCGGCCGCCCACGACACGTCGTCCCGCCCGTATTCGAGGACCTCGACGTCGGGCGGACCGAGCTCAGGTCGCATGCGGAAGACGCGAAGTGTCTGCGGACCGTAGGAGCCCCAGAGGCCGCTGACGTGGAGCTTCGCGCGCCGGCAATAAATCTCGAGCGCGAACTCGTTCTTCCATTCCGACCAGCTCACGTGGAAAGTCGACCAGGGCCCTCGGGCTGCGCCCGGATCACCCAGGATGAGAACGGCGTTGTCCTCAACGGCAACATCCCAGAAGTTCGTGCGGAGCAGAGCGCTATGGAGCGGCAGGGAGCCGAGAAGCCAGTGGCTCAGATCCAGCAGATGCATCCCCTGGTCCATCAGCTCTCCGCCTCCGGAAACTTCGGGGCGCATGCGCCACTCGCGCTCGTAGCCGAGCCGTCCGCCGTGCCCGTAGCGACCACGAACGAACATGATCTCTCCGTGCGCCCCGGAGAGCGCTTCCTCGGCGGCGCGCGAGATCCCTGGATGGAAGCGATGGTTGAAGCCGATCCTCAGGAGCCGCGCAGCGGAAGCAGCCTGCTCGACGACCGCGCTCAACTCGTCGACCGTACGAGCGCCCGGTTTCTCGACGAGCACGTGCGCTCCGCTCGCCAGGGCTCTGGAAGCAGTCTCCGCGAGGGCGTCGTGAGAGGTGGCGGCGACGACGACATCCGGGGTGCGCTCGAGCAGCTCGTCCAGGGAGCCGCACGGGACGGCACCGGCCCCGCGCGCGAGTTCCTGCGCGGCGCCGGAGTCCACGTCGTAGCAGGCCGCCAGCCGGTCGGGGGCGAGCACCGCGGCCCGCTTGCGGCCCATGTTCCCACAGCCCACGAGCCCGACTTCGAGCGTCACCGGTACTCCGTCCCGAAGCAACCCTGGAAGTCGAAGCCGAAGCGCACCTCGGCCGCACCGGCCTCGGCCAGGGCGATCCTCGTGCGATCGACGTCCGTCGTGTACAGCAGGAGGAAGCCCCCGCCACCCGCGCCCACGAGCTTGCCTCCGACCACGCCGTTGTCGCGGGCGAGCTCGTAGAGCTCGTCGGCACGCTCGGTCGTCATGTCGGCGGAGCGTCGCCGCTTGTTCAACCAGTGCTCGTGCATGAGCTCCCCGTACCGCTGGAGATCGCCGGCTTCGAGCAGAGTCCGGCTCTCAAGCCCGATCTCCTTCGTCCGGTGGAGGTTCTGAAGCATCTCTTCGTCGAGTGCGCGACTCCGCTCGTCCTGGTCGGCGAGGATCTCAACGGCGTTCCGGGTCTCGCCGGTAAAGAAGAGAAGGAACCGGTCGTTCATCGCCTGGATCGTCTCTTCCTGAAGCGCGAGGGGCTCGACGGTGACGCTGTCGTTGGCGTGAAACGTGTAGGCGCAGATGCCACCGTGGGCCGACACGTATGTGTCCTGCTTGCCGACCGGCTCGCCGAGGACGTCGATCTCGATGTGCGACGCCGCCTCGGCGATCGCGCTCGGCGTCGTCGCCATGTTCCCAGCGATCGCCAGCGCCTTGAGCAGGCAGACGGTGAAGGCGCCGGACGAGCCAAGCCCGGTCCCGGCCGGAATGTCGGCCACGGACGCGATCTCGAGTGGGTTGCCCTCCCAGTGCCGGATGAGCACCTCTCGCAGGATTGGATGCTCGATGTCGGCTGGATCGTCGACCTCCTCGAACTGCGAGTACTTGAGGCGGTAGCGCTGCTGGAAGACGGTGTGAGTGAGCATGTACAGGTACTTGTCCACAGCGGCTGCCACGAGGAAGCCTTCGTGCCGGCGATAGTACGACGGCAGGTCGGTCCCGCCCCCTCCGAGGCTGAGCCGCAGGGGCGCGCGCGTGAAGATGACGCTCAACGCGATCCTCGAGATTCGAAGATCCAGTCGTTCTCCTCGAACCACTTGAGCGTTCGGTCGACCGCGTCGGCAATCGAGTGGGACGGCTCCCAGCCGAGGGCTCGCAGGCGCGAGCAGTCGAGGTGGATGAGCGGGCTGTCCCCCACCCAGCCACGCTCACCGCCGGTGTGGACGACGCGCGGCTCAACTCGGAGGTGTGCGCAGATCGTTTGCACCGACCAGTCCACGGTGGTCACCTCGTCGGTGCCGAGGTTGTAGATCCAGACGCCGGGCTCGTCGTGGCGATCGACGAGGAGCTTGACGGCGTCGATGCAGTCGCCGACGTAGAGGTATGACTTCCGCTGCCGGCCGTCGCCAAGCACGGTCAGCGACGTCGGGTCACGGCGCAGCGACCCGTAGAAGTCGAAGAGATGGCCATGGGAGTAGCGCTCTCCGAGGATGGAGACGAAGCGAAGGATGATGCCCGTGAATCCGTAGCCCTCGCAGTACGCCTCGATCAGCCCTTCGGCCGCGAGCTTCGACGCTCCGTAGGGCGAAGTCTGGATCGGGAACGGGCAGTTCTCCGGCGTTGGAAACACGTCTGGCTCGCCGTAGACGGATCCGCTCGAGGCCAACACGATCCGCCTGACGCCACTCGCGCGCATCGCCTCGAGCACCTCGAACGTGGCCTGCGCGTTCTGGCGGAAATCTCGGCTCGGGTGATCCAGGCCGAAACGGACGTCAGCGTTTGCCGCCAGATGGAAGACGATGTCGCAGCCGGCGAGCGTCCGAGTGAGAAGAGGCGTGTCGAGCACGTCGCCTTCGACGATCGTCGCACCGCTCGAGCGCTCGAGCGCCTGGACGAAGCGGCGCTGACCGGTCGAGAAGTTGTCGTACACGACGACCTCCACTCCGTTGTCCAGGAGTCGCTCTGCCAGGTGGCTTCCGATGAAGCCGGACCCGCCCGTGACGAGCGCCCGACTCATACCGGACACGGACAAGCTATGAGCGAACCGCTGCTTCTTCCAGCGTGTACCCAGACTCCTGCGCGTCGGTGTAGAACGTCGTCACCGTCTCGAGCGAGTACTCGTCCAGGGCCTTTCCAAGAAGATGCACCTTGGCCAGCAGGTCCTGCGTGACAGTGACGATGTGGCAGCCGATCTGGTCAGCCTGAACGATGTTCAGCACCTCGCGCGGACTCGCCCAGATGAGCTCCGCCGTCGGGACCGCCGCCATGATCCGCAGCGCCTCGACCATGATCGGGATCGGATCTCGGCCGGTGTCCGCGATGCGGCCGGCAAAGACGGAGATGATGCTCGGCTCCCCTCCTTCGAGTGCGCCCGTGACGGTCTCTACCTGGGGCAGCGTCAGGATCCCAGTGACGTTGACCTGGACTCCGGAGGTAGTGAGCGCGCGCACGACCTCCGCGGTCGACTCGCCCCGCGTGGTCGTTACCGGAACTTTGACGTAGACGTTGGGAGCCCAGCTTGCGATCTCGAGCGCCTGCGCGTGGATCTCGTCGAGCTCGTCGGAGAACACCTCGAAGGAGATCGGACGATCCGTGATCTCCTCGAGCACGCGACGCGCGAAGCGAGCGTAGTCGGTGACGCCGGCCCTGCGCATCAGCGTGGGGTTGGTCGTGAAGCCGCGGACGTACGGCTTCGCCGCAAGCTCGAGCATCTGCTCGAGATCTGCTCCGTCAGCGTAGATCTTGGTCTTCAGGCTGTTCAACACAGAAGTTCAGCCTCCGTCGTGCGCAACTGGGAAACCGATGATGATATCCGCTGCCTCGGAGAAGGTGGCCGCTGTCCAGTCAGGCTGCACGAGCCCACGTCGCCGGTGCGCCGAGCCGGGCCGCTCGACCAGAATCGTCCGGCACCCGGCCCGGCGACCTGCCTCGATATCGACGTCTGAGTCGCCGACGACCCACGAGCGAGAGAGGTCGCAGTCCACGAGGGTGGCCGCGGCGTCGAGAATCATGCCGGGCTTCGGCTTGCGGCAGGAGCACGCCAGCCCCAGCTCCGGGTCCGATCCCTCGGGGTGGTGAAAGCAGTACCGGTAGTCGTCGACCGCGACGCTGGCCTCACCGAGCTTGCGTTCGACCTCCTCGTGGACCGCCTTCAGCGCATCGAGCGTGGTCTTACCCTTCGCCGCGCTCGGTTGGTTCGAGATCACGACGAGCGGAACGCCGAGCGAGCGCAGTTGTCGAAGCGCGCCTACTGCATCGGGAGCGAGCCGGACGTCGTCGGCATGTGAAGGGGACTCGGGGTTGCCGGAGACGGGGTCTTCGACGAGCTCGTTGATCAACCCGTCCCGGTCGAGAAAGATCGCCCAGCTCCGGTTCACATCACGAATGAGAGCGTGCGCTCGGCGCGTTCACCGACTCCCACGTCCCCGAACGCATGGCCAGGGCCGGATGCGACACGAGCAGATGCCAAACGACAGCCTGGAACTCCTCCACGTGCGGCGTCAGCCGCTTGGGATCAGGCGCGCGGACAATGAGGCAGATGTCCGAGAGCTGCGCCGTCGAGCCGTCGTCTCTGCCGACGACTCCGAGAACGGTTGCGCCCACTTCCTTCGCCAGCTCGACGGCGTCGACGACGCTGAGGCTGATCCCGTGCTCGCGCGAGCCGCCTCCCACGGAGAAGACGAGCACCGCGTCCTCGCGGCGCAGCCGCGAGCCTCGCAGCCAGGCGCTGTAGGCCGTGTCCCAGCCTTCATCGTTGATCCGCGCCGAGAGCTCGGAGACGTTGTCCGTGGGTGTATAGCTCTCGAGGTCGCAGAGCTTGCGGAAGTCGTTGACGGCGTGCGTTGCGTTTGCGGCACCCCCGCCAACGCCGAGGATGAAGAGCCGGCCCCCGGCGGCGCGCACGCGTGCGAGCTCTTCGGCCATCGAGTCGACGACGCCGGTATCGAGTTCCCCGGCGATCACAGCGACCTCCACGAGATACTGCGCCGCGAAGGACGTCATTCACTCATTCCAAATTTGAGCCTGCTTCGAGATCGGCGCATCGTAGTCGTCGGGGCAACCGGCGGCATCGGATCAGCCGTGGTGGACGAGATCCTGCGCCAGGGCGCGCGGGTGCTCGCGACCGGCCGCGGCCCGTCCGCGCTCGACCGCGTTGCAGCAGCCGGGGCTGAGGTGCGAACGCTTGACCTCGCAGATGCCGCCGCCTCGGCGGAGCTGAGGGCCGCGGCCGACGAAGAGTTTGGCGGCGCGCTGGACGGCCTCGTCGTCGCAACGGGGTCGGTGGAGCCGATCGGACCGACGCGCAGCGTCGATCTCGAGGATGTCGAGCGGGCGCTACGCGTGCAGCCGGTCGCCGCAATCGGTCTCGTGCAGGCGTGCGCAGCCCTGCTGGATGCCGGGCGCTCACCGTCCATCGTCCTCTTCTCGGGCGGCGGCGCGACCCAGGCCCTCCCCCGCTACACGGCCTATGCGCTCGCCAAGGTGGCGATCGTCCGTCTCGTCGAGAACCTCGCATTCGAGGAGCCGGGGTGGAAGGTGAATGCGGTCGCGCCGGGCGTCGTCGCCACCGGCATCCACGAGCCGACGCTCGCGGCCGGTGTCGAGGTCGCCGGGCCGTATTACGACGAGATCCGCCGCAGGCTCGGCGAGGCGGTGCCGCCGTCAGCCGCAGCCGACCTCGTCGCCTTTCTCCTCAGCGACGAGAGCCGCGGGATCTCCGGGCGGCTGATCAGCGCCGTCTGGGACGACTGGCGGCAGGAACGCTGCCGAACGCTGCTTCGAGAGCATCCCTCCTTCGCCCGGCTGCGCCGAATC
>WNGB01008832.1_pt1 | contig 17648 bp, 9 predicted proteins | sample 5400681 | NCBI WGS metagenome assembly WNGB01 (sample SAMN13153367, study PRJNA577476) | soil metagenome | isolation source: 115 cm soil or saprolite under grassland replicate 2 | place: USA:California | collected 2016-06-15 | reverse complement strand
GTTTCTGGTCTGCACCTTCTGGTACATCAACGCGCTCGCGGCGATCGGCGACCGCGATGAAGCGCGCCGCATGTTCGAGTACGTGCTGGCGTGCCGCAACCGGCATGGACTGCTGGCGGAGCACATCGATCCCAACACGCGCGAACAATGGGGAAACTTTGTGCAGACGTACAGCATGGTGGGACTCATAAGCTCAGCGATACGGCTATCACGGAGATGGGATCAGGCTTTCTGAAAAGCGGGGACATGCAACGACTAGTCTTGAGACGCACCGCGGGGATGAGTCATCGGTCAACGGGACCACCCGCGCGAGGGTGGTCTCAGGGTTGTCCCGTTGACTCAGGGCTGTTCACCGCCGCTGCGTCTGTGGTCCTAGTTTTTCCATGTCCCCGCTTTTCTTACCATCGATCAATTTTACCCGCGTCAGGGATGAAGAGTGGCCCTCCGAATCTCGTAGTACCGAACCTGCCGATGCGGGCCTGTGCCTCCGGGGACACAAAGAAGTCGGCGAGTGCCCGTGCGCCCGCTCCCGCATGCGGGACTTCCAGTACATGGTAGACGTTGTAGAACAGCGTATCCCCTGCGACCAGCGGGGCGAGTTGGAGCTTGTCTCGCCACGTGAGATAGGTCGGGCGGTCGCTGATCGTGTAGGCCTGTTTTTGATCGGCCATTTGCAGGGTCCCCGCCATGCCCTGTCCCGCCTCGACGTACCAGCCTCCCGGCCTCGGGGGCGTCACACCGGCGAGCTGCCACAGTTTGCGCTCCAGGAAGTGAGTGCCCGACCGATCGCCGCGCGACACGAACGGTGCACGCGCCGCCGCAATCGCCCGCATCGCAGGTACGGCATCGTGCCCCCCGCCGCCACTGACCTTTGCCGGATCATCCACCGGCCCGACCAGTAGAAAAACGTCGTGCATCACCAGCCGCCGCTGCACGAAAATACCTGAGTCCACGAGCGCGCGCTCCAACTCCGGCGCGTGCACCAGCACGACTTCCGCATCGCGGCGCCGGGCCATCTCGAGGGCCAGCCCTGTCCCGGCCGCGACAACTCTCACCTTGTAGCCACTCCGCGCCTCAAACAGCGGCAGCAGGGAATCCAGCAACCCTGCGTCACGCGGGGAGGTCGTGGTGGCCAACACGATATCGCGTTGCTGCGGAGGAGCGGTGCACGAGACAAAAAGCAGGGACATGCAAAGACTAGACGCACCGAGGCAGCAGCGGGCCACCGTCTTGAGTCGTGAGGACAATCCCGAAAACCAAGGCCTGTTCACCGCGGCTGCGTCTGTTCCCTAGTTTTTGCAGGTCCGCGCTTGTGCCGGCATCGCACAGAGCGCGAGGACGACACCGTTAGTCCACCCAAAACCGTCCTGGGTGGGGTATTCACCGCCCCCAGCCTTTTTGCCGAGATTCAAGACGTCGTACTTCTCCATCATCCGTCCCGTCGCGCGATAGGTGCGCTGGATCAGATTGAGCCAGCGGCTCGCCGCTTGGTCGGCGAGATCGGCGCGTCCATAGCGGCGCACCCCCTCGATCGTGAGCCACTCGAGCGGCGGCCAGCCGTTGGGTGCGTCCCACTGCTGGCCCGACGCGAAGTTCGTGGTGACGAAGCCGCCGGGCTTCAGAAACTGTTGTGCCAGCCGGTCGGCGACGTGCTTCCCCTGATCGGCCGTGGCGATGCCGAAATACAGCGGCGCGGCCGCCGCCAGGGTTGGACGATCGATGACCAGGTCGCCCGTGCGCCAGCGCCGGTCGAAGAAGAATCCCACGTTCGGCTCGTACATCGCGAGGATCGCCTGCCGGCGGGCATCGGCCTGACGATTGAACCGGCGGGCCACCGCATCATCCCCTGGGCCATGCCGGAACGACCGCAAGGCGGCGATGGTGCGCTCGGCATTATAGAGGAGGCTGTTGAGATCCACGGGAATCAGCTCCGTCGTCTCGAGCGTGCGCAGGTCCTTGGGGTCACGCATCCAGCGGCTCGAGAAGTCCCAACCGCTCTCGGCCGTCGCCCGGGCATTGCGATAGAAGGCGGCGCGGAGCGATTCAGGAACCGTCTTGCCGATCTCGACGTCGGGCCGGAACGATTCGGGCCGCGGCTCCTCCGAGTCGTCCCAGTAGCGATTCAGCACCACCCCCTCGGGCATGCGCACCGCGCGGCGGTAGACCTGCCCCGGCTGCAGGCGGTCCGCGCCGTCCATCCAGAAGGCGTACTCTTGCTCGAGCGCATCGAGGTAGCCCAGGGCATGCGTCGTGTCGGTGGCGCCGGCGTACAGCCCGACCATCGCGGCGAAATACGGCGGCTGGCTGCGCGTGAGATAGTAGCTGCGATTGCCGTTGGGGATGTGACCGACGGTCGTGATGAGATGCGCGAAATTGTCGAGCATGTTCTTCACGAGGTCGGTGCGCCCGCTGCGCGCCAACCCCTGCATCGTGAAGTAGCTGTCCCAGTAATAGATCTCGCGGAAACGGCCGCCGGGAACGACGTACGGCTGGGGCAGCGGGATCAGGGACGAGCGCGCGTCCACGCTGTCGGGCGGTCTCGTGAGCACCGCCCACAGCCCGTTGACGTGGTCGACCATGCCCTGCGACGCCACACTGTGATATCCGTTTCCCGCCGGCCGCGGGGGGGGCAGCACGAAGTTCTGATCGACGAACGCCCGCAGCACGAAACCGCTCGTGCGCCGAGCAGAATCGTAGCGCGCCTCGATCGCGGCGGGAGCCGAGCGGGGTCGCGCGTCCACGAATTCTTTTGAGTCCGGAAAAATGCCGGCGAGTTGGACGTCGGAGAATAACGATCCGAGATCGTGGGCGGGATCGTAACTGGACTGCCGGACGGCCGGACGGCCCGCCGGCCTGCACGCGAAGACAAACAAAAGCGCGGAAAGGCAAAGACTCGACGCACGTGTCAACCGGACCACCCGCGCGAGGGTTGTCCCGTTGACGACGAACTCATCACCGCGGTGCGTCGGTGCGTCTAGCTTTTGCATGTCCCCGTCTTTCTTAAGCAAAGACGATCCAGAGGACACCAAGGAGCGCGGCCAGCAAGACGGACAGCCCGATCTCGAATTTCCGCTCGTCTCTTGTCTCCCCCGCTGTCGCCGGGGCGCCTCCCAAGGTAAGCCCCTCGGTTTTCTCCCGAGGTGGCGGCGGCGTCATCATGCTCACGATGAACAGCACGAAGGTGCAGATCACGAACAGCAATACGGCGTAGTGGAGAAAGTTGATCGTCGCGATCCAGTGCCACAGCGTGCCGGGCTCGAGCCCACCGCCCGACGCTTTGTTCGTGAGCTCGAGGATGAGGCGCAAGAGACCGAGTACGAGACCGGTAATCAACGATGCAATCGCGCCGGAGCCGTTCAGGCGGCGGTAAAACAGGCCAAGCAGGAAGCAGGCCGCGATCGGCGGGGCGATGTAGGCCTGGACACTCTGCAGGTAGATGTAGATCTGCGACGAGATGTACTTCATGAACGGAATCCACACCAAGCCCAGCAGCACCATGACCCCGGCGGAAATGCGGCCCACTTGCACGAGCTGCCGCTCGGTGGCTGCGGGGCGCACTTTGCGATAGACGTCCCACGTCAGCAACGTGGAGCACGCGTTGAAGGCGGAGGCCAGGGAGCTCATCAGCGCCGCGAGCATCCCTGCGAGCACCAGGCCCTTGATCCCGTCCGGCAAGAGCCGCGTCACCAGCGTGGGATACGCGGAATCGGGGTTGTTGTGGATTTCGGGGAACAGCGCCAGGGCCACGATGCCGGGCAACACGAAAATGAAGACCGGAAGAATCTTCAGATACCCGGCGAAGATCGTTCCCGTGCGCGCCTCTGTGATGTTCTTCGCGGCGAGCACGCGCTGCACGATGTGCTGGTCGGTACACCAGTACCATATGCCCAGTATCGGCGCGCCGAACACGATTCCCGTCCAGGGAAAGTCGGGGTGACTGGAGGGCTTCCACATCGAGAAGAATCCCGTGGGGACCTTGGCTTCGAGCCCCGCGAAGCCGCCGACGCGTGACAGCCCGATCGCCATGAGCGTGAGGGAGCCGAGGATCAGGACGATGGCCTGCAACACCTCGGTGTAGACCACGGCGCGCAGTCCGCCGAAGATGGTATACAGCCCGGTGACGACGATGAGGACGATGGCCGCGGTGTAGAAATTCCACCCCGTGACCGCGCGAATCACGACGCCGCCCGCATACAGCGTCACGCTGATCTTCGTCAGGACGTACCCGATGACCGACACCCAGGTGAAATACGTCCGCGCCGCCGAGTTGTACCGCTTCTCCAAAAACTCGGGCATCGTATAGACGCCGCTCTTGAGGTAGTAGGGGACGAAGAGCCAGCCGAGCAGCATCAGAATGAGACAGGCGAGCCACTCGAAGTGGCCGACCGCGAGCCCGCTCCCCGCACCGGTGCCCGCCAACCCGACCAGGTGCTCGCTGCCGATGTTGGAGGCGAACAGGCTGGCGCCGACCGCGAACCACGCGACGTCCCGGCTCGCCAGGAAGTAGTCGGAGCTCACGTTCTTCTCGCGTAGCGCCGCCCACCACGCGATACCGAACAGAATGATGAAGTAGACCGCGATGAACATCACGTCGAACGCGTGGAGGTTGCTCATTGGGTCGGCCCCGGCCTTGGAGAGTTGAGGAGATATTGAACCGCGAGATCCGTGAGCGTCCACAGCTGCACGTCTGAACTCGAGCCGTAGCGCATGGGGCGCAGGGCTCCTGCTGCGATCTTGTAACTCCACAACTCGGCGTACTGCAACCCGGAAGCGGCGACTGCGCTACGCACCGAATCGATCTCGCCCGGGCGATTCCGTCGCGCGAGCGCCGCGAGCAGAATGTTCACATCGCGGCCCCACACGACTTTGGGTGAGTGATAAAGGTCGCGCTCGAACATCTGCCACACGTCCGGCGGCGCATACGCATCGTTCGCGGTCACCGGCCCCAGCCCATCGATGAACAGACCAACCGGATAGGGCAACAGGAACGGTCGCAACAGCTCGCGCTCACGTTCCGCGCCGAGGTCTTCGAGCAGCAGCCACATGGCGGGATCGGTGCTCATGACCGGAATGGGGAGTCCCGCGCTGTCGAGCGAAACCGCGAGAAAGCGGAGTGTGTCTGCCAGTGCGTTGCCGCTGCGGGCCAGAACAGCTGCCCACCTTTCGCGCTCTGCCTCAGGGAGCGCCGCCACTCGCACGCCGAGCCGCGCGGCGGCCTCGTCCGGCGACAGCACGACCGCGAAGTGCCGCGCCGTCCCTCTCCAGACCTCGGCCGCCCGCACGATCTCGCCGGCGCCGTCGACCCCGGGCTGCCCCATCGCGCGCAGTACGCTGTCGATCGAGCCGATAGCTCGGAGTGCGGCAGGCGCCCACACCACGTTGACGTCGAACGCGAAGCAGCCGCCCGCATAGCCGACCCGGCTATCCCGCCAGCTGCCCGGATGGCACCAGCCGTCTGCATCGCGCTTGAAGCTCACGAGGTTCTTCGCGACTGGATCGCGCGCGTAGGGCGCGGCCTGCGCAGTCACGTACGCCAGATTCTTGCGTAGCGCGGCGCCCCACCGTCGCACGAACGCCTGCTTGCGTGTGTTGGAGACGCGAGCGTTGGCGAAATAGCGACCGGCGACGACGGGCAGCTGGAAATCGTCGTCCACCATCCAATAGTTCTCGCGCGTCGCCGCAAGATTGTGGAGCAGCGTCGTGTCGCCCGTGCGCAGAAATTCGGCGGCATTCTCACGAATCGCCTGACCGCCGAGCGCTTCTTCATGACTCACTTCGCCGTCGGGCGCGAGCTTGGCGAGCGCCGCGCCCATCACGAACTCCGCCATCGTGTCGGACCAGACGGGCTCCATGAGCAGCGCCGTCATCAGCATGTCGCGGCCAAAGTAGGTCGCGTAGGTCGGCAGGCCGGCCATCAGCTTTTGTTTGGAGCTGAGCAGCTCGAAGCCGCGGATCTCGCGCTCCAGGCGCCGTGATTTGGCGGAATCGGCGAAGCGGCGGAATTGGGTATTGAAGATTTGCGTGCGGGTCAGGGGATTCAGCGCCGGGCCATCGGTCGCGATCTCCGCGCTGAACGTCGCCGCCCCCCCCCCGAGGGGCCGGATCGTCAGGACACCGTTGGCGAGTCTGGCGCGAGTGGTGCGCCCGTCGCCGCGCAGCGTCAGCGCGAGGTGGTGCTTTCCATCGAGACTGGGCTGCGACGCCCGCAGCGTCCAGCCTCGCGGATCACTGCTCAGTCGGACACTCGGCGCGAGACGTTCGGTGTACGGTGGGCCCAGGCGCCCGGCGAGCTGCGCCATCTCGGGCACCACGAACGTCGCTGCGTCGATCGCATCGCGGACTCGACCGGCATACCCAAAGTCGCGCTCGACGCGCATCGAGCCGAGCAGGAGCTGGCCTATCTGAATTGACCGCCCGCCCTGCACCGTCAGCCAGTAGCGCAAGTTGCGCCGACCGCCGCTACTCCACACCTGCGCCGGCCCTGCATCAAATGCGACCGCCCCAGTTGTGGTAAAGCCGATGCTCTCATTCAGCGCGTCGGCCCACAGATGCACTACCCGGCCAGTCTTCGCGTCGTGATAGATCTCGACGGAGTTGCCGCGCGAATCTCGATACACGCGGGCCGTGTAGCCGTCGTACGCTGCGGAGTCATCGAGGCCGCGCGTGGGGAATTCAAGCACGGGAGGGGCTTCCCGCGGGGATGCAGTTTGAATCGCGAGCAGTATACCCAAAAGCATGGGCCTAGATACTCCGCCCGGGGGCCGCCCTTGACAAGGCCCAAACCCGGCGGCATTTCGGAAGCATCAACCGTCATTCCGTTGGTCAGGCGACCCCGCCCGCGGAGGTAACATCGATGCGTCTCGTTCGACACCTAATTCCCATCCTCGCGTTCCTGTCCATACTGGCGCTGCCACTCGCCGCTCAGGGGACCGGCACCATTCGCGGACAGGCAGTCGACAGCGTCACCAAGCAGGGCCTCGCAGGAGTCATCGTCCGAATCCAAGGCACACAGCGCGAAACACAATCGGGAAGCGACGGGAGCTTTACGCTCACGGAAGTCCCATCCGGCAACGTGGTGTTGCGCGCGACACGGATCGGGTACGGCCCACAGCAGGCGTCGGTCGCGGTAACGGACGGCGGCGCGGCGACGGCCCGGTTCGAGCTGGCCCCGCAGGCCTCGATTCTCGAGCCCGTCGTCGTGACGGGCTATGGCACAACGCGGCGTGAAGCGATCACCGGATCCGTGTCGTCGGTCGAGGGCTCCGCGGCTAACGTCGGCGTCACGACGAACGCCGATCAGATGCTGCGGGGCCGCGCCGCCGGCGTCGACATCGTCCAGAACAACGGTGAGCCCGGCGCAGGCATGCAGGTGCTAATCCGAGGCGGCAGCTCGATCAGCGCGAGCAACGAGCCGCTGTACGTGATCGACGGTGTCCCGATCAACAACGTCGCGACCGAGCCGCCGAGCTACGGTATCGGTGGCAGCCCGCCGCTGCCCCGCAATCCACTCAACGTGCTCAGCCCGTCCGAAATCGCCTCGATCACCGTGTTGAAGGACGCCTCGGCCGCCGCGATCTATGGCAGCCGCGCGGCGAACGGCGTGATTCTCATCGAGACGAAGAAAGGCGGGACCGCCGGTGGCGGCCCGACGATCGAGTACGACAGTTATGTCTCCGCCGCATCGCCGGCCAAACGGTTGGAGCTGCTCGACGCGGGCCAATACATGGCCTATGTGAATAGCCAGATCCCGCTGTGGCGGGCCGATTCCGCCGCCTGCATGGGGCGGCCTGCCTGCGCGAGCGGATTCGCCGACTCTACGAAAAACTTTGGCGGCCTTGCCCCCTCGCACCTGGGATCGTTCGGCCGGCTCGTGCGGACCGGCCCGCTACCGAGTGACACAACCAGGATCATTTCCAACACCGACTGGGGACGCGAGCTCACTCGCACCGCGGTGACCCAGAATCACGACCTCTCGTTCATCGGTGGCACTGACGTCACCCACTATCGCGGCTCGCTGAACTACATGGACCAGCAGGGGGTGGCGCTCTCCACCGGCCTGCAGCGGATTCAGGGCAGCCTCAGCGCGGCGCACCGCGCGCTCGACAACCGGCTCGGCCTGAACCTGAACGTCACCACGAGCCGCGCGAACAACACGTATCTGACGTTCGAGAACCGCGCCGGCTTCGAAGGCGGCGCCTTCCAGAACGTGGCCATCTTCAATCCCACACAGCCCGTCACGTTCAACGATTCGCTCGGCACGCACTTCTTTGAGACGGGCGCGGCCTCGGTTCGCAACCCGGTGGCCCTCGCCAAGCAGATCACGGATATCGGGCAGACGACACGCACCCTGGGCAATGCGAGCGCCGACCTGCAGCTCACCGGCGGGTTAACGGGCAAGGTCACGATTGGGGTGGATCAGTCGAACGGCGGCCGGCAGCTCTATTATCCGCTGGCCAGTCCCGTCGGCGTATCGCTCGGGAATGGATTGGCGCGGCAGTACCAGCTCGACAATTCGACGCGTACGTTCCAGGGCCTCCTGACGTACACGGGCCAGATCGGTGACGCGAACAACGTCGATGTCGTCGGCGGCTACGAGTATACGAAGTTCAAGAGCAATCTCTTCATGGCCCAGGGTATCGGCTTCTTCACGGATGCGTTCAAGTACAACAACCTGGGCGCCGCCCTCACCCGCACCGACTCCTCATGGGCGGAGGACTGGCGGCTCGTGTCCTTCTTTACGCGCGCCAATTACGGCATCAAGGACAAGTATTTCCTGACCGGCATCCTGCGCTACGACGGGTCGTCGCGCTGGTCCGAGGGAAATCAGTGGGGAATCTTCCCCGGCCTGTCTGGTTCCTGGAAGCTCAGCGACGAGGGGTTTGCCTCGGGCTGGGGCTTCTCGGAGTTGAGACTGCGGGCGGGATGGGGTCGCACCGGAAACCCGGGCGTTCCCGCGTACGCATCCAAACGGCTCCTCACCGCCGGAACCGGCGGCACGTATCCGTGGGGGGATACGCCGCAGACCGGCGTGACGCTGCTGCGCAACCCGAACGAGAATCTGAAGTGGGAGAACACGTCCCAGGCGAACCTCGCGGTCGACTTTGGATTGATGGGGAACCGTCTCGCGGGCACGCTCGAGTACTATGTGAAGAACACGACGGGCTTGCTGCTCGACGTGCCGGTGGCCTCGCCGGCGGAGCCGTCGACGCGCATCGAAAACGTCGGCAAGCTGCGCAACCGCGGGCTCGAGCTCACGCTCAATGCGATTCCGCTGACCCGCGCCGGACTCAGCTGGCGGTCCAACCTCGTCTTCGCCGCGCAACGCAACCGGGTCCTCAGTCTCGGACCGCACGACGTGCTGAAGTCGGGTATCGTGAGCGGTCAGGGTCAGTCGGACGTATGGGCGCAGCGCATCCTCATCGGGCAGCCCCTGGGCACGTTCTACGGCCCGATCTTCGTCGGCTGGGATTCGGCCGGACAGCAACTGTTCCGCTGTTCGACCGGCGCCGCGGGGTGCCGAGCGGACAACACCGCGACGTCCGACAGTGTGCTCGCCAGTGACTTCGCGATCATCGGCAATGCGAATCCCAAGTTCACGCTGGGGTTCAGCAACCAGCTGCAGTGGAACCGGTTCAACCTCAGTTTCCTGCTGCGCGCGGTCGTCGGGAACGACGTCTTCAACAACACCGCGCTGGTGTATTCGACCAAGGGCAACGCGCTCCAGGACAAGAACTTCCTGGCGGACGCGCTCAACGATCCGACGGCGCTGCATGAGCCGGCCGTCTACTCCTCGCGCTGGATCGAGGACGGCTCGTTCGTGCGCCTGCAGAACATCACGGTGGAGTACGACCTCGCGATTCCATGGCTCACGCGCTCGGCCCGGAGCGCGCGGCTCTATGTCTCCGCCGACAACGTGCTGCTCTTGACCGGCTACTCCGGTCTGGATCCCGAGGTCAACAGCAACAACGAAGCCAATCCGGGGGACGTCGGCTTGCAGGCACGGGGCATCGACTATCTCAGCTACCCGCGGCCCCGGGTTATCACCGGCGGCTTGCGCCTGGTGTTTTAAGGAGCCCTGACATGAAACGAGTCTTCGTGACATCCGCTGTCCTTCTGATGGTCGCGACTGGGTGCACCGATTTGTCCGAAAGCCCGCAGAGCGCCATCTCGCCGAGTAACTTTTTCCGCAACGAAGCCGAGGTGCTCGCGGGCCTCGCGGGCGTGTATGCGCAGCTGCGCAGCACGGTCGATGATTACTACAACGTGAGCGAAATCAGCAGCGACGAGATGGTGGTGCCGACGCGCGGTCAGGACTGGTATGACGGCGGCACCTGGCTCGACCTGCACGCGCAGACCTTTACCCCCATCAGCCCGGCGACCGGCGCATTCTTGAGCGGCGCCTGGAACGCGGCGTTCGCGGGCGTCGCGCGAGCAAACGTACTGCTCGATGCGCTGACCCGCGTGACGGTACCGAACCAGGCGCGCGTCGAAGCCGAAGCCCGGACACTGCGGGCCTTCTACTATTACCTGCTGCTCGATCTGTTCGGACGAGTGCCCGTCGTGACCGGCCCCGAGATTGAGCAGGCGGCCAATCCCTCGCGCGATTCCGTGTTCAAGTTCGTCGAAGCCGAGCTGCTCGCGGCTCGGCCCGCGTTGCCGGTGACGTGGGATGCGGCCAATAACGGCCGCGTCACGCGGGGTGTGGTGGATGCGATGCTGGCCAACATGTACATCAACGCCGGCGTGTTCACCAAGGACGGCGCCGCGGGCGGGATCAGCGCCAATTCCTACAATTCGTGCAGCGGGGTCACGGTCTCGGGTGGTTTGACCGCCTGCCAGGCTGCGCTGAACCGCGCCGACAGCGTGCTCTTATCGAGCGCGGGATACCAGTTGGCCGACACGTTTGCGCAGAATTTCCGCGCCGACAATGGAACGTCGCCGGAGAACATCTTCGTGGTGAAGTTCATTCCCCAGGATGGTTTGGGACTCAATTTCGTAATGCGGGCACTGCACTACAACCAGTACAATCCGTCGCCGTGGAACGGGTTCGCGACCATCGCGCAAACGTACAACGCCTTCGATTCGCTGGACGCGCGCCGCAAGATCTTCCTGGTGGGGCCGCAGAAGAACGTCCTCACCGGCCAGCCGGTCAACGACCGCGCCGGGAATCCGCTCGTGTTCACGACGTCGATCGGCGACATCACGCAGGCAACGGAAGGCGAAGGTGCCCGGATCTACAAGTTCCCGGCCGATCCGAATCATGTCGCACAGAACAACGGCAACGACTTCCCGTGGTTCCGGCTGTCGGAGATGCTGCTGATCAAGGCGGAGGCGGAGCTGGACGGCGCCACGGGCACGTCCACGCCGCTGGCGCTCGTGCAGGCGGTACGGGCGCGCAACTTCGCCGTCGACACGCTCAGTGCCGTCGACCTCAATGCCATCCTGCGCGAGCGCCTCTTCGAGTTCACGGGCGAAGCGAAGCGTCGCCAGGACCTGATTCGTTTCGGCCAGTACACCGCGCCCTGGTTGTTCAAGAGCGCGCGGCCGGATAACTACGTCATGATGCCGATTCCGCAGGGCCAGATCGACGCCAATCCGAATCTGACTCAGAATCCCGGTTACTGATTTCTTGCGGCAGGCTCGTCCAGGAGGAGCGCAGCACGCTGCGCTCCTCCTGCTGCTTCTCGGGGGCACGTGCACCGCCTGCTCGGAACCGAGCCGGGAGATCCCTGGGCATCTCTTTACCCTGCTGGCATCGAGCGTCACCGGCGTGCGCTTCGCCAACCGTCTCGACGATACCCGCGACTTCAACATCTTCACGTATCGCAATTACTACAACGGCGGCGGCGTCGCGCTCGGGGACCTCACCGGCGATGGGCTCCCGGAGATCGTCCTCACGTCCAATCAGGACGGCCCGCATCTCTTTCTGAACCTCGGGGCCTTCAAGTTTCGCGACGTGACGCGGGCAGCCGGACTGGTGGAGCGCGATCGGTGGACGACGGGCGTCACGCTCGCGGACGTGAACGGCGACGGCCGACTCGACATCTACGTGTGCCATGCAGGTCTGAAGCCCGCCGCGGCGCGCGCCAACACGCTGTACGTCAACCAGGGACTGCGGGACGGCGTTCCTTTCTTTCGCGAAATGGCGGCCGCCTACGGCATCGCCGACACCGGCTACTCCACGCAGGCGGCGTTCTTCGATTACGACGGCGATGGCGATCTGGACCTCTTCCTGATCCGCAACTCGCCGCGTCCCGTCGCGACCATCCCCGTACGCAACCTTCGCGCAACGCGCGATCCGCTCGGCGGCCACGAGCTGTACCGCAATGACGGCGGCCGGTTCGTCAATGTCAGCGAACAGGCCGGGATCTACGGTCCAGAAATCGGTTTCGGACTGGGAATCGCGGTCGGAGATGTCAATCGCGACGGCCGGCCCGATGTGTACGTCGCCAATGATTTCTTCGAGCGGGATTACCTCTACCTCAACCGCGGTAACGGCACGTTCGACGAAGTGCTGGAGCGCGCGCTGCCGGCCTCGAGCTACTTCTCGATGGGCGTCGACATCGCCGACGTCAACAATGACGGCTGGCCCGACATCTACACCGCCGACATGCTGCCCCGCGACGACTACCGGCTCAAGACCACATCGGCCTTCGAGCCGTGGGAGCTGTATGCGGCCAAGGCGCGCGAGGGGTTCGATCACCAGCTGATGCAGAACATGCTCCAGATCAACAATGGGAACGGCACCTTGAGCGACGTCGGCTACCAGTCGGGCGTGTCACGCACCGATTGGAGCTGGAGTGCGCTCATCGCCGACTTCGATCTGGACGGCAACAAGGACATCTTCGTCGCAAACGGGCTCGCGAAGGACGTCACCGCGCAGGACTACGTCACGTTGCTCGCCAGCGACCGTACCATGCTCGGCGCCACGCGGGGCGATCGCGTCGACTTCCTGGGCCTGATCCGGTCGATGAGCTCGACCAAGTTGTCGAACTACGCGTTTCGCAACAGCGGAGCTCTGGCGTTCACCGACGCGTCGGCGGCATGGGGACTCGACCAGCCGAGCTTCTCGAACGGCGCGGCGTACGGCGACCTGGATGGGGACGGCGCGGTCGATCTGGTCGTGAACAATGTGAACGACGAAGCATTCGTGTACCGCAACAACGCCCGCGCGCAACTGCCCGAGAATCACTTTCTCCAGGTGCGCCTCGTCGGCGCAGGCGCGAATCCGTTCGCCGTCGGCGCGCGCGTCACGGTCCGCGGCGCCAATACCGAATTCACGCAGGAGCTCGAGCCTACCCGTGGCTTTCAATCGAGTGTCGACTACACGCTGACGTTCGGCGTCGGCAAGGTCGACACGCTCGAATCGGTCATCGTGGACTGGCCCAACGGGCGGTCGACCTTCGTCTCCCCCGTGGTCTCGAACCAGCAGCTCACGATTCGCGAAGCAAAGACGCAGCCGACACCGAGAGCCGGACGGACTGACAGCCGCAGCACGGTACTGCGCGACGTCACGCGCGACGTGGGCCTCGATTTCGTTCATCGTGAGAATGAGTTCGTCGATTTCGATCGCGAGCCGCTCATGCCGCACATGGTCTCGACCGAAGGACCGATCGTGACTGTGGGCGATGTCAACGGCGACGGGCTGGACGACTTCTTCGTCGGCGGCGCCAAGGGTCAATCCAGCGCGCTGTACGTGCAGCGGCCCAACGGCACATTCGTGGCAACCAACAAGGCGCTGTTTGCGGAAGACCAGATCGCGGAGGATTTGGGGGCCGCGTTCTTCGATGCGGACGGCAACGGCACACTCGATCTCTACGTCGTCACCGGCGGCACGGAGTTCTCCGCGCTGGCGCCGGCATTTGAGGATCGGCTCTACCTGGGCGACGGTCACGGTACGTTCCGAAAGGCGTCCGGCTCTTTGCCGCCGGTCTTCACCAGCGGCGAGCGCGTCGCGGTCTCTGGAGACCTCGTCTTCGTCGGTGGCCGCGCCGTGCCGGGACGCTACGGCGTGGACCCACTCAGCGTGCTGCTGCGCCGAGGAGCCGGGGGTCGGTTTACCGATATGACCGCGGAGGTCGCCCCCGAGACGGACGCGGTGTGGGTCGATGTGGACGGTGACCACCGGGACGATCTGGTCGTCGTCGGCGAGTGGATGCCCATCACAGTCTTTCATAACACGGGAACGCGCCTGGAGCGCGTGGCGACGCGCGGCCTCGAGCACAGCTCGGGCTGGTGGAACCGCATTATCGCCGCCGATTTCACCGGCGACGGGCGCGGCGATTTCGTCATCGGGAACGCCGGCCTCAACAGTCGGCTGCAAACGTCCGCAGCCGAGCCGCTGCGCATGTACGTCAAGGATTTCGACGGGAACGGTTTTCCGGAGCAGATCCTGGCACGCGTCGACGGATCCGTCGCGCACCCGCTGGCGCTGCGCGATGAGCTCACGGCGGCGCTGCCGGGATTGAAGGTCCGCTACCCAAAGTACGTTGACTACGCGCGCCAGACGGTGCAGGACATCTTCGGGGATGCGTTGTCGGGCGCGCTCGTGAAGCAGGTCGATACGTTCGCGAGCGTGCTGGCGAAGAATAACGGCGACGGGTCCTTTACCCTGCTGCCTCTCCCGCGCGAGGCGCAGCTCGCCCCGGTATATGGGCTCCTGGCGCGGGATTTCGATCACGATGGCAGGCTCGACCTGCTCCTGGCGGGGAATCTGGCCGGCGTGCAGCCGGCGTTCGGAGCCATGACGGCGAGTTACGGGCTCTTGTTACGAGGCGATGGACCGGGGGGAGAGGGGGGGACCGGCTTTACCCCGGTCCGGTCCTCTGAGAGCGGATTCGGTGTGCCGGGCCACGCGCGCGATATCCAGCGGCTCCGCACGCGGCGCGGCGATCTGTACATCGTCGCGCGCAACAACGACCGGCCGCTGTTTTTTCGCTAATGCTTCGTCACGATGATGATCACGCCATTCGTGCCGCGGACACCGTACCCCGCCGTCGATGCCGCGTCCCGCAACACCTTCACGGTATCGATGTCGTGCGGGTTGATCGCGGACAGATTGGTGGGGTTGGAGCCGAGCGGAATGCCGTTAACGACGAACAGCGGCTCCTCGTCACCCATGAAGGTCGTGCTGCCGCGCAGCCGGAGGACGACGTGCCCGTCCGGAGCACGCGTCATCGTGAGGCCGGGCACCTTGGCCAGCAACAGCTGCTCGAGGGACTGCCCCGGCGAATGCTCGATGTCTTCCGCCGTCAGCACCACTTCGGATGGTCGAGAGGGTCGACTCGTGTGCCGGGTTGCGGTACGATGCGAGCAGGCGGCGAGCAGGAGTGCAATGGGAAGTGCAGCGCGCGCGACGATCGTCATGAACGACCCCTTGCAGGAGTGGGGAGTGCGCTGAGGCTCAAATATACTCACGCAGTTCGACTTCGGAGTGACTCATGAAAATGCCATCGCTGTTGCTCGTCCTGGCTGTGATCACGGTACGCGCCGCCGCGCAAGCGCGGGTCGGCTCCCCCGATCGCCGTAACGAGGTGCAGGTCGCGGTGCACGATGGCAGGCTCTCCTACTCGGTGCGGCGCGATGGGAAACCGCTGATCACACCGTCGCAGCTCGGCTTCGTGTTTCGCGGCGCCCCCGCCCTGCGCGACTCGCTCACGATCGTCGACTCTTCCCGCGCGACGTTTGACGAGACGTGGACACAGCCCTGGGGCGAAGTGGCGCGCGTTCGCAATCACTACAACGAGCTGAAGGTCGTGGTGCAAGAGACGGCGGCGCCGAGACGGCACTTTACCCTCGCCGTGCAGGCATTCAACGACGGCGTGGCCTTCCGCTACGAAGTGCCCGCACAACCGAGCCTCGGCGACTTCGAGATCACCGACGAGCTGACCGAGTTCGCGCTGGCGGACAACGCGCGCACCTGGTGGATCGCATCGAATCGCCCGCGACTCGACCGGTCCGAGCAATTGTGGTCCGAAGGTCCCGTCAGCACGCTCGACAGCGTGCAGACGCCGCTCACGATGGAATTCAGGGGCGGCAAGACGTTTGTGGTAATCCACGAGGCGAATCTCGTGGACTACGCGAAGATGAACATCCGCGGCCCGCGCCTCGACAACCGCACGCTGCACGCCGACCTCGCGCTCATGGCGGACGGCGTGAAAGTCCGCGGCCGCATGACGTGGAGCTCGGGACCCAAGCACGGCGCCACAACCGCGAACACAAAACGCTATATCGACTTCGCGGCGGCGAATGGATTCGGCGGTGTCCTGGTGGAAGGATGGAACGTCGGCTGGGACGGCGACTGGATCCAGAACCGCAACGCGTTCTCCTTCACACAACCGTATCCAGATTATGACATCGTCGAGCTCGCGCGCTACGCCCACTCCAAAGGCGTACACCTGATCGTGCACACCGAGACGTCCGGTGGCATTCAGAACTACGAGCGACAGATGGACAGCGCGTTTTCGATGTACGAGCACCTCGGCCTGGACGCGATCAAATCGGGCTACGTGACGGACCTGACCAGTGAGGGCCACTCGCACTGGAGCCAGTTCATGGTCAATCACTACCGCCACGTCATCGAGATGGCGGCGCAGCATCACATCATGCTCGACGTGCACGAACCGATTCACGACACCGGCGAGCGCCGCACCTACCCCAACATGATGAGCCGCGAGGGCGCGCGCGGGCAGGAATACAACGCGTGGGGCGGCGAAGGCGGCAATCCCCCCGAGCACGAGACGATCCTGTTCTTCACGCGCCTGCTCGACGGACCGATGGACTTCACGCCCGGTATTTTCGACATCCTACGCACCAAGACGGGACCTGCGCGTACGAACGAAGACGCGCGCGTCCGTACCACGCTCGCAAAGCAGCTGGCGCTCTACGTCGTGATCTATTCGCCGCTGCAGATGGCCGCCGACCTCCCGGAGAACTACGAGGGTCAACCGGCGCTGCAGTTCATCAAGGACGTCGCCGTGGACTGGGATACGACACGCGTGATCGACGGCAAGATCGGCGATTACGTCATCGTCGCCCGCAAACAGCGCAACTCGCCCCAATGGTTCCTCGGCGCCATCACCGACGAGGAGGCACGCACGTTCGATGTGCCGCTCACGTTCCTGGATCCCGGGAAGAGCTACATCGCCGATATCTACGCCGATGGTCCCGGCGCCGACTGGCTGACGAACCCGCTGCCCGTCAGAATCACCCATCACACGGTGACGCGTGGTTCGCATCTGCGAGTGGCGCTGGCGCCGGGCGGCGGCCAGGCGATTCGGATCAGGCCGGCAGGGGCGGCAAGGGCGCCACGGCGGACGCCATGAACCATTCCATCGCCCAGGTCATCAATCTGATCCCCGACGCGTCTCAACAGCTGTGGTCGGGCGATCTCAGGGCTGCGCGACGCGCCATCCTCGCGACAGATCCTGCCGGAGTCCTCGAGATCCATGGCTCGTTTGCCTTGGTCGCGCAGGAAGGCGAGCGCGTCGTGCTGGCGCGCAGTCTGGAACGCCCGCTGCGCTACTTCCTCGCCAAGGCGGCCGACGGCCCGGTGCTCATCGTCGCGGAGCGGATCGATGAGATCCGCGCCGAGCTCGAGCGGCGGGGGTGGGGCGATCAGTTTCACCCGTCGTACACGCGCATGGCGC
>WNGB01010123.1_pt1 | contig 17649 bp, 23 predicted proteins | sample 5400681 | NCBI WGS metagenome assembly WNGB01 (sample SAMN13153367, study PRJNA577476) | soil metagenome | isolation source: 115 cm soil or saprolite under grassland replicate 2 | place: USA:California | collected 2016-06-15 | reverse complement strand
TGCAGACGAATGGACATGTACTCTGCGGCAAGGTGTTAAGTTCCACGATGGCTCTTCGTTCGATGCAAATGATGTTGTGAAAACTTATAGTGTCCAGTGGGATGCAGCCGACCCGCTGCACAAAGGCAACACCGGCGCGTTCGATTACTGGAGTGGCCTCTTTGGCCCGTTCCTGAACGCCCCGTAAATAAGTTCCTCTGGCTTTTCGGCCTATTACCCCCGGCAGGCATGTTTCTGCCGGGGGGTTCCAATCAAACGCCTATGACCACATATATCCTGCGCCGCATTATTCTCAGCATTCCTGTTCTTATTGGCATTTTATTTGCCACTTTTGCATTAGCGCGGTTAATCCCTGGTGATCCATGCCGCGCCATGTTGGGTGAGAAAGCGACAGACGTGGTTTGTGATGAATTTATCCACCGCCATGGTCTGGATAAACCCATCCCTGTTCAATTTGGGGTTTATGTGGGGGAGATTTTACAGGGAGACTTCGGTCGTTCCTTCCGTTACTCCAAACCCATTACAGTACTTTTAATGGAACGATTACCTATCACGGTGGAACTAAGTTTCTTTGCTCTCTTTCTCAGTATGCTGGTTGGCATTCCACTGGGAATTATTTCGGCGATCAGGCATAATTCCTGGGTAGATGTCCTGATGATGATCTGGGCAAACATCGGTGTTTCGATGCCTGTCTTCTGGTTGGGATTGATGCTGGCCTATATCTTTGCTCTTGCTCTAAAAGGAACACCGTTGCAATTGCCTCCATCCGGGCGTTTAAGCCCGGGTGTGCTTACAACTCCTTTCTACGTGACCTGGGGACTGACTCTGCAACCGAAGACTTTTCTTTTCACGGTCGTTGATTTCCTCGGCCGATTGAACATCTTGAATGCACTGCTCTCGGCAAACTTTAAATTGCTTGGCGATGCTATCAAACACCTCATTCTGCCCGCGGTGGCATTAGGTACAATCCCCATGGCTTTGATCGCGCGGATGGCGCGCTCGGCTATGTTGGAGGTACTTGGGCAGGATTACATTCGGACTGCGCGTGCCAAAGGGTTGCGCCAACGGGTAGTAGTGATTAAACATGCATTCCGCAATGCGCTGCTGCCACTTGTGACAGTCATAGGACTTTCACTGGGTGGCCTCCTCGGCGGCGCAGTGTTGACCGAAACGGTATTTAACTTGTCCGGTGTCGGTCGTATCCTTTATGATTCGATTACCGCCCGGGACTATGGAATCGTACAGGGCTTTACCGTGGTTATTGCAGTGTTCTTTGTAGCCCTTAATTTGATCGTGGACGTTTCATATGCTTACCTCGATCCCCGCATCCGACTGGATTAGCCTATGGCAGCAACTGACACTTCAAAAAATCTTCGCCTTGATAACGAAGGACTTTCGCTTAAGTCCGTTAGCCTATGGCAAATCACCTGGCGGCGCCTCTTCCGACGCAAGTCGGCCATTGTGGGCATGGTAATCCTGGGGATTCTAGTTTTCATTGCATTGACCGCACAATGGATTGCGCCCTATAATCCCTATCAACCCCTTATTGGCATTGAATCGGTTGGGAAGCGCGAAGCTCCTTGCATCTATGCTCTCGGTTGCTCACAGGATAAACCTCAGCATATCATGGGCACTGATGGCAATGTGCGGGACGAATTCAGTCGTCTGCTCTATGGTGCGCGCCTGAGTCTGATGATCGGTTTAACGACTGTAACCTTTGCAATCTTTGTTGGCACAGTGCTCGGTGCGCTGAGTGGATACTTCGGCAGATGGATTGACAACGTGATTATGCGTGTTATGGACGTTCTGCTGGCTTTTCCCTCGCTTCTTTTAGCGATTGCTATCGTCACGGTCCTTGGCCCGGGACTTCAAAATGCCCTGCTTGCGATTGGCATCGTCTCCATCCCGTCCTACGCGCGCGTCGTCCGCGCCAGTGTGCTCTCCGTCCGTGAAATGGACTATGTCTCTGCCACGCGTGCTATGGGTGGTAACACCAACCAGATCCTCTTCCGGCGTATTCTTCCCAATGCACTGACCCCGCTGATCGTGCAGGGCACGTTGGGCATTGCCACTGCCATTCTTGATGCAGCCGCGCTTTCATTTCTTGGTCTTGGCGCCCAACCACCAACACCCGAATGGGGCTCCATGCTCGGTGCGGAACGCAACCAGGTTTTTACTGCGCCCCATCTCGTTTTTTATCCCGGTCTTGCCATTATGTTGACTGTGTTGTCCTTCAACCTGTTAGGTGACGGCTTGCGCGATGCCCTCGACCCAAGATTAGCACATGTAAGTTAAACCCAGCGTTAGCCTGTCCTGGACGGACAGTCCAGGGAGAACGCTGGCTACGCAAAAACATTTTGCATAGTGGGCGCTCTCTAGCGCCCCAAAATTCATAATGAAGCGTAAGTCCTAATAGAATTCCGAGAAACAAATCGCCTGCCATGCAAAATGTGGTGGGCGGTTTCACTTATTTTGAAACTATCCCCCAGACGGCCAGCGCGCCAAATATAATGACCACCATACTGGCACCTAGCACGATATCGCGGAATTCGCGGCTATCCGCCAGGTGATAGTTTGGGAATACTCCCGATATTTCCCAACGCGGACCTGCAAACCATGTAAAGACTACGCCGCCAAGCAAACCGCCGATATGGCCCCAGTTATCGATCAACCCGCCGCTTGAAAAACCCAGAAACAGGTTTAACATAATGACAAATAATACGTTCCCCATAGCCCGCCTGGCTTCCTTCCCAAACAACCGACGGTTCTGATAAAGGAAGACTCCTTCCGCCGCGATCAACCCAAAGATGGATGTAGATGCACCAACGGATAGGCCTTTTGTCATGAGAGTCATGAGAAACGAGAGAACGTTGCCTGAAAACCCTGCCAAAACATAAAGCAAAAGAAAACGTCCATGCCCAATCCGCCGCTCGAGGCCTGCCCCCAGGGCAAACAAGGCATACATATTGAAACCAATATGCCAAATGAAAGTAGAATCATGCAATAACATCGGAGTGAACAACCGCCATAACTGGCCAGCGCGGATAGCATCGTTGTTTTTTGCTCCCAGATCGATCAGTGCATCGAAGCCAAGAAACATCCTGCTCAGAATTTGCAGGATGAATATGAAAATAGTGATTCCAAGAATCATGTATGTCACGCGCGGGGTGACAGTTGGGAGCCGAAGGGCGACAGTGCCTGGAGGAGGCGTAGTAGCTTTAGGGGTAGAAGAATCTGTAGGGGAAACGGGTGTTTCGTTCATAGTGAGACCTTGCGGTGGTTAACACGCAGATGCTCGGCTTCAATGATAGCGCATACTTTATTCACTGTTTCATCCAGATGGAAATCGCGGTTAATAATGATGTAATCGAAATTCTCAATGCGCTGGAATTCCTTGCGCGCGGTGGCAATTCGCAGGGCGAGCGAATCTGAAGATTCGGTTCTACGGTCTCGCAAGCGGTGCTCGAGTTCATCTTCTGTCTCAGGTGTGATGAAGATCAGTAGAGCATCACTCGCAAGTTTTCTCACTGTCTCAGCACCCTGCACATCAAGGCGCATGACTACATCCTTGCCGCTTTCGAGCGCTTCACGCACTTGCGCTTTAGGAATACCTTTGTAATCGCCATATACGATCGCATATTCGATTAACTCGTCCTGCTCTATCATGCGCGCAAACTCTTTCTGCGAGATAAAGAAATAATCTTTTCCATCGGTTTCATTTTCCCGCTTTGGCCGCGTAGTGGCAGTGACTACAAAATGGAACGGCAATCCACGCTCCTGCATACGTTGCATGACTGTATCTTTGCCTGCACCGGAAGGACCTGAGATGACAATGAGTAAAGGGCTCGGTTTACGAAAATGGAATTCAGAAGACATGATAGTATTGTACCAAACAGGATAGAAGCAACAATGTGGACTTTCTCCACTTCCTTTCCCACCTCAGCCTGATTCTGTTAAATTGTACTGCGCTACACTATTTGCCAAACTTCCGTTAAAATTCATTTGGAAGAAATCGTACTAAATGTTTTGCGAGGAGCAGTATATAAAGCTATGCCTACTTATGACTTTTTCTGCGAAAACTGCAACCAACGTTTTGGGGTTTTCTTGACGTACAGTGAATACGGCAAGAAGAAGGTTACCTGCACTAACTGCGGTAGCAAAGAGGTGCGCCGGCGGATGACAAAAGTTCGCATTGCAAAATCTGAAGAGAACCGCATGGATTCCATGACCGACGACCTTTCTGGATTAGAGGGTCTGGAAGATGACCCGAAGACACTTGGTAGAATGATGCGCAAGATGGGCAATGAAATGGGAGAAGACCTACCCCCCGAATTTGACGATGTAGTAGATCGATTGGAAGCGGGCCAATCGCCTGAGGAGATCGAGTCAGCAATGCCAGATTTGGGCGGGGGAGAAGCAGAAACAGATGATGAGTAAAAGAGAATCATCTCTGTAAAAAGAATGGTTCTGATTTTTATTTTTGTTCAATAAATGTATGCCAAATACTTGTCAGGCCCGGGTCTCTTTTCTGGATCATCCGCGTGACGTGGTTTCATCAGGTCCTCGAATGACATGCTATTGAGTTTCTGAATCAATTTCTCATACGTGCGTTGGAGTTCTCCAATGATATCCGGCGTAGGTTGCAAGCGATGGCGTTCAAACAAAATCTGATTCATCTTGTCGAAATCCCAATCTTTTGTCATTTCAGGTGTCATCCGCATGACTTCATGCGAAGGGTGATGATCCATATGATAGCCCATGAGGACATTCATCCATTCTGAGAGATGCGCCAGGTTATCTTTTGGCGCCCACCCGCCCTCATCAGGTTGAGCCATCTGTTCCGGTGTTAGTTTCGCAACTACAGCCATCAACGCGGTCCACTCGCGCTCAATCGCCGACATTAATTCAGCTTTACTTTTAGGTGTCCATTGCTCATCCATGATTAACTCCTATAAAATAATTAGCTTTCCTTCTTCAAGCTTTTCCTTCTCATGGTCTTTTCGCAAAATCCATGCCTCACCCTGTACCAGTATAGTTTTCTTCCCATCCACCTTTACATGGGCGCCATCACTTAACACAATAACAGGATTGTCATGGAAGAAATGATAATCCGCAAGCCACTGATCATGAACGGACCGGCCATATGCATCCAAAGGATAATGAGCGAAGAAGTTGAACGGGGAAAGGTTCAAGCCATCGAAGTAGGATGTCGCAACTGTGTTCATATCATTGGCTGTAAGAATATTAGGCCCACATAGAATGGTTCCTGCGCTGAAACCCACCAGGGGCAGACCGGATTGCACTTTCTTTCGTAGATAAGGCCTCACGCCACTGACGTGCAGACGATGATTCAGCAGGAAGGTATTTCCACCGGGGATATAAACAAGGGAACAACGGCGCAGGATATCTTCTATTTCTTTTTGGCTCATCAACTCTGCATTGACCATTTCCAACCGTGCCAGGCCTTTGAAGGCGCTTTCATTATCCTCCAGCCATCGTTCCGCATAAAGTGATGCCAGTGGCAAGTATGCAACAGTTGGATCGGGTTTGGCTTCCAGGTAAGGTCGACTCGCTTCGATAATATAGCGTATATCCTCACCAGGCGATGAAAACAAGTGCAAGTGCATATATTCTTTCAAACCGTCACGCAGGTTTAGCCTGATGATCAGCTTGAATCAGAGCAACCTGCGGGACGATTTACTTCACGAACTTATCGTATACGCTTCTTTCAACCAGCCAATCAGAAATGCATCCACATCCGCTGGGGAGAGGAGTTTCACTTCCTGATGGTAACGACTAGCTGAAACCTTTTCTGATTTCGGGAAACGCGGATCTTTGATCGGCGCGGCTGATTTGACATTAAGGATCAAGGCTGCTTTTTGGGTTCTTATGCCTGCAAATGCCGATTTGTTGACAAGATGAATGGAGGTCTTTTTCGGCTCCTCAGTTACGGGCCCGAACTTGCGCGTTTCACTCAGGATGCGCTCGTAAATGGATTTCACGGAGGGGTCTTTCCCTTCAAAATGTTGAGAGACTGTAAATTCAGTCATTGCAGCCTTCCTTTTTGATAAATTTAATCCTAGAACAAGTGTACGATATTTGTAACTGAAAAGCAAGATAAAAAATTCTCCTCGAACTGAAGTCGAGGAGAATTTTCCGACGTAGAAGGTGGTAGAAGGTGACTGTCACCTCATTTTGATTTTAATAACGCTTACCGCCTCCGCGCTGCTGATTGTGTGCGCGGCCACTGCCTCGATTTCCAAAGGGACGGCTACTACGTTCTTCACGTGGGCGGGCAAGGCTCACTTTTAATTCACGGTCGCCCAATTGATAGCTATTGAACATGCTGATGGCTTTCTCTGCTTCGGCTTGTGTATTCATCTCCACAAAGGCAAACCCTTTGGAGCGCCCGCTGTCACGGTCTTTGATCAAGGCCACTGAAGTGACACCGCCTGCCTGCGCGAACAGAGTCCGGAGGTCATCTTCCGTGGTTGAATAAGACAAATTGCCAACGTACAACTTGGATTCCATATATTCTCCTAATAACTAGCTCACCCGGGGTGGGGAGAGTAAAAGCAGGCATTAGACGACCCCTTGTGGAGTTTCACCAAAACCTGTTGACGACTAAGTTAGTATAACACAGGGGATAAAAGTGTAGTGGTGGACAGCTATCCACCACTACCGCAAAAACCACTATTGAATGATCAAATGCAAATCCCCGAATTCATGCCAAAGGTAACCCTGGCGCAGTGCTTCATCATAAGCCAGCTTAATATGGGGTAAACCAGCCAATGCTTCAAGGATGGCAAGGTGAGAGGCTTTTGGTTCGTGCATTCCCGTCAACAAAGCATTGACCGCTCGCAGTCCCCATTGAGGTGTGATGACTAAGCACGTCCAGCCTTCGCCAGCGTGGGTGATTCCATTTCCATCGGTAACAGTTTCAAGGGCGCGGACGACCGTCGTCCCGACTGCGATGATGCGCTTGTTCGACGCACGAGTCTCATTGACAAGCTGTGCGGTTTCCTCACTCACGCGGTAGAATTCCCGATATGGCGGTTCGTGAGTTTCAAGATTGGAGACGCCGGTATGCAAAACCAAGGGTGCAATTTGAATCCCTTTTGCTTCTAATCTTTCGAGCAATTCCGGAGTAAATGGGCGCCCGGCCGAAGGCATTTCAGCACTGCCGCTCTCGGTAGCATAGACAGTCTGGAAATAATCAAGCGGCCACTTATCCTTGACGTAGTTATATTGGATTGGAAAACCATAGCTTGCTAGATAATCATCAATGGACGACGACAGGTTTAAATTCGCCAGCCATAAGGTCTCGGATGGAGCCAGATTGGAATTGCAATCACTTATATAAGGGCCTTGCAATAAAGCTGTAGCCGCGCCAGGCAAGTTCAAAATCTCACCCTGATGGGCATCATCAAAGTGCTTGCTCTTACCGGCATTATCGATCGAGCGAACTTCGACAGTCCAAAGATTTTCATCCAAATGAGTCGATAAATGTAACTCCAATGGAAAGCCATCTGCCCTGGTGGCCGTCAGCGCCGCGCTTCTTGTGCGACTGGTATTGATTACGATCAAATCACTTTTGTTTAGAAATTTAGGCAGATCGTGAAAGCGCGCGTGTTTGATCTGGTCATTTGAATAATTTGAAACCATCAAGCGGACCTGGTCTCGTCGCAGTCCGCGTGATTCCGGCGGCTCACTCGCTTCGAGTTCAGATGGTAAGGAAAATTCCAAAGCAGATGAGATGCTATTCGTTGTCATGGCGCCTCATTCATTCGTCTTGGCCCATTCACGTGCCTGATAGCGGCCAGAGGGTTTCGTCCCTTCAATCAAGGCCAACAGACCGGGCACACTTTCTTCAGGCAATGGACGGTCACTGATGTCTTCACCAGGAAAGGCTTCCTGTTGCATTTGCGTGCGCATATCACCAGGATCGACCCAATAGATTCGGAGTGATGGATTTTCTTCAGCCAGGATATGCGAGAGATGCTCCAGCGCGGCTTTGCTAGAACCGTATCCCCCCCAACCCTTGTAAGCTGCAATGCCTGCATCGCTGGTGACATTAATAATACAGGCCTCCGGCCTCAGGAAGTGACGAAGCGTTTGAATTAATGCAAGCGGTGCAATGACATTGGTACGATAAACCTGTTCGAGCATCTTGACTGGATAAGCCATCAACTCAGGTTGTGGGCTGGGACCAAGGAAACTAGCATTGTTGATCAATGCATCGAGGCCGCCAACTTCACTGGCTGCCTCGGCCAGCTTCTTGCGATGAGACCGAACCGTTACATCCCCAGGGATCGCGATAAAGTTTGTTTTTGCAGATAACTCAGAGCGGACCAGCTCAAGGTCCTTTTCGTCACGCGCGTCGATAATCAATCCCCAACCCTTTTGGGCAAGTCGACGGGCAAGCGCCAAACCTAATCCGCGCGAACCGCCTGTAATGAGAGCATTTTTCATGTAACCTCTAGAAAAAGAAACGTAATTTGTTTTACATCACCTTACGGACCTTCATACTCTCGCAGGGTCATAGACCTGCGACCTCCCTTCAAAGGGGACTGCCTTTGAGCAAAACTGTGCATGGTGAGGTTTTTCAATTAAATGGATGCGTATTGCTGCTAAAGGTTTACCCCGTGAGACTAGGCCTGTCAAGACAAAAATCGGGTAAAAGGATTAATTCTTTTGGCTAGGTGAAAAGAATTTTTGCTCTTTCGGGGGCTTAGCCCCCGAAAGAGCAAAAACAAGTCATAAAATTATTTTCGACCGACTACCTTGGTGAAAAGAATTAAACCCAGTATGATATTTTCACAACGTCAGAATGATCGGCTCATTCTTTGTAACGATAATCGTGTGCTCAAATTGTGCGGCAATGGTCCGGTCGACTGTGCGTAATGACCATCCATCCTGTTCTTCGATTACTCGTCCAATGCCTGTCGTCAGGAATGGCTCAATCGCCAGAACCAAACCATCACTAAGAACGCGTTGATCATGCGGATTGAAAAAATTGAGGACTTCGCTTGGTTCTTCATGCAATTTGTGACCGATGCCGTGACCTGTCAAATCATAAATGACGTTGTATCCACGCTTTCTCGCTTCTTGCTGGACCGTCCGGCCGATTCCGTTTAAAAGGTTTCCCGCCTTTACGGCATGCAGAGCTTTTGTCAACGTGGCCTTTGTTGCCGAGAGTAATTTATCTAAACTCCGTTCATGCTTCGAGACAAGCATGGACGCACCAGTATCTGCATAATAACCGCCTAATTCAGCAGAGATATCGATATGGATCAACTCTCCTGAACGCAGAATATACTCATTTGGAATGCCATGTGCAATGACAGGTGAAACGCTGATGCAAGTCGCGCCGGGAAAGTTGTACATAACCTGTGGCGCAGAACGAGCGCCCTCTGCCTTCAGAAAGACACGGCCAATCTCATCAAGCTCACGTGTGGTCATCCCTGCGCGGACATGACCCATCATTTTGCGCAAAGTCTCTGCGCAGATACGGCCAATGGCTTTAAGAGATTGAAAGTCTTTCAGGGAATCAACGGTCATATGTTACGGCTTTACTTTTTCTTCCATCCACGCCGGCTTCAAGTCGTAATATAAAACGTCTGGATCAATGTCCGCGCCGTTATCCCAGCCGATTGTTCCTCCAATGACTTTTACTGAGCGAAACATCTTTGGATCTTTGCGAATTGGCTCGAAGATTTCGCCGCGCAGGAATATATCAAGATCAATCTCTTTTTGAACATCGTTTTGAAATATTATACGAACGCGGAATTTTTCCAAAGGTTCAACTGATTTAACGCGAACGAGGGGGCCAGGCACATTCATTTCGTACTCCTTACTCTAGGCCTTCGATTTCAGCCAAAGGCTTCTCTAACCGGGCACGTTCCCAATCATCCCGCAATTCTGTACGATGCAGGGATGCCCATTCAATGACCAAAGCATGGGCGCGGCGAGGTAGTCCGCCGCGGGTCACATCAAGTGTATCAATCTCATAGATCGCTTCATGTTCAGCATACTCCGCGTGAAAATGCGGTGGCATATGGTCGTTATAGTACATGTAAATGATTATTCCAAAGAACTCACTGACACGTGGCATGAAAATATTATACAGCAAGAACAAACACGAAACTAAAAACGTTTTGATGTTCAATTTTCAACTTACAATTTTCCTACAATCACCTTTCTCAACTCCTCTTGCACCTCATCCCATTTCTTTCCTGCATCTAGAATGACCCAGCGTTTGGGTTTTGCTTGACCATCTCTAAATAACTGCGCATTAACCTTTTAAATCGTTATATTCCAACAGGTAATAATTTATAAACACGTGATAACCGAGAAGCAGTTTCGATATCCTTTCGTTTGAGCGCCTCACGGACATCGTCAAGTTTTGATGCATCTTCTACCGATAAATAGGGTGACCAGTCATCATCTGTGTAAATCAATTCAACATTTACCTCCGCGACATATTCATCCACATGAACCAATTTGGAAATTTTACGTTTTGTCATTTTGCTCTCCTTGTAAAATCAGCAGACCAACGATTCGGATCGGGGCGATAAGCAGTCACTAAAACAGCAGGTGATGAAGCAGTTTTCGGAATGCCCCAAACAACATGAATAGGTCTTCCCTGCCTGTCTTTTTGAAGAACTAAAACGCAAGGGCCTTTAGCATAATCGGGATAATCCTCAACAACGACTCCATCAGCAATACCTACAAGAACATCTCGCACAAAAATATCATCCTGAGCCAATTCATCATATCCATGCGCAGATATAAACACTTCATTCTGTTCAATGAGTTTCAAAATCTGCTTGAATGTTTGACTCATATCTAAAGATTATACAACAAAGCGTACACATACGAAATTTATCGCTGCGCGACGTTTAACCTTACTACAATCACCTTTCTCAACTCCCTTTGCACCTCATCCCATTTCCTCCCTGCATCCACTACTAGCCACCGGTTTGGTTCCTGCTTCACCATCTCTAAATATCCCGCGCGTACGCGCTGATGGAATTCAGCGGTATAAGCGTCAAGGCGATTCCACTCGTTCTCTTGCTTCTTTCTTCTTAACCCTTCTTCAATATCCACATCCAGCAAAACTGTCAAATCAGGGATAAGCCCTCCCGTTGCATATTTCACCAGTGCGCGGACTTGATCTAGATCTTGCTGGTGTCCGTAGCCCTGATAAGCAATCGTCGAGTCGAAATAGCGATCTGAGATAACGATTTCTCCTGCGTCGAGTTTTGGTCTGATGACTTGTTCAACGATTTGGGCGCGCGCAGCCTGATAAAGCAAGGTCTCTGTGCGCGGGTGCATTTCCACATTCTTCAAATCGTGGATAACTTCCCGGATCTGTTCCCCAATGGATGTGCCGCCCGGTTCACGCGTGGGGAAAACGGTGTAACCCTTCTCGCGCAAGTATTCCACGAGGCTGGGAAGATGTGATGTCTTGCCAGAGCCTTCAGGGCCTTCGAGTGTGATGAACATAAAATTGTGTCCCTATAGTTTCTAATTATACGTTTATTTTAAAAGGCGGTAATTTCATTAAATTGTCATTTTTTAGTACTAGAATGTGGGCTTGAAACATAAGAGATACAAAAGGAGGTTCAAATGAACTTGAAACGAACTCTCTATGTGATACTCATTGGGATTGTGGCTGGAGCATCCTCCTTAGCAGGAGCAGTTGCAGGTGGGATAGCGGTATATCGGGCAGTTGGACAGGGAAGAAGTGCGCTTCCCGCACCCCTACAAGAAGTGATACCCGCCAGTAACACAAATCCCAATCAAACAATCGAACTGAATACAACGGATATCGAAACTTCTATCACCAAATCCGCGCAAAAAGTTGGGCCAGCAGTAGTTACCGTGGTTGGTACCATCCCGGGACAAGCCACGTTCTTTGGTCCCACGGGTGATCAAACTGTGAGTGGTAGCGGCTTCTTCATTACCGATCAAGGATACATCCTCACAAACAATCATGTTGTTGAGGGAACGAAGGAAGTAAATATTATCCTCTCGGATGGAACGCAGGAAAAAGCGAGCATTGTTGGAACCGACCAGTATTCTGATATTGCTGTCCTGAAAACAGATAGAAAAGCCCCAGCGGTTGTGACTCTCGGGAATTCGGATGTTCTCGATCCAGGCGAATCTGTTATCGCGATTGGTTCTCCCCTTGGAGATTTCAAGAATACTGTAACAGTTGGTGTGGTCAGTGCCACGGGGCGAGCGATTGACACCGGACAGGGATACCAGATCGAAAACCTGATTCAGACGGATGCGGCCATTAATCATGGCAACTCCGGTGGACCGCTGGTTGATCTGGCTGGGGAAGTGATTGGAATCAACACGCTGATTGTCCGCAATACTGGAAGCGGTGACGTCGCTGAGGGGTTAGGCTTTGCCATCCCAATCAACACTGCACAGGCGGTTGCCCAACAGATTATCCGTCAAGGTTACTTTGCGCGTCCTCTCTTGGGGATCAGCTACCAGTCCATTTCACCACAGATTGCCTCAACTTATAATTTGCCAGTGCAATGGGGCGTCTATGTTACGGAAGTTGGATCAGGCACCCCGGCTGACAAGGCTGGTCTGCAAAAAGGTGACATCATCACTCGTATCGGAGATGTAACCCTGGATGAGACTCATTCATTCGTCAACGCGTTGTTCCTGTACAAGCCAGGCGACCAGATTACAGTGGAATATAACCGAAACAGTCAAACGCTCCAGGCGCAAGTTACACTGGGAGAGGCAAGCCACAATTAGGCAAGAAAATAAGTAAACAAGTAAACAGGTAGGCAGATAAACAAGTAGACAGGAAAACAGGTACACAAGTAATCATGGGGAGTGCCCACTTGTGTACCTGTTTAGTTTTATACGTGTCTACTTTTGTAGGTATATACGTCTTTATTCCCTAAATATCCTCACATGCCGCCGCGGTTCTTTACCATAGGAGTGTGAAACCAACTCCGCATTGCGCGCCATTTCATGTTGCAGTCTTCGCACCAATGAAGGGCCTGGAGGCAAGTCGACCCAGCGCTCACCGTTGAGGACAGCGGCAATTGCCTGTTGGGTTTCTTGGCGAATATCTTCCATGCTATCGCGTGGAGTCTGTTCGACGTTCAGGTTGTAAAGATCGCTTAGGAATTGCTCCACTTGCGCTACAGTATTCGCTCGCAAAACATAGATCGGCATTCCGCGTTGTTCAGCTTCGATTACCGTTTGCTGCCGGTTGCGATAATATGTGCGCAGCGTGACCAATGCATTAGCTTCATCGACATCGCGCACTACGATCGCGGGTACACCAAGTCGCTTCGCAGCTTGCATTAGTCTATTGCGCGCGACACCATATGGATACACTCGGATAGGTTGCAATGGACCTGTCACTGGCTGAAGCGGCTTGGAGGCCGGGGTCGCCTCTTCGGTAGCTCCATTGACGGGGATAACGGGGGCAGGCTGACGTCCGCGGCGAGGCGTTTTCGTCTCCATTCTAGTCTTTGGAAGTTGCGCGGATATCTCGATCTGGATCTTGCCCTCGGGATCACGCGTCCGCACTTCGGGTTGTAGTGGCACCTCACGCAGGAGTGCATCCACAGAGGACATAATATCCGCGTGAACCGCAAAACGTTCCCGAGTTTGGATTTCGATGAGGACGTCAAAGGTAGGAGGGGCGCGTCTTTCGAGGACCGTTTTCTGGGTGCCGCGTCGACGGGCCTCCTCATCTGAAAGAGTGACCGCTTCAATTCCGCCGACAAGATCGCTCAACGTTGGATTGAGCAGCAGATTATCAAGAGTCTGGCCATGAGCCGTACCAATCAACTGCACACCACGTTCGGCAATAGTGCGCGCTGCGGCGGCTTCGAGTTCGCGACCAATCTCATCGATGACGATAACTTCGGGGTTGTGATTCTCAACGGCCTCGATCATCACCTCGTGCTGGAGCATCGGCTCGCGCACTTGCATGCGGCGTGCCTTGCCTACCGCGGGATGCGGCACATCGCCATCACCGCCGATTTCGTTTGAAGTATCCACGATGACGACGCGTTTGTTTTCCGCAAGAATACGCGCGGACTCACGCAGCAAGGTCGTCTTACCAACTCCAGGACGTCCGAGTATTAGCGCGGATTTGCCAGACTCGATGATGTCTTGAATGATGTCCACCGTTCCATAGACCGCGCGGCCTACGCGCAGAGTGAGACCGACAATTGCGGTGCGGCGGTTACGAATGGCAGAGATACGGTGAAGTGTGCGTTCGAGGCCGGCGCGGTTATCCGCGTCGAATTCACCAATGCGCTCTACGACATGGTCAAGTTCGGCGCGTGTGAGTTCCTTGCTGCTCAGCACGATTTCGTTTTCGACGAAACGTGCCGAGGGCACTCGGCCCAGGTCAAGGATGATTTCGAGTAAATTGTCGCTGTTATTTGCTTGTTCGACGGAATGTCTGATATTGGAGGGGAGGACGTCCAGCAGCACGTCCAAATCGTCTGTAATTTTTAGTTGGGTCATAGGATTTAAGTGTCAGGTTTTGGCGGTCAAGTAGGACGAAGTTCGTATTGCCCTGGCGTCGAGACCAGGGTGTAACATGTTGAGATGCATAGCACGGAGATAGGCAACAATGAAATGCTTGCGCCGTGTGAAATGCCCATTAGTCACGGCATACGGGTTAAAAGAGAAAAACCATGTTAACTACCTGCCTGTCTACAAGTGTAAAGTATCACGTGTCAGGTGCCACGTTTCATTATATATTATAGCAGCGTACCCCATCCAAAGTGATTGAATTTTGGAGCAAGGTAGGAAACGCCAAAACTGGCCGTCGTAAGGAGTATCGTTATTATTAAAACGATGGACTATTCACAATGTTCCTTGTATGCCGATTCGATTTACTCGTAAAAAAGGGCGCAAAATCCCTAGCCTATTGTGCTGTTTGAAATCCTCATTAATTGCAGCATACGAGCTAGGGATAAGCTAGAATATATTGGAAGTTCCTTTTCTTATGCCGGAACACATCACGGTTTGGGATGAAAACGGCTGGTAAGGAAAGGCTATAAAGCGTGAGAGAGCAAATTCTCTGCCGCTTTGAGAAACTCTTTTCTCCATGCTAGCATCTCTTTGACTTCTTCTTGAGTCAAATGATTGCCAATTGCATAATCGCCAATATTTCGCCTATCCTGTGCTTTGATAAGGTAAGTATGGAATTTGGGGTTGAGCATCCCCGTCCTTGCAAATTCTTTTCCAAAATTGGAGATTACGGCAGAATGGCTAGAAAAAGCAAGTCCACTCGGATTTCATACAGCAACACCCTCACGTCGAACATTGATCAAAAAGGGTGTTTGTTTTTCTTTATATTCCTTTGCAGAAACAAAAGCCCGGGAGATTACCACATCATTCTCCAGAGAAAACGTGGCGGCGAAATCGTCTGAACGTTTGAGCATTTCGATATAGTTGAATTTGCCTTTGAGCACCATTAACACATCAATGTCGGAATCGGGCCGAGCATCCCCGCGTGCGTAAGAACCGTACAAATAGACAGCTTTCAACTGATTGCCATAAATACGGATGAGTCCCTGTTTCAATTCTTTGAGCAGTTTTTGGATGTGCTCTGGCATGGTATTTTCTTGGACTATATCATGAAATTATCTGTATGAACATTTCACCTTTGCCATACCTCCCGTTCTCCTTATATCCCCTGTATAATTGACTGGGATGATTGAACTGACCATACCTGGCCGCGGCGTGCTTCGGCTCGAACATCTGGTCACGGATGTAAATGGTACACTCGCCATTGATGGACAGTTGATCGAAGGCGTAGCCAAACGCATTGCTGCGTTACGCGACCGGTTGACAGTTCACATGCTCACCGCAGATACGCATGGACGTCAGGTGATGATTGACCAGCAACTTGGTCTAACAGCGATAAAGATTACACCCGGCGGGGAAGGCTTACAAAAAGCGGAATATGTCCGCAAGTTAGGCAGTGATAAAGTCGTAGCCATCGGGCAGGGTGCAAATGACGCTGAGATGCTCGAACTCGCAAAGTTTGGAATCTGTGTCATATCACAGGAAGGCGTGGCCAAAGAGACTCTCTTGGCCGCAGATATCCTCGTGCCAAATATTATCGCCGCGTTTGAATTACTAGAAAGGCCATTACGTATTATTGCAAGTTTGAGGAAGTGAAGGGTATAAGTAGACAAGTACACAGGTAGACAAGTAAACAGGTAGACAGGTAAACATGTCCATTTGTCTACCTGTATACTAAACCACCATGAATTACGACGATCAACGATCCCAATCCCGTGAACCACGACAGGAGCCTCCTGAATCTGCTCGCGCGCGTCGACGGCGTGCTACGCGCAGGCAAATGATTCCCAGCGACGCGGAAGGTCAGGCCGCGTTAATTGCCGGATTATCAAAACGTGCCTATCCATCATACGAGCTCTTTGTTTTTTCCATTCTTTGCGGTGCGATACTGGGCCTTGGTTATCTGCTCGACTCTCAGGCGGTGCTATTACTTGGCATTTTGCTCGCACCGCTAATGACACCTTGGGTGGGATTTCTTCTGGCAATTCTCACCGGCTCCATGCGTTTCCTGTTCGAAACATTCATGGCGTTGCTCATCAGCGCGGGGCTGGTATTCCTTTGCGGTCTGATGGCCGGTTTTGCGGCACGTATCTTTTTACCTCTGACCCTCAGCAGCGCGTTTATTCATAGCCGTTTATGGATTCCCGAACTGGTTGTACTTGTGATCGGCGCAATTACACTGATTGCTTCTTTTGTGCGTTCAGAAGCCAAGCCTTTTTTACCGAGTGTGGTCATTGCCTACGCCTTGTTCCTGCCTCTCAGCGCGGCAGGGTTTGGCCTTGGTTCGGGTGTGGAGGGCATCTGGCCGCAGGGCGCGCTGGTCTCTCTTGTGCACCTGGAATTGGCTAGTCTATTTGGTCTGTTGACTCTCTTTGCTCTGCGATTACGTCCATCGGTGGGCGGTTTGATTTTTAGTGTGGTAACGATATTGGTCATAGTGGCGACTCTTTTCTTTTTGATGGGACCCGGTTTCCCCTCGAGAACGAGAGCGAGTGCATTGACTCCCAACGATGCGCCAATGCCTCCTTCTCCGACCGAAAACTTGGTCAGCGCGCCCGTTGTTACATCTTCCCCGAGTCCTTCTCCCACACTGCTCGTCGAGACGGCAAGCTCTGGAGAAGCAACCACGCCCAGTCCTGTACCGCTAACGCTGAATGTGACGTTGCCTGCCTCAGAGACGCCAACCATTACTCTGACCATCGAACCGACACCTGTATATGGCAAGATCAGCGCTCACGAAGGTGGCGGGGCGTTTTTACGTAAGACGCCCAACGGAAAATTTGTCGCTACCCTGGATAACGGTGCGATTATAGAGATTTTGCCTGATGTTCAAGAAGTAAATAATGTCGCCTGGGCCCATGTGATTGCAAATAAGAACGGCCTGCGGGTAGAGGGCTGGGTGCTCCAATCAACAATGACATACGCGACGCCTGTACCAAACTGGGAACCTTCATCCACGCCTACATTAACAGCAGAGGTTATTACTCCAGCACCATAACACTTACACTCGCCCCACCCCTTTTTAAGAGCCGACGCTCCGGAAGGCGGACTTGA
>WNGB01026152.1_pt1 | contig 17651 bp, 16 predicted proteins | sample 5400681 | NCBI WGS metagenome assembly WNGB01 (sample SAMN13153367, study PRJNA577476) | soil metagenome | isolation source: 115 cm soil or saprolite under grassland replicate 2 | place: USA:California | collected 2016-06-15 | reverse complement strand
AACGGCCTGCATCGCCCGGCAGAAGCGGCCGCGCGCCCGCAGAGCCTGAACGTAATCTGCCGCGGAGCGAAGCGCGGCCAGCAGCACCCGTCGCCGAAATGGCCGCCCGTAGTCAGCCAGCCGTTCCCGCAGGTTCGGCTCGTGAAACGCGTATGCCTCGGCTGCCAGGATCACGGTCCCGATCGCCTCGACGTGCTCGACATACGGTATGTCGATCGCCGCTACTCGTGCGCCGAGCTTGGACAGATCGTCGACGGCCGTCTTGAAGACCGCGAACGTCTCGGCGTCAACCTCCGGCAGGTTCTCGAGATACGACCAGGGAACACCGACCCGAAGGCCGGCCGGCGACTCAGCAAGGGCGGCCCGGTAGTCTGGGACCGGCACCTCGGCGCTGGCCTTGTCGCGCGGGTCGTGGCCCACGATAGCCTGGAGCAGGATGGCGGTGTCCTCGACCGTGCGGGCCATCGGCCCGGCGTGGTCGAGCGTCCACGAGAGCGGAATGACGCCGTAGCGGCTCACCAGGCCGTAGGTCGGCTTGAGCCCGACGATGCCGCAGAGTGAAGCTGGGCCGCGGATGGAGCCGCCCGTGTCCGAACCGAGCGCCCCGGAGCACAGCCCCGCCGCCAGCGCCGCACCGGAGCCACTGCTCGAGCCGCCCGGTATCCGCTCCAGGTCCCACGGGTTGCGCGCGGGCGGGAAGGGCCCCTCCTCGTCTGGCCCGCCGATCGCGAACTCGTGCATGCTGAGCTTGCCCAGCAAGACCGTTCCGGCCTCGCGCAGGCCAGCCGCGGCGCTCGCATCCTGGGCCGGCACGCGGGCGATAAAGACGAGCGAATGGGCCGTCGTCCGAATGCCGGCTGTATCGTAGAGGTCCTTAAGGGCGATCGGGATGCCGTGCAGCGGGCCGCGCGGACCCGCTCTGGTGATCTCGTCCTCGGCGGCTCGGGAGTCTGCTAGCGCTCGCTCGGCTGTGACCGTGATGTAGGCGTGGAGCTGTCCGTCGAGCGCGTCGATGCGCGCCAGATGGGCCTGGGTCAGCTCCCGCGGCGACAGCTCGCGACTGCCGATTCGCCGGCCCATCTCGGCCAGCGTCAGGTAACACAGATCCGCGTGGCTCATGTGTCCCACCCATGCTCGCGCGGCGCCGCGCGAAACGTGAGCGAGAGCTCGTCGCCTGGCTCCACCATCTCGCGCAGCCGATCGAGCATGGCGCACTCACGGCGGTAGAGGGGGACCAGGTCGAGGATCTCTTCGGCGCTGAGCTTCAGGCCCGCGCGCGTCAGCAGTAGGCAAACTTGGGCCACGGTCTCCGCGTCATCTTGGTGCTGGCTCTCGTCCGGCATGCTGCCACCTCTCAGCGACGGCGCCAGTGTAACATAGGGATTCCGGAGGGCTCGTCACGTCGTGTGGGTTCTGCTGACAGCCTTCCCCTCGCCTGACGACGTCCAAACAGGTCAGCGCAGGAGCGGCCGGTGATCGTGGTGATGCAGCAGCGGGCCGACGAGGCGGCAGCTGCGCGGGTCGTCCACCAGATCGAAGCGGCCGGGCTGGGAGCTTACGTCTTCCGCGGCGAGGAGCGAAACGTCATTGCCGTGCTGGGGGTGAACGAGGACGAGGCGCTCCGCGAGCAGCTCACCGTGCTGCCTGGGGTGGAACGGGTGGACTGGACCACCAGGCCGTTCAAGCTCGCCAGCCGTGAGGTCAGGCCGGGCGGGACCACGTTTTCGATCGGCCCGGCGACCGGCTCCGCCGCTGGTGCGATGGTCGGAGGCGGCGGCCTGGCGATCATGGCCGGTGCGTCGCGGCCGCGGCCGGCCCAAGACCTGGTAGCGCTCGGCCGCGCGGCAGGTGAGGTGGGGGTCCAGGCCTTCTGGGTCGGGCGGGGCGATGGCGGCGAGCTTCGACGCGACCTCCTGTCAGCTCTGGACCAGCTTCGATCAGAGGCTGGCCTGCCGATCGTCGTCGACGTCTGGGAGCCAGTGGAGGTAGACCGGTTGAGTCGCCACGCCGATTGGCTGCTGATCCCGGCCCAGCAGATGCAGAACTTTCCGCTCATCAAAGAGGTTGGCCAGGGGGATCGGCCGCTGCTGCTGTGTCGCGGGCCTTCGGCCACGGTCGAGGAATGGCTCATGGCCGCCGAGCGTGCGCTGCAGGCTGGAAACATGCGGGTCGCGCTCTGTGAGCAAGGTATCCGGACGTTCGAGCCCTCAGTGCGGGCCACGCTTGACTTCAGCGCGATCGCGATCGTCAAGCGGCTCAGCCACCTGCCAATACTGGCTAATCCCAGCCTGGCCGCCGGCCACCATGATCTCGTGCCCGAGCTCTCGCTCGCGGCGGCCGCCGCGGGCGCAGACGGCCTACTGCTGGACGTTCATCTCGGCGGCCCGGAGGACCCGACCTCCGGCGCCCAGTCGATGGCCATCTCGGAGCTGGAGCCGCTCGTCGATCGCCTGATGTCAACCCGAGCCGCGCTCACGGCGTGACCGTGCGCCCCGTCAGGCCTTCCATGAGGCCCCGGTAGAGGGCGCAGCAAGCAGCGCCCTCTACATCCTCTCCGTCTCCGGGGGAGGGTCAGCCGCTACTCGGTACGTACTCGCCTGCCCGCACGACTCCGACCGCCACCAGACGGCGGTCCGCTTGGCGAGCACGGCCGTCGACGTCGTAGAGCGTGAAATCGCCCTTCTCGACCTGCAGGACCGTGGCGTCGCCCACTCCCCCGACTTCGAGCCGGCCGAGGTTCGAGCGGCGGATCGCGCTGGCTGGATTGACCGTCATCCTTGCGATCACGTCATCGAGCGGGACACCGAAGGACAGCAGATGGCTGGCCATCAGCGGGAGGCCGAACTGGGGGTCAGCCGCCGTGGCAAGGGTGATGTCGGTCGCCAAGCTATCGGGCAGAAAGCCCTGCTCCGCGGCGGCCTGCATGACCGGAAAGGCGACGTGGTTGCGTCCGCGGGCCGCGTCGAACAGCACGCCCCGCTGGCGGGCCTCGAATGCCTCCGGAATCAACTGGCCATCGGCGCGCAAGATACCGAACTTGCGTCCAGTTAGCGCATGGGTGACGACGTCTCCAGCCTTGAGGAATGGGAAGATCTCGGCGAGCGGCTCGCCTGTGTCGCCGACGTGGACCATGACTGGCAGACCGGCCGCGTCGGCCGCCTCGCGGAGCAGGCGCAAGACCGGCTTGCAGGTGCCGCCGCAGACATAGGTGCTGAGGCGGGCCTTGAACCCGACGATCAAGTCGGGATTTGCACGGGCGGTCGCGACCGCGGCGTCGACATCCGCCCAGACGAGAGCGAACAGCTCGCCCACTCGCAAATCGACGTGCCCGATGGTGGACAGGTTTAGCCAGGCCAGAACCCGACAGCGAAGGTCCTGGCTGAGGCGCCGGAAGGCGCGGAAAGTCCGCGCCCCTGCGCTGCCTCCGTCCACGGTGGTGGTCGTCCCGCGGGTCAGGCAGCCCTGGTCGGCGTTGACGCCCTCGCCGACGCCGTCGAAGACGTGGCTGTGGATATCGACCAGGCCGGGGACGAGAAGACAGCCGTCGGCCGCAATTCGTCGCTGCCCTCCCTCCACGCGCGGCTCTATCGTCGCGACGCGGTCGCCTTCGAACGCGACGTCGAAGCGGCCCCGCAGCCCGCTGGCCGGGTCGATCACCTCGCCCCCATGCAGCACGAGGGTGTACTGGCTCATCCCGTTTCCTCCGAGCAGCACCTAGCTCAGTAGTAGTAGCAGGCCTGTAGAAAGTCGATCCGGCCCTGAGTCACAAGGTAGACGATGCAATGTTCCCGCGTCAGGCGACGCGACCACATCCCAGGAGCCAGATATTTCAGGGGCTCGGGCTTGCCGACGCCCCGGAACGGGTCGCGCACGATCGCCTCGATAAGCTCGAGGGCGCGAAGCGCGATCTTACGATCAGTCTGGACCCAGTAGCGCAGGTCGTCTCGGAATTCCGGGTGGAAGACGGTCTCGAAAGTAGCTGACCCGTCGCCTCTATTCGGACCACGGCCGGGCCGCCTACGCTTGCCTTCCCAGCGGGGCCGCAGCAAGCAGCGCCCCTACCGTTCCACGGCGTCTCAATTTTGTAACGCCGCGCTCTCCTACCTGGAGCGGCAGGCGTTATGTTAAAATCCGTGTGTGAATGAACCGAGTACGGGGCGGGGTGGCGGGCCCCGCTTGACCGGGGTCGTAGACACCCTATCGGCCGGTTACGGAGTCATTAACCACCGGCCGTGGATCCTCTTCCTGCCGATCCTGCTGGACCTCTTTTTCTGGTTCGGGCCCCAGATCTCGGTCGCCCCATTAGTGGGCCAGGTGCTGACCAGGCCGGGCATCCAGCGCGGCCTCGGGCCCAACGGTGAGCAGGCCTTCGAGTCGATTCGTCAGGTGGTGGTGGCCTCGGCCGACGACCTCAACATGCTGGCCTTACTCTCGCCGGGCTGGATCAGCGTGCCGAGCATCATGCCACTCATGGGGGGTGGCCGCGGCCCCTTCACATTCGTGGACTCGTGGTCGACGGCGCTGCCGCTGGCGCTCGGGACACTGCTCGCCGGGGCACTGCTGGGGTGTGTCTTTCGCAGCCTCATCGCTCAGCAGGTGCGCGACGAGGTGGTGAATCCGACCGAGGTTCCTCGCCAGGCGATCCGGGCCTGGCTTCGGGTGCTCGGGCTGGTCCTGCTCCTGTTCGCGGCTGGGCTGCTCCTGGGAGTGCCGGTCTTGTTCGTGGTGGCAGCGGCTACCCTCGTCGCCCGCGAGCTTGGCAGCTTTGGGATGGCGCTGGTGATGACGGTCATGTTGTGGATGCAGCTTTACCTGTTCTTTGCGCCGGACGCGATCTTCGTGAGCCAGGTGGGCCCACGCCAGGCGATCCGACGCAGTGTGGCCGTGGTACGGGCGAACTTCTGGGCCGCGGTTCGGATCGTGGTGCTGATCACGATCATCCTGCTGGGGATGGGGCAAGTCTGGCTGGCGCTAGCGAGTCGGGCGCCGTGGGGGCCTGCGCTGGGCATCCTCGGCAACGCGTACATTGCCAGTGGCCTCGCGGCCGCCAGCATGCTCTTCTATCGAGAGCGAATGGACGCGTTGGCGAGCCGCCGGCCGCTCGTCGCCGGCTGAGACGCAGGCGCGAGCGGCACGAGGTGTGAGTTGGCCAAGCAGATGGGAATGACGGACGATCAGTCGGCGCGGCGCGGCGAGATGCCAGCCCGGCTGCAGGTAGTGGGTGGCCAGCAGCGAGGCCGGCGCAGGTCTCGCGACGGATACACCGCTGAGCAGATCCAGGTCCTCGAGGGACTCGAGGCGGTCCGCCGCAGGCCAGGCATGTACATCGGCACGACCGATGTGCGCGGCCTGCACCACCTGGTCTACGAGGTAGTGGACAACAGTGTCGACGAGGCACTGGCCGGCCATTGTGACACGATCGACGTGAGGATCGGCGCCGATCAGCGCGTGACGGTCGTCGACAACGGGCGCGGGATTCCGGTGGACACCGTCAAGGCGACGGCGAAATCCGCGCTCGAGACCGTGCTGACCGTCCTGCACGCGGGCGCCAAGTTCGGGGGCGGCGGCTACAAAGTCTCGGGCGGCCTGCACGGCGTCGGCGTGTCCGTGGTCAACGCCTTGTCCGAGCACCTGAGCGCGGAGGTCAGACGAGACGGGGGCCGATTTATCCAGGAGTTCGGGCGCGGCCTTCCCGTCGGCAAGATGCGAAAGGTGGGCACGTCGGCGCCGTCTGAGCGAGGGACCACGATCTCGTTCCTGCCCGACGCCACGATCTTCGACAGCCTGAACTACGAGTTCGGCACGTTGGCCCAGCGCTTCCGCGAGATGTGTTATCTGACCAAAGGACTGCGGATCCGCTTCGTCGACGAGCGCGAAGACCGTGAGTACTCGTTCTATTTCGAGGGCGGAATCGTCTCGTTCGTGCGCCACCTCAACATGCACCGCCCGGTCATTCACCAGCGGCCAATCTACGCTGAGCGCCAGCTCAACGGCGTCAACATCGAGGTGGCGCTGCAATATTTTGACGGCCAGACCGAGTCGGCGTTCTTTTTCGCCAACAACATCAACACGATCGACGGCGGGACTCACCAGACCGGCTTCCGCACGGCTCTGACGCGCACGCTCAACGACTACGCTCGGAAGGCCGGACTCTTGAAGGAGGCCGACCCGAACCTGACCGGTGAGGACGTCCGGGAAGGGCTGACCGCCATCGTGAGCGTGAAACTGCCCGAGCCGCAGTTCGAGGGCCAGACCAAGACCCGCCTGGGTAACGCGGAGGTGACCCCGCTGGTGGCGATGGTGACCAGCGAGGCACTGACTCAGTACCTGGAGGAGAACCCATCCGACGCCCGTCGGATCATCGAGCAATGCCTGCGCGCGGCGCACGCTCGCGAGGCGGCCCGCAAGGCGAAGGAGTTGGTGATCCGCAAAAGCGCCCTGGAGGGGATGGCGCTACCTGGCAAGCTGGCCGACTGCTCGGAGAAGAATCCGGAGCTGTGCGAGCTATATCTGGTCGAGGGCGACTCCGCGGGCGGCTCGGCCAAGCAGGCACGGGATAGGAGATTTCAGGCCATCCTCCCGCTCAGGGGCAAGATCCTGAATGTCGAGCGCGCTCGGATGGACAAAATGCTCGGCAATGAAGAGATCCGGGCGATGATCACGGCGCTGGGCGTGGGCATCGGCGAGCACCTGGACATCTCAAAGCTGCGCTACAACCGCGTTATCATCATGACCGACGCGGACGTGGACGGCAGCCACATCAGGACGCTGCTGCTGACCTTTTTCTTCCGCAACATGCAGCAGCTCTTCACCGAAGGCCACCTGTTCATCGCCCAGCCGCCGCTGTATCGAATCCAGCAGGGGCGCGAGGTTGCGTACGCCTACGCAGACCGCGAACGTGACGCGCTGGTGGCCGCTTTCGGCAAGAAGCGCAAGGGCGAGGTGGCTATCCAGCGTTACAAGGGTCTGGGCGAGATGAACCCCCACGCGGACCATCCTGCGGGCCGATCTGGACGACGCCATCGTCGCCGACGAGGTCTTCGACATGCTGATGGGCGACCAGGTCCCACCCCGCAAGAAGTTCATCCAGACCCACGCCAAGAGCGTCCGCAACCTGGACGTCTAACGGGCCGCGGGACGCTCAAGAGGACCGTGAGGAACAGCGATCGTTGTTCGCGAAGTTGTCCAAGCTCGGCCCATTCGAGGAGCGGGCTCTGGCCGACGAGAGGCTCGAGGCCGAAGCGCCCTGGCCCGCGTATTGAGGGGCAGCATCTACCGGCCTGTTGCCGCTCAAGAGCTTGGTTCAAGGCGCCGCTGCGCCGTCCTAGGGTCCGTTTGGGTTACCGCCCATGAAAGAGTCCCCGGGAGCATGACCAGGCACTGAAGCAAAGCCTGGTAAGCGTGCTGTGGATCAGCCGGCCGAGGCAGGGGATGTGGGCCGCGCACGAGTACGCCCGCTCAGGCTTCAACGACCTGCCCACCAGCCACGCAGGGTGCGCCCTACACTACAGGGTTAGCTGGACGTTGCACGCGGCCCCAAGGGCGATTTGGCGGCGGCGAAGGCCTCGGAGCTGACCTTGCTCTCCTACGTCGCTCGCGCAACTTGCCCTAGGTCCAGCCAGAGCAGGACGATCAGAGCCAGCTGGACCAGCTTGGTGAAATAGCCGAGCGGGGTGTATGGCTGGCCAACGACGACCCAGAGCACGATCGTCAGGGCAGCGTAGCCCATGAGTGCCCAGCGAACGCGCTCGCGAAAGCTCTTGAACGGCCGCAGATCCGGGGCTCCGAAAGATTTGACGGGCGCCCGGCGACGAGGCGGCGCTTGGACCGGATCCCTTGGGCGGGCTACCCTTGCACAGAGCTGGAGGTCCCGGTGCCACGCATCTATTACGGCTGGATCATGCTCAGCGCGGTCGCGCTGATGACGTTCGCGTCGTCCGGGTCGCGCTTCTCGTTCGGCGTCTTCGTCCAGCCGATGAGCGAGACGTTCGGGTGGGACCGCGCCCAGCTCGCCCTGGCGGCCTCACTCAACCTCCTGGTGGGCGGGCTGTTTCGGCCCGTCGCGGGCATCCTGGCAGATCGGGCTGGCTCCAAGCTGGTCGCGCTGGTCGGGGTGGCTCTGGCAGCCAGCGCGCTCATCTTGACCAGCTACGTCCGCGAGCTGTGGCAATTCTATTTCGCCTATGGCCTGCTGCTCGCGATCGGCTACGCCTGCGCCTCGCCGGTCACAGTCACAACGCTTGTCAGCCACTGGTTCGTCAAGCGCCGCTCGCTGGCGATGTCGATCGGGTCGACCGGCACGTCGCTCGGCGAGCTGGTGACCGTCCCGCTGGCGATGCTGGCAGTCCTGTACACCGGTTGGGACGCGGCGTTTCGAACCATCGCCGGCTTCATGGTCCTGATCGTGGTGCCGGCAGTCTTCCTGTTGATCCACAACCGTCCCGCCGATCGGGGGCTCAAGCCGTACGGCCAGGACGAGCGGCTTGGGGGGAGCGGGCACGCCGCGAGCGGCCCGAGCCTGACGCTGCGTCAGGCTGCGAGGAGCGGTGATTTCTGGCGGCTGAGCTTCGGGTTCTTCGTGTGCGGCTTCACGATGAGCTTCGCGAGCACGCACTTCGTCCCCTTCGCGATGGACATGGGCTTCGAGCCGATGGCCGCCGCCAACGCGCTGGGTCTGGTTGGCGGTTTCAGCATCGTCGGCGGCCTGGGCGCGGGCTACCTTGCCGATCGCTTCAGCCGGAAGAACGTCCTGGCGGCTGTCTATCTGATACGGGGGCTCGCGTTCGGCGTCCTGCTCGAGGCGCGTGACCTGCCGACGCTGTACTTAGGCAGCCTGCTGCTCGGCGTGTCGTGGACATCCACGAGCCCACTCACGTCGGCCATTACGGCCGATCGATGTGGCTTGAAGAACCTGGGAACGATCTTCGGCATGATGTTCACCATCATGCCGATCGGCTCAGCCGTCGGGGCGTACCTGGGCGGCGTGGTGTACGAACGGGCGCACAGCTACGAGCTCAGCTTGACCGCGAGCGCGATCCCCGGTCTGGCGGCCGCGTTGGTCGTACATGGAGTCCGCGGCCCACAGCCCGAGATCCAGAGCTCGAGGTCCGACCTGCGAGCCGCGAGTGAGCTCGTAGGTCAGACCTGGCAGAGCCCCAAAAAGGGGACCCCGAGTCCGGCGTAAGACTCGGGGCCCCAGCGCAGGCCGAACTTCGTCTTCGGGAGTTCCCGGAGTCGGGGCTTATGCCTTGCTCAGGAAGGGCAGCCCGGTCCGCTGGTTCTCGCCGACCTTGTAGCCCGACGGGACGGATCCCAGAGACTCCCCGCTCTTCTCCGTGCGAGCGAAGTAGAAGATCCGCTGCTTTCGTCCATTTCGAAGCGTGACGTCTTTGGCATGCAGGTAGTAGGTCTGACCCTTGCTGTTTCTATGTGTGTAGGCCATGAAACCCTCCACTGGCATTGAGTTTCGCCACTCCTAGTCTAACGAGTGGGCTCCGGTCGAGCAAGGCTGAACCCGTCTCAATCTCAGAAAAGAGGGAGCGAGACGCGGCACATGTGGCATAATAGGCGCGGCTTTCGTCCAGCCTGCTGTCGGCCGGACGTCTTGCGGCAAGGGCCAGGACGGGCAGCTGGGGTTCCTCCGCCAGTCAGTTTCCCAAGCCAGCACGGCATGCCGTCCAACCGGCGCTGACCAGAGGAACGGAAGTTTCGACGACATGACCGCTGAGGCCCACGCCCGCGCTGAACGGCGGGCCATTGCTCGCCCGGCCGTCGCCGGAGACGGCTCGCCGCCCTCCAAGAGCATCCTTGTTGCCGACGACGACGACGCGATCCGTTCGCTGCTGGTGGAACTGCTCAACGGCGAAGGCTACCAGGTGTCGGAGGTCAAATCCGGCAGCGAAGTCTTACGGGCCGTCGCCAAGCTCAGACCTGACCTTCTGATCCTCGACCTGCGAATGCCCGACTTGGACGGCATCGATATCATGCGCCGTCTGCGGGCCCAGGATGAGACCGTTCCGGTCCTGATGCTCACCGCGTATGGGACGGCCTCCTCGGCGATCGAGGCAACCAAGCTGGGCGCGTATGACTACGTCACCAAGCCGTTCGAGCAGGAGGAGCTGCTGCTGCCAGTCAGTCGCCTCTTTGAGTACCTGGCCCTGGCCTCCGAGGTGCGCACGCTGCGCGACAAGCTTGGCGGGCGCGACCTCTCGGAGCGGATGATCGGCAACAACGTCAAGATGCAAGAGATCTACAAGACCATCGGCAGGATCGCCCAGAGCCATGCGACCGTGCTGGTCACGGGCGAGACCGGGGCCGGCAAGGAGGTCGTCGCGGACACGATCCACGCTCACTCGGAGTATCGCGACGGCCCATTGGTCAAGGTCAACCTGACGGCGCTGCCCGAGACGCTAGTTGAGAGCGAGCTGTTCGGCCACGAGAAGGGCTCGTTCACAGGAGCCGTTGCCCAGCGCAAGGGGCGGTTCGAGATAGCCCACAAAGGCACTATCTTCCTGGACGAGATCGGCGACATGAGCCTCTCGACCCAGCGGAAGCTGCTGCACGTGCTGCAGGACAAACAGTTCGAACGCGTCGGTGGGAGCAGCCCGGTCAAAGTCGACTGTCGGGTCATCGCTGCCACCAACCGCAACCTCAAGGACGAGGTCGACGCGGGCCGCTTCCGTGAGGACCTGTATTACCGGCTGAACGTCGTGACGCTGTATGTCCCGCCGCTGCGCGAGCGGAAGGACGACATCCCGCTCCTGGTCGAGCACTTCCTCACCAAGTTCCGCTACACGCACAGCTCGCCGCCCGCCCGCATCTCGGAGGAGGCGATGGACGTGCTCATCACTCACGACTGGCCCGGTAACGTCCGCCAGCTCGAGCACACCGTCGAGCGGGCCGTCATCATGGCCCGGGGTGGGATCATCACCAGCCAGCACCTCTCGCTCGACGACGCCGAGGAGCTGAGCTTCATCGATATCAACCAGAAGCTGCAGCGCGGCGAAAGCCTCCCGGAGGTGCTCGCCGAGACCGAGCGGAAAATGCTCCAGAAGGCGCTCGACCGGACGAATGGCAACCGCCACGCCGCGGCGCGCATGCTTGGCATAGACGTTGCCACGCTGGAGCAAAAGGTTTCCGAACACGGGATCGGAGACCGGCTGGGATTGGAGGTTGCCGATGGCCAACGATAGCGGCTTCGAAGAGACCTGGTCGGACTGGGACGAGGGTGGCCAGGGCCTGGCGCTCGGCGCACTCGTTACCAGCGCCCTCGTAGCAGGTGCCGTGGCGTATCTGATCCGGCGTCGGCGCCAGGGTGAGGAGAAGCCGCTCGAGACCGTCTCGAGTCGCGCGGCCGAGGCGGCCGCCTTGCTGGCCGGGATGGGAGACGACCGGGTGGCGGCCGGACGCGAGTTCCTAGCCGAGAAGGTCCTGCCGGAATTCAAGCCGGCTTTACTGGCGATCCTACAGGAGGTTCAGGGCGTGGTGGATCAGGCATTCCGCCGCGCCGAACGCGCGATCCAGCAACTGTAACGACGTTCAACGTCGCGCGTTCAACGTTCAACGGGAACAGGTCATTGAACGTTTAATGTTGAAGGTGGAACCGCGCTAGCGCGGCCGCCTCGCCCAGGGGAGGCGGCGCTCGAGGGTCCGGCTCCATCGCCGCCAGGCCTGGGCAAGCGGTCCGCTGCGGCCGCGGCTGCGCGCGGCGAGAACGATTGCGGCCGCGGCGCCCAGCATCGAGCCGACTGCAAAGCCGACCTTCCGTTTCATCCCCGCGCGCGCCATAGCATCGCCTCTCCAACGGGTGGTAGTCAGGATAGCACGCCTGGGTGAAGCTCTCAAAAGTAGCTGCGGGACGACGACTGGCACGCAGCTTGCTAACCCTGGCGGCCGGGGCACGTCGCTCTCGGTGCGATCAGAGTAAGATTCCTCCCGCGCTACGGTACGCTAGGCCTGCTGCGGGGACTGGCTACGATGGAGATGGAGCTCGATCTCTCACAGGAGCTGTCGAGCCTTCAGAGCATGAAGGTCTCGCCGCGCCTGGTGGCGGCGAGCTACATCCTGGAGCTCTCCTCGCAGGAGCTGCAGCAGCAGATCGCCGCCGAGCTCAACGACAATCCGGCCCTCGACCTGGTGGACATTCCAACCTGCCATGTATGTGGCAGCGAGCTGCAGGGAAGCGTCTGTCCGTGGTGCATCCAGCGGCAGAAGGGCGAGGAGCCCGATCGCGACGACCCGAACGCGAGCCCGTACGAGGACCCGCCCGCAACGAGCGTTCTTCGAGCTCGTGACGAGGACGGGTTCGACCCGCTCACCCAGGTTGCCTCGGAGGAGACGCTGGCTGAGAAACTGCTGGCGGATCTCGGCGCGGTCCTCGACGAGCGCGACCGGCCGATCGCCGAGTACCTGGTCGGCAGCCTCGACGACAAGGGCTACCTCTCGGCCTCGGTCGAGGAGGTCGCGTACGAGCTTGAGGTCGACGAGGATCGTGTGCGCGCCGTCACGAAGCAACTGCAGAGCCTCGAGCCGGTCGGGATCGGAGCCAGAAACCTGCACGAGTGTCTACTCATCGAGCTTGACTACCTGGAGCAGCACGGGATTCATCGCCCGTACGCTCGCGAGATCATCTCGGAGCACCTGGTTGAGCTGGGCGAGCACAAGTTTGGCAAGATCGCACACGCGCTCAAGATCTCGCCCGAGGAAGTCACCGACGTCTGGGAGTTCGTCAAGGCCAAGCTCAACCCGCACCCAGCCCACGGCTTCTCCGCCACCAACGCGCGTGACCGCGACACCCGTGCGATGTACATCGTGCCGGACGTGATCATCAGCAAGACGGACAACGGTTTCGAAGTGGAGATAGTGGAGTCACGCCGCTTTGCGCTGCGGGTCAACCCCGAGTACACGCGCATTTCGAGTCAGGTCCAGCGCAACGGCACGGAATTGTCGGCCGAGGAGAAGCGGCACGTCCAGCAGTACGTCGGGCGAGCGAAGCTGTTCATTGCCAACATCAATCAGCGACGTCAGACCATCCATAACATAACGACGTGTCTCATCGTCCAGCAGCGCGACTTTCTGGAGAGGGGCGTCCGCTACCTCAGGCCGCTCAGTCGCGCGGCGGTAGCTATCGCGCTTGGAATCCACGAGTCGACGGTCAGCCGAGCGACGGCCGCCAAGTACGTGATGCTCCCGGACGGCGAGGTGATGCCCTTCAGCCACTTCTTCACGCCGTCGCTAAGCATCAAAGACGTCATCAAGGAGCTGATCGAGAAGGAGGGGCGTCCCCTAACCGACGCCCAGATCGCCGAGCGGCTGCACAAGCACGGGATCGATATCGCTCGCCGCACGGTTGCCAAATATCGCATGCAGCTCGACATCCTGCCCTCTTCGCTGCGGTGAAGTAACGGACCTAACCCCCGACCCCCTTCCCTTTAGGCCCTTTAGGGGAGGGGAGGCGGGAGAGGTCAGTACTCCCTTGTTCGTCCTGCCTCCCGTCCGGCATCCTTCCCGAGGGAGTGAGCCGCCAATGGATAAGGTCGTCCTGGCATACTCGGGCGGGCTTGACACGTCCGTCGCGATCAAGTGGATCCAGGAGAAATACAACCTCGACGTCGTTGCGGTCACCCTCGACGTCGGAAACGAGAGCGATTTCCAGGCGATCCAGGAGAAAGCGCTTCGAACGGGGGCGATCAAGGCGTACGTCCAGGACGCCAAGGAAGACTTCGTTCGCTACTTCGTTTTTCCCAGCCTTCAGGCCGGCGCGATCTATGAGGAGCGCTATCCGTTGGCCACCGCCCTGGCACGGCCTCTCATCGCCAAGGTGCTAGTCGACTACGCCTATCGCGAGGGTGCCGCCGCGATCGCCCACGGCTGCACCGGCAAGGGCAACGACCAGGTGCGCTTCGACGTCACGATCTCGGCGCTGGCGCCTGAGCTGCAGATCATCGCCCCCGTTCGCGAGTGGGGCATGAGCCGCGAAGAGGAGATCTTGTACGCACAGCGGCACGACATTCCGGTCCCTGTGACCCTTGCTAGCCCGTACAGCGTGGACCAGAACCTGTGGGGACGAAGCGTGGAAGCGGGCGTCCTGGAGGACCCCTGGGCAGAGCCGCCGGAGAATGCTTTTGCCTGGACGATGAACCCGCGCTACGCGCCCGACGAGGCAAGCTACGTCGAGGTGGCATTCAAACATGGCATCCCGATCGGCCTGGACGGCGAGCTGCTCGACGGCCAGACGCTCATCGCCCGCCTGAACGACGTGGCCGGCTCGCATGGCGTGGGACGCATCGATCACATCGAGAATCGGTTGGTCGGGATCAAATCGCGGGAGGTCTATGAGTGCCCGGCGGCCGTCGTGCTTCACACGGCCCACGCCGAGCTTGAGAAGATGACGCTGACCAAGGACCAGATGCGCTTCAAGCAGCTGGTCTCGCGTGAGGTGGCGGACCTGATCTACAACGGGCTCTGGTTCTCAGCTCTTCACCAGGACCTGGCAGCGTACGTTGCCAGCTCGCAGCGTTTCGTAAGCGGGACCGTTAGGGTCCGGCTGTTCAAGGGCGCCTGCATGGCGGTTGGTCGCCAGGCCGAGCAGTCGCTCTATGACCCCGCCCTGGCGACGTACGGTGAGGGCGACCTGTTCGACCACAAGGCCGCGGTCGGCTTCATCCAGCTCCACGGGCTGCCGCTCCGCAACCAGGTCCGGGCTCAACTGCTGCCCGGCCACAGCCCAGACGAGCTTCTCCGCCTTGTCGCCCCCGAATCGAGCCGCGAGCCGCGAGTCACGAGTCGCGAGTCCCGGGTGCCGGAGCCACGCCCGACTGCGCTTGACTCGGCTCGGATTCAGGCACCGTCCGAGCCGTCGCACGAGCCGAGGACCGATTCGCCAACCGTCAACTCGTGACTCGCGACGCGCGACTCATGACTCGTGACTAAATTGTGGGGCAGCCGATTCACCAAGCCGACCAGCGCCAGCGTCGAGGCCTTCAACAGCTCCCTGTCCGTCGACCGGCGCCTGTACGAGGAGGACATCGCCGCCAGCATCGCCCATGCCCGAATGTTGGCCCGGCAGAGCATCATCCCGCTCGGGGACGCGCGGGCGATCGTGGCCGGCCTAGCGCGCGTGTACGCCGAATTGGTCGAGGCAGGTGGCCCGCCTGACGACGCGAGCGCGGAAGACATTCACAGCCTCGTGGAGGTGCGCTTATCCGAGCTGGCCGGCCCGGCCGGCGGACGGCTGCACACCGCCCGCTCGCGCAATGACCAGGTGGCGACCGACCTCCGACTCTGGTCCCGGAGGGCGCTGTGCGACTGCCTGGCCGGCGTGCTCGGCATGCAGGCGGCACTGCTGGAGCGGGCCGCCGCCGACCGCGGGCTGATCATGCCAGGCTATACCCATCTTCAGCGGGCCCAGCCGGTCCTGCTGGCCCATCACTGGTTGGCGTATGTCGACATGCTGTCGCGCGACCTGGCCCGACTCGAGGCGTGTTATGAACGGGTCGACGTCTTACCGCTAGGGTCGGGCGCCCTGGCCGGCTCTCCCTACCGCCTAGACCGGGCGTACGTGGCCAGACTACTCGGCTTCACCAGCATCTCGACCAACAGCCTCGACGCCGTCTCCGATCGCGACTTCGTCGTGGAGCACCTGGCCGCGCTGGCGCTGGTCGGCGTCCACCTGTCACGACTCGCTGAGGAGCTGGTCATCTGGAGCAGCGCCGAATTCGGCTTCGTCGAGATGGACGACGCCTATGCGACCGGTAGCAGCATCATGCCCCAGAAGAAGAACCCGGATGTGGCCGAGCTGGTGCGCGCCAAGAGCGGCCGCGCCGTGGGCAGCCTGGTCTCGCTGCTGGTACTGCTCAAAGGGTTGCCGCTGGCGTACAACAAGGACCTCCAGGAGGACAAGGAGCCGTACTTCCGAGCCGTCGACGACGGGCTTGACTGCCTTCGGTTGAGCTCCGAGATGCTGCGGACGCTAAAAGTACGAGCCGACCGGCTTCGAGCAGCCGCTGGCGACCCGCTGTTGCTGGCCACGGACTTGGCGGACCGGCTCGCCCAGGCGGGACTGCCATTCCGCGAGGCCCACGCCATCGTGGGCGCGATTGTGCGCGATCACGGGTCTGGCTTCGCCAAGCTTGCGGCGGAGCAGCTTGCCGCCTACTCGCCGCTGCTCGCTCAGGCCCGGGAGCCCCTTTCGCCACGGGCGTCGGTTCGGGCCCGCGATGCCGTTGGGGCTACCGCCCCGCGCCAGGTCGCCAGCGCCCTCCGTCGCGCCCGCCGTGCCCACGCTGCCGCCTCGGCTCGCCTCGCCACCCGGCGAGCCAGCCTGCCCTCGCTCGACGAGCTCGCCGAACTACCCTGGTAGCCTCCATGTTGTCAGGCGGACAAGAAGAGGCCTCGCAGCCGCGATCCGATGGCGTCCCAGACAGCGGAGGCGATCGCGCTCTGGCCCTCGGCGTTGGGGTGGATGTCCAGGCAGAGAACGGATAAGGGGCTGGGCGCGAACCAGCCAACTGGGGCGCGGCCCTCGTGGCCGCGGAAGAGCAGCATCAGGTCCACGAGCGTCGCCCGCTCGCCGAACTCGGCAACAACTCGGCTGATCGCGGCGTTGACGTACCTCACTGAGAGGTCGGCCACGCCGGGCGCGCACGGCGAGCCGCGCGGGTATGGGTTGTAGTACGTTGTGACCGCGATGCTCGCGTCGGTCTCGCTCGTTAGCCGGTCGAGGATCTGGCGGAGGTTCGATTCCAGCGTCGGCGTCGTCGCCGAGAGGTCGGGCGGGTTGCAGCTCAGGGCCGGAACATCGTCGATCCGCGAGGCTACGCACTCGAAGCTGGGCACCAGATAGTCGTTCGCGCCCACCGTCAAGGTGACCAGCCGGGGCGCGAACTCAGCCAGCCCGTAGAGCTGCCCGGCCAGGACCCCGCCACTCCGCTCGCGCGGCCGCGAGCGGTTCAAATAGCGCACCGCCAGGCCGGTCTCATTTGCGACCCGCTGTCCCAGGCGGCGCGGATAGCTCCACTCTTCGCCCAGATCGGCGCCGGCCGCAATCGAGTCCCCCAGCGCGAGCAGCCCGATCTCGCCCGTGGCGCCCAGCGCGGCAGGCGGGCCCGGCCATGGCGGGAGCAGCAAGGCGGCCGCGATCAGGAGCGGGGCGAGCGTTCGGCGTCGCACTTGGAACGGTCCCCGTGCGAGGTTGGCGTAAGTGTAAACGGCCCGGCTGCTCGAAGGTGTCATGCCCCCGCTGTGTGGCACGACATGCTGTGCCCGGTGCGGCTCTCAGTCCAGACTCAGCGAGTCAAACAACTCCTGCACCGTGAGTTGGAAGCCAGGAAGCACCTCGTCCAGGTCGATGCGGTCCGACCCTCGGAGCATTTGCTCGCGGAGGCCTGGGCGGAAGCGGCTGACCGTATCGTCGCGTGGCTCGACAAGGAGCGCGATCGGCACACCATGTTCGACGTACCAGCGACAGCGCCGAACGAGCGCGCTCTGGCGTTGCCCTGGGGAGGCAATCTCGATGGCGATGTCGGGCGGTGTGACGAAGTCGTCGCCGACCCGGCCGCCTGGACCACGAGGCAGACGATCCCACCTGTAGACTGAGATGTCAGGCACCAGCGACGAGCCGCCATAGGTTGATCTAAGCTCAGTGAAGACCA
>WNGB01009224.1_pt1 | contig 17652 bp, 15 predicted proteins | sample 5400681 | NCBI WGS metagenome assembly WNGB01 (sample SAMN13153367, study PRJNA577476) | soil metagenome | isolation source: 115 cm soil or saprolite under grassland replicate 2 | place: USA:California | collected 2016-06-15 | reverse complement strand
CAGGTCGAGGCGGCGCGGCGAGGGCACGATCAGCACGCGGTCGCCGGCCGCGACGCGCTGGCTCGGCTTGCTCGGTAAGCCGTTGAGGCGCACCGCCTCGATCCCGATCAGGCGCTGCCATTCGGCGCGCGAGCGGTCCGGCTCTCCGCCGAAGCGCACCAGGAAGCCGTCGAGTCGGTCGCCCGCGGCGAACGGCGGAACCACCACGAGCCGCCCGTCCGGTCGGTCGCGCATTACCGCGCGTAGCGGCGTTCGCGTGCGCTCAGCGCTGGGCATCCTGGAGAGACGCGGATTCCTCGCTGGGCGTCGGCGACAGCGCGTTCAACGCCAGCAGCGCCACACCGATCACGATGGCGGAATCGGCCACGTTGAAGACCGGCCACCAGTTCGAGTGGTAGCCGAAATCGACGAAATCGACGACGTAGCCCTGGCGGATGCGATCGATCAAGTTGCCCACGGCCCCGCCGAGCTGCAGACCGAGCGCCAGATGCAGCCGAAACCCCGAGCGCGGCAAATAGCGATAGCTGGCCGCGATCACGCCAATCACGATCACCCCGATCAGGACGAAGAACGCGGTTTGGTCTTGTAAGAGGCCGAACGCGGCGCCGCGGTTTTCGACATACGTGAGCCGCAGGACGTCGCCGACGAAAGGCACGGGCACTGAGCGCACCCCAGTGCGCTCCAGACGATCTTCGGCGAGGCGCTTGGTGGTCTGATCGAGCAGCACGACCAGCACGGCCAGTCCGAGAAACAGCAGCCCGCGCACCGGGAACGAGCGGGTCCGACGCGGCCGCGCCCCGATCGCCGGGGCCGCGTCGCTCACGAAGCGCGCTCGTGCTGGACGGCGACGACGACCGGCACGCCATCGATCTCGGCCTCGACCTGCGGCCAATCGGTGACCCCATCCAGGCCAGCCTCGAGCCGCGTCGCCAGGGTCTCGCGCTGGATGTAGGCAGCGTGTTGCTCGAAGGCGTCGGCCACGCTGTCCGAGGCGACATAGCGGACGCGGATGCGGTCCGAGACGTTGAAGCCGGCTCGTTTGCGCGCATCCTGGATCAGACGAATGACCTCGCGCGCTCGCCCCTCGGCTTGGAGCTCGGGCGTGAGCGTCGTATCCAGCACGACCAGCACGCCGCGATCGGCCGCCGCCGCATAGCCCGGTGCAGGTTCCAGCGAGAGCGTAACTTCGTCGGGTTCTAGGACGAACCCCTCCACGTGGACGCGCCCGTCGACCACCTCGAACCGACCCGCCTGCAGGGCTGTCCGGATGCGCGGGTAGTCCTTACCGTACTTGGGCCCGAGGATCTTCACGTTCGCCTCCGCGCGCTGGCGAACCGCTCCCGTCAGCTCCTGGACATACTCGAGCCGTTTGACGTTCAACTCGTCCTGGATCAACTGGCTCGCCCACGCCGGGAGCTCGCTGAACGTCGACCCACCGGCCACGCGCACCGAGGGCAGCGGCTGGCGTGACGGAATGCTGGCACCCTTGCGCGCGGCGTTGCCAAGACTGGCGATGAGTCGTGTGAGGTCCATGTCGCGTTCGAGCCGCGCGTCCGCGCGCTGTGGCGAGGGCTCGGGATAATCGGTCAGGTGTACGCTGTCCGGCGCGGACGAGTCCGCGCCGCGCACCAGGTTCTGGTACAGCACTTCGGCCAGAAACGGCAGGAACGGCGCGAGCAACTTGGTCACGGTGACCAGCGCCTCGTAGAGCGTCGCCATCGCGGCGGGATCGGCGTGCTCGCCAGGCGCCTGGAAGCGCGCCCGGCTGCGGCGGATGTACCAGTTGCTCAGATCCTCGAAGAAACCTTCGATGGCCCGCGCGGCGTCCATCGCGTCCCAATCGTCGAGACGCTCGCGGACCGTCGTGATCAACGTGTTCAGGCGTGCTTGCAGCCAGCGATCGAGCTCTGTCTGCGTACCCTGCTCGGCTGCCGATGGGTGCCAATCTTCGAGCGACGAGTACAGGACGAAGAACTTGTAGCTTTCCCACAGCTTGATGAGGCGGCGCTTGGTCTCGTCGGCGAGCTTCCAGCCAAAGTTCAAGTTGGCGGCCGGGTTCTGCTGGACGAAGATCCAGCGCATCACGTCCGCCCCCGCGCGCTCGGCGGCTTCCTCGAACGCGATAGCGTTGCCGAGGCTCTTGTGCATCGCCTCGCCTTTTTCGTCGCGCACGGTGCCATGGCCGAGCACGGTCATGAACGGCGCGGCGTAGTCAAGCACGGTGCTCATGACCAGCAGCGAGTAGAACCAGTTGCGGTACTGCCCGGGGAAGCTCTCGGTGATGAAGTCAGCCGGGAACCAGCGCCGCCAGTAGTCCTGGTCGGTGCGGTAGTGCAGGGTCGAATACGGCACGATGCCCGCGTCGAGCCAGGGATTGCCAACGTCCGGGATGCGCGAGATCGGCTGGCCACAGCCGGGGCAGGCAATCTTGATGGCGTCGACCCAGGGTCGATGCGGCGAGTGCCCTTCGAACTCGTCGAAACCAGAAACTGCCCGCTCCTTGAGCTCCTCGCGTCCGCCAAGGACGTCGAAGCGCCCGCAGCCCTCGCAGTACCAGATCGGCAGCGCCAGGCCCCAGTAGCGTTTCTTCGAGATCATCCAGTCGTGCATGTTGCGCAGCCAGTCCAGCTCGCGCTCCAGGCCGAAGTCGGGGATCCAGTGGATCTGGCGCGTAACGCCCATTAGCATCTCGCGCAGCCCGTCGACGCCGATGTACCACTCGTCGACCAGGCGGAACACGAGCTCGGTGCGACAGCGCCAGCAGTGCGGGTAGCGGTGCTTGTATGGCTCGGCCCTGAACAGCACACCTTTGTCGCGCAGGTTCTCGACGATCGGCTTCGCGACATCCTGGACTGACTGGCCGGTCAACCAATCGAACCCATCGACATACACGCCGAGCTCGTCCAGTGGCGCGATCACGGCTAATTTGAACTCTTTGCCTAGTAGAAAATCTTCTTCGCCGCAGCCCGGCGCAATGTGGACGATGCCCGTACCTTCGTCCTGGCTGACGTCGTCCCACGGGATGGCCCGATGCGCCACGCCCTGTTGGGCCGGCAACTCGTCGAATGGTCCGCGATAGGGACGATCGAGCAGTTCGACGCCGCGCATGTGCTGCAGCACCTGCCAACCGTCGCCCAGCTTGTGCGCCAGCGGCTCGGCCAGGATCAGTGTCTCACCGTTCTTAGTGACGCGGGCGTAGGTCAACTCAGGATGGACCGCCGCGGCGACATTCGATGTCAGTGTCCACGGCGTGGTCGTCCACACCAACAGGCTCTCGTGCTGGGCATCGAGCAGCGGGAACTTCACATAGGCACTGGTGTGCGTGGTGTCCTGGTAGCCCTCGGTGTCGATCTCCATCTGGCTGATGCCGACCGAGCAGCGCGGACACCACGGCATGACATCGTGCCCGCGATAGATCCACCCGCGTTCGTGGCACGCCTTGAGCATGCGCCAGATCGTGTAGTTGTTCTCGTCCGACATCGTGTAATACGAGTCCGACCAGTCCATCCACTGCCCGAGTCGAATGCTCTGCTCGGTGATCACCCGCGCGAACTTGAGCACGCGCTCCTTGCAGCGCAGGACGAACTCGTCGATGCCGTAGCTCTCGATGTCGCGCTTGGACTTGAAACCTAGCTCGCGCTCGACCTCGACTTCGACCCACAAGCCCTGACAGTCGAACCCGTTCTGCCAGCGCTGGTTGTGGCCAGTCATCGCCTTGTAGCGTTGGTACAGGTCCTTGTAGGTGCGACCCCAGGCGTGGTGCACCCCCATCGGGTTATTGGCCGTGATTGGCCCGTCGACGAACGAGAAGCGCTTCTGCGAGCCCTTCAGCTTCGCGCGCAATTGCTCAAACGCGTTCGTCCGCTCCCACAGCGCAAGCATGCGCTGCTCGAGGGCAGGAAAATCCGGCTTGTCGGAGACAGGCTGAAACATGGGCCGCGGCGCTCAGCAGAATCCTAACGCAGTGGCTTCCCTGTCATCCTGAGGTGAGGAACGAGCCGAAGGATCCGCCTGCTGGAACGGTTTCGACAAGCGGATCCTTCGCTGCGCTCAGGATGACACGGCGACTGGCTCCACGACCCGAATGTGCAGGTCCTCAAGCTGGTCAGCTTGGACCACCGTGGGCGCGTTCATCATCAGATCCTGGGCGCTCTGGTTCTTGGGGAACGGGATCACTTCGCGGATGCTGTCCTCGTCGGCGAGCATGCTGACCACGCGGTCGATGCCTGGCGCGATGCCGCCATGCGGCGGGGCGCCGTACTGGAACGCGCGCAAAATGTGTCCGAAATTGCTCTGGATGCGCTCAGGCATAAAGCCCAGCAGCTCGAACATCCGCGACTGAATGTCGGCGCGATGAATACGAATGCTGCCGCTGGCCAGCTCTTCGCCGTTGGCGACCACGTCGTACGCGCGTGCGCGGACCTTGACCGGATCGGAATCCAGCATGTGCATATCTTCTTCGAAAGGCATCGTGAACGGGTGGTGCATGAACGTGAGCCGACCGCTCTGCTCGTCGCGTTCGAACCACGGAAACTCGACGACGAACGCCCAAGCCATGATGTCATTCGGGATCAGATCGAGCCGCTTCGCCAGGTCTCTGCGCAACGTGCCCAGGCTGGCGCGCACTGTTTCTACTTTGTCTGCGACCAGCAGCACCAGATCACCTTCAACCGCCTCGAGCGCCTGCCACAGCGCTGACTGCTCACCCTCAGACAGGAACTTGCCAAAGGACGAGCGCAGCTCCGTACCGAGCGCTGCCCACGCCAGCCCGCGTGCGCCCTGCGCTTTAGCCAACTCGGTCAGCTCGTCGATCTGGCGCCGAGTGAACGCGGCAGCCCCAGGCACGCGCAGGCCGCGCACCACGCCACCACTGGCAATCGCGCCCGAGAACACGCTGAACTCGCTGTTGCGCACCACCTCTGAGACGTCGACGATCGGCAGGTCGTAACGCAAGTCAGGCTTGTCCGACCCGTAGCGGTCGACCGCTTCCTGCCAGGTGATGCGCGGCCACGGCTTGCGCAGCACTTTCTTCGACGACAGCGCCTCCGTCAGGCCTGTGAACAGCGCCTCGCACACGCCGAGGACGTCCTCTTGCTCGACGAACGACATCTCGAGGTCGAGCTGGGTGAACTCGGGCTGCCGATTGGCGCGCAGGTCTTCGTCACGAAAGCAGCGCGCGATCTGAAAGTAGCGGTCGACGCCCGCGACCATGCTCAACTGCTTGAACTGCTGTGGGCTCTGCGGCAGGGCGTAAAAACTGCCCGGGTGCAGCCGACTCGGCACCAGGTAATCGCGCGCGCCTTCCGGTGTCGGGTTGGCCAGGATCGGCGTTTCGATCTCCAGAAAGCCCTGGCTGTCGAGATAGTCGCGGATGTATTTGATGACCTTGTGGCGCAGCACCAGGTTGCGCGCCATGCGCGGCCGACGCAGATCGATGTACCGATACTGCAGACGCACGCGCTCGTCGACTTGCGCTTCTTCAGCGACCGGAAACGGCAGCGGCAAACACGGATTGAGCACCGTGACCTGATCGGCGTGGATCTCGATGTCGCCCGTGGCAATGCGCGGGTTCTCGCTGCCCGCTGGGCGAAGCTGCACGGTGCCCTGGATCTCGACCACGTATTCGTCGTGCAGACCCGAGGCTTCGGCATGTGCCTGCGGCGCCGTCGCGGGATTGACCAGCACCTGCACCAGGCCCGCACGATCGCGCAGATCGACAAAGATCAGCCCGCCATGGTCGCGCACCGTGTGTACCCAGCCCTGCAAGCACAGCGCCTGCCCGACGTGTTCGGCGCGCACCTCGCCGCACATCATGCTACGTCTCATACAAGCTTTCAGCGATCAGCTTTCAGCGATCAGCCCTGTCAGAAGCTTACTGTTTCGACCCGCCCGTACACTCTGCTGACGCTGACGGCTGCCTGCACATGACCTCCATCGCGCTCTACGTTCACTTCCCGTTCTGTCTGTCGATCTGTCCCTACTGCGACTTCGATCGCCAGGCGACCGGCTTCGACCGCATCGACGCCTACCTCACAGCCGTGCAGCGGGAACTGGAGCAGTACGACCGACATGAACAGGTGCACAGCATCTTCTTCGGCGGCGGCACGCCCAGCCTGATGCGCCCCGAACAGGTCGCGGTGGTCCTGCGCGCACTCGAGCAGCGGTTCGAGGTCCAACCCGATGCCGAGATCACCATCGAGTGCAACCCGGGCGACGCCGATCTCGCCAAGCTCCAGGCCTTCCGCACGGCGGGCGCCAATCGCCTGAGCTTCGGCGTGCAGTCGCTCGACGACGCGATGCTGCCGATGCTCGGCCGACGCCACTCGAGTGACCAGGCGCGTCAGGCCGCTAGCTGGGCCCGTCAGGCCGACTTCCAGTTCAACCTGGATTTCATGTTCGGCCTGCCCGGCCAGACCCTCGTCCACTGGCAGCAGACGCTCGACCAGGCCGTAGCCCTCCAGCCAGATCACCTGTCGTGTTATCTGCTGACCCTAGACGAGAAGGTGCCCATGGGTCGCGACGTGGCACGCGGCGCGCTCGTCCTGCCCGATGACGACAAGCTGGCCGAAATGTACACCGCCGCGCGCATCAGATTGGCCGAGGCCAGCTACGAGCAATACGAGGTGTCGAATTGGGCCAAGCCGGGCCGCGAGTCGCGCCACAACCTGACCTACTGGCGCAACGGCGAGTGGATCGGCCTCGGCGCGGGCGCCGCCTCGTCCTACCGCGGGCGGCGCTGGAAGAACTCGCCCGCGCTCGAACGGTACATCGTCTCCGTCATGGCGTCCGGCACGGCGCAGCGCGTCGAGGATGAACAGCCCGACCTGGCCATGCAGTTGTTTGACCACGTGACGCTCGGGCTGCGTCTGCGCGAGGGCGTCGCGCTCTGCTCATTCCGTGCTCAATATAATGAGCAACTGCTCAATATTCTGAGCAGCGAAGGTGCGCTGCTCATTGAACACGGTGTGCTGCAGGTCGTCGACGGCGACCGCTTGCGGGTTTCCACCGAGCACCAGCTGATCCTGAACGAGATCCTGGCCCGCCTGCGCGAGCCCATCGAGGACTACGCGCGCCGCGCGACCAGCGCCTCGCACAACGCCGCCAGCAGCGACTGGGCCGGCTCGCGCGGCCTGGCCACCTCCAGGCAGTCCAGCGCCCTGCGATAACGGCTCTCGACGCGCCGCTCGACCTCATCCCGCACCTGGATGCGATCGAAGTAGTCGATCACGCGGTTGACGAGCTCGGGCGGCATGGGCCGATCGCCCTCGCGGTCGTCGTATGCCGCCGTGAGCCACGCTGGCGTGTCGGCCCGCGAGAGCGCAATCGCCGCGGGCAGGCCGCGCTTGCGCTCGAGGACGTCCAGCGCGTCTGGCTTGCCCGTTTCGGCCGCCCGGCCCCAGACGCCGAGCAGGTCGTCCTGCTCCTGGAACGCCAGGCCGAGCTCCAGGCCGTAGGCGGCGTACGCCTCTTCAACGTCCTTGGCCGCGCCGGCGGCAATTGCGCCCAACCGACAGGCACACGCGAACAGCACGCCAGTCTTGCGCGTGATCATCGCCGCGTACGCTTCAGGTGTGGCCGCGGTGCCGCCAGCCTGGAGCTCGATGTCCAGGTACTGGCCCTCGGCCAGCAGCAGCGCCGTCCGGTTGAGCTCGGCCACCATGCGCGCCGAGCGCTCGCTCGGATCACGCAGCATGGCGATCTGGGCCAGCGCGAAGAGCGCGTCGCCCGCGTTGATGCCCTGCTCGGCGCCCCACAGCGACCAGAACGTCGGCCGATGGCGGCGCAGCGGACTGCGGTCCTGGATGTCGTCGTGGACGAGCGAGAAGTTGTGGATCAGCTCAACGGCTGCCGCAGGCGCCAGCGCGCGTGCTTCGTCGCCACACACCGCGCTGCATACGAGGAGGACCAGGGCTGGGCGCAGCTTCTTGCCCGATGGCGCCGGCACGTCGAGCGGCGACAGATCGGGCGCACGCCAGCCGAGGTGGTACTCGAGCATCGACGCGAACCGCGCCGCCGGCTCGGACATCGTTTCGGTCAGCACCTGGCGAATACAGCCGTCGGTGAGTTGGCCGAGGCGTGTCAGCTCCGCCTCGAGATCGCGACTCATGAACTAATCATCGGCCACTGGACGCCTCCGGCCCAACAGCGTCTACCCTGTCCCTCGTGCGCGCGCTCGAGTTGGTCGGCTTCGACGGTCCTGCTTCTCTGCAGCTTGGCAAACGCGAAGCCTCAGAGCCGCACGCCCGCGAGGTGCGCGTGCGGCTGAGAAACTCGGCCCTGAACCATCTCGACGTCTTCATCACCCGCGGCTTGCCCAAGCGGCCGCTGCCGGCGATTCTCGGCTCCGACGGCGCCGGCACGATCGAAGCCATCGGCCCGGATGTCTCCGATATCACGGTCGGCGATGAGGTGGTGCTGTACCCGATCGTCGCGTGCGGCCAATGCCCGGCCTGCCAGGCGGGCCAGGAAGTGCACTGTCCCCAGATGGCCATTCTGGGCGAGCACACCGATGGCACGTTCCAGGAGGCGCTGGTCGTGCCGGCAGCGATCTGCCACCCCCGGCCGGCGCACCTGTCCTGGGACGAAACCGCGGCGCTACCGCTGGCGTGGCTTACCGCCTGGCGGCTGCTGTTCACGCGCGGCCAGCTCACAGAAGGTGATTGGGTGGTGCTGGTCGGGATCGGCGGTGGCGTCGCGACGGCGTGTCTGCTGCTCGGAAAAGCGCACGGCTTGCGGGTGATCGCCACCTCGCGGGACGAGTCAAAGCGCCAGCGCGCCCTCGACCTGGGTGCCGAAGCTGCACTGCCCAGCGGCGGCTTTGCCAGGGCCGTGCAGGAGATGACCGGCGGCGCGGGCGCGCGAGCGGTCGTCGACACGGTCGGGCCGGCGACGCTCGAAGACTCGATTCGATCGCTCGCGCGTGAGGGCATGATTCTGACCGTCGGCGCCACCAGCGGCGCCAAGGTCGAGCTGCTGCTGCCACGCTTGTGGTTCCGCCATCTGGCGCTCATCACCTCGACCATGGGCAATCACAGTGAATTCAGCCGCATGCTCGACGATGTGAACCAGTTCGGCCTGCGGCCGCCAGTGGACCGCGTGTTCCCACTCGAGCAGGGCGCCGATGCATTCGCCCACCTCGAGGCCGGCGAGCAATTTGGCAAGGTTGTGCTGTCGAACTAAACGCTCGCCCGTTCGACCTGGTGAGTATGAAATACGTGCTTCTCTTCTACGGCAACGAGGCTGACAAGGCCCGCTACGATGCCCTCTCGCCCGAGGCCCAGGCTGAGATGTTCGCGCGGAAGGCGTTTGTTCGACCGCTACGCCGCAGAGTCCTGGGCGGCGACGGATTGGCTGCAGATCCTGGCGCTCTACGAGATGCTGGTGCGCATTGCGCCGTCGCCCGTGACCGGGGTGGACCGCATCGATAAGGCGCAGGCGGCGCAGCAGTGTGCCCTGGCGCTGACGCAGAATCAGGCCGAGCAGTCGCTGCTCACGCGCCGCCTCGCCGAGGCGCCATGCTGACCAAGAGCCACGGCCTCGGCAACGACTACCTCGTCGCTGACCCTGCTGACCTGCCCTTCGAGGTCAGCCCCGCGCGGGTGCACCTGCTGTGCGACCGCAACTACGGCGTCGGCTCTGATGGTCTCCTGCTGCTCCAGCCAGGCCAGTTCGGGCTGCGGATCATCAACCCGGACGGTTCGGACGCCGAAAAGAGTGGCAACGGCGTGCGCATCTTCGCCCGCTGGCTGGTCACCACTGGCCGTTCGCGATCGCCCGAATTCGTCATCCACACCCCAGGCGGCGCTGTACCGGTCGTCGTCGACGGCCACGACGTCACCGCGGACATGGGACCAGCCACCTTCCGCTCGGACCTGACGTCGCTGGACGTCGACGGCACGGTCTTCGAGGTCGTGGCGCTGAGCATCGGCAACCCGCACTGCGTCGTGCCTCGCCAGGAACTTGACGTAACCGAGCTGCGCCGACTCGGCCCGCGTATCGAGCGCCACCCCGTCTTCCCGAATCGCACCAACGTCCAGCTCGCGCGCGTGCACCGGCGAGACAAAGTCGAGCTGCTCATCTGGGAGCGCGGCGCCGGCGAGACCCAGGCCTCGGGCTCGTCCTCGTGCGCCGTCTTCGCCGCCATGCATCACCTCGGCCGCGTCGACCGATCCGTCACCGCCGGCATGCCCGGCGGCGAGCTCTTGCTTCGCCTCGACGAGCAGGACCATATCTGGATGCGCGGACCCGTCGAAGAGGTCGCCCGCGTCACCCTCAGCCCGGACCTGATCGCTCGACTCCAGGCGTTACCATGACCCGCATGGTCGCCTCGACCACCACGACGTACTTCGCCACCGCCCTCGACCAGATTAAAGAAGACCTCGCGCAGCGCGGCGTCGAGATCTTCGACTTCGGCGTGGGCGATCCGGTCGAGCCGACGCCGCGGTTCATTCGCCAGGCGCTGATCGATGCGCTCGATCCCGTCTCGCAGTACCCGACCGTGGTCGGCCAGCAGCGGCTGCGTGCCGCGATCGCGGCTTGGACGGAGCGACGACTCAGCGTCACGCTGGACCCGGCAACGCAGGTGCTGCCCGCATCCGGCTCGAAGGAAGCCATCTTTCATCTGCCGCTGGCACTGCTCGGCCCAGACGAAAAGCGCCGACGCATCGTTTACCCGTCGCCGAGCTATCCCGTCTACGACGGCTCGGCGCGCTTCGCCAACGCCATTCCGCACCCGGTGGTGCTGCGCGAGGAGAACGGCTTTCGGCTCGATCTGCGCGCCCTCGGCCATGCCGTCCTCGAGCAGGTGCGCATCGCCTGGCTGAACTACCCGCACAACCCGACCGGCGCCAGCGTCGATCTGGCTTATCTGCGCGAGCAGGTCGCTGTCGCCCGCGAATACGACATCCTGCTGTGCGGCGACGATTGTTACCTCGACCTCTACTTCGACGAGTCGAGTCCGCCACCCGGACTGCTGCAGGTCACCCAGACCGGCGTCCTCAGCTTTGGCTCGTTGAGCAAGCGCTCGGGCATGACCGGCTACCGCAGTGGCTACATCGCCGGCGATGCGGCGACCATCGCGCTGCTCAAGAAGGCACGCCCGAACTTCGGCGTCGCCTCGCCGAACTTCGTCCAGGCCGCGGCAACGGCCGCCTGGTCGGACGATGCCCATACGGCGGAGCGGCGGGCGATCTTCCGCGCCAAACGCGACCGCCTCAGCGCGTTTTTCGAGCGCGCCGGCTACACGGTCACCGGCAGCGTGGGCGCGATCTACCTGTGGATCCGTGTTCCGACGGGCAATCGCGATACGTTCTTTGCCCGCCTGCTCGAGAAGGGCATCGTCGTCAGCCCCGGCGAGTCGTTCGGCGAGGGCGGCGAAGGCTACTTTCGTATCGCGCTGGTGCCGACCCTCGAGCAGATCGACCGCGCACTCGCGGTCTGGGAGACAATCAGCCTGTGACCACGACCGCCAGCGATCTGCGCACCACGATCGAGTCGACGTTCGCCGATCCGTCGCGCCTCAAGCATGCTGAAAACCGCGAAGCCGTCGAAGCGACCATCGCCGCGCTCGATCGGGGCGAGCTGCGCCTGGCCGAGCCAGGCCCGGGCGATTGGACCGTCCACAGCTGGATCCAGCAGGCGATCCTGCTCTACTTCCGCGTGCGTCAGCTCGAGACGTGGCACGTCGGCCCGTTCGAGTATCACGACAAGCTGCCGCTCAAGCACGACTACGCGCGTCTGGGCGTGCGTGTCGTGCCGCCCGCGGTCGCGCGCTTTGGCAGCTTCCTCGAGCCGGGCGTGATCATGATGCCCAGCTACGTTAACATCGGCGCGCGTGTTGGCTCGGGCACGATGGTCGACACGTGGGCTACGGTCGGCAGCGGCGCGCAGATCGGACGCGATGTGCACCTTGCGGGCGGGGTGGGCATCGGCGGCGTGCTCGAGCCACCTGGGGCACGGCCGGTCATCGTCGAGGATGGCGCCTTCATTGGCTCACGCTGCATCGTCACCGAGGGGGTCCTGATCGAGCAGGGCGCCGTTCTGGGCGGGCAGGTATGTCTGACCTCGAGCACGCCGATCATCGACGTCACGGCGTCCGAGCCAGTGACCCACTACCGTCGGGTGCCAGCTCGTTCCGTGGTCGTGCCAGGCAGTCGGCCAAAGGAGTTCGCGGCTGGCGTTTACCAGGTCAATTGTGCACTCATCATTGGCCAGCGCAAACAGTCCACCGACGAAAAGACCTCGCTCAACGATGCCCTGCGCGACTTTGGGGTCAGCACCTAACCAACCCTTACAATCCGCGCCATGAGCATGAACGGCGACGGTCGCGCGCCAGGACCCGAACGCGCGCTGCTGCTCGCCGTCGACTCCGGCACGGCGCCCTGGACCGTCGAGGAGTCGCTCGACGAGCTCGAAGAGCTCACCCGTACCGCCGGCGCCGAGGTCGTTGGCCGACTGTCGCAGCGTCTGGATCACCCCGACCCGCGCACCTATCTGGGCCGCGGCAAGCTGCTCGAAGCGCGCGATCTGGCCAGTGCCGCGGGAGCCGACGTAGTCATCGTCGACGACGAGCTCGCGCCCAATGCCCAGAAAGCTGTCGAAGAGCTGCTGGGCCGGCGCGTTGTCGATCGCACGCTGCTCATCCTGGACATCTTCGCCCAGCGCGCGCGCACGCACGAGGGTCGCGTCCAGGTCGACCTGGCGCGCCTCGAATACCTGCTGCCGCGCCTGACCCGCGCGTGGACCCACCTGGAACGCCAATCGGGCCGCATCGGCATGGGCGGCTCGGCGATGCGCGGCCCGGGTGAGACGCAGATCGAAATCGACCGGCGCTTGATTCGCACGCGCATCAGCGCGCTCAAACGCGACATCGACAGCATCCGCGTCCACCGTTCGGCGCATCGCACCGCGCGCGAGCGCGCCGGGGTGCCCGTCGTGGCCCTGGTTGGCTATACGAATGCGGGCAAGAGCACGCTGTTCAACCGGCTGACCCAGGCGGGTGCGCTGGCCGAGGACAAACTGTTCGCCACGCTCGATCCGCTCACGCGCAAGATCGCGCTGCCCGGCGGTCAGGAGGTGCTGCTGTCCGATACCGTCGGCTTCATCGCCAAGCTGCCGACCGGCCTGGTCGCCGCGTTTCGCGCGACGCTCGAAGAGCTTGAAGGGGCCGACCTGCTGCTGCACGTGCTCGACATCAGCTCGCCGTGCGCCGCGGAGCGGACCGAGGTGGTGCGCAGCGTGCTCGAGGAGCTGCACGTCGGCGATCGACCAATGCTCACGGTCATGAACAAGGCCGACCTGCTGGGTGACTCGGCCGAAGACGTCGAGCGCGCCGTCGACGATGCCCGCGCGGCTGACACGGTCGTCGTGTCCGCCCAGCGCGACTGGAACATCGACGAGCTCCAGGAGCGCATCGAGACGATGCTCGAACGTGGCTACCTGCGCCTGCGCGTGCGCATCCCGTATGACCAGACACAGCTGGTCGATCTGTTCCATCGCAAAGGCACGATCGCCACCGAGCGCCACACCGAAACCGGCACGCTGATCACCGGTTCGCTGCCCGCGCGCTACACGGCCTCTTTCCGCCCGTACGCGCTCCGCTGAGCAAGTCTGCTCAATATAATGAGCGGCTGCTCAGGATCCTGAGCGGACCACGAGCGTGCCCGCCATCATGTCGTGCAGCGCCTGCTTGCGCGCCGTAAACGCCGCCATCAGATAGCCGATCAGCAGCGTCAACGCTGACAGCCACTTGGCCAGTGTCCGCCCGAGCGCGCGCAGGAAGGTGATCCGCTGGCCACGCACAGCACGCCGATCAGCAAGCCGACGATGTATGAGATCACCGCCAGCGTGTGCTCGCCGGCGTCGGCGACGGCCAGCACGATGCCGAGCACGGCGCCAATCACGAAGCTGATGACGTACACGATGATGCCGTCAAGGAACGCGGCCGCGAAACGGCGCCAGAACCCGGCGTAGACGACGGGCGCAGTGACCGCGGCATCCAGGGCGTCGACGTTCGACGCCAGATAGCCAGGCCGGACCGTCGGCCGGACCGCGGCAGCAGGCGCTGTCGCCACCGCCGACTCAGTTGCCGAAAGGCTCGTGCCACACGCGCGACAGAAGCGTGCATCGTCTGCCGCGCTCGCGCCGCACTGGGGGCAATACACGCGTGCGGCGTAGCTGCAAGCGCCGTGCCGTATCTGCAGGTGGCATCGAACAGGTCGGATCACGTTCGTCAGCTAGAATCGAGGCCGCAGCCTCAACGGAGAGGAGCACCGAGCACGTATGACTCAGCCCGACCTGAGTCCCGCCGGCCGCACGTCGTCTGGTCTCGTCGCCGGAACCGCCGGCACCACCGTCATCGAGCGTTCGGCCTGGGACATTGCCCTCAAGCAGTACGACCGTGCCGCTGACAAGCTCAACCTCGGCCCGGCCGTGCGCGAGGTGCTGCGTCACCCGAAGCGCGAGATGACCGTGCACTTCCCCGTCCAGCTCGACGATGGCTCGACGCGCGTCTTTACCGGCTACCGCGTGTGGCACAACGTTACCCGCGGCCCGGCCAAGGGCGGCATTCGCTTCCATCCACAGACCGGCATCGCCGAGGTGCGCGCGCTGGCGATGTGGATGACGTGGAAGTGCGCGTGCGTGAAGATTCCGTATGGCGGTGCCAAAGGCGGCGTCACGTGCGACCCCAAGTCGCTGTCGCTGCGCGAGCTGGAGCGTCTGACGCGGCGGTTCACCACCGAGCTGGGCGACATGATCGGCCCGGACAGTGACATACCCGCGCCCGATGTCAACACCAACGCCCAGGTCATGGCGTGGATGATGGACACGTACTCGATGCACCGTGGCTACTCGGTGCCGGGTGTCGTCACCGGCAAGCCGGTCAGTATCGGCGGCAGCGAAGGCCGCAGCGAGGCCACGGGGCGCGGCACCGTGTACACCGTCCAGGAGGCCGCGAAGGCGCTCGACCTCGAGATCAACGGCTCACGGGTCGCCGTGCAGGGCTTCGGCAACGCCGGTGGTGGCGCCGCGCGCTTCATGGGCGAGCTGGGCGCGAAGGTCATCGCGGTGAGCGATTCGAAGGGCGGCGTGTTCGATCCCGAGGGCCTGGACCTCGCGCTGGTCACTCGACATAAGCAAGAGACCGGCTCGGTGGTAGATGCGCCGCGCACGCGGCCTGTCAGCAACGAGGAGCTGCTCGAGCTCGACTGCGACGTGCTCATCCCGGCCGCGCTCGAAAGCGTCATCACCGAGCGCAACGCGCCGCGCATTCAGGCGCGCATCGTCGCCGAGGCAGCCAATGGACCGACCACCCCCGAAGCCGACGACCTGCTGCGCAGTCGAGGCATCTTCGTCATCCCCGACGTGCTGTGCAACGCCGGCGGGGTTACCGTGAGCTACTTCGAGTGGGTCCAGGACCGCGAGGAGTTCTTCTGGTCGATCGACGAGATCAACGCCCGGCTACGCAGGGTGATGGTGCGTGCCTTCGAAGACGTGCACCGCACGTCGATCGAGCACGACGTCGACATGCGCCTGGCCGCGTACATGCTGGCCGTGAGCCGAGTCGCCGAGGCAACGCTCACGCGTGGCATTTATCCCTAGCGCTCGTGACCCTGGTCGAGCTCAGGCGGCGCGAGTGCCGACCAGCCGCACCAGCTCGGCCACCGCGTGCGGCAGGGTGAGCACCGCCGAGTGGCTGAGGCCGTCGTCGATCGCGCTGAGTGTGACGTTCACGCTCACCTCGGGCACGTACTGCGTCCAGGTGTCGAGCAGCAGGTCCTCGGGGTTGGCCACCGCGTAGACCTGCACGCCATCCTCGATCAGGCCGCGCACGCGGCCTGAGAGCGTCGCCGGCCAGGCCGTGTCGGCATAGCGCTGGACGGCGTCGTTGGCGGCCGGGCAGACGCCGAGCCACAGGTCGGCGATCACCGCGCGCTGGAAGCGGGTCAGCCCGCCCAGCGGCGAGTCGACAGTGATGATCCGCCGCACGAACGGCCGTGCTGCGTCCTGCTGTGTGAGCTGCAAGAGGTGCGCCGCGGCGTCGAGCGCGACCACGCCGCCCATCGAATGCCCGACCAGCACCACGCCGTCGGCCTGTTTGCTGTCGCGCAGGTCGCGCATGTAGCCCGCGAGCTGCTCAGCGCTCGAGGACAGTGGCTGGCAGGTATCGCCGCCCGCGTAGCCGAAGGTCAGCAGATCGTCGCGCGCGTAGCCGGCGCCCGACGTGAGTGCGCCCGAGAGCGGCCCGAACGTCAGTTGATTGCTGGTCGCGGTCGAGCCCAGGCCCCCGACAAAGACCACCCTGAGGTGCTCTTGCCCGCTCGTTTCGGCCAGCGCGGGCACCGCCGATGACGCCACGAACGCGGCCAGCAGCAACGCGCGGACAAATCGACGACCCACGGCCCGCGAGTCTACTCACCAGGCGCCCTGCTTCCAACAATCGCCGGCGTCTCGCCGGCTGGCGCGCCTTGTAGACGGATGCCACCCCGCCAGCGCGGGGCGCCGGCGTCGTGGGGGCCCGCGCCGGGCGTCGCGGTTCGCTCAGGCCGCGCCGTGCTCGAGCGTAGCGGATTGCGTGGTGCGCTGCCGCGCCGCGAGCCTGCGCGCAGGGAACACCTGCAGCTTGAAGTCGAGCACGTCGCCACCGTGCCACGCCACCTCGAGCGGCCGGCCGCTCGTCCGCAGCAAGCGCAAGAGCGGGGCGTTGTCGAACAGCACGTGGCCGTCGAGCACCCGCAGTCCGCGCCGAGCCGCTTCTTTGAGCAGCGCGCGCAGGAGCAGTCGACCCAGCCCGAGCTGCTGATAGGCATCTTCGACGAGCAGCGACAGCTCGGCGCTCTCGCCGGACGGGGCGCGGTGAAAGCGGCCGACGGCGACGATGTCCGCCGCTGGGCTCGGACTCGAGACGACCGCGATCGCCACCCGCTGGACCTGGTCGACCGAAGCCAAGGCCACGGCCTCGGCGGGGTCAAAGTTCGGCCGAGCGCGCAGGAAGCGTCGCCGGATGGTCTCGGGCGACAGGCGCTGGTAGAGGTCGATGAGGCGCGGTGCGTCTTCGGCGCGCAATGGGCGCGCGAAGAGCCGTCGCCCGTCGGCGAGCTGGTGGAACGGGCGCGCGAGCATATCGGTGATAACACCGTCGCACGGGCTGTGGTTCCACATATCCGCCGGCAGACCAGGTTTGTGGCTGGCCAGCTGGTCGGTCTTCGGCGACTCTTGACATAACGTTGAGCACGCGCCGGGCAGGCCTGACGCTATGGGCCAGCCCGAGAAAACCCTCCGGACCGAACCTGACGCGAAGCAGCCTGGGAACGCCGCGTGCCACGCCGCCGTGACCCGGGCGCGCCGACACAGGGGCCGAACCGATACGGCAGGGCCTCCAGCGTCACGCGCACCGTCACTGCGCCGTCGCGGTCGCGCTCGCGCCCGCACGACCTCCGCACGGGCCTCGCCACGAGGGCAGCCAGCGCCGCGAGGCATGACCCGCACGCGCCGTGCGCTACCCGCCATCCGCCCACCCCAGGCAGCCTCTTATCAGATATAATCCATCTTATGTCTGACAAACGTCGTCAGGCGCACGGGGGCCGCCGCGAGCGCGCGACCGAGTCTTTCGCTACCGATGCTGGCGGCGCCACGGACGTCGCTCCGACCGAC
>WNGB01007366.1_pt1 | contig 17658 bp, 16 predicted proteins | sample 5400681 | NCBI WGS metagenome assembly WNGB01 (sample SAMN13153367, study PRJNA577476) | soil metagenome | isolation source: 115 cm soil or saprolite under grassland replicate 2 | place: USA:California | collected 2016-06-15 | reverse complement strand
GGGGGCAAACCTGGTGATCGACGGTGGGATCGCGGCTGGCCGTCGTACGCCGGACACCGGGCCCTCCGCGGGGCGGGGCAAGGCGTGATGGCGCTGTCACGCACCGGCGTTCGACGTGGAGGGAGCACGAGCAACGCCGCGACACCAGATCGGGCCACCTTCCGTACCTGATCCAGAGCATCAGGAAACCAGCGGCCCCAGTTGGTCGGCGCAGCCCTTGACCTGGTCGACGAGCGGAGGCAATGCCTTGGCCCGAGCTGCCGGGGCGCTGAGCGAGATCGCTGCGACAAGCCCCCCGGTAGCCGATCGCACGGGGATGGCGAGGCATGCGGTCTCGAGGTTGAGCTCGCTGACCTGGCTGGCGAATCCTTGTGCTCGAACGTCGGCCAAGATGCCGTCCAGCGCCGTGCTGCTGGTGACGGTCCGCTCCGTGGCCGCTCGAAGCCGGTTGTCCGGCCAGTACTCACGCCAGTGTGTCTTGTCGGCGAGGTACAGACGGCCCAGTGCGGAGGCGTGCAGGTATCGGGTGAGCAGCTGTGCCGAGGTGAACGGCCGGTCGGGGTCGGCGTCGGCGATCCGGATGGAGGTGCTGCCGAACAGCACGAGATGGACACCGAAGCGGATGGTCGTGCGCAGCTCCGCCACGCACATCCGCGCAGCGGTGCAGACAGCGGGTGGTGCCGCTCCGCCGGTCAGGGCACTCACCTTCTGACCCAGTGCGAAGCCGTGCAGGTCCGGCATGCGCACCAGGTATCCCTCGGCGACCAGGAGGTTGAGCAGACGATACGTCGTCGCCGACGGAACTCCCGATGCCCTGGCCACCTCCTTGGCGGTGACCCCGGCGCCGCGGCGGGCGACCTCCTCGAGCACGCGCAGCGCGTTCTGTACTGCTTGAGGCTGTCTACCGGAGAGGTGTTGGTCGGGCGTCACGGCTGCGTCCTCGTGTCCTCGACGACGAGCAGGTCGCCTGTCACCGGTTCGTCGTAGACACCCACCGAGGCGAGGACGGCGGGGTGGCGGACGGCCAGGTAGGCGAGCCGCAGCCACCCGACCGTCATGAGCCCCCCATAGGTGATGACGAACCCGCCGTGCCCGATCCCCTGGATCGCGATGGTCCACCCCACGAGGAAGAGGATCCCGAGGAAGGACACCGCGCCGACCACCAGCACAGACGACGTCAGCTCCCCGATCCTGCGCAGGAAGACGGGCGCCGCGATGCAGACCAGACCGTAGGCGACGAGGTAGCCGTACGCCGAGAGAGTGAGGACGTCCACGAAGACGTCGACGACTGACGTCTCGTTGATCATCACCAGGAGCGGGACCGCCGCGATCACCGGCATGGTGACCGCGATGGCGGGGGCGGGGGTGCCGTACCGGGGGTGTGTGCGGCCCAACCAGCTGGGACAGGCACCCTCCCGCCCCATGCTGAGCAGGATCCGCACCAGCGCGTTGCTCGACCCGACGAGGCAGGCGAGCCACGAGGTGAGGATGCCCAGGTCGAGCAGCCGGCCGAGCAGCGCACGGTCCTGCTGCTGCGCGAGGTCGGCGACGGGTACGCCGCCGCCCAGCAGGGACGACGGCTGTCCGGTGAAGAGGGCCGACTGGATGGCCGCAGCCCCGACGAACAGCAACGCCAGCACGATCGGTGTCCAGATCAGCGCACGCGGGACCGAGGTGAACGGGTTGCGGGACTCGGCTCCCAGCGTGCCGGAGCTCTCGAAGCCCACGAACGCGGTCACGGCCAGGAGAACTCCCAGGGCGAAGCCGTCGAAGGAGGCCCGCGGACCGGGACCGTCGCCGCCGTGGGTCGGCTGCGACAGCAGCATGGTCAGCAGGATGGTGATCACGAGCGCCACCGAGAGCACCTCGAGGACCAGCGACACGCGCGCCGAGATCTTGATGCCGCGCACCATCAGTGCCGCGGCGATCACGCCGACGCCCACCACGCTCGCCGCCAGCAGCGGGCCACGGTCGGAGACCCCGATCAGCCGCAGGAGGTACACGCCACCGCCGAACGCGCTGGCCATCGCGGCGCCGGCGTACCCCACCATGACCGACCACCCGGCTGTGAACGCGCCCCACGGACCCAGGGCCTTGGCGACATAGCTGTACAGGCCGCTCGCCGAAGCCATGCGGCGGGCGAACACGGTGACGCAGAGCCCGACCAGGATCACCACCAGGCCGGCGACGAGGAAGGCGACCACGGCTGCTCCGCCAGCGAGTCCGATCACGATCCCCGGCAGGGTGACGGCCGCGGCCGACGGTGCGACGGCGGCGACCGACTGTGCCAGCACCTCGGCGAACCCGAGACGGCGCCGCCGGAGCCCGACCAGCGGCGAGTCGCTGCCGATCACCTCCAGGCGATGCGTCCGTGACATCGAGCTACCTCCGCCGATCGGCCCCGTCGTGGCTGGCGTCACCCTACGCTCGACAGGCCGTCGCTGAGCCAGCGAATGCGTTCCGTTCGAACCCGACTTTCTCACTCGAAGCGGCCTTCCGCCACGTGCCCGGCCCCGGATGAGAAGTCCCGGCCCAACTTTTCTCATTCGGCTCGATTTCCCGTGACGGGGCTGCCGCGCCGGGTCTTGAGTAGCCGGCACCACCTCGCCCGGACGGGCGTCCACCCCCGGAGGCACTCATGAGCAACGACCTTCGCCAGGCAACATCAGTACCGGCGCACCCCTCGCGCCTCACCGGCTCCCTCGGGGTCGGCTCCATCGTCTTCATGGTCGTCGCGGCGGCGGCCCCGCTGACGGTCATCGCCGGGACCGTGCCCATCGGGATCGCCTTCGGCAATGGAGCCGGCTATCCGCTGACCTACGTCATCTGCTGCGCGATCCTGCTGCTGTTCGCAGTCGGGTTCACCACCATGTCCCGCCACGTCCCGAACGCCGGAGGCTTCTACGCCTACATCGGCAGGGGGCTGGGTCGCAGCTCCGGCCTCGGCGCGGCCTTCCTGGCGGTGCTCAGCTACACGGCGGTGCTCGTGGCGGTCTACGGCTACATCGGGGCTGCGCTCGGGGACCTGGTCTCCAGCCACGTCGACCTGTCCTTGCCCTGGTGGGCGTGGACGGCGTTGGTGCTCGCGGGCGTCAGCGTTCTCGGCTACCGACAGATCGACCTGTCGAGCAAGGTGCTCGGGGTGCTCCTCGTTGCTGAGGTCGCCGTCGTCGTGGTCATCGACGTCTTCGTCCTGGCGCGCGGCGGAGGTCACGACGGTCTCTCGACCGGGCTGCTCCACCCCGCGACCGTAGTTTCCGGAGCACCCGGCATCGCCTTGATCTTCGCCCTCGCCGGGTTCCTCGGCTTCGAAGCGACCGTCGTCTTCCGCGACGAGGCACGTGACCCGGAGCGAACCATCCCGCGCGCGACGTACGTCGCCCTGCTGCTGATCGGCTCGTTCTACACACTGTCGAGCTGGGCCGTGGTCAGTGCCTGGGGTGACTCCGGCGCCGTCGCCCGCGCGACGATCGACCCCGGCGGCATGCTGGCGGAGACGGCGCGCCGGTTCGCCGGTCCGGTCGTCTCGGACCTCGTGTCGGTGCTGCTGGTCACCAGCCTGATGGCCGCGGTGCTGTCGTTCCACAACGTCACCGCCCGGTACCTGTTCTCGTTGGGCAACACCGGGGTCATCTCGGCCCACTGCGGTCGCAGCCATGATCGGCACGGATCTCCGCACGTGGCGTCGGTCCTCGTGACCCTCGTGGCGGCGGGTCTCGTCGCCGCCTCCGTCGTCGCGGGGCTCGACCCCGTGGTCCAGGTTTTCGCCTGGCTCGCCGGCATCGCGACCGTCGGCGTCGTCGCCCTGATGCTCTTCACCTGCCTCGCGGTGGTCGTCTTCTTCCGCCGAAACGCCCTCGACAGCAGGAAGTGGCCCACCCTCGTCGCTCCCTCGATCGGGCTGGTGGCGCTGGCCGGCTGCTTCTACCTGACCGTCAGCAACCTGCCGCTCCTGGTCGGCGGCTCAACGCGACTGGCCGCGGTCATCGGCGGGGTCATGCTCGCCACCGTTCTCGCCGGTCCGGTCCTCGCGGCGCTCCGTCCGCAGGCCACCGCCGCCCTCGATACCTCGTCCCTCTGACTCCACGCGAAGGAGATCGTCATGACCACCACCGAACACGCACCGGTTCCGACGAGCGCGGGCCGCGTGAGCCATCCGCTCGACCGCCTCACCGAGACCGAGATCCACTCCACCCGCGAGATCCTCGAGTCCGCCGGCCTCGTCACGGACACGACCCGCTTCGTCTACGTGGGTCTAGAGGAGCCGCACAAGAACGTCGTGCTCGCCTTCCGCACCGGTGACGAGATCCCGCGCCGGCTCCGGTGCTTCCTGCTCGAGACCGCGAGTGGGACGGGGCACGACGTGACCGTCGACGTCCCCGCCCGTGAGGTGGTCCGCCACGACCTCCTCGAAGCGGGCACCAGCGGCCAGATGCCGGTGCTCGACGAGGAGTTCGAGATCATAGAGGGCATCCTGCTGGCCGACCGACGCTGGGTCGACGCCATGACCGTGCGCGGTCTCGACCCGGCCGACGTCCGCGCCGTACCGCTCTCGGCCGGGGTCTTCGGCCATGACGAGGAGATCGGTGTCCGGCTGGTCAGGGTGCTCGGCTTCCACCAGGCCGACCCGCAGGACCTGCCGTGGGCGCATCCGATCGACGGTGTCGTCGCCTACGTCGACCTGATCCGCAAGGTCGTTACGCAGGTCATCGACCACCAGGAACTCTCGATCCCCCGGGAGCGCGGCGAGTGGGACGCCGAGCCGCACCGCTTGGACCCTCGTACGACGCTCAAACCGATCGAGATCACCCAGCCTGACGGCCCCAGCTTCTCCGTCGAAGGCGACGTGGTCTCGTGGGAGAAGTGGAAGTTCCGCATCGGCTTCGACGGCCGCGAGGGCCTCACCCTGCACCAGCTCTCTTTCAAGGACGACGAGCGCGAGCGACCGGTCGTCTACCGCGCCTCCGTCTCGGAGATGGTGGTGCCGTACGCCGACCCGTCGCCGGTGCGCTACTGGCAGAACTACTTCGACGCCGGCGAGTACATGTATGCCCGCTACACGAACTCGCTCAAGCTCGGCTGCGACTGCCTCGGCGAGATCCGGTACTTCGACGCGACCCTCGCCGACGAGCAGTGCCGGCCCCGGGTCATCGAGAACGCCATCTGTATGCACGAGGAGGACTACGGGATCCTCTGGAAGCACACCGACATGTTCAACGGCATGGCCGAGACGCGTCGACAGCGCCGTCTGGTGATCTCGTTCTTCCTGACGATCGGCAACTACGACTACGGCTTCTACTGGCACCTCTACCTCGACGGCACGATCCAGCTCGAGTGCAAGGCAACCGGCATCGTGTTCACATCGGCCTTCACCGACCAGCACGGTGAGTTCACCACCGAGATCGCGCCCGGCCTGGGGGCGCCGTTCCACCAGCACCTGTTCTCGGCGCGCCTCGACATGATGGTCGACGGGGTCACGAACGCGGTCGACGAGGTCGACGCCGTCCGCGTGCCGGTGAGCGACTCGAACCCGTTCGGCAACGCGTTCACCCGCTCGATCACCAGGCTCACTAACGAGTCCGAGGCGCAGCGGGTCAACGACGGGAGCGTGGGCCGGGTCTGGCACATCGTCAACCCGGAGGTGAAGAACCGCCTCGGCCAGCACGTCGGCTACGCCCTGCACCCGGAGAACCTGCCCGTTATGTTGGCCGACGCCAGCTCGTCGATCCACCAGCGTGCCACCTTCGCCACGAAGAACCTCTGGGTCACCCGGTACGACCCGAGCGAGCGGTACGCCGCCGGCGACTTCGTCAACCAGCACCCGGGCGGGGCGGGCCTGCCGTCGTACGTCGCGCAGGACCGCGACCTCGACGGGCAGGACATCGTTGTCTGGCACACCTTCGGCCTGACTCACTTCCCACGGTCGGAGGACTGGCCGGTCATGCCGGTCGACTACGCCGGCTTCACCCTCAAGCCGCAGGGATTCTTCGACCGCAACCCCACCCTGGACGTACCTGCATCGACCTCCGGCCACGGACACTGCCATGCGTGACCTGGGCCGCCTCGCCGTCGGGCTTATCGCGGTCTCGGGCGTCCTTCACCTGGTGCTCGCCTCGCACGCGCCGAACCTGGGTGCGCGGATCGTACTGCTGGCCATGGCCACGGCCTGCCTGACCTGCGCTCGCCCCCTGTGGCGGGGTGGCTCGCTCCACGCCTGGATGACGATGGTCGGTCTCACCGGCGTGATGGTCTACGCCCACTCGTCGCTGTGCTTCGCCTGCGGCCCGGAGATCCACGACTCCGCCGGCCGGAGCGGCCTCAGCACCGTGGCGCTCGTGATCATGGCCGCCGAGCTCGCGCTCTCCACCGCCGCCGTCATACGCGTGCTGCTCCACACCAACCCCAACCGAGAGGTAGTTCCGTCATGACCGCACAGCTGACCACCCTGGACGAGCTGGTACAGCCGACAGTCCGCGACTTCATCAGCACCCCCAAGCAGCTGTTCATCGGCGGGCAGTGGGTCGATGCCGCGTCCGGCGAGTCTTTCGAGACCGTCGACCCGGCAACTGGAGTGGCGCTCACCACCGTCGCCAAGGGTGGCGCCGAAGACGTCGACCGCGCCGTCAAGGCGGCGCGTACGGCATTCGAGGGCCAGTGGAGCCTGTGGACGCCAGCCCAGCGCCAGCGTCTGCTGTTCCAGGTCAGCGAGAAGATCCGCGAGCGCGCCCCCGAGTTCGCCCAGCTCGAGTGCCTCGACAACGGGAAGTCGGCGGCCGTGGCCGAGGCTGTCGACGTCACCTGGGTCGCCGAGCTGTTCGCCTACTACGCCGGCTGGGCCACCAAGATCGAAGGACGGACCATCCCAGTATCGGTCCCGTGGGCACCCGGTGCGTCCTGGCACGCCAACACGCTCCGCGAGCCCGTCGGTGTCTGCGGCGCGATCGTCCCGTGGAACTTCCCGCTGCTCATGGCCGCCTTCAAGGTGCCCGCAGCCCTCGCCTGTGGCAACACCGTCGTCCTCAAGCCGGCCGAGCAGACCCCGCTCACCGCCTTGCTGCTCGCCGAGGTGCTCGCCGAGGCCGGGCTCCCCGACGGCGTCTTGAATGTTGTCACCGGGTACGGCGACGCAGGCGCCGCCATCGCCGCCCACGACGACGTGGACAAGGTCGCCTTCACCGGCTCGACCGAGGTCGGCAAGCTGATCGTCGACGCAGCGAAGGGCAACCTGAAGAAGGTGTCGCTCGAGCTGGGAGGCAAGAGCCCGCAGGTGGTGTACGCCGACGCCGACCTCGACCTCGCCGTCCCGGGTACGGCGAGCGGGTTCCTGTTCAACCACGGCCAGACCTGCACGTCGGGCTCGCGTCTGCTCGTCGAGGACTCGATCTTCGACGAGTTCACCCAGGGTGTCGCCGAGATCGCCAAGGCGAGCAAGATCGGGCCGGGACTCGACCCGACGACCGAGGTCGGGCCGCTCGTCTCCGACGAGCAGCTGACCCGCGTCACGGCGTACATCGAGCAGGGCCTCGCCGACGGCGCGCGCGCCCTCTCCGGGGGGAGCCGCCACGGTGACCGCGGCTTCTTCGTCGAGCCCACGGTGCTGGTCGACGTGGAGGACTCGTTCAGCGTCTATCGCGATGAGATCTTCGGCCCCGTCGTCGTGGCCACGCGGTTCAACGCCGACCGGGGCGTCCGCGCAGCCGCCAACGACACGCCCTACGGTCTGGCCGCCAGCGTCTGGACCAAGGACATCTCCAAGGCGCACCGCACGGCTCGCGAGATCAACGCCGGGACGGTCTGGGTCAACTGCCACAACGCCTTCGACACCGCCCTGCCGTTCGGCGGCTACAAGCAGTCGGGCTGGGGCCGCGAGCTGGGTGAGGCCGCGATCGACCTCTACACCCAGACCAAGGCAGTCAACGTCCTGCTCTGACTAGCCTCCCGGCCCGGGGGCTGCGTCTGCGCTTCCCGGGTCGGGAGCACCACCGCCATCCGCTGAAGGAGCTCGACCATGAGCACCAGCCGGGAAGCGGTGATGACCTCGGCCGGATCTGTCTTGCAATCATTGCAACAAGTGCGGATCATCGCTACGGTTCTCCTGCAACCATTGCAAGAAGGAGGTCCGCATGAAGGTCGACACGGTGGTCGTCGGAGCAGGACTGTCCGGACTCGTGAGCGCATTGCGGCTGCAGCGTGCCGGAGTGAACGTCGTGGTCCTCGAGGCCCGGGACCGGGTCGGCGGGCGGACCCTGAACGTCCCGATCGGCCCGGGCAAGGTGGTCGAGCTCGGTGGGCAGTGGGCAGGACCACGGCATCGCGAGATCCTGCGGGTGGCTGCCGAGGTCGGGGTCGGCACCTTCCCGACCTACATCGCGGGCGAGCATCTGTTCTCGCGCTCGGGGAAGCTCAGTCGGTACGCCGGTGACATCCCGGCGCGGATGCCCTTGGGACTCCTCGACTTCCGGATCGCGCAGGCGCGGCTGGAACGCCTGGCCCGCCGACTCGACCTGGAGGATCCGGCTGGTTCGGCATGGGCCAGGCGCCTGGACACCGGGACAGCGCAGTCCTGGATAGACCGGCACCTGCACACGCGTTCCGGGCGTGACCTGATGCGCCTGACGATCAAGGCGGTCCTCGCCGCCGAGCCCTCCGAGCTCTCGCTGCTGCACTGGCTGTTCTACATCGCCACCGGCGGGGGTCTCGACTCGCTTATCCGCACCGACGGCGGCTACCAGCAGGACCGCTTCGTCGGCGGATCCCAGGAGATCGCGACGCGGCTGGCGGGCCTGCTCGGTGATCGGGTCCGGCTCGGATCCGCCGTACACCGCGTCGAGTACGACGTCCGCAGCGTCCGGGTGCACACGGACGACACCGTGATCGAGGCGGCCAACGTGATCCTCGCGATCCCCCCAGCATTGGCGGCGACGGTCGAGTTCGCCCCGGCGCTGCCCGCACTCCGGACCCAGCTCTTCGGCCGCATGCCTCCCGGCACCGTGATCAAGTTCGTCGCCGTCTACCCGGCGCCGTTCTGGCGCGACGCCGGGCTCTCGGGGCATGCGGTCCAGCTGGACGGGCCGATCAGCATGACCTTCGACAACTCGCCTCCCGATGGTGACCCCGGAGCCCTGGTCGCGTTCGCACTGGCCGATGACGCTCGCGCACTCGGCGAGCTCGAGGCAGCTGACCGGCGCGACCGCGTCCTGGGGGTGCTCGTCGAGCTGTTCGGACCGGATGCCGCTCGACCCGAGCAGTTCCACGAGGTGAGCTGGGCCGCTGAGCGGTGGACGCGCGGCTGCTACGCGGGGTTCTTCGGGCCGGGTGGGTGGACCGCGTACGGCGACGTACTGCGCCGGCCGTACGGGCCCCTGTTCTGGGCCGGCGCCGAGACCGCGTTCGAGGCACACGGCTCGATGGACGGAGCGATCTCCGCCGGCGAGCGTGCCGCGCGCGAGGTGCTCGCGGAGCTTCCGGCGCGGGTTGGCTGACGCGTGGCTCCCGCTACGGTTTCAGCGCGTCAGCAGGCCCTCGGCGACGGTCTCGGTTGCGACCCGCAGGAGGTGTCGCAACTCGTCGTCGGTGCGGCGGAGGGCGTCCGGCCTCCAGCCGAGACTGATCACGCCGTTCCAGGCGGCCCACAGCACCGTCGCGACGTCCTCCGCGACGACCGGGCGGATGAGGCCCGACTCCATGCCGTGTCGCAGGGCGGTGACCATCCGGGCGTTCTGTTCGTCGACCGATGCCGCCAGGCGGTCGGCCAGGTCCCGGCCAGCCGGGTAGCGGCCGGGCTCGGCCGGGAAGGCGAGCATCCGGAAGTACTCGGGATGGGTCAGGTAGAACTCGAGGTACTCCTCGGCGGCCGCGTAGAGCTGCTCGACCGGACCGCGGTCATCGGTGTAGGCGAGGTCCATGAACTCGCGGTCGGTCACGAGCGCCCGCTCGACGACGGCCGCGTGCAGGCCAGCCTTCGATCCGAAGTGGTTGTAGACCGAGCCGACGGCGACGCCAGCCGCCGCCGCGATCTCCTCCAAGGTCACTTCGCCGACCGGGCGTGCGCTGAAAAGCTGCTCGGCGGCACTGAGCAGCGACTGGACGGTGCGCTCGGCGCGGGGGTCCATCGGGCTCCTGTTCTGACAACGGTTGCAAGAAGTCGGTGTGGCGGACACCCTAGCCCTCGTCCGCCATCGCCCACAGCGAAAGCGCGTCGGCTGTGAGCCGCGACCCGGTGGCGCTGCCGCTGTGGGCGCTCGGCACGGTGTTCGTCCTCATGGGTGCCTGGGCTGCCGCTGACAGTAGGTCGTTCGCCCGGGTGCTCGTCGACTTCGGTCCCCTCAACGACCACCTGGTTCACGACTACGGCGCGGCATCCGTCGCGATCGGCTCCGGCCTGCTCATCTCGGCACGCCTGGTCGCGTGGCGTACGCCGCTGCTCACCATCGCCGCGATCTGGAACGGGCTGCATCTGGTCTCGCACGTCGCCGACCTGGGCAGGGCCGGTTCGCGCCCCCTCGGCCTCACGGAGGTCGGACTGCTCGTCCTCGCGACCGGTTTGCTCGCCTGGTTCGCCCGAACATCGAGGAGGAACCCATGACCGACTGGGATGCCGTTCACCGCGATGTCGTCGAGAGGTTCCGGATCGGCTGGGACCGACCCCACCCGCACGCCTGGGATGACTTCCTCGACGAGCGGATGCGGTTCGTCCAGCCGATGCTCGACGACGGCGAAGGCCCGGAGTTCTGGTGGGAGGAGGCGGCCCGCACGCTCGCCTTGATGCCGGACCTGCGTGCCGATGTGCTCGGCTGGGCCGGATCCGGCGACCAGCTGTTCATTCGGATCCGGTTCTCCGCCACCCTCGGCGGCAAGCCGATCACCTGGGACGCGGTCGACCTGCTCCGGGTCACTCCGGCAGGCAAGGCGGTCCTCCGGGAGTCATTCTTCGACTCCACCCCGATCGCGGCGACCCTCCTCGGGCGCCCGCGCAGCTGGTTGGCCTGGTGGCGCTCCGGGGTCGGCCCCCTCAGCCGCCGTCGCCGCCTCCTGTCCGCCGTACGCATCGACTCCGTCCCGACCGAACACACCACTGGAGGTTCCTGATGGCTGCACAGACCCGCACCACCGACGCCCTGCACCAGCGAGCGCTGGCGTTCGTCGCCGAGGCGGAACGCATGACCAACGAACGGGACGTCGACGGAATCCGGGCCGTCTTCGCCCCCGACGGTCACTGGACCGCCACCATGGACGGCCTCGTCATCGAGGCCAGCGGAATCGACGAGATCCATCGCGGCTGGGGCGCGATGTGCCGCTTCATGGCAACCCGCCGGATGTATGTCGCCAAGACTCTCGTCCTGGCGGACGAACGGACCGTCGTCAACGAGTGGACCGGCGAGGTCGCCGGCAGGACGAGGGCGCGGGGGATCGAGGTGTGGCAGCTAGACGACGCGGCCAGGGTCTCCGACCAGCGGCTCTACGGTTTCCTGGACGCCCGTCCAGACACGAGCCCGGTCCAGAACCTGCGGATGCTCGCCTCGCACCCGCTCACCGCGATCGCCTTCGCCCGCACTCGTTGGGGCGGCCGGTGAGTCTGCCGGCCGCGCTCGTCGCGGCGTTCTTCGCCGCCATGGGTGTGGTGACCCTGGTGCGTCCGGCGCTCGCCTGGGCGCCATTCGGGGTCGCACCGAACACCCCGGCGTCTCGCAACGAGATCCGAGGGGTGTACGGCGGCTTCGGAGTCGCCATCGCCACGATGATCTTCCTCAGTCGCGACGCCGCGACCCAATACCAGGACGGAGTGCTGACCGTCGTCGCGGTCGCGTGCCTCGGGATGGCTGGCGGGCGGCTGGCCGGCCTGATCGTCGAACCGCGTGGAATCCGAGGGTTCCCTGGCCTCTTCCTGGTTGTCGAGCTCGGACTCGCGACGCTCGCCTGGGCTGCCACCCCCGGGAGTTGAGCCAGCCGCGGATCCCGCTGGAAGGGGCCGCGGACCGGTTTCTCTGGACCGAGTGACTGTGGCTCGGGCGCCGCGACGAGGGGTTCAGATGCCGAGCAGCGATCGCGCGCGAAGTCCATCGGCGCGGAAGTGGGGCCGCCGAGTGACTTATCTACTACAAAATGTTGCCGAATCCTGAGACTTCTGTAGTGTAAGTTCCAACGCAGGCCGGAAGGAACCTCATGATCGAAACGCTCCCCAGCTTCCTCGCAGGCGCGTGGCAAGCGGGCTCGGGCGAGGGCTCGACCGTCGCCGACGCCGTGACCGGAGAGACGCTGTGCCGCGTCAGCAGTGCTGGGCTCGACCTGTGCTCGGCGGTCTCGCATGCTCGTGGCTTGGGCGGGCCGGGGCTGCGGGCGATGACCTTTCCTGAGCGTTCGGATCTCGTGAAGGCCGTTGCGCTGGCGCTGAGCGAGCGCAAGCAGGAGCTCTACGACCTCTCGGCGCGCGCCGGTGCGACTCGCACGGACGCGAAGGTCGACGTCGACGGCGGCTTCGGCACGGCGCTGGTGTTCTCGAGCCTGGCGCGCAAGGGGCTTCCCGACGGACGCATCGTCGTGGAGGATGTCGCCCCCGTCCGGTTCGGAAGAGAAGGCATCTTCGTCGGCCGGCACGTGCTCACGTCCCGGCCGGGAGTGGCGGTGCAGATCAACGCCTTCAACTTCCCGGTGTGGGGCATGCTCGAGAAGCTCGCTCCCGCGCTGCTGGCCGGTGTCCCCTCCATCGTGAAGCCGGCGACTCCCACTGCCTACGTCGCCGAGCACGCCGTACGCATCATTCTCGAGGCGGAGGTGCTACCTCCGGGGGCATTGCAGCTGGTGTGCGGCTCGATTCCGGGCCTCCTCGACGAGCTCGGCGGTCAGGACCTCGTGGGATTCACCGGCTCCGCGCGCACTGCCGCAACGCTGCGCAGCAATGCGGCGGTCACGGAGCGCTCGGTGCGCCTAACTGTCGAGGCGGACTCGCTGAACAGCTCCATCCTGGGGGTGGACGCGTCTCCGGGCACCCCGGAGTTCGATCTGTACGTCGATCAGCTGGTCGCCGAGATGACGACCAAGGCCGGGCAGAAGTGCACTGCGATCCGGAGGGCCTTCGTTCCGCGCCCCTTCGCGGACGCCGTGGCCGAGGCTGTCGTGGGGCGACTCGCCAAGGTGGTGGTCGGAGCGCCGGGCGCCGAGGGCGTCACGATGGGCGCCCTGGTCGGCCTCGACCAGCGGGCCGACGTGCGGGCGCAGGTCGAACGGCTCTCGGTCGACTCCGAGGTCGTCTTCGGTGACCCGGACAAGGTGGATGTCGTAGGCGCGGACCCCGACCGCGGCGCCTTCATGTCGCCCGTGTTGCTGCGGGCGGGCTCCGACGCGCGGACTCCGCACGCGGTCGAGGCGTTCGGTCCCGTCAGCACCCTGATGCCGTACGACGATGCCGCGCACGTGGTCGACCTGGTGGCCCGCGGCGAGGGTTCCTTGGCTGCGTCGGTGGTCAGCCACGATCCAGACTTCGTCGGCAACGTCGTACTCGGTGTGGCTGCTCACCACGGTCGCGTGCTGGTGCTCGACCGCGAGTCGGCGCCCGAGTCGACCGGGCACGGCATCCCGATGCCCCAGCTCGTACACGGTGGGCCCGGTCGAGCGGGCGGCGGCGAGGAGGAGGGCGGCCTTCGGGCTGTCTACCACCACCTGCAGCGCACGGCCCTCCAGGGCGGACCGAGCGTGCTCGAGGCCATCGCTGCTCGGGGATCCGCCTGAGGCGCGAGGCTGATCTGTGACTAAATGTAGTACGTACGACATGGAGAAGTAGAACTTAATCCAGGCAGTGACCCTCCCGAAGGGGAACCTTCCACGCAACCACAGGAGCTACTGAGATGACCACGCAGTCGACCGACAGTCGTACGGGTGCGGCCCCCGAGCCCACTGGCCCGCTGAGCACCATCGACTACTCGGAGAAGATCCCGAACAACGTCAACCTCGCCGAGGACCGACGCCTGCAGCGGGCGCTCGAGGGCTGGCAGCCGAAGTTCCTGGACTGGTGGAAGGAGCTCGGGCCCTCGCTGCCCACGAAGGACGTCTACCTGCGCACCGCCATTGCCGTCGGTCGTGACGGCTGGGCGCACTTCGCCCACGTCCCCATGGAGGAATATCGCTGGGGCATCTTCCTGGCGGAGGCGGACCCGGACAAGCTGATCAACTTCGGCAAGCACAAGGGGGGCAAGGTCTGGCATGAAGTACCGGGCGAGCACCGCGCCGACCTGATGCGGCTGATCGTCGTTCAGGGCGACACCGAGCCGGCCTCGGTGGAGCAGCAGCGCATCCTCGGCAATACGGCGCCGTCCATCTACGACCTGCGCAACCTGTTCCAGGTCAACGTCGAGGAAGGGCGGCACCTGTGGGCAATGGTCTACCTCCTGCACGCCTACTTCGGTCGTGAGGGCCGCGAGGAGGCGGAGCAGCTGCTCAAGCGCAACTCGGGCGACCTCGATGCCCCGCGGATCCTGGGTGCTTTCAACGAAGCGACCACCGACTGGCTCCAGTTCTTCATGTTCACCTACTTCACCGACCGTGACGGCAAGTACCAACTGGGCACCCTGAAGGAATCGGCCTTCGACCCGCTGGCGCGCACCTGCGAGTTCATGCTGAAGGAGGAGGCCCACCACATGTTCGTCGGCACCACCGGTGTCCAGCGCGTGGTGGAGCGCACCGCCGAGCTCATGAAGGAGCACGGCACCACCGATGTCTTCCCCCACGGGGGCATCCCGCTGGACGTGATCCAGAAGTACCTCAACTTCCAGTACTCGGTCTCCATGGACCTGTTCGGGTCGGAGCAGTCCACCAACGCCGGCAACTACTACTCCTCCGGCCTCAAGGGGCGGTGGCAGGAGACTCGGCGCAAGGACGACCACGTCCTCCTCGGCGGCGTACGCACCATGCGGTACGTCGAGGACGGCGAGATCAAGGAGAAGGAGGTGCCGCTGCTCTCGGCGCTCAACCTCGACCTCCGGGACGAGTACGTGGCCGACTGCGCCAATGGCGTCCGCCGCTGGAACCAGGCCCTGGAGGACGCGGGTCTCGACGAGCGGCTGTTCCTCCCGCACGAGGGCTTCAACCGCCGCGTCGGCGTGTACGCCAACCACCACGTCAGCCCCGCGGGGGAGGTCCTTGACGACGCTGACTGGGACGCGCGGGTCGACGACTGGCTCCCCTCGGCGAAGGACCGCAAGGCGGTCGCAGACCTGATGGTGCCCGAGTACGAGTACGGCAAGTTCGCCGGGTGGATCGCGCCGCCCAAGACGGGCATCAACGACCAGCCCGTCGAGTTCGACTACGTCCACCTGGCCGAGGAGGGACTGGCGTGAGTCTCGTCTGGGTCCGCGAGGAGAGCCCGGTATGGGACGAGGGCAAACAGCGGATCATCGGCGGCGCTCCGGAGGGCGCGTTCGTCCTGCCCTTCACCGAAGGCGACCCCCTTCCGGGGGAGTGGTGGTCGGTCCGGGCGCGCGCCGAGGGGGAGGGGGGTACCGAGGGCGCGATCGTCGGATACGGGCGGCTCGACATCGGCTGGGGCGGCGACGCGGAAGTCCTGCTTGCGGTCGACCCGGGGCACCAGACGCTGGGCGTCGGGAGCTTCGTGCTCGCCAGGCTCGAAGAGGAGGCCGGCGCGCGCGGGATCAACTACGTCTACAACACGATCCGTGACCACGACGCTCGAGACCTTGTCCACGACTGGCTGGTGGTCCGCGGGTTCCGCGGCGCCGTCGATGGCGACCTGCGCAAGCGGGTGGGGAGCTCGAGGGCCGAGCCTCGGCGGACTGCTCGGGTGACGACGCCGTACGACGTCCGTGCCGATGCCGGCGGACGTGGGAGCACCAGTACTGAGACCGGGTGCGCGTCTAGGGCTTGCTGCCGCCCGCGCGATCGAACGCCTCCCACGCGGCACGGGCTCGGACGTTCCAGCGCGCGTGTCTCTCGTGGAACGCGTTGGCGGCTCGGGGGCCGGGCCAGTCGTGGTCGAGGAGCTCGGGCGGCAGATCCGGGTCCAGGAAGGGAAACCGACGCCAGTCCTGCACCATCTGCACCTGGGCCACGAAGCATTCGAGGTCGCCTTCGGCCTCGCGAACCTCGAACTCCTCGATGAACTGGAGGTACAGGTCCTCCACTTGTTCCAGGTCCCAGGCGTCCGCCAGCAACCGGCTCTCGAGCCCGATCCCGCCCGCGGGGCCAACCCATGAGAAGGCCTGGTTCTCGAGCCCGAGGTCGCGGATCACGGCGTGCACCTCGTTCGCGTGCCCCGTATCGGGACTGATCCAGAGGCCGGGGGTGGGGCTTCCCAGTCCGAGCCAGGTCAGGCGAGTCCGCAAGCGGTGCCGTAGCTGGCGGTGCGTCTCCGGGATGGGCACGCTGAGGACCAGCCAACGCCCGTCCCAGGGGCGGCGGCCCCGCATGAAGCCGTAGATGCGCTGGGTGCCTTGCTCGAGCAGATCGTGGCCGTGTGGTGTCAGGGACCACAGAACTCGGCGGCCGTGCCGGGTTGACTCCAGGAGTCCCTCGGCTGCGGTCCTGGTCAGGGCCTGGCGCGCGGACTTCTCCTCGATGCCCATGGCGCCCAGGGCCTCGATCAGTGTGGCCGTCCAGACGGGTTCCCCCCGGGGGTGGACGAACTCGCCCAGGATCGTCAGGAGGGTGGACCTGGCGCTCGCGGAGCCGATCTGGCGACGGCGCGTGGCGGACAGGCTGGTCGGTGCGGCGCTGTTGGAGACGCGGACGCCGGAGGGCTCTGGGTCGACGGCAGAGCCAACGAACGAGCCTCGTGCGGATGGGTCCACGCTTCTGTTCCCCTTCGACGTGCCACAGGTTGGAGACGGATCGTTGCCAATCTATACACCCGACGACTCCTCACGCCTGACCGGCCCGCGGCACTCGGGAAAATATACGACAACCTCTTGACGGTTCGGCGTACTAGCGTAGTAGATTCTTGGTGAACATGGCCGAAAGGCCTGCTATCGACAACCGGAGGTCCCTGCGCAATGACGGTCCTGGACGCACCCGAAGTACACCGCTCCCGACCGTTATCGGCACTGGTCCATCAGCATCGAAGAAGATGTCGCGACCGTCACCCTGACGGTCCACGAGAACGGCGGCCTGGTCCCCGGCTACGCACTGAAGATGAACTCCTACGACCTCGGCGTCGACATCGAGCTGTACGACGCCGTACAGCGCCTCCGGTTCGAGCACCCAGAGGTCAAGGCAGTCGTCCTGACCGGTGGTCTCGAGCGGATGTTCTGCGCCGGCGCCAACATCCGGATGCTCGCGCAGTCGTCGCACGCGTGGAAGGTCAACTTCTGCAAGTTCACCAACGAGACTCGCAACGGCATCGAGGACGCGACCGCACATTCGGGGCAGACGTGGATCGCGGCCCTGAACGGCACGGCGGCGGGTGGCGGATACGAGGTCGCCCTCGCCTGCGACGAGATCATCCTCGTCGACGACAACGCGTCGACGGTTTCGCTGCCCGAGGTTCCGCTGCTGGGCGTGCTGCCCGGCACGGGTGGACTGACCCGGGTCGTCGACAAGCGCCATGTGCGCAAGGACCGCGCCGACCTGTTCGCCACCAAGTCGGAGGGCTACCGCGGCGACACCGCCGTCCAATGGGGACTCATCGACGCCACCGTGCCGCGCAACAGCTTC
>WNGB01006200.1_pt1 | contig 17659 bp, 15 predicted proteins | sample 5400681 | NCBI WGS metagenome assembly WNGB01 (sample SAMN13153367, study PRJNA577476) | soil metagenome | isolation source: 115 cm soil or saprolite under grassland replicate 2 | place: USA:California | collected 2016-06-15 | reverse complement strand
TCGGTTATCGGGCCAGACGCGCCGAGCCGGGCCTGCAGCCGCTGCGCACCCTCGGCGCTGACCGCGTGGAAGACCATGCTGTGCGTGGCAGTCGCGAGCCCACGGGCGTGGGCTTCCCTGCGGATCCGGCTCAGGGCGGCTTCGGCGCTGCGCGGAACTCCCAGCCGCTCCACCGCTCCATCCTTCAGCCGAAACACGGGATGGATGCCAAGATGCTTCGCCAACCCCAGTGCGAGCGGCCCCACCCTCCCGCTCCGCTCGATGAACTCGATGCTGTCCAGGGCGGCGACCAGATCGGCACGGCTCGCTGCATCCTGGGCCTCTGCCACCACTTCATCGAGGGACGCGCCGGCCTGCGCCGCCTGCGAAGCAGCCAGCACGACCAGCCCCTGGGCAGCGGCTGCCGTCCGCGAGTCGACGACCACCGCCGGACACCCGGCGATCTCGGCGGCGACCGCCGCGTTCCGATACATGCCGGTGAATTCCGCGGCCGGCGTGATGACCACGACCGCGTCGGACCGGGGCTCTTCGATGGCCGTCAGGTATTCCATGGTGGTGGGGGCGCTGGACTTGACCGGTTCGCGCTGGGCCAGCGCGTGGTAGGCGAGCCCCGAGGCCCCAGCCGTTCCATCCAGGATGTCACGAGAGCGGAGGTGGATCCGGATCGGCAGGACGCGGATGCCGAGGCGAATGGAGAGGTCGAGCGGCAGGCACGCGCTCGAGTCCGTGAGGAGGGCGACGGACTTCATCGGCCCCTTAAGGTAACCGATTTGCTCCAAGTAACATATGGCGACATCGACCGGGCGGTTCATGTGCTTGCGCGAGAGCGGTATCCGATCGCCGAATTGGTGAAGAGGGCCGGCGTCCCCGCTGCCACGATCCACCACTACCTTAAGCGAGGCCTCCTCCCGGCACCGAGGCGTGTCGCCTCGAATAGATTCCTGTACGACGAGCGGCACCTCCAGGCCCTGAAGCTAGTTCGGGTGCTCCGCGTGCGGCGGGGGCTGCCGCTGTCGGTGATCCGCCGGATCCTCCCGGGTCTCCTGGGACTGGACGAGGACCAGGCGTTCCGACCGGACATGTGGGATCGCGCCGTCGGTGCGCACCTCGAAGAAGGCGCGCACCGGGGGCCCCGCGTCCGGCTGCTCGATGCCGCCATCGAGATCTTCGCCCGGCGGGGCTACGCGGACGTCAACGTGGACGAGATCTGCAAGGCGGCTCGGATCGCCAAGGGTTCCTTCTACCGGCACTACCGTTCCAAGGAAGAGCTGTTCTTCGCTGCCGCCGAGGCCGCAGCCGACCAGATCGTCGAGGCTTTCGGGGAAGCCGTGGTTCCCGGACCAGTATCGCTCCAGCGGGCGTCCGAGGTGCTCGCCCGATTGTTGGAGCCGAGGCTTCCGGTGCTCATGGAGCTGTTCACTCGCGCCGTGCAGCGGCGAGCCGGATACCCGGCGGTCTCCCGGCGCATGTTCACCGAGCTCGCCAGAGGAGTTGGCAAGCAGCTCCGCGCGCCCGACCCGCTGTGGGCAGGGGCCCAGGTGCTGCAGCTTGCCACCGTCGACGTGTTCCGCCGGGCCCTCGAGCCCTCGCCGCTTGCTGCCCTGGGCGCGCCGCCCGTAGTCAGTAGCTGAGCTGCACTCGCTCAGCAGCCGCAACTTGACATCTTCCCAGCACCCCACAGAAGATGAATTCGCTTAAGAAGTGCGACTGGGTAGTCACCCGCATTAGTTGTCTTGGGGATAGGGTGGCCCCATCGGATTTCGCGTCCGTCGAGGGGGCCCTTTCGTGAAGAGGAAGGCGAGGCGATGAGGTTCCTTCTGGAGAATCACAGCTTCCGGACCGCGGAATGCGGCCAGTTCGTCGACATGACCGACGACGTCAAAGATGTCGTCGGTCGAAGCGATGTCCAGAACGGTATGGCTCTTGTGTATTCCCCCCACACGACCTGCGCCGTCTTGATCAACGAACGGGAGAGTGGATTCATCGAGGACTTCGGCCAGCTCATGGAATCACTGGTTCCGTTGAGCGGTGAGTACCGCCACGACGACCTGGGGGCACGAACGGAGAACCTCGAGGACGATCCCCACGAGGTTCCCAATGGTCACGCCCACTGTCGTCAGGCGCTCCTCGGTTCGAGCTCCCAGACCATCCCCATCGTGAACGGTGAGTTGTTGCTCGGCCGGTGGCAGCGCGTGTTCTTCCTGGAGCTGGACCGAGCCCGCGACCGGAAGGTCCTGATCCAGGTCATGGGCGAATGACGGACCGGACGGCCGCCATGTCCTCGCTCGAACCCGGCGCGATCATGGCCAAGTCCGGGCGGGAGAACTTCCCCGTCGCCACGCGACTTCTCCCTGGTCGGACCAGGACCCATCTGCTGGCCATCTATGGGTTTGCCCGTCTGGTGGACGATCTCGGAGACGAGGTTCCTGGTGACCGGCTGGCCCGATTTGAATGGCTGGAGCGGGAACTGGATCTGGTGTACGAAGGCACACCAGTGCATCCGCTGATGCGCCGGCTGGTTGCAACCGTCGAGCGTTTCGATGTGCCCGACGAGCCATTTCGCAAGCTCATCGAGGCCAACCGGCAGGACCAGAGGGTCAGCTCGTACGCCACGTATCAGGACCTGCTGGCCTACTGCGAGCTCTCGGCGAATCCCGTCGGCCACCTGGTGCTGTACGTGTTCGAGGCCGCGACGGTGGACCGGATGAAGCTCTCCGACCATGTGTGCACCGGCCTGCAGCTCACCGAGCACTGGCAGGACGTGAAAGAGGATCTCGAGCGGGGACGAATCTACCTTCCACAGGAAGACCTGGCGCGGTTTGGGTGCACCGTCGATGATCTCGGCGCCTCCGGCCCGACAGCACCGTTCGGCCGCCTGATGGCGTTCGAGGTCCACCGGACCAGGAAGCTTCTGGACCAGGGAGCGCCGCTCGTTGGTCGCCTGCAAGGCCGGCCCGCCGTTGCTGTGGCTGCGTTCGTGGCCGGAGGTCGGAGCGCCCTCGATGCGATAGCCCGGGCCGGCTACGACGTCCTCGGAAGGAGCCCTCGGCCTTCGAAGGCGGCTCGAGTGTGGGGACTGGTCCGGACCCTCGCGGAGATCAGGGTGGGGGCGGCATGAACGAGGGACTCGCCTTCCGTCGCTGCGAACAGATCACCCGGAGCAGGGCGAGGAACTTCTACTATGGGATCCGGTTGCTGCCCGGGCAGAAGCGCCGGGCTATGTGCGCGATCTACTCGTTCGCGCGTCGAGTGGACGACATCGGCGACGGGTCGCTCCCGGGCGATGACAAGCTCGTTCGGCTGGAGGCGGCTCGCCGAAGCCTCGAGCAGATCGGACCGGACTCCACCGACCCCGTGCTAGCAGGCATCGGGCACGCCCTTGGCAACTTCGCCATTCCGTTGGATGCCTTCCGGGACCTGATCGACGGGGTCGAGATGGACGCTCGAGGCGCGACGTTCGAGACGTTCTCCGATCTCGAGCCGTATTGCCGGCAGGTGGCGGGGTCCATCGGCCGGCTCTCGGTCGGGGTCTTCGGAACCAACGACAGTGCCGGGATGCAGCTGGCCGACGACCTCGGCGTGGCCATGCAGCTGACGAACATACTGCGAGACGTCAGGGAGGACGCTGGCCGGGGGCGCGTGTACCTTCCCCGGGGGGATCTCGATAGGTTCGGGTGCGGGGAGGATCCGTCTGCCGCCCCGGTCCAGGCGATGGGGTCGCTGATCAGGTTCGAGGCCCGGCGGGCTCGGTCCTGGTTCGAGCGAGGCCTGCCACTGATCACGAAGCTCGACCCTCGAAGCGCAGCGTGCGTAGCGGCCATGACGGGCATCTATCTGCGACTCCTCGCACGCATCGAGAAGCAGCCGGATCGAGTGTTGTATGAGCGCGTGTCGCTTGCGTCGTGGGAAAAGGCCTGGGTGGCGGCCCGGAGCCTGACCCTGGTGACAGCCGCGGGTCCGCACGGGGTTGGGGGACGGATGAATGGCGGCGTGCGGCGCGACGGAGCCGGAGCGCCGGTCCGCGGCATAGGCTCGGGAAGCGAAGTAGGGCGATGACCCCCGAGCCTAGGATCGTCGTCGTGGGCGGTGGTCTGGCTGGACTCTCGGCCGCTCTTGCTTGCGCGGACGGAGGGGCCAGGGTGACCCTGCTCGAGGCCCGGCCGCGACTGGGCGGGGCGACCTTCTCGTTTCAGCGCGAGGGGCTCTGGGTCGACAACGGCCAACACGTGTTCCTCCGGTGCTGCACCGCGTATCGCGGGTTCCTCGCCCGTATCGGCGCCGAGGGGCTCACGTTCCTTCAGCGGCGGCTGGCCATCCCCGTGGTCGCTCCAGACGGGACGTCCGGCTGGCTCCGACGAGGAGGGTTGCCGGCCCCGCTGCACCTGGCCGGCGCGCTGGCGAGGTACCCGTTCCTTCGACCCATCGAGCGGATTCGTGCCGCGCGCGCCGCCCTGGCGTTATCCAGGTTGGATCCGTCCTCCGAGGCATTGGACCGTCGGACCTTCGGCGAGTGGTTGGCGGACCGACGGCAGTCGCCCGCCGCCATGGAGTCCCTGTGGAACCTGATCGCGCTTCCAACCCTGAACCTGCCGGCCGAGGACGCGTCCCTGGCGCTGGCGGTGAAGGTGTTCCGCACCGGCCTCCTCACGAGGCGAGACGCAGCCGACGTTGGCTACGCCAAGGCCCCGCTCTCCCAGGTACATGCACAGTCCGCGGGGCGTGCGCTGGCCGCGGCCGCGGCCACCGTGCATTTGAGGGCTCCGGTCCGGCGAGTCGAGGCGCTGCCTGGCGGGTCCTTCGAAGTCCAGGGCGCGGCTGGATCCGTCGAGGCCGACGCAGTCATCGTCGCAGCGCCCCACGACAGAGTCACCGAGCTGCTCCCGCCGGGAGCCTTACCGCATCACACCGATCTGGCCGGGCTGGGCGCGTCGCCCATCGTCAACGTCCATGTGGTCTACGACCGCCCGGTCATGGACGTCCCGTTCGTTGCGGGCGTGAGAACGCCGGTGCAGTGGGTGTTCGATCGTACCGAGTCCTCGGGGCTGGAACGCGGCCAGTACCTGGCGGTATCGCTGTCCGGGGCGGAGCAGGAGATCGCCGAGCGCACCGAGGATCTACGTGAGCGGTTCGTTCCGGCGCTGGATGCGCTGTTCCCCAGGGCCCATGGGGCTCGCGTGGAGGCCTTCTTCGTGACACGAGAACACGCGGCGACCTTCCGTCAGGCACCGGGGACACGAGTCCTCCGCCCGGGTCCACCAACCAAACTCTCGGGTCTGTACCTTGCGGGGGCCTGGACCGACACTGGCTGGCCGGCCACGATGGAGGGAGCGGTCCGGTCGGGTCTGGCCGCCGCTCGGGCTGCGCTCGTCGGCGCGGGACGAACTCGCCGCCTCCCGGAGGTGGTGGCGGCGTGAGCGAGACGAGGACGGTTCCGGCGTCCCTGCTCCGAGCGCGAGAGCTGGTCCAGCCCGAGCTGCGTCGGTGCGTGGATCGACTGGCTCCCGATCTTCGAACCGTGGTCGCATACCACCTCGGTTTCGTCGACCGTGACGGCCGTCCATCCTCCGGTGATGGTGGCAAGGCCGTGCGGCCGGCCCTGGCGTTCCTCTCGGCGGAGGCGGTGGGCGCTCCTGCCGAAGTCGCCATGCCGGGCGCGCTTGCAGTCGAACTGGTCCACAACTTCTCGCTGCTGCACGACGACGTGATGGATCAAGACGTGGAGCGGCGGCATCGGCCTACGGCATGGGCTCTGTTCGGAGTGGGGGAGGCCATCGTCACGGGCGACGCCCTGCTGGTGCTGGCCCATCAGGTACTGCTGGAGCCCCTTTCCCCCGGGCGGGAGCAGGCGTCAGTCGCGCTGACGCGAGCCACCGCTCGGATGATCGCGGGGCAAGCAGAGGATCTGGCGTTCGAGTCGCGCCTCGACGTGACCGTGGATGAGTGCCTCCGCATGTGCGCCGACAAGACGGGCGCCCTCCTCTCCTTCGCGGCGTCGGTGGGTGCGATCCTGGCCGGAGCGGAGGAACCAGCCGTGCGGGCCCTGGAGGACTTCGGCCTGCACGTGGGTCTGGCCTTTCAGGCTGTGGACGACATCCTCGGGATCTGGGGCCGGCCAGAGACGACGGGCAAGCCTGTTGCCGGCGATCTCAGGAGCCACAAGAAGACGCTTCCCGTCGTGGTGGCGCTTTCGGCGCTGTCGGAGTCGTCGTCATCCGCACGCCAGCGGGAGCAGCTCGTTGGGTTCCTCTCCGACGGCAATCTGACCGAGGACGCCGTGATGGCCGCCGTCTCGCTGGTGGAGATGGGCGGTGGAAGGGAGCGATGCCTGGCCGAGGCAGATCGGGAGCTTCAGCTCGCTCTGGCGTCGCTCGACCGGGCGGGGTTCGATCCGACCGTCCGGACCGAGCTCGCCGCCCTCGCCCGATTCGTCACATCGAGGGACTTCTAGGGGGCTTGGGGTCGATGGCGATCCGCGTGGCGACCCGGGTGGAAGCGGCGGCGCGGGAAGGCGCCCGCCGAGGCCGCGAGCACCTCCTCGGTCTGCAGCATGAGGGCGGCTGGTGGAAGGGGGAGCTCGAGACGAACGTGACCATGGACGCGGAAGACCTCCTGCTTCGCCAGTTCCTGCGAATCCGGTCTCCGGAGGAGACCCGACTGGCTGCGAACTGGATCCGCTCCCAGCAGCGGAGGGACGGAACGTGGGCGAACTTCTACGGAGGGCCTGCCGACCTGTCCACGACCATCGAGGCCTACGTCGCTCTCCGCCTGGATGGAGATGACCCGTCCGCTTCGCACATGGCCAGTGCCATCGAATACATCCGGGACCAGGGCGGGTTGGGGAGGGCTCGGGTGTTCACCCACATGTGGCTGGCGCTCTTCGGGGAGTGGTCGTGGGACCAGATCCCGGCCCTCCCGCCCGAGATCATCTTCCTGCCCGAGTGGTTCCCCCTGAACATCTACGACTTCGCCTGCTGGGCCCGACAGACCATCGTGGCTCTGACGGTGGTGGGGGCCCATCGGCCGGTCCGGCCCCTGGGGTTCCCTCTGGACGAGCTGAAGACGGGGGCCGAAGTACCTGGGCAAGAACCACTCTCGGCATGGGGCAGGCGCTTCCGGCGCCTGGACCATGCGCTGCATCTGTACGAGCGCCACCCGTCCAGGCGCCTCCGGCGGCTGGCGCTGGCCCGGGCTACCGAGTGGATCGGCCGCCGGCAGGAGGCGGATGGAAGCTGGGGCGGGATCCAGCCGCCCTGGGTGTACTCCCTGATCGCGCTGAACCTGATGGGGTACCCGCTCGACCACCCGCTGCTGAAAGCTGGGTTCGAAGGGCTGGATCGCTTCACGATCGTGGAGGGTGACGTTCGCCGGCTGGAGGCGTGCCAGTCTCCCGTGTGGGACACCGCACTAGCCCTGATCGGCCTGGTCGACGCCGGGGTCTCCCCGGATCACCCTGCCTTGCTCAGGGCCACCGAATGGCTGCTCCGCGAAGAGATCCGGGTCAAGGGCGACTGGGCGGTGCGCAGGCCTGCCGTTCCCCCGGGTGGCTGGGCCTTCGAGTTCGCAAACGACAACTACCCGGACATCGACGACACGGCCGAGGTCGTCCTTGCGCTTCGGCGTGTGGCTCCGGGCTACCCGGACAAGGCCGGACTGGAGTCCGCGGTGGATCGTGGCGTTCGCTGGATCCTGGGCATGCAGTCTTCAGATGGCGGGTGGGGGGCCTTCGACGCCGACAACACCCGAACGCTGTGCCGGGAGCTCCCCTTCTGCGACTTCGGCGAGGTCATCGACCCGCCCAGCGCCGACGTGACAGCCCATGTGGTGGAGATGCTCGCCTGGGAGGGCGGGGCAGAAGAACGAGCCACCAGGCGCGGCCTGTCCTGGCTGGCCAGGAACCAGGAGCGCGACGGATCGTGGTTCGGACGGTGGGGCGCGAACCACGTGTACGGCACCGGCGCGGTGATCCCGGCCGCAATCGCCGCGGGCATCCCGAAAGAGGATCCGAAGATCCGAGCCGGCGTAAGGTGGCTAGAGGAACACCAGAACCCCGACGGGGGCTGGGGCGAAGACCTACGGTCCTACGAGGATCGACTCTGGATCGGGCGGGGCTCGAGCACCGGGTCCCAGACGGCATGGGCACTTTTCGCCCTGCTGGCGGCGGGTGGGCGTTCGGAATCCGTGGAGCGTGGCGTGGCGTGGCTTTGCCAGGCGCAGTTGCCCGAAGGCACCTGGGACGAACCTCTGTACACGGGCACGGGCTTCCCGGGTGACTTCTACATCAACTACCACCTGTACCGCCTCGTCTTTCCGCTCTCGGCTCTCGGACGATACCTCGGGGGTACGACATGACTCGGCGCCATTCCCGACAGGTGTCCATCGGCGGCGTGACCGTGGGCGGTGACGCTCCGGTCCGCGTGCAGTCGATGACGATCACCAAGACGTTCGACGTGGCGGCCACCCTGGCCCAGATCGAAAGCCTGGCGGCGTTGGGGTGTGAGCTGGTTCGAGTGGCGGTCCCATTCGATGAGGATGCGGCGGCGCTTTCGGAGATCGCCAGGCGCTCGCCGATCCCGGTGATCGCCGACATCCACTTCACATGGCGTCACGCGCTCGACGCGCTCGAGGCAGGCATCCCTGGGCTCCGGCTGAACCCGGGAACGATCGGCGATCGCAAACGAGTGAAGATGATCGCCGAGGAGGCCAGGGCTCGCCGCGTGCCCATCAGGATCGGGGTGAACGCGGGTTCTCTCGATCCGGACCTCCTTCGCAGGTACGGCTCGCCGACCGCCGATGCCATGGTGGAGAGCGCGCTGCGGGAAGCTTCCTTGCTGGAAGAGCACGGCTTCTCAGACATCAAGATCTCGGTGAAGTCGGAAGACGTGCAGATGTGCCTGGATGCCTATCGCGGGCTGGCCGAAGCGTGCGACTACCCGCTTCACCTGGGAGTGACCGAGGCGGGCCCTCCTCCCCAGGGCGTCGTGAAGAGTGCCATCGCGCTGGGGACGCTTCTCCTCGAGGGGATCGGCGACACGTTGCGCGTCTCCCTCACCGCCCCTCCGGAAGACGAGGTGGTGGTCGGGTGGGAGATCCTGAAGGCGGTCGGCTTGCGCAGGCGAGGCGTGGAGATCGTCGCCTGTCCCTCGTGCGGGCGAGCTGAGGTCGACGTGTTCGAGCTGACCCGAGCGGTCCAGGCTCGAGCCCACGAGCTCCCCGATGGGATGAAGGTGGCGGTGATGGGCTGCCCCGTCAACGGGCCGGGGGAATCCCGCGGCGCGGACGTCGGCATCGCCGCCGGCGTTCACCAGGGCCTGCTGTTCGTGGGCGGCAGGTCGGTGGCCCGCTACAGGGAGGACGAGCTGGTCGACGCCCTGGTAACGGCCGCGCGGGAGTATCAGGGGCAGCGATCGGAAGGTGGTGACGTCTCGTGAGCGGGAACGCCCGGGGGAACGGGCGAGCCCAGCGAGACCACCTGGTCGTGTTGGCCCCACTCTCCATCGAGGCGAGGGCCATTCGCTCTGCCCTGCCGGGGGCGCTGATCCTTCAAACCGGGATGGGACGGACGCGATCGACGCGGGCCATCACAGGCGGCCTGCCGGAAAGGACCACGCGGATCCTGGAAGAAGCGGGGGCCGTGGCGGTCGCGGGATTCTGCGGGGCGCTGGACCCGAGCCTTCGTCCGGGAGACGTCGTGGTGGCGACCCAGGTCCGAGGACCGGACGGCACGAGGCCGTGTCCCTCGGCGGGAATCCTGGCGGCGGCCCTGACGGCCATGGGGATTGCCGCACGAGTCGGCCCTCTCGTTTCCACGTACCACGTGGTCTCAGGGAGCGAACGCGAGCGTCTCCGCCAAGAGACGGGCGCCCTTGCCGTGGACATGGAGTCGGCATGGCTGGCGAGGGCCGCCGGCGACCGTCCCTTCGCGGTCCTGCGGGTCGTGGTGGACACCCCGCGACGTGAGCTGACCGGCAATCCCTTGTCGACGGCCCTCGGGGGGCTGAGAGCGTATCGGGCGCTGGCGAAGGCGGCGCCGGCACTGGCGTCGTGGGCAGAAGCGACCGGCCCTCGGACGGTCCTGCTGGCCGGCCCCAGGTCGTTCTGCGCCGGGGTGGAGCGAGCGATCGAGATCGTGGAGCGAGCACTGGATCGATACGGCCCGCCCGTCTACGTGCGAAAGCAGATCGTCCACAACGTCCATGTGGTTCGGGACCTCGAGCGAAGGGGCGCGGTGTTCGTGGAATCCGCGGCGGAGGTGCCAGCTGGCGCCACCGTCGTCTTCTCCGCCCATGGTGTCTCCCCCGAGGTCCGGGACCAGGCGCGAGGGCGCCACCTCCACGTGATCGACGCGACCTGCCCCTTGGTGACCAAGGTCCACACGGAGGCAAGGCGTTTTGCCGGCAGCAAATACACGATCTTCCTGATCGGACACGACGGGCACGAGGAGGTCGAGGGCACCACCGGAGAGGCTCCAGGTTCGATCCGGCTGATCCAGAATGTGGAGGACGTCGACGGGATGGAGGTGGAGGATCCCGATCGCGTGGCCTACCTCTCCCAGACGACGCTGGCCGTAGACGAGGTGGACGAGGTGGTCGGGGCCCTTCGGGATCGGTTCCCGTCGCTCACCGGGCCGGGCTCCGACGATATCTGCTATGCCACCCAGAACCGCCAGGACGCCGTGAAGGTCATGGCCCGGGAATGCGACCTGTTGCTGGTGATCGGGTCGGAGAACTCGTCGAATTCCAAACGGCTGGTCGAGGTGGCCGAACGCGAAGGATGCCGCGCCGCGCTGATCGACGACGAGACGGGGATCGATCCCGGGTGGCTGCTCGGAGCGGACACGGTAGGAGTCACGGCGGGGGCGTCCGCTCCAGAAGTCTTGGTGGATCGGGTGCTGGACGCCCTGGCCGGGCTGGGAAGAGTGGCGGTGGAAGAGAGGCAGGTGACGACCGAGTCGATGCGGTTCACCTTGCCGGTGGAGATTCGGGGGGTCCAGGGGGGTAGCAGCAACGAGCGAAGCGAGGCAGCTGCGGACTCCTTGGCTCACGAAGCGATCGGCTTGAAGCGGAGCGCTTCTGAGGAGAATCGGGGGGTCCAGGGGGGTAGCAGCAACGAGCGAAGCGAGGCAGCTGCGGACTCCTTGGCTCACGAAGCGATCGGCTTGAAGCGGAGCGCTTCTGAGGAGAAAGAGGGGATGAGGTAGCCATGTCGGTTCCTTTGAGACAGAGCATGAAGCTGGCTGGGTATCTGGCCCGGCGACGTATCAAGGGTGAGGACCGATTTCCCCTGGTGGTCGAGCTGGAGCCGCTGTTCGCCTGCAACCTCGCCTGCGCGGGATGCGGCAAGATCCAATACCCGCCCAACATCCTGAAACAGCGGATGCCGGTAGAGCAGGCCGTCGCCGCGGTCGAGGAGTGCGGTGCGCCGGTGGTCTCGATCGCGGGCGGCGAGCCTCTCATCCACCCCGAGGTCCATCTCATCGCCAAGGAGCTGGTGAAGCGAAAGAAGTTCGTCTACCTGTGCACGAACGCGCTGCTGATGCACAAGAAGCTGGATCTGTTCGAACCATCGCCGTACTTCGCCTGGGCAGTGCACATCGACGGGCTGCGGGAACGCCACGACGATTCCGTGTGCGAGGAGGGCGTCTTCGACAAAGCTGTGGACGCGATCAAGGAGGCGAAAGCCCGAGGTTTCCGCGTCACCACGAACTCCACGTTCTTCACCACTGACACGCCAAAGAGTATCCGCGACGTGCTCGATTTCCTTAGCGACGACCTGAGGGTGGACGGGATGATGATCTCGCCGGCCTATGCGTACTGGAAGGCGCCGGACCAGGATCACTTCCTGGGAGTCGAGCAGACCCGGGAACTCTTCAGAGGTGTCTTCGACGGCGGCACCCGGAAGAAGTGGCGGCTCAATCACAGCCCCCTGTATCTGGACTTCCTCGAGGGCAAGGTCGACTACGAATGCACTCCCTGGGGAATCCCGAGCTACTCCGTGTTCGGGTGGCAGCGGCCCTGCTACCTGCAGGCCGACGGCTACTGCCAGACATACAAGGAGCTTCTGGAGACAACCGACTGGTCGAAGTACGGACGCCACAGCGGGAACGTCCAGTGCCAGAACTGCATGGCCCACTGCGGATACGAGCCGACTGCGGTGATGGCAACCACGCATTCCCTGAAAGAGTCGCTCCGAGCCCTGGTGAATTCATAGGCTGCGCCTGCGAGCTTCTGGGGTTGGGGGCTCCGTCGAACCGAGCGAGTGATTCGAAGGTCATCCGGAAGGGCGTCTTCCGGCACCTCTACGAGTTCAGACTGTGCTCCCGCAGCCTCCACGATCCAATCCGCCCAGAGCCTGATGGAAGAGGTGGTCGCTTCGCAGAGATTGATGATCTCGCCGACTGCTCGTTCGCTCTCGATGGCCAGTCGGACTCCAGCAGCGATGTCACGCACGTAGCCGCGAGACCAAAGGAGCGCTCCTGGGCCCGTTGGTATTCTGGGCCGCCGTGCTCGACAGCGGCGCAAGATGAATTCTTCTCGGCGCTGAGAGTCGTGCTCCCTAGATCAAGGGAAGACGTAGAACCGTCGCTCCGCGAGCGAGGTAAGCCTCCTCCACGTCGAGCTTCTCGTACTCCTCGAACTCGGGGCCCTTTCCTCGGTCGATGTACCGCTCGGTTCGCACTGGGGCGGTCTCGTCCAAACGCAGTGCATCGGTCACCTTCCCTGCAAGCAGCGAGCCGTAAGCGCGGTAGACGTCCATGCTCGAGAGGACGATGAACCTTATGTCGTCGGTGATGGCATGGACCACTGCCTCGGCTTCGCTCAGGGTGCCCGCGGGCACGTCCACGAATGCATCGGGCTGAAAGTCTCGAATGGTCCTCGAAATCGAGTGAGGTCGCTCCTCGCTTCGTGCAGATGGGCCGATCGAGACCGGCTCGACTTCCCGCTCCCCTCGGTGGACAACGAGCAGCTCGTGCCCCTGGATCTCCAGGTCTGCGACGAGAGCTCGCCCCACGAACCCGGTGCCGCCGAGCACGACGATCCTCACGATCCCGACGCCTCCGAGCCTCACCCGAACCGGCCGGCCAACATCCGATACAGGCCGGGCCAGGTTCCTCGAAGCCATACTGGAAAGGCCATCCAACGAGGGGCGTAGAGCTGGGGCCGGCCGGACCTGATCGCTCTCACCACGGTATCGGCCACCCGCTCTGGTGTGATCGGCCGGGGGAAAGATCGCCCGTACGGCCGGCCCCTGCGCTCGAAGAACGAGGTTTGCACGGCCCCAGGCGACACGACGCTGACTTGTACCCCCGACCCCTCGAGCTCGTAGCGCAGGCTCTCCGAGAAGCCGACCAAGCCGGCCTTCGTCGAGCCGTAGACGGCCTCGTGCTTCACTCCGACGTGCCCCGCGATGGAGGCCACGTTCACGATGGCGCCGCTCCGACGCTCGAGCATCCCCGGAATCACCGCCCTGGTCAGTCGGATGGCTGCGATCAGGTTCACCTGGACCAGGTAATCGGCGCTCTCGGGTTCCTGCTCCGCGAACGGCCCCGCCCAGCCCAGTCCGGCGTTGTTCACCAACACGTCGACGTGGCCGAAGGCCGAGAGGGCTTCTTGGACGGCAGGGTCGACATCTGCGGGGTCGGACAGGTCGGCGCGGATACCGACGAGGCGATCCTCTGGATAGCCCTCTCGGCGCGCGGCGACAGCCAATCCATCGAGAGCGCCGGCGTCACGGCCGAGAGCAATCACCTTGGCGTTGACCTCGGGCCCAAGGAGCCGCAGTGCCGTGGCCCAACCGATGCCACTGGTCGCCCCCGTAACCAAACAGGCCGATCCTTCGATGTCCATCGGGAGGGGTAATCTACGCCGCCGGGAGGACTCGGTTGGGGAAGCGGATGGAGCGAGGTCCGTAGGTATGGGGCGTCGAAGATTGGCTCTGCGTGAATCCATCCCGGAAAGGAGCCTGTGGCTCCGGGAAGCCCTGGCGGGAGGCTTCGAGCCCTCTCCCCGGCTCGAAGGAAACGTTCGGGCCGACGTGTGCATCGTAGGCGGAGGCTACACGGGACTGTGGACAGCGCTTCGCCTGAAGGAGTCCGAGGCCGCCCTCGACGTCATCCTTGTCGAGACAGATATCTGTGGGGGAGGAGCCAGCGGTCGGAACGGCGGGTTCGTGCTGACGTGGTGGTCCAAGTTCATCACCTTGGCGAAGATCTGCGGGACCGAGGAAGCACTGAGATTGGCTCGGGCTTCGGCCTGGGCGGTGGCCGAGATCGGCACGTTCTGCAAGGCGCACGGCATCGATGCTCACTATCGATTGGACGGCTGGATGTGGGCTGCCACCAACCGGGCGCAGCTCGACTCGTGGCGGCCAACGCTGGAGATCCTGGAAACGGCTGGAGTCGAGCCATTCCGGGAACTCGACCACGAGGAAGTGGCGAGGCTGACGGGCTCGCCGACACATCTGGGTGGAGTCCTGGAAACCTCCGGAGCCACGATTCACCCGGCACTCTTGGCCCTCGGCCTTCGGCGGGTCGCACTCGAAGCCGGGGTGCGGATCTTCGAGGGCTCGCCCATGACCGGGCTCGAGCGCTTCGAACCGTCGGGCGAGCGGCGACTGCGTGTGCGGACCGAAGCCGGCTCGGTTGTTTGCGATCGAGCGGTGCTGGCCATGAACGCCTGGGCGGTGCGGTTCCCAGAGATCCGTCGCGAGATCCTTGTCGTCGGCAGCGACATCGTGTCGACGGAGCCGATCCCGGAGCGCCTGGCAGAGATCGGATGGACCGATGGCCTCTGCGTTTCTGACGCCCGCCTTCTGGTGCACTACTACCGAACGACCAATGTTGGCCGGATCGCCTTTGGAAAGGGCGGTGGCGTGGTGGGCTTCGGCGGGCGGATCGGTCGTCGATTCGAGGGCACCTCACCCCGCGAGCGTCAGGTCGAGCGCGGGTTCAGGTTCGTCTATCCCATGCTCTCCGACGTGGCCATCACGTCGAGCTGGACAGGTCCAATCGATCGGTCCCGGAACGGACTGCCTTTCTTCGGGTCGCTGGGTGGGCATCCCGACGTGTTCTATGGAGTGGGGTACTCAGGGAACGGCGTTGGGCCCTCCTTCGTGGGTGGTCGCATCCTTGCGTCGCTCGCCCTCGGCTTGGACGACGAATGGTCGGGCTGCGGTCTGGTCGGCGTCCATCCGGGGGGGTTTCCTCCGGAGCCCGTGCGCTATGCGGGAGCCCTTGGGGTCCGGGAGGCCATCCAGCGAAAGGAGCGGGTCGAGGACAGGGGAGGACGGGCGGGACCGGTGACGAGGGCCCTGGTGCGGCTGGCCCCGGCCGGGCTGGTTCCCGCCAAGCGCGGGTGATAGAAAGGGACGGCCAATGCTGAGCTTCGGCATCACGTTCATGGCCGATCCGCCGGTCTCGCGCGTCGTCCGCATGACGAAGCTCGCGGAGGACAACGGCTTCGACTACGCGTGGATCTGGGACTCCCACGTGCTGTGGCAGGAGGTCTACCCGATCTTCGCGCTGCAGGCAGCGGCCACTTCGAAGATCCGGCTGGGGCCGTGTGTCACAAACCCGGCCACGCGCGATCTGACCGTGACCGCCAGCGCACTGGCCACTCTCAACGAGATCTCCGGTGGGCGGATGGACTGCGGGATCGGCCGGGGGGACAGCGCGAGGCGTGTGATCGGGAAGAGTCCGGTGACGCTGGAGAGGTTGGAGGAGGCCTGCCGGCTCATCCGCGATCTCGCCGCCGGCCGGGAGGTCGACTACGAGGGCACGAAGACCCAGCTCAAGTGGGCCAAGGGGGAGAGGGACCTCCCGATCTGGATCGCGGCTTATGGCCCGAAGGCGCTCCGTTTGGCGGGTCGAATAGGCGATGGTGTGATCCTGCAGCTCGCCGACCCGTATCTCATCGAGTGGTTCCTCACGTATGTGAAGGAAGCAGCGAAGGAGGCTGGACGGAGTCTCGAAGAAGTGAAGGTGATGGCCGCAGCTCCCGCATACGTCACCGAGGACCTGGCCCACGCCCGGGACCAGGTCCGCTGGTTCCCGGCACTGGTGTCGAACCATGTGGTGGACCTGGTGAAGCGGTACGAGCCAAAGGATCTCCCGCGGGAGTTCGTGGAGTACATCACGGCCCGCGATCACTACGACTACAGGGACCACGGGCGGACCGGCGCAGAACACGCGTCGTTCGTCCCCGACGATGTGGTAGACCGCTTCTGCGTGATCGGGACCGTCGATGCGTGCAAACGAAAGCTGAGAGAGCTGCAGAAGGCCGGGGTCGATCAGTTCAACTTCTACTCGATGGTCGATGACCCGGAAGAGGTGATCAGGACGTTTGGAAAGGAGCTCATCCCATCCCTGACCTGAAGAGGGGGTAGGAATGACCACGGTTCGAGCCGCCGTCATCCAGTGCAACTCCAACATGTCCAAGCAGGAGGCGATCGACAAACACATCGAGCTGATCGGGAAGGCCGCCGCCGAGGGCGCCCAGGTGACCTGCCTTCAGGAGATCTTCCACGGCCCCTACTTCCCGGCCGAGCAGGACCCCAAGTGGTACGCGACCGCGGAGCCCGAGGACGGACCCACGATCAGCCGGATGCGAGAAGTGGCTCGCGAACACAACATGGTGCTGATCGTCCCGTTCTATGAAGAGGCCCAGACCGGTGTGTACTACAACTCGGCGGTGGTGATCGAGGGCGACGGGGTGATAGCCGGGAAGTACCGCAAGATGCACATCCCGCACGTGGGCCCGTGCTTCTGGGAGAAGTTCTACTTCAAGCCGGGGAACCTTGGCTATCCGGTTTTCGAAACGTCGGTAGGAAGGATCGGGCTGATCATCTGCTACGACCGGCACTTCCCGGAGATCGGTCGAGCCCTCGGACTCAAGGGCGCCGAGCTCGTGTTCAACCCCTCGGCCACGGTCGAGTCGCTGTCGAAATACCTGTGGGAGCTGGAGCAGCCGGCTCATGCGGTTGCCAACGGGTACTGGATCGCCGCGATCAACCGCGTGGGGGCCGAGCCGCCGCTCACCGAGCATCGGTTCTACGGCTCGAGCTATTTCTGCAACCCCCGAGGCCAGATCGTGGCCAAGGCATCCGACTCGCAGGACGAGGTCCTCGTCCACGACGTGGATCTCGAGATGAACCGAGAGGTCCGCAACACGTGGCAGTTTCTCCGGGACCGCAGGCCTGAGACCTATGGAGAGCTCACGGAGCTGCTGCCGTGACGCCGAGAGGCCGGGCTCCATCGGCTGGAGCCGGCGACGTGGACGCCGCCGAGCTTCTGGCAAGGCACAGGAACGTCCTGCCCAATTGGCTGGCCCTCTACTACAAAGAGCCCATCGAGCTTGTCCGGGGCGAGGGGGCCCGGGTATGGGACGGCTCGGGAAAGGAGTACCTGGACTTCTTCGGAGGGATCGTCACCACGATTTCGGGGCATGTGGTTCCGAAGCTGGTGGAGGTGCTGACCGAGCAGGCGGGCCGGATTGCCCACACATCCACCCTGTATTTGATACGGCCGATGGTGGAGCTGGCGGAGAAGCTGACCGGCCTGGCCCCGATCGACCTCCCGGCCAAGGCCTTCTTCGTCGGCTCGGGGACCGAGGCGATCGAGGCGGCTCTGCTGTTCGCCACGAGCTGGCGACGTTCGAACGAGATC
>WNGB01025459.1_pt1 | contig 17660 bp, 14 predicted proteins | sample 5400681 | NCBI WGS metagenome assembly WNGB01 (sample SAMN13153367, study PRJNA577476) | soil metagenome | isolation source: 115 cm soil or saprolite under grassland replicate 2 | place: USA:California | collected 2016-06-15 | reverse complement strand
GGGGCTCAGCGGGCCGGGGCTCAGCGGGCCGGTGCGCGGGCGGCCTGGCGGGTCCGGTAGGCGGCCACGTTGACCCGGTTCGCGCACGCGGTGCCGCAGAACCGCCGCGACCGGTTCTTGGACAGGTCGACGTGGACGTTGTCGCAGTCCTCCGCGGCGCAGCGGCGCAGCCGGCCCAGCTGCCCGGTGCGGATCACGTCGGTGAACGCCATCGCCGCGTCGACCGCGATCCGGTCGGCCAGCGGGGCGTCGGGAGACGTGGCGTGCAGGTGATAGTCCCAGCCGTCGTGCCTGACCAGCTGCGGCAGCGCCCCGGCCTCCCGCAGCAGGGCGTTGACCAGCGCCGCGGCGTCGTCTTCGCCCAGCTCCCAGAGCACGGCCAGGCGGGGGCGCAGGCTCCGGACCGCGTCCAGTTCGGCCCGGTCCCGGGTGCGCTCGCCGGTCCAGCGCCACTCGGTGACGAAGCGGTCGAGGGCGGCCTCATCCGGCAGGCCCTCGGTGCCGCCGCGGCCGGTGTTGACCAGGGCTGCTGTCGCAGCCAGGGAGACCTCGGTGTCATGAGCAAAAAGCACCTTGACCCCTTTCAGCTGGGGCGGCTAATGTCATCAGTGTAAAGGTGGTTTGCTGCTTACGCATCCTCCATGGATGACACCCCCGACCACTGACCCCTGCCCCTCCGCCCGGATCGTGCCCTGGAGTGCCGCCGTGACTTCCGCCCACACTCGTGCCCTGCCCCGTCCAGCGCGCGGCGGCGCTGGTCCCCACCCTGGCCCCACCAGCGGTGATGGTGCCGGCGGGGCGGGCCGGGTCCGGCGGGAAAGCGCCGGGCTGTCCCTGGGCATCCTGTCCGCGGCGGCCTTCGGGACGTCCGGGGCCTTCGCCTCGTCGCTCATCGGTGCCGGGTGGAGCCCCGCCGCGGCGGTACTCGCCCGGATCACCCTGGCCGCGGTGATGCTCACCGTCCCCGCTCTGGTGCAGTTGCGCGGCCGCTGGCCGGCGCTGCGCCGGGCCGCGCCGCGGGTGACCGTCTACGGCCTGGCGTGGCCCTGCTGCTCGAATACCTCGGCACCGTGCTGGTGGTCGGCTGGCTGTGGCTGCGGCACGCCCAGCGGCCGCGGCGGCTGACCGTGGCCGGTGCGGTCGCCTCGATCGCCGGGCTGATCCTGGTGCTGAACCTGACCGGGACCGCGGGGATCAACCCGGTCGGCGTGATGTGGGGGCTGCTCGCCGCCGTGGCCCTGGCCATCTATTTCCTGCTCTCGGCCGCGACTGACGCCGAGCCGCTGCCGCCGATCGTCATGGCCTGGGCCGGGATGTGCGTCGGTGCCGTGGTCCTGGGCCTGTGCGGCGGGATCGGCATCCTGCCCATGACGGCCAGCACCCGTCCGGTCGACTTCCTCCATCACCAGGTCAGCTGGATCGTGCCGGTGCTCGGGCTGTCGCTGGTGGCGGCCGTGATCGCCTACGTGGCGGGGATCGGGGCCGCCCGGCGGCTCGGCGCCAAGCTGGCCTCGTTCATCGGCATGGCAGAGGTGCTGTTCGCGATCGTGTTCGCGTGGCTGCTGCTCGGCCAGCTACCGTCCGCGATGCAGTTCCTGGGCGGCGCGTTCATCCTGGCCGGGGTCACCCTGGTCCGGGTGGACGAACTGCGCGGGCCCGATCACATCGTCGAGCAAGCTCAGCGTGGCCGCGGTGGTAGCCCGGCGCCAGGCGAGCAGCGTCGCGTCGAACCCGTCCCGCAGGGGCCGTTCCGCCTGGACGGCCCGGGCGATGGGCTCCAGGGCGGCCCACTGCCGGCGGAGCAGATCCGTGGGGTCACGCCCGGCGCGGTCGAGCAGGGCCAGCTTGAGTAGCAGACGGGACCGGACGTCCCGGACGTGCTCGACCGGCGTGTCCAGCCACTCCGCCGCCAGCCAGCCGCAGGGACGTTCGCGGGGGGGCGCGGGCGGATTCTGGCACATGGCGCCATGCTGCCACCCGCCCGGGTCGTGACAGCATGGGCGGATGCGAGTGCTGCGCACCCCCGAGGACCGGTTTGCGGACCTGCCGGATTTCCCGTACCCCGCGCGTTACGCGCCGGTCGGCGGGGTGCGGCTGGCGTACGTGGAAGCGGGCCCGCCTGACGGCGAGCCCGTGCTCCTCCTGCACGGCGAGCCGAGCTGGTCGTTCGTGTACCGGACCGTGATGGCGGTGCTCGCCGCCGCGGGACTGCGCGCCATCGCCCCGGACCTGGCCGGGTTCGGGCGGTCGGACAAGCCCATGAACGTCAGCGATCACAGCTACGCGCGGCACGTGGAGTGGATCCGCGCGCTCGCGTTCGACCGGCTGGACCTGCATGGCGTGACGCTCGTCGGGCAGGACTGGGGCGGCCTCATCGGGCTGCGCCTTGCGGCCGAGCATCCCGGCCGCTTCGCCCGGGCGGTGGCGGCCAACACCGGGCTGCCCACCGGGGATCAGCCGATGCCCGATGTGTGGCTGCGGTTCCGTGAGGTGGTCCGGACCGCCCCGGCGCTCAGCGTGTCCCGGCTGGTGCAGTCGGGCTGCCAGACCACGCTGTCGCCGGCCGTGCTGGCCGCGTACGACGCACCCTTCCCGGACGAGGGCTTCGCGGCAGGAGTGCGCGCGATGCCCGGACTGGTGCCCACCACGCCCGATGATCCGGCCTCGGGCGCCAACCGTGCCGCCTGGCGGGAGCTCTCCACCTGGGACAAGCCGTTCCTGGTGGCGTTCAGCGACCGCGACCCGATCACGGGCGCGATGGGCCCCGTGCTGAAGCGGGCCATTCCGGGGGCCGCGGGCCTGGACCACCCGGTGCTCGAGGGAGCAGGCCATTTCCTCCAGGAAGACGCCGGTGAACAGCTCGGCCATTTGATCGCCGACTTCATCCGGGCGACGTCGGCGCCCCGGCTGACCCGCCGCGCCCGCCCGTGATTTTCTTCCCTAACGGTCCACCCGGAACCGTCCCGCCAGGCCGGGCGCAGGTCGTCGCGGCCCGTCCCCGGCTGGTCCGGGGGTGTCCGGCCTTCAGCCGGGCACCCCGGATGCGGGGGTTGACCTGTGCGGGTAGTGCCTGCATATTCGGGACCTTGGGAGGAACCGCCTCGATGCTCAGCCTTGCCTGCGAAAAGGCAGGTTACGGGAAGCCGTTGCTGGCCTGCCGCGCCCGCCGTGGCCGGCCCGGCCAGGAATGCCGCCAGTGCGGCACCACCGGAATGGTGTGCGCGGAGCACGCCGGCCGCTGGCGGGGCAGGTCCTTGCCTTGCCGGCAAGAACCCTTGTGCCCGGCGGCTGCCGGCGTCAGGGTCGTGGCGGAGGTGCTTGCGGTGCATGATCAGCAGGACCAGCATGCTCAGCCTGAGCGGTTCGACGAGGCGTTCTGGAACGAGCGGTACCGTTCCGCCGACGCCCTGTGGAGCGGGGATCCCAACCGCTACCTGGTTCGCGAGGCATCGGGGCTGCCGCCCGGGACCGCGCTGGATGCCGGGTGCGGCGAGGGGGCGGACGCCCTGTGGCTGGCCGGGCGCGGCTGGCGGGTCACCGGCGTGGACCTGTCCACGGTCGCGCTCGAGCGGGCCGCCCGGCATGCTGCGGAGACCGGCCCGGACATCGCGGCCCGGATCGACTGGGTGCACGCCGACCTGATCGGCTGGGATCCTGGCGCCGCCCGCTACGGGCTGGTCTCCAGCCAGTACATCCACCTGCCACCCGGGGACCGCGCGGCGCTGGTGCGCAGCCTCGCGGGCGCGGTGGAGCCCGGCGGCACACTGCTCGTCGTCGGCCATCACCCGTCGGACCTGCAGACCACGATGCCCCGCCCGCCGATGCCCGAGCGGTTTTTCACCGGCGAGGACATCGCGGCCCTGCTCGACCCCGGTGACTGGAAGGTCATCACCGACGATGCGCCGCAACGCTCCGCGTCCGACCCGGACGGGCGTCCCGTCATGATCCGGGACACCGTGTTCCGGGCCCGGCGCGGCGGCTAGAGTCCAGGCGGATACGTGATCCAAACGGGAGGGAGACCCGATGCCCACACGAACGGCGCGCACCGGCTGGACGGGGACGCTCGAAAACGGCTCCGGCCAGGTCGAGCTGACGAGTTCGGGAATCGGCACCTATGAGGTGTCCTTCCCCAGGCGGGCGGCTGACGAGGCCGGGGGGTACACCAGCCCGGAGGAGCTCATCGCGGCGGCCCACTCGGCGTGCTACGCGATGCAGCTGTCCGCACTGATCGGCCAGGCCGGCGGAACGCCGCAGGCGCTCGATGTGCAGGCGGACGTGTCGCTCGGACCCGACCCGGCGGGCGGCTTCCGGCTGACCGGCATCAAGCTCACCGTCCGCGGTGAGGTCGACGGCCTGGACGCCGCCCAGTTCGCCAAGGCTGCCGAGGACGCCAAGGCCGGGTGCCCGGTCAGCAAGGCCCTCACCGGCGTGGACATCACTCTCGACGCCCAGCTCGAAGGCTGACCGCCAGGTTGCGGGACACGCCGTCCCGCCCGGCGGCGCAGCGTCGTGGAGCAGCCGGGCGCGGAGTTCCGGCCAGCCCGGGGCTCTTCATCCGTCCCGTGCAGGCACGGCCGGGCTGAGGCGTGGCGCGCCGGGTCAGTGGCGGGCCAGGTGCGTGGCCATGGCGTGCTCCACGAGGGTCAGCAGGGTCGTCTTGGCTGATGCCCGCCGGCGCGCGTCGCACTGGATGACGGGCACCTGCTGATTCACCGACAGGGCTTCCTGGACATCGGTGACCGTGTGCGGGTATTCGCCGTGGAAACCGTTGACGCCGACCACGAACGGCAGATCCGCCGCCTCGAAGTAATCGACGGCGGGGAAGCAGTCCGCCAGGCGCCGGCTGTCCGCCAGCACCACGGCACCGATGGCCCCTTCGATGAGGTCATCCCACATAAACCAGAAGCGCTGCTGGCCGGGCGTGCCGAACAGGTAGAGGACCAGCCCGGCGTCCAGGGTCGCCCGGCCGAAGTCCATCGCCACCGTGGTGGTCGTCTTCTCCGGCACGGCGGACAAGTCGTCCACGTCGCCGCTGGCCGCGGTCATCACCGCTTCGGTGGTCAGCGGCGTGATCTCGGAGACCGATCCCACGAAGGTGGTCTTCCCCACCCCGAAACCGCCAGCGATGACGATCTTCACGGACGTCATGGCCGTGCTCGCTGGATCAGCCCGGAGGGGCTGGGCGCTTACGTGATCCACTGGGTAGCCTTCCGCGCAGGTGAGACTCGGGCATGAATCCCTTCCGGGAGTCAGCTGCCGTACCGGGGGCGCAGGGCGCCGCGCGGCTCGGGTGTGAGGGCGCGTCCCACTCTCTCCACGAGCAATGCCATCTCGTAGGCCACCAGGCCCATGTCGCACTCGCCGGCCGCGAGCACGGCCAGGCTCGATCCGTCGCTGATCGCCATGACGAGCAGCACGCCCCGCCGCATCTCGACGATCGTCTGGGTGACCGGGCCCCCTTCGAACACCCGGGCGGCTCCCTGGGTGAGGCTGGTCAGGCCCGAGGTCACCGCGGCGAGCTGGTCCGCCCGGTCCTGCGGGAACCCGTCCGAGAAGGCGAGCGGCAGGCCATCGGCCGAGACCACGATGGCGTGGGCGACCGAAGGCACCCGGTCCGCGAAATCGGTGATAAGCCAGTTCAGGTCCTGGACCGGCGACGTTAGCGGGCTCACGATTCCCCTCTTCTCTGCCTGGCCCGAGAGGGCCAGCTGGATGTGGTCTGCGACGCGGAGCGGCCGGCGTCGGGTGGCGCGGGCGCCGCCGGCGAGCCCGCGCCGCCGGGCACCAGGTTCGCCTTGGGCACCCGCTTGGGCAGCCCGGCCTGCGTGGTATCCCCGAAGACCGGCGCCCGCACTGCCTCCGCCGCCTGCCATCCGGCGTCCGCGGGTGATGACCAGCCGGCCTCGTCCGCGTCCGGTGGCGACGCCGGGCGGCCGACGGGGTGGCCGCCACGCCGGAACCAGTCGGACTCCACTGCTTCAAAGATGGGCAGGCGGTTCTCCAGGCCGGCGCTCCCCGCGAGCGGGAGGACCACGTGATGGGCGGCCAGCTCACCAGCAGCCCCGGCGTCCGGGGTGGCCGTCCCGGGGCTCGCCGTCTGCGGCCTGGTCCCCGGGCTGGCCGTCCCGGGGCTGGCCGTCCCGGGGCTGGCCGTCCCGGGGCTGGCCGTCCACGGGCTGGTCCCCGGGCTGGGCGTCCGCGGGCTGGGCGTCACGGCGCCGGTGCCGTTCGCTGATGACGGCGGGAACGCCGGGCTTCCGTTCGCGCTGGTGACGGCCTCTGCCGCGGCGTCGCCGCTGCCGAACTGATCCGGCGCGGGCGGCAGCGGGCGGGCCCCCGGCACCGGGATGGAGGCCGCCGGGTGGTCATCCTCACCGGTGACGGCCAGTCCCGTATCCATCCAGGAAGCCGGGGCCGGGCCGGAGTCCCCCGGCGGGTGCCCTTCCGACGGGGAACCCTGCCGCGTGATCACCTCGTCGGGAAGCCACACCAGGGCGGTCAGGCCGCCTTTGGACGCAGGCCGGAGGCGGACATGGATCCCGTGCCGGGCGGCCAGGCGGGCGACGACGAACAGGCCCATCCGCCGGGACACCGCGACGTCCACGACGGGGGGGTTGTCCAGCCGCCAATTGGCGTGGGCCATCTCCTCCGCGCCCATCCCGACGCCCTGGTCGGTGATGTCCAGCAAGACGCCGCCGCTGTTCAGCGAGTACCCCGAGACGTGCACGAGAGTGTCCGCGGGGGAGAACGTGGTGGCGTTCTCGGCGAGCTCGGACAGCAGGTGAACGACGTCGTTGACCGCCTGCCCGCGGACCGAGATGCCAGGCTGGATGTCAGGGATGACGCGCTCGTAGTGCTCGATCTCCGATACCGCCGCCCGCAGGACGTTGACGAGCACGACCGGCTCGCTCCACCGCTTGGACAGCTCGTGTCCCGCCAGGACCAGCAGGTTCTCGGAGTTGCGGCGCATCCGGGTAGCCAGATGGTCCATCTGGAACAGGTTCGCGAGCCGCTCGGAATCCTGCTCGCCCTGTTCCAGGTCGTCGATGAGGCGGATCTGGCGCTCCACCAGCGTCTGGCTCCGGCGGGAGAGGTTCACGAACATCGCGTTGATGTTCCCGCGCAGCGCTGCCTCGTTGGAGGCCAGCCGCACCGCCTCCCGGTGGACCTGGTCGAACGCCCGTGCCACCTCGCCGATCTCGTCGGTGGAGTCCACGTCGATGGGCGCCACCTCCAGCGGTGCCTCGCTGCCGCCCCCACTCATCAGGCGGACCGTCTCCGGGAGCCGCTCCCCGGCCACCTCGAGCGCGCCGGTCCGCAGCCGGTGCAGCGGCCGGGTCATCGAGCGGCCCAGGGCCACGGTGAACAGCAGCGCCAGCGCCAGCACCAGGATCACCGCGAATCCGCCCATGAGGGCCGCCGTGATCGCCTGGCCCCGCAGCGAGCCGCTCTGCGCGATGACCGAGCCCATCAGGCCCTGCTCGACCGAGTGCAGGCTGGACACCAGGTAGGCGGAACCGCTGGCCGCGTTGGTGAAGGCCGGGTTCTCCGCCGACGAGCCGCCGCCCCGGGCCAGCGTGATGGCCTGCTGCACCTGGGCCTGCGCGCGATCCGCCTGCGCGGACGACAGGTCGCTGTCGTACAGGTGACGCTGGCTGCTGGTGGCCGTGAGGCTGAACTGGGCCAGATCAGCCTGCTGCTCGGCCTGCGCGGCGTTGATCGCGGCCAGCTGCCCGGGCTGGAACTGGTTCGCACCCACCAGGTCCGGCGTGAGGGCGGAGGTGAGGATGGCCTGCTCCTGGCTGACCTGCTCCTTCGAGGCGGAGATGAGCCCCACGACCCGGGCGGTGTCGGCCAGTACCGCGTCGTGGCTGCCCGTCGCGATCTCGTCCTCGAGCGCGAGCAGCTGGGTGATCGTGGCGGCATATTCCTGGATCACCGCCAGCGAAGGAATCCTGGTGCTGGTCGCGACGCTGCGAAGGGCGGGAAGCCCGTCGATCGCCGTGATCGCTCCCTTGGCCTCCTGCTGGGCCAGGGCCGGGTAGGACCGGCCGATGGTCACGGCCCCGCTCCGCACCCGGCGCGCGAGCTGGTCGGTGGCCTGGCGGTCCTGGGCCAGCAACGCCAGCTCGGGGCCCGCGGCCGCGCCCGGCGACCCCCGGCCGCCGCCGGCCGGGCCCATCGTGATGTACCTGATCGTGTCCTCGCGTTCGGCCTGGATCGCCTGGATCAGGCTGGTGATCTGGCCGCCCAGCCGGGAGAACTGCTCGACCCGCTGGTACGCGAGCGCGCTGCGCGCCGAGGAGACCACGCTGACCCCGCCAAGGATCACGGCCGCCAGCGTGGGCAGCAGGACCAGCAGCAGCAGCCGGGACCTCACCCGCCAGTTCTTCAGGCCCAGGCGGGAGGTCTTCGGGGCCGCCGCAGCCGGGCTGAACTGCGGGATCACGGCGCCGTCTGCCGCACCCGCGGCGCCTGATCCGCCCGGCCCGGCTGCGGTGCCAGGCTCGCCTGCGGCGCCCGGCCCGCCCGCGGCGCCCGCCCCGCCCCCGGCGGCGGGCGCACCGCCGCCGAAGTAGGCGCGGCTCCCGCTGAGAGCAGTATCCGGTGCTATGAGCGCCAGCGGGCGGCTGGCCGGGTCAAGGTCCACGCCGTCTGCTCTCCCTCGCCTGGATCGCACAGTTTCTGCACCTCTCAACCCGGAAATGGCAGGCGCCCGCCGAGCCGCGGGCGCCGGCGTGGAAGCCGGAATGGCAGCTCCCGGTCTCTGGCAAACCATTCTGCGGCGGGACCCTGTCCACGGAGCCAGGAGTCGACTCTAACGCCCGATGGACCGTCTCACGCTCATTGTTACCACTGTTGTCAAATCTCGCAATCAGGGCGTGCGGGTCAGCAGTAAAGCGTGCCCAATCAGAGTACGAGCGCCGCCCCGGCGGGTTAGCCTAAGCGGCAGGCACGGCAATATTACTACCTTTCTTCGGAATTCCCCGGGCGCTGCTATGGCACTAAGGAAATTATCATTTCTATGGCAGTCTTTTGCTGGGCCCGGCGGGACTTTTATCTGAGGAGGCTCCATGAGGCTTGTTCGGGCCTGGGCCCGCGGAGGGCGTGGGCAGCTGACCCGCCGGTCGTGCGCGGCGGTGGTCTCAGCCTCGCTGGCGTTGCTCGCGGCCGGATGCCACGTGGCGGGCGGCTCGCCGGGCCAGGCGGCGGGGAGCCAGCAGATCGCGGTGGCGGTCGTGCCCGGGTTCGCGAACGCGCCGCTGCAGGTGGCCGTCGAGGACGGGCTGTTCGCCCGGCACCACCTCGACGTGACGGTGCAGACCTACCAGACGCTGGAGCAGGCCTATGCGGCGCTGACCAGCGGGCAGGCGGACGTCATCAGCGGGGATTACGCCGGGCTGCTCTACGCGCAGGCTCATGATCCGCGGGCCGGGCTGCGGCTGATCGCGGACGGGTACGACGCCATGCCCGGGGTGATGGAGGTGCTCACCCTGCCCGGCTCCGCCATCACCACCCCGCAGGACCTGCAGGGCGAGACGGTCGCCACGCCGCCGCGGGAGCTCGCCCCCTTCTCCGCCAACGCTCCCTACAACATCGAGACGCTCACCGCCGAGTCGGTGCTGCAGAGCGACGGCGTGAGCCCCACCAGCGTGCTGTGGACGGCCATGCCGCCGGCGGACATGGTCACCGCTCTGCGCGACCACCAGGTCAGCGCGATCGTTGCCACGCAGCCGTACATCCTGCAGGCCGAAACCGAGCTCGGGGCCGTCGAGCTCTTCGACGTCTGCAGCGGCGTGACCGCCAACCTGCCGCTCTCCGGCTACTTCACCAGCGCCGCCTTCGCCCGCGGTCATGCTGCGGCGCTGCGCGGCTTCCGGTCCGCGCTCAACGCGGCGAAGGCCGGCACGGCTCAGCTCGGCACCGTCCGCTCGGCGCTCGGGACATTGCCGGGGATGTCCGCGCGGGAAGCCGCCCTCGTCACGATCGGGCAGTATCCGACCTTCCTGAGCGTCGGGCAGGTGCAGCGGGTGGCGGACCTGATGTACGGCACCGGGATGATCCGCACCACGATTCCCCTGAAGAGCCTGGTACTCCGCTAGCTTGGTCCGGGGGGACGACCCCCCCGGCCCCCCGCCATTCACCGGACTCGGCGGGAACACGCCTCCGGCGCGCCCCGCCTCGCCGGCGAATCAGCGCTGGTTGCGGCAGGTGTCCCCCTGGAACCCCCGCCATCCGCCGGCTCGGAGAGAACGCGCCTGCGGCGCGCCTCGCTCTGTTGCCCTGGGGGACGTCCCCCTGGAACCCCCGCCATCCGCCGGCTCGGAGAGAACGCGCCTGCGGCGCGCCTCCCCTCGCCGGCGAATCGGCGCGGGGTTGCGGGAGGTGCCCCCGTGACCCCCCGCCCTTCGCGACCGGTCAGCCGGTAAAGGCGAAATGCTCGAAGTCGAAGTTGGATAGCGGCTGGCCGACCTTACCCGCGGTGTACCCAGTGATCTTGTCGCTGTAGGCGTCCAGCACATCGATGTAGGCGGGGATGATGTAACCGCCCTCGTTGAAGTCGAAGGCCTGCATCTCGGCGATGATTTCCTTGCGCAGCGACGGGCTGGCGGTCGCGTTGGCCTGATTGTAAAGGTTCGTGTAGTGGGCATTGCCGGTGTGCGTCTCGTTGAACGGGGACGCCTTCAGCATCGACTCCGCGACCTGAGCCAGGTACGGGTAATAGTTGTAGTAATCCTGGGCGAACGACCACTTGAGATAGTTCGGGCCGAAGAAAGTCCCGGCCGGGACGTTGCTGAGCTTGACCGTGACGCCGGCCGCCTTGGCCTGCGCGGCCAGCACCGTGGCCATCGCCACCGTGCCGGTCGCCACCGCCGAGGTGGTCAGGGTCACCGTGAGGCCCTCCTGGCCCGCCTTCTTCAGCAGGAACTTGGCTTGCTGGATGTCGCCCTGCGCGGGCCGGACCAGAGAGTGGTCGAAGTCAGGGTCGTAGGGGGAGAAGAGGTCGTTGGCGACCACCCCATAGCCGTCCAGGGCCGAGTCGATCAACTGCGGGCGGTCAACCAGCAACCGCATCGCCTGCCGGACGTTGACGTCGCTGAAGGGCGGCTGATCGACCCGCATCGTGAACGGGACGATCTCCCCGGAGTGCGACACCACTGTCTTGATGCCGCTGCTGGTGGCCAGGGAAGCGATCTGCGGCCCGTCCAGCGCGCCGGCCCCCTGGATGACGCCGGTGCTCAGCGCATCCTGCAGGGTGGTGTTGTCGCTGAAGTCGATGATGGTCAGCGTGTCCACGTGGGGCAGCCCCGACTTCCAGTAATGCGGGTTGCGGGTGAAGACGCTGCGCTGGCCCGGCGTGAAGCTCTGGTAGACGAACGGCCCGGTGCCGACCGGCTTGGCCGGGCTGAAGCCGTCCGGCGCGATGTACAGGTTGTACCAGAACGCGGCCAGCTGCTCGGCGAAGCTCGAGAAGGGCTTGGTCAGCCGGACCAGGACCGTATGCGGGTCCAGGGCCCTGGTTTTCGCCAGGTCGATGGGGCCGAGGCCGAACTTCCCGGTGAAGTCGTTGGAGTAGACCCGCTGGAACGTGAAGAGGACGTCGGACGCCGTGAAGGCCTTCCCGTCGTGGAAGGTCACGCCCGGCCGGAGGCGGATGACCCACTCCGACAGTGATCCCTGATGGGGGCTGATCGACTCGGCCAGCACGTACTCGACCCGCGCCTGGGCGTCGAGCTGGACCAGGGGCTGGTACAGCGACTGCAGGCGGGATGTGTCGATGTAGGTCAGGCTCTTATGCGGGTCGAGGGTGTCCGAGCTGGAGCCGCCGGTGAGGCCCAGCTTCAGGTTGCCGCCCCGCTTCAGGCTGCGGCTCGCCTGGTCTAAATGCTGGGTCGTCCCGGGACTGGAGCCGCCGCAGGCAGCCAGTAAGCCTCCGGCTCCTGCCGCCGCGCCGGCCGCCGCAATCCCGCGCAGGAATTGGCGTCGCCCGAATTCTGCTCCCGGCCGCGGCGTGCTGCGCTCATCCGGTCGATCCACGGAAACCTACCTCCAGGAAGTTCGGCATGGTCACGCTAAAAGTATTGAGGGAACATGATCGAAGAGGCGCACGAAGGCCCGGCGCGGCATGCGGGGCCAATCCTCCCGGTAAAGCGCCCGATGCGGATTACTGGCCATCGTGTCACAGCCCGAGTGGTCGCGCTAGCCGGGGAAATACGCTCCGGGCGCGGCGGGTTACCCGGCAACAAGGAGCACCTTTCCCACGTGCTGGCGGCGTTCGAGGAAACGATGGGCCGCGGCGGCGTCACTGACGGGGAAGGTGTCGGCAATGGGCACGGTGATGGACCCGCGCCGGATGAGGTCCAGCGATGTGGCCAGCTCGTCGGGAGGCGCCAGGCGGAAGCCGATGATGCGCCACCCGTTCCGGAACAGCGTAACCAGGTCGATCGGCACCACCTCGCCGGCATGCGCGCCGCAGGTCACGAGCGTGCCTTCCTCGCGCAGCACGGACAGGTGCGCCGCGAACAGCGGGCCGCCCACGGTGTCCAGGACCGCGTCGAAGCGGCGGCCGGCGGTGGCCCGCAGGAGGTCGTCGGCGATGTCGTTCCCGCCCCGGACGATGACCGCGTCCGCGCCGAGCGAGCTGACCTGGCTGGCCTTGGCGGCCGTGCCGGCCGTCGCGACCACCGTCGCCCCGGCCAGCTTCGCGCACTGGACCAGGGCACCCGCCACGCCGCCCGAGGCCGACGGGACGAGCACGAGATCGCCGGGCCGGACGAGGGCCAGGCGGTTCACCATGTGCCACGCGGTGCTCACCGCGCACTGCCCGGCCGCCATGGCGAGCAGGTCATCGCCGGGTTCGAGGGGGACCACCACCTCCGCCGGGACGCAGACCAGCTCGCCGTAGCCGCCCCAGCGCGTGGTGCCGAAGACCTCGAACGGGCGCACCGGGCGCAGCTGTACTGCTGGAAGGCGGTGACCCGGTCGCCGGCCCGGATGGGCCCGCCGCGGTCGCCCACGCCGACGACCGTGCCGGCGAACTCCGCGCCGAGGATCATGGGCAGCTCGAACGGCCACCGGGACGTGCCGGCGCGTGAGTCCAGGTCAGAGTGGTTGACCCCGCAGGCCTGCACCTGGACGAGGACGTCCCCCGGGCCGATCTCGGGATCGGGGATGTCCGCGTACTGCATCGCCTCGGCCGGGCCGTACTCGTAGAACGCCGCCGCCTTCACCGCCCGCCACCTCCCCGGCCGGGACGGGCCGGGCCCCGGCGGGCCCGGTCCCCGGGGACGGGCCGGAAAGCGGAAGCCATTCCCGGGTACGCAATTACGAAGTAACTAGGAGGGTCAGCCATATGCACTCTTCTGTGGCCGCTGTGGCCCCCGTAAACGGCCGGGCCGGAGGTGCAGGTGTGACGCGGTTTCGTCACATTAGCCGCACCCATCACCGGCTGAGCCCGGGAATCACATTCGAAGCCTGACATGGGCGACCCACGCTCCATTGGCCTGCTGCGGATTTACTAAGAAAATTCGGAGGTAAAACGATCCCTGACTGGGCCGGGCGGCCTGGCTGGGTGACAGGGACGCCCGCCACTCGAGGTGGTGTTTCGAGGAGAATATCTCCGCGAAGAGTAAGATTCAGGCTGATTCCGGTAAATGGCGCATGGGGTATCTCGTGCTGGCGGGAGGATCAGCAACGTGGCAGACGCCCGCGCGGTCCGGCGGCCCGAGCCGGGGCGCACCGCAGGCTCCCCGCCCCGGTCCCGCCCACGGGCGGGAGGGGGTGCTCACCCGGTCCGCCGCCTCCTCGGGCGCCGGGCCGCGGCCGGGCTGTTCACCTTATGCGTCGTGTCCGTGCTGGTGTTCGCGGCCACCGAGGTGCTGCCGGGTAACGCGGCCAACGCCGTGCTGGGCCGCACCGCGGCCGGCAGCCCCGCCGCGCTGCACCGGCTGGAGGCCGCCCTGCACCTCAACCGGGGCCTGCTCGACCAGTACTGGCTCTGGTTCTCCGGCCTGGTCACCGGCCACCTGGGTCACTCGCTGGTCAACGGCCGGCCGGTCTGGGGGTACGTCGCGCCGAGGCTCATCAACTCCGCCGTGCTGATGGGGGTCACCGGGCTGATCGGGGCGGTGGCCGGCGTCGGGCTCGGCGCGCTGGCCGCGCTCCGCCGGGACGGCTGGCTCGACCACGTCTTCACGGTCACGACGCTGGCGGTGACCGCCCTGCCGGAGTTCGTGGTCGCGATCGGCCTGATCATCTCGTTCTCCACGGTCGTCACCCACCTGCTGCCGGCGGTGTCCGTGCTGGCGCCGGGCAGCTACGCCTGGAACGACCCGCGCCTGTTGATCCTGCCGGTGGCCACCCTCGTCATCGTGATCGTGCCGTACATCCAGCGGATGACGCGGGCGGCCATGATCGAGGCCCTGGAGTCCGACTACGTGGAAATGGCCCGGCTGAAGGGCGTGCCGATGTGGCGCATCGTGCTCGTGCACGCGCTGCCCAACGCCACCGCACCGGTGATCCAGGTCATCGGGCTGACCTTCCTCTACCTGGCGGGCGGGGTGGTCATCGTGGAGTACGTCTTCGCGTTCCCCGGCATCGGCCAGGGGCTCGTCTACGCGGTCGGGAACCGCGATATCCCCGTGATCCAGTTCATCGTCGTGCTGCTGGCCGCCTTCTACGTGGTCATGAACATCGCGACCGACGTGATCGCGCTGCTGGTCACGCCGCGGCACCGGATTCCCCGGTAGGAGGGGAGCACCGATGAGCGCCGCGCAGCCGGGCACGGAGCGGATCCGCCGCCACCAGTGGCTGGCGTCGGCGGGCGCGGCGGCCCGCACCCCGCGCGGCGCGGCCGGGCTGGCCCTGGCCGGCTTCGTCGTGGCCGTCGCGGTCCTCGGCCCGCTGGTGGCCCCGGATTCGCCCAGCGCCCTGCTGACGTTCCCGTTCGGGAAGCCATCAGGGCGGTTCCCGCTCGGCGCCGATTTCCTCGGCCGCGACGTGCTGTCCCGGGTCCTGGAGGGCGGCTGGCTGCTGCTGCTGATGGCGGTGTCCGCGACCGTGCTCGGCATCGCCGCCGGGGCCGCCGCCGGGATCAGCGCCGCCTATCTCCGCGGCCGCCCGGACGGGCTGATCATGCGGACCGTCGACGTGATCCTGGCGTTTCCCCAGCTGGTCTTCGCCCTGCTGCTGCTCAGCATCCTGGGCCCCAAGCTCTGGCTGATCGTGCTGGCCGTCGGCCTGACCCACGCACCCGCCGTCGCCCGGGTGCTGCGGTCGGCGACGCTGGACATCTCCGAACGGGACTTCGTCAAGGCAGCCGAGCTGCAGGGGATGCGCCCGGCCTCGGTGATGGCCAGGGAGATCCTGCCCAGCCTGAGCACCCCGCTGATGGTCGAGGCGGGACTGCGGCTGACCTACTCGATCATCATCATGGCGGGCCTGGCCTTCCTGGGCTTCGGGCAGCCGCCGCCCGCGCCCAGCTGGGGAGCCATGATCAACGAGAACCGGGCCGGGCTGGCCCTGAACCCCTGGGCCGTGATCGTCCCCGCCCTGCTGATCGCCCTGCTCACCATCGGCACCAACCTGCTGACCGACGCGATCGGGCGGGCGGCGCTCGGCGTCGACCGCAAACCCGAGGAGGCAGCCCTCGTGGACGCCCTATGAGGCGGGAGGAAAACAGCGCCGGGGAGCCGGGGCCGTTCCGGCTGGAGGTCCGCGACCTGGAGATCCGGAGCGGGCCCCGCGGGCCGTCCGTGGTCAGCGGGATCTCCTTCGCGGTGCGGCCCGGTGACGTGCTCGGCCTGGTCGGCGAGTCCGGGTCAGGGAAGACGACCGTCGCCCTCGCCCTGCTCGGGCACACCCGGCGCGGCCTGTCCGTCAGCGCCGGAGAGATCTGCCTGGACGGGACGGACCTGCTGCGGCTGAGCCCGGCCGGCCTGCGGCAGGTGCGCGGGGCCAGGGTCAGCTACGTGCCGCAGGACCCGTCGGCCGCCCTGAACCCGGCCCTGCGGATCGGCTACCAGCTGCGGGAAGCGCTCCGGGTCCACGCCCGGCCGGGCCGGGCCGCCGGTGACCCCGGGGCCCGGATTCTCGAGGTGCTGCGCGAGGTGCGCCTGGAAGCGGCCCCGGCCCTGCTGCGGCGCTACCCGCATCAGCTCTCGGGCGGGCAGCAGCAGCGCGTCGCCCTGGCCATGGCCTTCTCCTGCCGCCCCTCGCTGATCGTGCTGGACGAGCCCACCACCGGCCTCGACGTCTCCACCCAGCGGCACATCCTCGACACGGTCCGCGGCCTCTGCCGGGGCTACGGGGTGGCGGCCGTCTACGTGAGCCACGATCTGGCCGTGGTCAGCGAGCTGGCGGCCGAGGTGGCGGTCATGTACGCCGGCCGGATCGTGGAGGCCGGGCCCGCCGCAACGCTGTTCCGCCGGCCGCTGCACCCCTACACGCAGGGGCTCCTCGCCGCGGTCCCGGTCCCGGAAGGCGGGCGGCCGCTCACCGGGATTCCCGGGCAGCAGCCGCCGCCCGGGCACCGCGGGCCCGGCTGCTCGTTCGCCCCCCGCTGCCGTATCGCGATCGGCCCGTGCCTGGCCGCAGTGCCGGAGCCAGCGCCCGTCGCGGGGCGCACCGTGCTCTGCCTGCGCGCGGCCGAGCCCGGCTCCGCCCGGGCGGAGCCACGGCCGCCTGCCGCCGCGGACGGCCCGCCGGGACCGGCGGTGCTCTCCGTCCGGGGGGTCTGCGCCCGCTACGGCCCGGTACCGGTGCTGTCCGGCATCGACCTGGACGTCCCCGCGCAGGCCTGCGTGGCCGTCGTCGGCGAGTCCGGATCCGGCAAGACGACGCTGGCCCGCTGCGTCGTCGGGCTGCACCGGGACTGGACCGGCGAGATCGTCTTCCAGGGTGCCCCGCTCGCGCACGATGCCCGCCGCCGCCCGGTCCCGGTGCTGCGGCAGATCCAGTGCGTCTTCCAGAACCCGTACACCTCCCTCAACCCCCGCAAGACGGTCGGCCAGATCGTGGCCGAGCCACTGCAGCGGCTCCTGCGCGTGCCCCGGGACGAGCACACCGCGCGGGTGATCGGCGTGCTCGAGGACGTGGCCCTCGGCCGCCGCTACCTGACCCGGTATCCCGACCAGCTTTCCGGCGGCGAGCGCCAGCGGGTCGCGATCGCCCGGGCCCTGGTCGCCGAGCCCGCCCTGCTGGTCTGCGACGAGGTCACCTCGGCGCTCGACGTCTCCGTGCAGGCCCTGGTGGTCGAACTCCTCCGCGCTGCGGCGGCCCGGCGGCACCTGGCCATGCTCTTCATCACGCACAACCTCGCCCTGGTACGGAACGTCGCGCAGCTCGCGGTCGTGCTGCGCCACGGTGAGATCATCGAGGCCGGGCCGGCCGAGCAGGTGCTCGCCCGGCCCGGCACCGACTACACCGCGCAGCTCATGGCCGACGTGCCCAGGCTGAGATCATGAACCCGCCCGGGCTGAGGGCGCCCGGACGGCATACATCTTTATCAAAATTTCCCGGGCGGCCGGGGCCGGCCCGCGCGCGAGGGGCGGGGCCAGCCCAGGGAAGGGTGGCGGGCGGCCCGGGTGGCGGCCCGGCGGTGTGCTGGCTGGGCTGGCCGGCCGATGGGTGGCCGGCCGATGGGTGGCGGGCCGATGGGT